>SAMEA3663085__coassemble_187_pt1 | contig 30747 bp, 27 predicted proteins | sample SAMEA3663085__metabat2_high_PE_025 | metagenome-assembled genome bin SAMEA3663085 (sample SAMEA3663085) | pig gut metagenome | biome: pig gut; feature: pig-associated habitat; material: faeces | place: France | collected 2012
TATAAACTTAAATATCAGAGAGTTGTAAATTATTCAGTAAACACTAATTATATATATGATAGAGTTAAGATAACTCTATCATATATTCAAATGTGGAAGCTTATTACAGCTGAGCCAACTCTACAACCTTATCTACTGCAGCGCTCAAGCCGTCCTTGTTTTTACCGCCAGCCTGGGCATAGTGAGGCTGACCGCCACCGCCACCCTGAATCAACTTGGCAGCTTCGCGAATCATCTTACCTGCGTTCAAACCGTGATCCTTTACCATATCATCGCTGAACATTACGCTGAGCATAGGCTTGTCGTTATAAACAGAACCTACCACGCAAATCATGTTCTCTGGCAAAGCCTCGCGGACCTTGAATACCAAATCCTTGGCAGCTGCTGGCTCCATAGGCAATACGGCAGTAACAACCTTCACGCCGTTGATTTCCTTGGCATTGGCTACAAGCTTATCCTTGGCACGCTCCACAGCCTGAGCCTGGAACTTCTCAACATCCTTCTTCAAGGCATCGTGCTCGTCGATGTACTTTCTGATGACACCCTCAAGATCCTTGGCGTTGTTGAACAAGCCCTTCAAGGCTACGATGGTATCCTGTAAGCCGTAGATAGCTTCCTCGCAAGCCTTGCCTGTCAAAGCCTCGATACGGCGGATGCCGGCTGCTACGCTGCTCTCAGAGATAATCTTGAAGAAACCGATCTTACCGGTGCTCTTGGCGTGAATACCACCACAGAACTCAGCAGACGGACCGAAGCGAACCACGCGAACCTTGTCGCCATACTTCTCGCCGAAGAGGGCGATAGCGCCAAGTTCCTTAGCCTCCTCAATAGGAGTATCGCGGTGCTCATCCAATGGATAGTCGGCACGGATCATCTCGTTTACCATGCGCTCTACCTTGCGGAGCTCCTCATCAGTTACCTTCTGGAAGTGAGAGAAGTCGAAACGTAAGGTGTCCTTATCTACATAAGAACCCTTCTGCTCTACGTGCTCGCCCAAAACCTGCTTCAGACAGTAGTCGAGCAAGTGGGTAGCTGTATGGTTGGCAGCACTTCCCTCGCGGCTCTCGATATCTACGCAAGCCATGAAATCAGCGTTTACATCCTTTGGCAACTCCTTTACGATGTGGATGCTCTGGTTGTTCTCACGCTTAGTGTCGATAACCTGGATGGTCTCATTCTCGCTGACGAGTACACCCTTGTCGCCAACCTGTCCACCCATTTCGCCATAGAAAGGAGTGTTGTCGAGTACCAGCTCATAGAAACTGTTCTTCTTCTGAGTCACCTTGCGATAGCGGAGGATGTGGCACTCATATTCTGTATAGTCGTAACCTACGAAATTCTGGTCGCCTTCCTGCAATACCTCCCAGTCGCCGTTCTCTACGGCAGCAGCATTGCGGGCACGCTCTTTCTGCTTCTTCATCTCCTCGTCGAAACCGGCTGCATCAACGGTGTAACCATTCTCACGGCAGATCAACTCTGTGAGGTCGAGAGGGAAACCGTAGGTATCGAAGAGGCGGAATGCGCTCACGCCGGCGAGCTGAGTCTCGCCATGAGCCTTGAGTTCGTCCATGTCGCCATTGAGGAGATTGATACCCTTCTCCAAGGTGCGGAGGAATGAATCCTCTTCCTCTTTCATCACGCGGGTGATGAGTTCCTGCTGAGCTGGCAACTCTGGGAAGGCTGCACCCATCTGCTCTACCAATACATTGACGAGCTTGTACATGAATGCCTGCTTCTGACCGAGGAAAGTGTAAGCGTAACGTACGGCACGGCGCAAGATACGACGGATGACGTAACCTGCCTTGGCATTGCTTGGCAACTGACCATCGGCGATAGAGAAGGCTACGGCACGGAGGTGGTCGGCGCAAACACGCATAGCGATGTCGACCTTCTCCTGCTCATCCTTGCCCTCACCATTCTCACCAGTAGGAGTAGTGAAGCCATACTTCTTTCCAGAGATTGTCTCAATTTCCTTGATGATTGGCTGGAAGATATCTGTATCATAGTTAGAGTGTTTATCCTGCAACATGCGAACCAAGCGCTCGAAGCCCATACCTGTATCGATAACGTGCATTGGGAGTGGTTCGAGAGAACCATCAGCCTTGCGGTTGTACTGCATGAACACGATGTTCCAGATTTCGATGACCTGTGGGTTATCCTTGTTTACCAACTCACGGCCTGGCACCTGAGCCTTCTCCTCTGGAGTACGAGAATCCACGTGAATCTCTGAGCAAGGACCGCAAGGACCTGTTTCGCCCATCTCCCAGAAGTTGTCGTGCTTGTTACCATTGATAATGTGGTCGGCAGGCACGTGCTTGGCCCAATAACCTGCAGCCTCGTTGTCGCGTTCCAGACCTTCCTCCTTACTACCCTCGAATACGGTAACATAGAGGTCGGCTGGGTTGAGTTTCAAAACTCCAGTCAGATACTCCCATGCCATATCGATGGCGCCCTCTTTGAAGTAGTCACCGAAACTCCAGTTGCCGAGCATCTCGAACATGGTGTGGTGGTAAGTATCGTGACCTACCTCTTCGAGGTCGTTGTGCTTACCGCTTACACGGAGACATTTCTGAGTATCAACACGACGTACATCCTTGCCTGGATCTTTTGTACCGAGGATGATGTCTTTCCACTGGTTCATACCAGCGTTTGTAAACATCAGCGTAGGGTCATCCTTGATAACCATAGGTGCTGATGGAACAATTTTGTGGCCTTTTCCTTCGAAGAATTTCTTGAAAGATTCGCGCACTTCATTAGCTGTCATCATATCTATTTTATATTTATCTTTAATTTCAATTTCCTGTTTGATGGAGGAGATATTCCTGTTTAGAAGAGGGGATGCGGCATCCTCTCTTTGAATTATTTTTGCCCTTTAGGGCATTTTCTCCCCAAAAACTTTGCAAAGATAAGAAGAATTGTTTAATTTTGCAACTAAATTAATTATTTTTGAAATTTAAGTGGGTAAAATATGGCATTAAATACAGATAAACCGGTGAAATTATACTACTCCATCAAAGAAGTAGCTGAAATGATAGGGGTGAATGAATCTACTCTGCGTTATTGGGAGAAGGAGTTTACCTTTATCAAACCGAAGGTTACTGCCAATAAGGTGCGTCAATATACGGAGAAGGATATTGAGCAGATTAAGGTGATCTATTCGCTGATTAAAGTGAAGGGATTCAAAATTGCTGCTGCCCGAAAATATCTCCAGCAAAACCGTTCCGGTGCTGATAAATCATCGGAAGTTCTGGATACTTTGATTAGCGTGAGAGATCAGTTGAAAGACTTGAAAAAGCAAATCGATATGTTAGTTTAGGACAAACAAAAAAGCTATACTGCATAAGGGAGTGAAGTATAGCTTTTTTGAGCAATGAAGTACTACTTCTATGGAGGGTGAAGCTTTATTACCAGCAATCTTCTCCGAATGCATCAAGAAGCGTTACTTTGGCAGCTTCTTTCTTGGTGAGTTGCTTGCTCCATTTTACACGGTTCTTGGTTGAGGCTCCTTCGCCTTTGTTGCCATATTCCGCATAGCGGGCTGTTTCTTCATTCTTGGCATTATTCCAGTTGTGCCATCCTTCTGGACGGATATGTTTGCCCAACTCACAATCCATGAAAATGGTGGCAGCAAATGGACGCCAAGGACGACCTAAATATACTTTATCCACATCCTTGTCGGCTGTCAGTCTGCACTTGTAGAAGACATAGCCGTACTTCTGACCTGCTGGGGTAGAGGCTGCTGTGATATAGCTGTTTGCCTTGCTGTGGATTTCGCAATTCTGGAACCAGGCAATACTTGGGCCGAAGATGAAATCAGTTGTTCCCTCGATATAGCAGTCGTAGAAAGCTACTCTTGTGCCACCTACACCAGTATAGACTGTATCCTGATTGCCCAATAAGCGGCAGTTTTGTACCAGGATATGGTCGCCTTCTGTATGCAGGGCTACTGCCTGTCCTAACTTGGCTGCATTATTTTCAATGGTGATATCCTTGAGCGTGATGTAGCTTCCCTGAACCTTGAGGGTATAGGTGCGGAAGGTGCCCATCGGTTTACCTTTTACGGCTGCTTCTGAATCCAGACCGCCTACTGGCATCTTGATGTTGGCATGGTCATCCCACGTAATGATGGTGTTGTCACGGTCTTCACCACAGATGGTGATGTTGGTGAGCCACGATGGGATGATGAGCTTTTCCTTATACACTCCTTTTTTTACATAGATGACCTTGGTATAGTCCATGAAGGCTCTGCAGACTTCGATGGCTTCGTCGATGGTGCGGAATTCACCCGTTCCATCTCGGGATACTACCAGGGTATCCGGGTTGTCATACTTGTTGACGGCAAGCACTGGCCAAGCCGCCAAGAACAGCATCATTGCTAATAATACCTTTTTCATTGTTTACAGTAGATTTATATTGAATTATAATATTCTCTGCACATCCTGTAAGTCCTCGATATTCTTGAGCATATCGGTAACCTTCTTAACCTCATCTCTATCGTGGACACGAAGTTCGATGGTACCGTCGAAGATACCATTGTCGCTGCTGATGGTAAGCTTGTGAATATTGACACCCAACTGGTCGCTGATAACCTTGCTTACATCAAGCAACATGCCCTTGCGGTCGATGCCCTGTATCTCGATGGTTGCATCAAAGAGTAGCTGCTTGTGCATGTCCCATTTGGCATCTACGATGCGGTTGCCATAGCTGGATTTCAACTTGGCTGCTATTTGGCAGGCACGCTTGTGTATCTCAATGCGGTTTTTGTTGTCGATGAATCCCATGATGTCATCTCCAGGGATGGCATGGCAACAGGTAGGGAAGATAAACTGGTTGATGTTTTCTTCTGTGATGATCAGCGGTTTCTTCTTATTGAAATCCTTACCCACAATGAAGAGTTCTTCCTTTTTCACTGTGCCGATTTCCGGCTTCTTCTCCTTACTCTTACTGCCGAGGAATGGGATATAGTTGCGCCAACTGCTGGATTGTTTTTCCTTCTTGTTCTTACCCTGCAGTTCGTCGAGATCCTTTTCTCCTAAGATGATAGTGTGGTTGCCTAAAGCCAGGAAGAAGTTCTCATGTTTTTGGATGTTATGGAAGTCGCAAAGTTTATCTACGATAGACGTTGTTGTCTCCATCGCATTCTTCTGGAGCCACTCGCTGAGTACTTCCTCACCTTTTTTCTGTATCTCACGATTGTCTCGTCTCAGGATGGCCTGTATCTTGCTTTTTGCCTTGGCTGTGCTGACAAAGTTGATCCATGCTGGTTGTACATGCTGGCTCTTACTGGTCAGGATTTCCACCTGGTCGCCACTCTGCAACTTATGGCTGAGCGGAACCAGTTTATGATTGACCTTGGCACCGATACAATGGCTTCCCAAGAAGGTATGGATCTGGAAAGCGAAGTCGAGTGCAGTACAGTCGGCTGGCATGGTCTTGATTTCTCCCTTAGGAGTGAAGACGAAGATTTCTGATGCAAAGAGGTTGAGTTTGATGGCATCAAGGAAGTCCATAGCATCCGGTTGTGGGTCATCTAGAATTTCCTTGATGGTGCCGAGCCAGTCATTCAACTCGTTTTCATCCTCTGTATATTCGTTTTCACCCTCTTTGTATTTCCAGTGTGCGGCAAATCCCTGTTCTGCCACTTCGTCCATGCGGTCTGAACGAATCTGTACTTCTATCCAGCGTCCCTGCTTACTCATCAGGGTGACGTGGAGGGCCTGATAGCCATTTGCTTTCGGATGGTTGAGCCAGTCGCGCAGACGGTCTGGATGACTCTTGTATATCTTGCTGATGGCTACATAGATATTGAAGCATTCGTTCACCTCGTTTGCCCTTTCTTTAGGTGTAAAGATGATGCGGACTGCCAGAATATCGTAGATTTCGTCGAACGAGACATGCTTGTTCTGCATCTTGTTCCAGATGGAATAAGGACTCTTTACACGGGCTTTGATCTTGTATTTTACGCCCAACTTATCGAGTTCTTCACGGATAGGGGCGGTAAACTGTGCAAAGAGATTGTCACGCTGTGCTTCTGTATCTGCAAGTTTATGCTCTATGTTGGCATATTCCTGCGGGTGGTCGTATTTGAAACTGAGATTCTCCAATTCCGTCTTGATCTTGTTCAGTCCCAGGCGGTTAGCTAATGGAGCATAGATGTAGAGCGTTTCTCCGGCAATCTTGTATTGTTTGTTTGCCGGTTGGGAAGCGAGGGTACGCATGTTGTGCAGACGGTCGCAGATTTTGATGAGGATGACACGGATATCATCGCTCATGGTGAGCAGGAGTTTCTTGAAGTTTTCTGCCTGCGCAGAAGCCTTATCTCCAAAGATACCACCGCTGATCTTGGTCAGTCCATCTACAATCTGTGCTATTTTAGCACCGAAGATATTGGTGATGTCTTCTACTGTATAGTCAGTATCTTCCACCACGTCATGGAGCAGGGCTGCACAGATACTGGTAGAGCCTAATCCCATTTCTTCGCAGGCGATTTGAGCCACGGCGATAGGGTGCATGATATATGGCTCACCAGAGAGTCGTCGTACTCCTTTGTGAGCTTGTCGTGCAAAGTTGAAAGCTTTCGTTACGATATCTACTTTCTTGCGGTGGCGTGAAGCCACGTATGTGTCTATCAAATGCTGGAAAGCATCATTGATGAGCTTGTTGTCAGCCTGCTCTCTTTCCAGTTCCTTCAAGTTCTGATCGTCCATGGTTTTACCCTCCTGCTGAAATTTTTAGTTGATGAATCAGTATGTGTTGTCTGTCGGCAAATCAAGGTGTTTTACTTCACCTTGATCTTCTTGCCGGCACGTATTGTGTTACCAGAAATACCATTCAGTTTGCGAAGTTTCTTCACGGTCGTGTGATTGCGTGCTGCTATTTCTGATAAGGTGTCGCCATTCTTGATGGTTACACTCTTGCTGCGAGTTGTCTTTCTCTTTTTTGATTTCTTGCTCTTTCTGCTGTAAGAGCTTCTGCTTCTTGAACTGTAAGAAGATCTGCTGCGGCTATAACTGTAGTTGTGGCCTACAGATGGTGTATCTTCCTTGACATCCACTACATCGCGCTTCAACAGCAGTTCATCGGTCTTGAAGTTGTAGATAGAGTCTTCATTGTCGATGAATGCTCCCACGAGAGATTCTGGCAGACGTACGGTCTTAGGCTTGTTGAGTCCGTTGACGATGTCGCGGCGGTATTCTGGGTTGAGGTTGCGCAGATGTTCGATATTGATATTCAATACCTGTGCAATCTGCTCTAAGTGAAGATCTCTGTTTACTACCACGGTGTCAGTCTTGGCTGGCAACTCTGTGACCATCGGACAGATATTATGCTCGCAGTAGTAGTTCATGATATAGTTGGCTGCGATGAATGCTGGTACATATCCACGGGTCTCCTTTGGGAGGTATGGATAGATGCTCCAGTAGTCAGCGGAACCCTTGGCACGGTGAATGGCCTGGTTTACCTTGCTTGGACCGCAGTTGTAGGCAGCGATTACCAATCCCCAGTCATCGAAGATCTTATAGAGATCACTCAGGTAGTGGGCTGCAGCATAAGATGCTTTCACCGGGTCGCGGCGCTCATCTACCAATGAGTTTACTTCCAGTCCATAGCGTTTGCCTGTGGCCAGCATAAACTGCCAGAGACCTGTGGCACCTACTCTTGAAACAGCCTTCGGATTGAGCGCTGATTCAATGACTGGCAGATATTTCAATTCCAAAGGCAGGTTGTATGCCTCCAAAGCCTCCTCGAAGATAGGCATGTAGAAATTGCTGGCTCCCAACATAAAGCTGACAGAGCGGCGTAACTTGCCGCTATAGCGGTCGATGAATTTCTGTACCACCTCATTGTATGGCATCTCTATGATGGTAGGGAGTCTCTTCAGGCGGTCGATATATACCTCTTTAGGGTATGTTCGGTTTTCATCCTTGTAGTTGCATGCTGTATCCAGCATCATATATGTCTGAGCATTGTAGAGATGGAGCAGGCTGTCGAGATTGTCCTCCAAACCGGTAGGAACTTCGATTTCTTCTGCTTTTCCGTCTTTGTCTGTTATGGTGATTACATCATCGTTGTCACCGTTTTCGGTTTGCGCTTGCATTCCGGTAGAACAGCTAAGCAATATAGCTGCAAATATGATTACTTTCTTCATTCTGATATAATGGTCTATTTTGCTTTTTCGATTTTCTTATATATATAATAATGTATATAGTTTCTTCCCGTAATGTTTTTCCCTTTTCCGGAATGGGTATTTCCCTTTTCCTGAAGAGGCAGGAAGGTTTTCTTTAAAATGTGAGAGAACATTGCAGGCCAAGCGTAGAAGAACGCAATGGGTTGCGGGTTCTCTGGTTGTTGTTGATTACCGTAGGCTCTACTCTGAGCGACAGGTCGTCTGAGATGTCAAATTCAGAGAGGGAAGCATCCACGTATGCATCAATGACGGAGAAGGCATATACGCCTATCATCACAAACATACTCATGTCTCTCCATCTGCGATAGCGGTCTTTGCGTTTGCGGAAGATTTCCTTATATCGCTCTATGTTGCTGGCATCTATTTGGGCTCCCAAGTGCAAGAACTGGTTGTAGCTCTGTGTGTTGGGGTCATCGTCCATGATGTCCAGATATGCCTGTGAGTAGTCATGATACATCTGGTTGTTCCAGCTCATGGCATAGGCACATCCCACGAAGCCGCCGTAGATGATAGGCAGTTTCCAGTATTTCCTGTTGTAAATCTGTCCTGCACCCGGCAATACGAGAGCAAGCCACATGGCACGCTTGGTGTCTGGCCTCCAGGTGGCCCAGTTGCGCTTCTTTCTCAGCGCTTTAGGGGCGAGGGCTTTGCTCAGGGAGGCACTGTCGATGGTAATCGAATCCTCCAGGCTCAGGCTTTCTACGGCGAGTGAGTCCTTTTGTGCCATCGCCTGTGTTGTGCCCAGCCATAGCAGTGCCATGATGCAGATATGTGATAACTTGAAATTCACTTTTTTAATTTTTGTTTTGGTTTAATTGGTCGAAAACGCTCATGATGCGCTCCAATTCTTCCTCGTTGGCGAAAGGAATGCTGATTTTTCCCTTGCCCTTTGGTGAACAGGTGAATTGTACTTTGGTGTTGAGGAATTTAGAAAGACGGTCTTTCAGCATCGTAAACTCCTCTGGTACTTGTGACTTGGATGTGATCGTCTTCTTGCCACTCTCGATGTCCTCACCGTTTTTCAGGTGCTGCACCATTTCTTCTACCTTTCTAACAGAGTAACCGTTTTTCTGGATTTCCTTGAAGAGTTTGATTTGTAGCGACGGACTGTCAAGTGCAAGCAGTGCACGGCAGTGTCCCATGTCGATTTCCTTCTTCTGCAATGCCATCTGTACCTGGGCAGGCAGTTTCAGCAGGCGGAGGTAGTTGGCAATGGCTGCTCTACTCTTGCCCACGCGTTCGGAAATCTTCTCTTGTGTCATTCCCTCGTTTTCCAGGAGATGCTCATAGGCAAGGGCGATTTCGATGGCGTTGAGGTCCTGGCGCTGGATATTCTCCACCAAAGCCATTTCCATCACGTTCTCATCGCTGATGGTGCGGATGTAGGCAGGGATAGCCAGGAGACCAGCCAGTTGGGAAGCTCTCCATCGGCGCTCACCGGCGATAATCTGGAATCTGTTTTCCGATACCTGTCTCAGGGTGATGGGCTGGATGATACCGATAGCCTTGATGCTTTCAGCCAGTTCGTGCAAGGCTTCCTCGTCAAACTCGCGACGAGGCTGGTTGGGGTTCGCTTCTATCTGGTCGAGCGCTATCTCATTGATGGTGCTGCTGCCCTGGGTGCGAACGCCTTCTGTTGATATCAATGCATCGAGTCCACGACCCAAGGCATTGCTTTTCGTTCCGTTATTGTATTTCTTATGTACTGCCATTATGTTGTTTTTAAGTGAAGAGTGAAGAATTCTCTTGTCTTTACTTGTTAACTATTCTTGTTGATGATCTCTTTTGCCAGTGCCAGATGGTTCTTGGCACCGTTTGACTCTGCATCGTAGAGGATGACAGGGAGACCGTGACTTGGACTTTCGCTCAACTTCACGTTGCGCTGGATGACACTCTTGAACACCAGTTCCTGGAAGTGTCGTTTTACCTCGTCATAGATCTGGTTGGCAAGGCGGAGACGGCTGTCATACATGGTGAGCAGGAATCCTTCGATTTCCAGTTTCGGATTCAGCTTGCTCTTGATAATCTTGATGGTGTTGAGCAGTTTGCTGATACCTTCAAGAGCGAAATATTCGCACTGTACCGGGATGATGACGCTGTCGGCTGCTGTAAGCGAGTTGACAGTGATGAGTCCCAGTGAAGGAGAACAGTCGATGAGGATATAATCATAATCATCGCGGATAGGTTCCAGCAAGGTCTTGATTACTTTCTCACGGTTCTTAAGGTTGAGCATTTCTATTTCAGCACCCACCAGGTCGATATGGCTTGGGATAATGTCCAAACCGTCAATGTCGGTGGTATATATCGCATCGCGGACATCGGCATGGTCGATGATACATTCGTAGAGCGAGCAGTCCACCTCCTTGATATCGACACCCAAACCGCTGGAGGCGTTTGCCTGAGGGTCAGCGTCAACAACGAGGACTGTCTTCTCCAATGTGGCCAGCGATGCAGCCAGATTGATAGTAGTTGTAGTCTTTCCTACACCACCTTTTTGATTAGCTAATGCGATAATTTTTCCCATTTTCTATATGTTATAATAGTGAAAATCGATGCAAAGATACATATTTTATGCGAGAAATACGTTACTTTATAGTTTTTTTATTACTTTTGCACCCAAAAGAAAGGAAATTTTATGGAAAATAAGAAACCTTTAGTTTTAATTTCGAATGATGATGGCTATCATGCCAATGGTATCAAAACGCTCGTCGGCTTCCTCAGAGGCTGGTGCGACGTGCTGGTTGTGGCTCCTGAAAGTGCCCGGTCGGGATATGCCTGTGCCTTTTCTGCCACAGAACCATTGCGACTGAAACGCCGCAAGAATATGGGAGAGGATGTGGAAGTATGGTCATGCAGCGGTACGCCTGTTGACTGTGTGAAGTTGGCATTAGATCAATTGCTCCCTGGGCGTACTCCAAACTTGATTCTGAGTGGCATCAACCATGGTGATAATTCCAGTGTCAACAATCATTATTCCGGTACGATGGGTGTTGCCAAGGAGGGGTGCATGAAGCGTATTCCTTCTGTGGCCTTCAGCAGTTGCAATTACGATGAGAATGCCGATCTTACTCCGTTGAAGGATGGGGTTGTCGCTATTGTGAAGAAAGTGCTTGCGGAAGGTTTGCCTATAGATACCTGTCTGAATGTGAATTTCCCTGCGAATCCGCCTTTCAAGGGCTTTAAGATGTGTCGTATGACTCGTGGTTCTTGGATTCATGAGGTGGAAAAGCGTCATCATCCGCGTGGCTACGATTACTATTGGATGGTGGGAGAATATCGCAATGATGAGCCGGAGGCTACTGATACCGACCAGTGGGCTCTGAATCATGGATATATCTCCATCACACCTACCAAGATAGATGTGACAGACTATGAATTACTGAATAGTTTCAAGATTTAAACCTTCACTCAAGGATTTTATAAACTTCTCACGCTAAGATATGAAGTATTATTTGATAGTAGGCGAGGCAAGTGGTGATTTGCATGCCAGCAGATTGATGCGCTCGTTGAAAAAAGTGGATGAATTGGCAGAGTTTCGGTTCTTCGGTGGTGACTTGATGGCTGCTGAAGGTGGAACCCGTGTCAAGCATTATAAGGAACTTGCATATATGGGTTTTGTGCCGGTTCTCCTGCATCTGCGTACCATCTTTTCCAATATGAAAAAATGCAAGCAGGATATTGTGGAATGGAAACCTGATGTGGTGATTCTTGTTGATTATCCGGGTTTTAATCTGAATATTGCTAAGTTTCTGAAAAAGAACACTTTGATACCTGCTTACTATTATATATCTCCTAAGATATGGGCATGGAAGGAATGGCGTATCCGCAGTATCAAGAGGGATATAGCCGAACTCTTTTCTATCTTGCCTTTTGAGGTTGATTTCTTTGAGAAAAAACACAAGTATCCGATTCATTATGTAGGCAATCCTACGGCACAGGAGGTGAATGAGTTCAGAGCGGATTATCATCAGACATACGCTGAGTTCTGTGTTGAGAATAATCTGGACACAAGGAAGCCTATTATAGCTCTGTTGGCTGGTAGTCGTCTGCAGGAAATCAAGGATAATTTGCCAGCTATGATAGAGGTGGCTGAGCGTTTTGAGGATTATCAGATGGTCTTGGCTGGTGCTCCTTCTGTTGATGATGAATATTATCAGAAATTCATTGAGGGAACTCCTGTCAGGTTGGTCAAGAATAAGACTTATCCGCTTTTGGCTCAAAGTAAGGTGGCATTAGTGACCAGTGGTACTGCCACGTTAGAGACGGCTCTTTTTGATGTTCCGCAGGTTGTCTGCTACGAGACACCGCTTCCTAAATTGATACGTTGGGCTTTCAATCATATTCTCAAGGTGAAGTATATCTCATTGGTCAATTTGGTGGCCAATAAGGAAATCGTGAAGGAGATGTTTGCCGACCGCTTTACGGTGGATGGTATTGCCGACCAGCTCTTCCAGATTCTTCCTGGAATGCCTGGCAGAGAAAAAATGTTAGCAGGTTATCAGGAGGTTCGTGAGAAATTGGGCAATCGCATAGCTCCAGATCAGGCTGCTACCATCATGTATGACCTGATCAAGAAGCATCGAGAGGAATTGATTCGTCTGGCAAAGGAAAGGGCTGAGGCTGAAGCTAAAGCGGCTGCAGAGGCTGCTGAGCGTGCGAGAATCAAGGCAGAACAGGAGGCTGAACGTGCAAGGATTAAAGCCCAGGAAGAAGCTGAGCGTGCCCGTATCAGGGCAGAGGAACAGTTGCGAATAGCAGAAGAACAAATGAGGAAGGCGCAGGAAATGAGTGAGGAAAATTCCCATCAGAATCCTCCAGTCTCAGAATAGGTCTGACCAGTTTTTATCATATTTTATATCCTAACGGAAGTGGGGTAACTACTCAGCACCTCTATTGAAAACTTTGAATAGAAAAGCCTTGAAAAATGAAAGCGGCTTCGATAGTCAATGAAGCCTATTTCGTAGAGCAATGAAAGCGGCTTCGTAAGCAGTTGAAGCCTATTGCATTATTCTGATAGAAACTATAAAAAATATAGTTGACCACTTTAAACTTTATTAATAATACACGTTGACTCACAGTATTAACGTAACAACTCATGACAATATGGGTGCTGAGTAATTACGAAGTGGGGTAAGAGGTGTTTTTCAAAACATTCCCCTTACCCCACTTTTATTTTTCCCTGCCCAGGCAAGAATTTTTGCTTGCCCACGCAGAAAATGATCCCTGCCTATGCAGCTGTTTTGCTTGCCTGGACGGGAAATGATCGGTAGTGCGATACCTTTCTTATTTTGTTTGCTGAACTTATAGGATTGACTTATCCGATGGTCGGATTGTTTTATCCGAACAGTTGGAGGGTGTAGAGATAAATCACTGCGGCAGGAATTGCCATAAGTGAAGAATCGAAACGGTCAAGCATACCTCCGTGTCCCGGAAGAATATTGCCACTGTCTTTCACGCCGATGGTGCGTTTGAATAGGCTCTCTACCAAGTCGCCCCAGGTGCCAAATACTGCGACTACCAAACCTAATCCCATCCACTCAGGGATGTTCAAGGTATGCAGGGTTTCTCCTGAATTGGCAAAGTAACCGACGATGGCTGCAGCAATCAGTACGAAGATACCTCCGCCGATGCTTCCTTCCCAACTTTTAGCAGGACTGATGCGAGGGAAGAGCTTGTGCTTTCCGAAGAGAGAGCCACTGCAATAGGCACCTGTATCATTGGTCCAGAGGAAGATGAATACGCTCAGCGGTAAGAGCATGTCGTAATGTATCTGTCCGTCTTCTGCTGATACTTCAAATGCCAATACGTTGATGAGCGAGAATGGGAGAGCGATGTACAACTGTGAAAGCATCGTGTAAGCCCAGTCGCCAACAGCATTCTTATTGCCTGTATATAACTCATAGATGAAGAGATATACAATCGTGAAGATGTATGGGATGAAGACCACGAAGTTGTAGCCTGTAATGCCCGTACGGAATCCAGCTACGGCAAGGAAGAAATATACACCTGCTACGGTAGAGATGAAACGGTTGACGCAAACGTCTTCTATCTCATTGTTGACTAACCCACAGTATTCCCAGATACTCAGGCCAGTGATCAGAGCGAAGAGGAGTACCATTGCTCTCGGTTGCAGGAAACATGAAACCATACAACCGACGAAGAGTACGCCGGTGATGGTTCTGATGATAAGGTTCTTTTGTTTGTCTGTCATGACTTTTGGTATTAATTATTATCGTCCTGCTTGTCTTCGGCACGACTTTCGTCCTGCTTGTCTTCAGCATTCTTGTTGTTTTCCTCATGCTCCTTGATAGCAGCCTGTACCTCTGGAAGTTCCTTGACGGTGTCGTCGATCTTAGGCTGCTCGTCCTCCATGATTTCCTGAGAACGGCTCATCCAAGGGCGCTTGCCGAAGATTTTCTCCACGTCTTCTGCCATGATGACCTCTTTCTGTATCAGGAGTTCAGCCAGCGCATTGTGACCCTCCTTGTGTTCCATCAGGATGTTCTTGGCACGGGTATATTGCTCGTTCACCATCTTGAGTACTTCCTCGTCGATTTCTCTTGCCGTTGTCTCAGAGTATGGGCGCTGGAAAGAGTATTCGCTCTGGTTGTAATAGCAGATGTTTGGCAAAGTCTTACTCATACCGAGGTAAGCCACCATGCCGTATGCACTCTTGGTAGCACGCTCCAGGTCGTTCATCGCACCAGAAGAGATATGTCCTGTAAACAGTTCCTCTGCTGCACGTCCACCCATCAGCGAGCACATCTCGTCGAGCATCTGCTCCTTGGTGGTGATTTGTCTCTCCTCAGGTAAGTACCATGCAGCACCCAAAGCCTGTCCGCGAGGTACGATGGTAACCTTGATGAGCGGGTTGGCATATTGGCAGAACCATGAGATCGTAGCATGACCAGCCTCATGCAATGCGATGCTGCGCTTTTCATCTGCAGTCATCACCTTGGTTTTCTTCTCCAGTCCACCTACGATACGATCGACAGCATCGAGGAAGTCCTGCTTGCATACAGCCTTCTTGTCGTGGCGTGCAGCGATAAGGGCAGCCTCATTACAAACATTGGCGATATCTGCACCCGAGAATCCCGGAGTCTGACGAGCCAGGAGGTCGATATCTACTGTATCGTCTATCTTGATTGGTTTCAGATGAACCTGGAAGATGGCCTTGCGCTCGTTCAAGCCAGGCAGATCAACGTGGATTTCACGGTCGAAACGACCGGCACGGAGCAGGGCACTATCCAGCATATCAACACGGTTGGTAGCTGCAAGGATGATGACACCACTGTTGGTACCGAAGCCGTCCATCTCTGTAAGGAGGGCATTCAGGGTATTCTCACGCTCATCGTTACCGCCCATGGCAGGGTTCTTACTGCGGGCACGACCCACGGCATCAATCTCATCGATGAAGATAATGCTTGGTGCCTTTTCCTTAGCCTGTCTGAAGAGGTCGCGAACACGGGATGCACCGACACCCACAAACATTTCAACGAAGTCGGAACCGCTCATAGAGAAGAATGGTACACCTGCTTCACCGGCTACAGCCTTTGCCAGGAGTGTCTTACCTGTTCCCGGAGGACCCACGAGGAGTGCTCCCTTAGGAATCTTACCACCCAGGTCGGTATATTTCTGTGGGTTTTTGAGGAACTCCACGATTTCCTCCACTTCCTGTTTGGCACCTTCCTGTCCGGCCACATCCTTGAAGGTAATCCCTAATGTATTTCCCTTTTCATACATGCGTGCTTTGCTCTTGCCGACATTGAAGATACCGCCGCCAGAGCCGCCCATGCCACCGCCCATTCTTCCAGATACCCACCAGATGAGGAGGAAGAAGATGATGAGTGGGGCGAAGTTGATCAGGAGGCTGATGAAGTCGTTGCCTTTCTCGTTGACATAGTTGTAAGACTTGATTTTCTTAGCCTTCACCATGTTGTCGAGATATTTGTCAACTTCGTCTATCGAACCATACTGCACTTCAACATAAGGAGCAGGTCCTACGTTCTTCGCACTGGTATGATATACATCTCTGATATGATTTGGGGCAACGTACACTTTCAGGTTGCCGTCGTTCTTATTGGCAGTAACGCTCAGTACGTATCCCTTTTCGATGTACTCCTTGAATTCAGTGTAAGTAGCCTTTTTGTTTGCACTTCCACCTAATGCATCACCACCACCATTCAGAAAGACCACTATCAAACTGATGAGGATGATGACGTAAAGCCAGCTCATGTTGAACCGAGGCATCTTTGGCGGTTTTCCTCCGCCATGATTGTTCATTCTGTTTCCTTGTTCCATATCTTCTGATATTATATGAATCCTATATCGTGTATAAAACTATACTATGGTAGTCTTACACCTTATTATATTTATACCTTAATTATATATATCAACTTCAATTATATATATACCAACTCCGGATAAAGGAAGTTGTCTCACTGATTAGTCGAGGTCAGGAATCTCAGTCAGGTTGGCGTCTTCCCAGAGGTGCTCCAGATCATAGAACTGTCTAACTTCTGGTTGGAAGATATGCACAAGTACATCCACGAAATCGATAGCAACCCACTGGTCATTTCCTAATCCCGCAACATTTGCAGGTTTTTCTCCCAGATTTTTTCTGCAGAAATCGCCTACAGATTCAGCGATAGCTTCCACCTGTGATGGAGAGTTGCCCTGACAGATTACGAAGAACTTTGCGATAGTACCATCGATGTGCGTCAGGTCGGCAATCACAATTTTACTACCTTTTTTTTCCTGTATTCCTTTTTTAATAGTCTCTACTAATTGTTTTGTTGTATTCATTGATGATTTTCTATTAATTGTCTCGTTTATGTTTTTTCTTTATAAAAGCCTTGCAAAGATACGCTAAATACATGGAAAAACCCCGAAAAACGATAAAAATTGAGATTTTTTAGAAAAAAGACGCTGATTTTTTTGGTAATTCAGAAAAAAGTAGTACCTTTGCACTCGCAATTATGATTAATGCTTATAATGATTGCTAAGATATTGGGATATGGTGTAATGGTAACACTACAGATTCTGGTCCTGTCATTCCTGGTTCGAGTCCGGGTATCCCAACTTCTTCATCATTGTCATCAATCATTAACCTGCACATTGGGATATGGTGTAATGGTAACACTACAGATTCTGGTCCTGTCATTCCTGGTTCGAGTCCGGGTATCCCAACATAATTGGTTAAACTGAATGGCATCTTCCTTATGAAGGTGCTTTTTTTATACATTCATACGAGAAAATATAAATCCCTTAGTGTTTCAGCAAGAAGAACACTAAGGGATTCTTTTTTTCAGGATTTTTCCTTGTATGATATAATGCACCGTACTTCTTCCTGTTTGGGGTTTGTCAGAAGTCTGCTTTCCGTTCTATGAATATTTCCTTTCCTGATAAAGGATGTGTAAATCTGATAGACTCGGCATGGAGGTAGAGGCGGGGTGCCTTCTCGCAGCCATAGAGAGGGTCGCCAAGGATAGGGGCATTCAGTCCTTCCCGGTGGGCACAATGTACACGGAGCTGGTGGGTACGTCCCGTTTGGGGATAGAGAGCGAGGCGGAGATGCTGGTTGTTTCCTTCGTTTTCTTTGTTACCAAAAGCATCGTTTTCTTCGTTTCCAAGAACTTTGTATTCCGTAATCGCTTCCTTTCCCTGTTCATGATTTACAATCTGGCGTGGACGGTCGAGATAGTCGGGCATCAGAGGGAGAGAGAGGATGCCTTCAGGCTGGATGCTTCCTTCTTTCGCACATACGATGGCTACGTATTTCTTCTGTATCTGATGACTTGCGAATTGTTCCTGCAGCCGATGGTAGGCAAATTCTGTTTTGGCAATCACCATGAGCCCGCTTGTAGCCATGTCCAGCCGGTGTACGATTAAAGGACCCGTAGCCTCCGGGTATTTTCTTCGTATGATGGAATAGACGGAAGTGATGCCTGGTTCTTTTCCTGGTACGGAGAGCATTCCGGCAGGTTTGCAGATAACGGCAAGTTCCCGGTCTTCATAGAGTGTCTCCAGGGTAAGTGGCTGAGATGCATGATTGAGTATCGTGTTGACTTCCGGTAGCATCCAGCGGAGTATCGGTTTGCACTTACCATTGCAGGCTGGATAGAACTGTAGGTGGTGTCTGATTTCCTCTTTCGGACTTTCGCCCCACCAGAACATCGCCATCTGCAGGGGTTTCAGATGATGTCTGAAAGCATACTGGAGCAGTTTGGGTTCGCAGCATTCACCGCTTCCGGCAGGAGGAACCATCTTCAGTGCAGCTCTTTTGGAGAGGAGTGACAGGTTCGGCTGGTCTTCCAATGCTGTATCTCTGAATATTTCCAACAGATCTTTTTCTTCTCCTTCGGCATTGAGCATTCTGAATTGTGCAAATAGCCATTGCTGCAGGGCATCAGAGAGTTGTTTGCGCAGTTGCTTAAGTCTGGAAATATTGTTCTGATAGTCTTCGTATTCCGTCTCTAATGTAGTCTTCTCGGCAAGTGATTTCTTGAGTCGGCGCAGTTCGGCCTTCATGAATTGGCTTTCTTTGGTCATCGCCTGTTCCTCTTCGGCAGAGAGATTGCCCTGTTTGCGTCGGAGATCCCTTTGGGCCTTCTTTTCTTTCATCTTTTCCTGAAAACCGGCTATGGCTTGTTGGCGCTGGGCGAGCAGGTCTGCGATGAGTGTCCGGGCCTTCTGCATCCGTTCATCCTTTTCCAGTCGCAGGATACTTTCGTTGATGCGGGTAATTTCCGCCTCATGGGTCTTGAAATATCCATCAGGCTGTAGGTAGTCGAAGACGGCAGGTACGAAGTCATTCCAGTCGCTTCTGCCTCCTATCTGACCGCTATAGGCAGCCAAGTATCCGCCTTCAACGATGAGTATGCCGAACATTTTTCCCCGGTCGATTTCCTCGCGCCATTCCTTCTTGTTCTCAAGATAGGTCTGCAACTCCTTGCATATCTGTATGCAAAGAGGGTGCGGTTCGTAGTCGAAAGGATTGTTCATCTTTTCGGGAAAGTCAGTTCCTGTAGAGGATATATGGAAAGGATGTAGTATCATCATTTGTTATTTTAGGTGCAAAAGTACATATAATTATTTGTTCCTCCAAAATAAATATTTGAAAAAATTTGTGTACTTCATCGAAAAGCCTTACTTTTGCAGTCATAAAAATGAACTGTCACAGAAGAATTGTCGCAAAAAGGGATAGACGTATGAGTGTACAGATATAAAAATGTACAGGCAAAAGAAAGAATAGATGTAAGTATGAATAGAAACAGCAACCTCTTTTATCATCTCGTAGCATTCCTCACCGTAGCAATATGGGGAACCACTTTTGTATCAACCAAGGTGCTGATGCTGAACGGACTTTCTCCAGCCCAGATTTTTACCATGCGCTTTTCCATCGCATACGTTCTGATGCTGGCATTCAACCACCGTCGCATCTTTGCCGACTCATGGATGGACGAAGCGAAGATGATGTTATTAGGCATCACGGGAGGATCACTCTATTTCTTCAGTGAGAATGAAGCGATGAATTTCACCACCACCACCAATACATCCCTTATCGTATGTTCCTGTCCGCTTTTTGCTACCCTGCTGGTAAGGTTGGTATATCGGGATTCCGCCCGCATCAACCTGATACAGATACTCGGGTCGCTTTTGGCTTTTATGGGTATGATCATCGTGGTTTTGAATGGTCGCTTTGTGCTTCATCTCTCCCCCGTAGGCGATGCCCTGGCGTTTACGGCATGTATGTGCTGGGCTATCTATTCCCTGATGATGAAATCGGTGACGGGAAAGTATAGTGCCGCCTTTATCACCCGCAAGGTATTCTTCTATGGAGTATTGACGATATTGCCTTATTATCTGATTATACCGGGATTCCCTTCTTGCGAGGTCTTTGCCAAACCTCAGGTGATAGGCAACCTGTTGTTTTTAGGTTGCTTGGCTTCCATGATCTGTTTTCTCACATGGAACTGGTGCCTTTCCAAGTTGGGTACGGTAAAGGTCACCAACTGGGTATATTTCAATCCGATCACTACCATGATCTTTGCTTCATGGATATTGGATGAGAAAATCACTCCTTATTTTCTGGTAGGTGCTACTTGCATCCTGATAGGCATGTATGTGGCAGACAAAAAAACGGTAGCATAAACTCCAGGAGTTATACTACCGATTTCTTTTTACTTAGCAGCCAGAACCTCTACTTCAACGAGTGCGCCCTTTGGCAACTTCTCTACTGCTACAGCAGAACGTGCTGGGTATGGCTGGCTGAAGAACTCTGCATAAACCTCGTTCATGGCAGCGAAATCATCCATGCTGTTCAGATAAACTGTAGTCTTTACTACATGAGAGAGGTCAGTGCCGGCAGCCTTCAGGATGTTCTGGGCATTGGTAAGACTCTGACGGGTCTGCTCCTTGATGCCACCCTCTACGAAATTGCCTGTTGCAGGGTCGATAGGAATCTGACCTGATGCAAATACGAAACCGTTTACTTCGATAGCCTGGCTATATGGACCGATAGCTGCAGGCGCATTGTCTGTGTGAATTGCGTTCATAATCTGATAAGTTTTAAACAATATATAAATGGAATCCCTTAGCTTCAAGGGCTCCCTTGATTTCTTTTACATGTTCCTCGTCTCTTGTCTCCATGGTGAGGCGAAGCACGCAGGCATTCACCTTGTTGCGGTTGGCAGAACGGTCGTGGTGAACACCGGTGATATTACCGCCTAATCCGGCGATGACAGAGCAGACCTCTACCAATTCTCCCGGTTTGTCATCCAGCTCCATCTCAATGGTGCAGAGACGGCCGCTCTTGGCAAGACCACGGGTGATGACACGGTTCAGGATCGTTACATCGATGTTACCGCCACTTACCACGCAGATGGTTTTCTTGCCCTTCACCGGAACCTTGTTGTACATCACGGCTGCCACGCTGGCCGCACCAGCACCTTCGGCTACCATCTTCTCGCTCTCTATGAGTTTCAGGATGGCTGCACAGATTTCGTCCTCGCTCACGGTTACGATTTCATCTACGTAGTTGGAGCAGGTTTCAAAAGTAATCTTGCCCGGTTCCTTTACGGCAATACCATCGGCAACGGTCGCTACAGAAGGCAACTTCTCCTGTTTATGATCGTGCAGACTCTGTACCATACTTGCTGCTCCTTCTGCCTGAACACCATATACCTTGACGTTAGGATTCAGCGACTTGATGGCAAAGGCCACACCAGAGATAAGTCCGCCGCCGCCTACAGGAACGACGACAGCTTCTACATCAGGCAGCTGGTCGAGAATCTCCAGACCGATGGTGCCCTGACCAGCGATGACATTCTCATCATCGAAAGGATGAACGAAGGTATAACCATGCTCGTCCTTCAGTTGCAATGCCTTCTGGTAGGCATCATCATAGACACCAGGTACCAGACAGACCTCTGCACCGAGACGCTTGGTGGCTTCCACCTTACTGATAGGAGCGCCCTCTGGCAGACAGATAAGACTCTTCACTCCCATGGCGGTGGCACCGAGAGCTACACCCTGAGCATGGTTGCCCGCAGAACAGGCTATCACACCCTTCGCCTTTTCTTCATCGGTGAGTTGTGAAATCTTATAGTAAGCACCACGAATCTTGAACGAACCCGTCTTCTGGAGGCACTCGGGCTTCAGATAGACATCACTCTCTGGGTTGATTCTTGGAGTGTGAACCAGCTCAGTCTTTCTGATAACTTTGCTCAGCACGAAGCGAGCCTTATAGAAATTGTCTAATTGTAACATAACTGCTGATATGCTTTTATTTGTTATGCGTGCAAAGGTACACATAATTCTATAAATAACAAGAATAATTATATCTTTTTTATTTTATAAACAAAAATAAAACGCTTCTTTTCTCTTGTATTTGAGGAAAATGTTGTATTGTTTTTGCTTACTCTACCCATAAGGCAAATAAGTTGAAAACCAGCTCTGGTAATAACTACTGGGGTTATACTTCCGGTAGCGATTATGTTTGGGGAAGTTCACTTTGGGCGATCTCATTTTATAGTCTTTCTCATTTCCAGAAATGGTTCAGCGCAGCTGCCACACCATCTTCTTCATTGGAAAGAGTAACGTAGTCAGCTTCCGCTCTTACCTCAGGAGCAGCATTAGCCATAGCCACACCTACACCGGCAAGTTTGAGCATACTGAGGTCATTATATCCATCGCCGAAGGCTATCATGTCTGCAGGAGTGAGATTGATTTTACCCAATAATCTCTGCAAAGACTGTGCTTTGTCGATGCCGTTAGGAACCAGTTCCAGGAAGAAAGGAGCCGAGCGGAAAACAGACATTTTATCGCCTACAATGTCAGAGAGTTCTTCTTCTGCCTTCAGCATGTCGGTAGGGTCGCCAGTCATCAGGAGTTTGGTAGGATGAGGCTCCAGGGCATCAAGCAGATTCTCTACTTTTCTGACGCTCATCTTGTTGATGCGGGATTCTTCCTTCACATACTGGTCGTCTGGCATTTCGGTGATGATCTCATTGCCGGCATATCCTAAGAGCGCATAGTTCTTTTCCTTGGCATACTGATATAATAAAGGTATCACGCTATCTGGCAGATATTGTGAGAAATATTCCTCACCGGTCTTGGCATCCACAATCTTTCCGCCATTATAGGAAAGAATGAATCCGCCTCGTTTTTCCAGTTCAAGACATTCTGCTACTGGGTGGATACCGTATGTAGGGCGCCCGGAAGCTAAAATGATGATGGCACCATTGTCTTGAGCTTTCAGGAGAGCCTGACGGGTGCGAGGTGTCACCACTTTCTCGTGGTTGGTCAGCGTGCCGTCGAGATCGAGAGCGATGGCACGATAAGGAATCTTTTTATTTTCCATTATGTTTTTTCTTTTGTGATTTATATTCAATAGAGACTGCAAAGTTAAGATAAAAAAAGGAGTTTGGGAAACTTTTTTGTGAAAATCTATTCATTTCTCATTAAATAGTTGTACTTTTGCCATCACCCTATCCATCATCAATATGGAGAGCACAAGAAGCGTCATGCGTTGCTATTCAACAAAAACAATCATAACACTAACTTAAAGGAAAATCATGAAGATGAAGATTACATTCAGTTCTTTATTGCTGGCAGCGTTGGCATGGGGAACACCTCTCCAGGTTTCTGCCGCGAAGAAGGCTGCACCTAACAACAAGTTCGCAGGCTATCTCTTCGCTTATCCTGCAGGGGATTGTTTTTCCATATATTCCGCTGAATTGTATATTTAGGTTAAAAAGTGACAAGAAAGTTTGGTGGTTTGAAAGGAAAAATGTATTTTTGCGAATGAAAAGAGGATTTTTAAGTAGAAGATAAATCAACGTTTAAACAAAAAATAACACTATACAGGCAAAATATAGGGTTACCCCGACAACATGATGGAATTATATTTTCGTTTGATACAGTTTTCCTTAGGACTTTACGAAGGTAAGGAGTTCTTGGATGGAACAGCATTGAAAGACTTCGACTGGAAGGCTTTCTTCGATTTTGTCAAGAAACAAACCTTGGTGGGAATCGCGATGGATGGAGTCCAGAAGTTACCTAAGGGAGTAGCTCCTAACGAGAACTTATTGTTGATTTGGTTCGGATTGAGCCACAAGCTCATGATGCGCAACAGTATCCTGAATAAAGCCACAGTGTATGTATATAAGAAAATAAGAGAGGCGGGTTATCCTTGTTGTATTCTGAAGGGCCAGGGCAATGCCATGCTTTATCCCCATCCTGCTTCGAGAACTCCAGGTGATGTGGATGTGTGGGTAGATGCTTCCCGCGAAGAAATTCGTTCCTTGGCTTGTTCCCTGGCAAAAGATAAGGGGTATGTAAGCGATGAGAGTCTCAATCATGTGGGACTTTTCATCAAAGATATAGCCGTTGAACTTCATTCTACTCCTGCCATCATGGCCAATTTCTTCTATAATCGCCGTTTGCAGAAATGGCTGAACGAGGAGAAGGGAAGACAGTGTAGCCATCTGGTTAGTTTGGGCAGTCGTCCGGTTTCATCTGATGGCGATGCACAGAAGGGACTGGCTGAGATGAAGGTTGCCGTTCCTACGGCTTCGTTTAATGCAGTCTATCAGTTGTATCATCTCTATCATCACTATTTCTATGAAGGAGTAGGGTTGCGTCAGGTGCTTGATTATTATTTCGTAGTGACGGGTTTGATGGATGAATTGGAAAAGCTGCAGACGGGTTCTGCTATTTCAGATTCAGAAAATTATTCTTCTCTGACTGAAATCCAGCAGACGCTGAAGCAGTTGGGGTTATGGCATTTTGCAGGAGCGATGATGTATGTCTTGCGTGAAGTGTTAGGACTTTCGGAGGACAAGATGTTGGTTCCAGTAGATATCCGACGAGGCGAGATGTTGCTTCATGAAATACTTGCTGGTGGAAATTTCGGCAGGTATGACAGTCGCAATGGTCTTGGTGATGGTTTTATTGGTCATAATTTGCAGCGTTTATGTCGCGACTTGCGATTCCTGCACTATTATCCTGCTGAGGCTCTGAGCGAACCTCTGTTCCGCATCTGGCATTATGGCTGGCGCCATTTCCTGCCCAAGAGAAAGTGTTGACAAATGAGAAATGACAAATGAGAAGGGAGAAACAATGAGAAATGAGAAATAAAAAAGAGGATGTGTCATGGACTTTGACACATCCTCTTTTCATTTCTTCATATTCATTTGTCATTTCTCATTTCTTCATATTTCTTCATCCGATGATGATTCGCTTAAGCTTCCATGAACTTCTTGGCAGCTCTGAGCTGGTGTCTCATCACGCTCAGGAATTCCTGACTCTCCTGGAGAATGTTGAGATAAACCAAGGAAATCTGCATCAAGCTATTATCCTTCATGTTCTGCAGGCGGTCGATGTGTTTCTTGCGAAGCACGGAAAGTTCATCCTTGCAGGCATCAGCCTCGGCGAGAATCTCACGATAGTTCTCATATCGGTTGGTCTCAATCTGTTCGCAACTCATCTTCATCAGGTCATTGATCTTTTGACGTATTGAAGCAAACTCGTTGATGTATTCTGCTGGCAAAGGATTGAAGTTGTTGTCCACGTGCTCCTTCACCGGGTCGAGCATACGGCGGAGAGAGTAGATGAACTGCTGGTTGCTGTTGGCGCCCAGATGGAACCAGGTGTTGCGCTCGATGGCAATCTCCATAGGAGAGCGTTTCAGACCGAGCATCTCCTGACGGCGGAATTTCTTCAGTATGTCCTGCTCTTTCTTCAGTTCCTTGTTGGCATGGCGAAGATCACGGGTGCTCTCGCTGGCAAGACCATCTACGATGAGATTGAACTCATTCAGGGCGAAATTGCAAACGAAACTCTGGGTGCGAGATACCTGGCGACGAAGCAAATCCCATACAATCTCTGGGTCGTGGGAGCGCATCATCAGCTGGAAGGTGGTGCCCTTGCTTTCCTGCTTAGCCTTCTTGTTGTACTTGATATTGCTGCGGATGAGCAAGAAGATAACAAGAATTATGAAAGCACTCTGAACGAGGATGCCACCGAAATGCATGGCCATACAAACGATGGCGCAGGCTGCGAAAGCAACACCGGCTGTGATAAACCATCCACCGATCACACTCAATACACCAGTAACACGGAATACGGCACTCTCACGGCTCCAGGCTCTGTCGGCAAGTGAAGAACCCATTGCCACCATGAAGGTAACGTAAGTGGTAGAAAGAGGCAACTTGAGGTTGGTACCGATGGTGATGAGCATAGAAGCAAGTACCAGGTTGACGGCAGCACGAACAACGTCGAAAGCAGCACTCTCTTCGAGTTCTACGGCATTCTTATCGAAACGGGAATTGATCCATCTTTTCAAGGAATTGGGCAGATACTTGTTGAGCCAAGAATCTGTAGCCTGACAGTTGCGCACGATGACACGGGCAACAGAAGAACTGCCAAACATCTCATCGCCTTCATCCTGACGGCTCAAATCTACAGAAGTCTTGATCACATTCTGTGCCTTCTTGGAGGTTGCCATTGCAACAATCATCACGAAACCGGCAGCGAGAAGATAGACAGGAGTGGTCTTGGCACTCTCCATCAATGAGGTCATCATAAAGCTGTCAGGTGCAGCGCCGTTGGCATTTGCCATATAGTCATTGTAAGAAGAAAGACCAGCCAGAGGCACACCGATGAAGTTGACAAGGTCATTACCAGCGAATGCCATAGCCAGGGCAAAGGTACCCATCAGTATGGTGAACTTGAAGATATTGACGCGGCAGAGGTGGAGGAATTCCATCACGATGGCAGAAACCACGAAGGTAATGACAAGCAGCAACCCGATGTTCTGGTCGATATAGTCGCGCCACTCACTTGGCAGATAAGGACTCTTGCCAAGACCCTTCATGAAGATGAAGTAGGAGAGGGCAGTGAAGGCGATTCCACCAAAGATAGCGATGGAATAGCGGGAATGCTTTCTGTAGTTGAACGTGAAGACGATACGGGAAATCCACATCACGAGCGCACCGAAAACAAAGGCGATGATGACAGATGAGAAGATGCCCATGATTACCTCCAAAGCCTTGTTGCTGTTGAGCAATACACCATAGTTGAGGCTATTGTCACCTATCATCTTGAGGGTGGCAAGGATGAAAGCACCTCCCAACAACTCGAATACCAATGACACGGTAGTAGAGGTAGGCATACCTAAGGTGTTGAACACATCCAGTATGATGATATCAGTTACCATGACGGCCAGGAAGAGCGTCATCACATCTTCAAAGGTAAAGTGGTCCGGACTCATGATGCCATGACGGGCGATGTCCATCATACCTGAAGACATGATAGCACCGAGAACCACACCGCAGGAAGCGATGATCAGCACCGTGCGAAACTTAGCCACCTTAGCACCGATGGCAGATTGCAGGAAGTTGACAGCATCATTGCTGACTCCCACAAAGAGATCAAACACTGCCAGACAGAGCAGGAAGATCACAATACATAAATAAATTGTACCCATTTCTAATTTCTCATTTTCTTTTCGGGTGCAAAGGTACGATGATATTTTGAAAGCAGGGGCGCAAAGCGCATTACGTGTTTGTGACGATTATGTTACAGGGCAGTATTGTATGTTACAGAAAGGTTACGATAAGGGATGGGGATAAAAAAATCCGGTTAGAACCCCATGAGTTCCAACCGGATCTGTTCATTATATAGTTAGGATTATTATCTAAACCATATTTTCATCTCTGTTTAGATGAAGATATATTTCAGCACGAAGAGGATAGCCAATACCCACATAGTGATGCTCAGTTTCTTGATGTTTCCGCAGCAGGCGTTGATGGCCACATAGCTGATCATACCGCAAAGGATACCATCAGAAATACTGTAGGTGAGCGGCATCATGATGATGGTGATGAAAGCAGGGATAGACTCAGCATAATCGTTCAGGTCGATGTCCTTGATAGGCGACATCATATACAGACCCACGATGACGAGCACAGGAGTAGTTGCTGCAGAAGGAACTGACAGGAACAGTGGTGCGAAGAACAGGGCCACAACGAAGCACATGGCAGTAATGAAGGCAGTAAGACCCGTACGACCGCCCTGGGCAACACCCGAAGCGCTCTCCACATAGGTGGTAGTAGTACTTGTTCCGAAGCAGGCACCAGCCACGGTAGCCACGGCATCCGCCATGAACGCCTTGTTGAGTCCATGAATTCTTCCGTCCGGTTTCATCATGCCCGCTTTGGTGCAGACGCCCACGAGTGTGCCCATCGTATCAAACATATCGATGAAGAGGATGATGAAGATGAAACCTTCGATGAGAACAGCCGTGAGTGCCATCTGCCAGGAATAGCCCATAGTGAGGCAGACCGTGAATACGAAGAAAGCGTTCAGACCCATACCAGGAGCCAGTCCGAAAGGTTTCTTGGCATAGACCGCCATCACGAGTGTACCTACAATGGCAGCCAGTACGGTGGCAGTGAATACAGCGTGTGTATCCATGCCCTGAGCGGCGAGATGACTGAAGATGTTAGGGTTACGGCCAGGATATAGGCCATGGTGAGGAAGGTGGTGATACCAGCAGCCACCTCCGTTTTCAGTTTGTTTTGAGCAGGGTCAAAACCGAATAACTTTTGCAACATGTTGTTTAAAATTAATATGTGTTTAGAAATTTGCTGCGAAATTACAAATAAGAACTGAAAATCGTATAAAATTATTGGGGAATTTTATCAAAAAAAGAATGTCGGAGACTTTCGAGAACGATAGAAAGTGATTTGGCGGTAATGTGGCGGTAATAGTGGCGGTAATGAAAAACTCTTATAGCGAACCATGTATTTTGTTTTATAACTTGAGGAATAATAACCTTTCTTTATAATATCGTAAATGATTTTGACCGGGAATGACTTTGACTAAATGACCGGAATCATGAGAGCTAACGTTCAATGTAGTTAAAATAATCAGAGAAAATGATGTAGTTTCAAAAATAAAGACTACCTAAAATAAGTAACGCCCCTCTAGTATGCTGCCTTTCGGCGCGCCTGAGAGGCTTATTATCTTTCATTTGCTATTTTGTGCGGAGATAAATCAAATCAAAGTACATCAGTCGTGTCTTCATCGGCTCTATCGGAGTTGTTGATGCTTGACCTTTGTTATGCAAGAAGGTCCATTCCTCCTCATCTGACGAAAACAGAAATTTGAAACCATTTCGTTGATAATATTCAAATACTTTCTGATGGTTGACGGCATCAACAATGACATATCGGCATCCAGTTTTATTCAATGGGTCTATAAACCATGATTTGATGAAATCCAACAATTCGTCTCCAACATGATGTCCACAGAACAAATCACTTACAGCCAACTGTCCTACCAATACAGCAGGATACTGTGGTCTTCGCTTGGCATTCGGAATCTTTCTATTAAGCTTATTCCGAAGGTTTGAAGGAAGTGAATCAACTTTCACGCTCGAATTAGCGACAGTAAATGCACAGACTATTTCAGATGTTTCTGGTTTAACAAAGCAATATGATTTTCCTAACAACTGATAGGCATAGTCAGCATAGTCTTGAGTGAAGAACTCCGTTATGTCCTCATCCTTACAAGTGAAACCTTTGCATTGCAGCAAAACTTCCTCTGTCAGTTCCATAAAATCACATTGCTCTAACATCTTAAGTGTACAGTTTTGAACGTTTTAATATAGCACGTGCCTTGGCTACTTGCTTGGAGAAGTCAATGGAACCACGCTTTTCCAATGCCTCATCAGCCGCTTCTACGAAACGAGCTGCTGCCTCACCATGAAGGACAGGTATTGTTTTAAATTCTATTGCCATAATCTTCTTATTTTTCAATGTTATATACTTATTTAATGCGCAAAAATATGCTTTTATTTCCACATTACCAAACTTTTTGTTAACTTTCTGTTGGATTTTACCAAATTTTCCAATTTCACGCTTTTTCATCGCCTCATCCTTATAGTATGCTGCCTTTCGGCGCGTGTGGAGCTTACATGCGAAACTTGAGTAACCTTACTTTATAATGCCAGAAATGATTTTGGATCACCCAACAAGCTACCCAACAAGCTACCCAACAAGCTACCCCACAGTTAATGAAAGTAATTACTGTAATAAAAGCTAACATGATGGCCGCCAAGGAGATAATAGAATGTATAAAGTTGAAAGACAAGACTTATTTCCTTGATAAATATCTATATCCTGCAATGGAAGAAGGCTATGTTGAACAACTATATCCTAAAAATCCAAAGCATCCGGAACAAAAATATGTGCTTTTGGTTGGGTGCAAAGATACACAAAAGTTATTGAATAACAATAGATTAATTGTTAAATTGTACAAGTTATAGCGCTTTTATTGTGCAGATTGAGGTAATTCTGTTGTGCAAGTTGAGGCTATTTCGTTGTGCAAGTTGAGGATTTTTGTTTCCTCATCATTCATGGCTATCGTTACTTGATAATTCTCGAAAAACCACACCCTGGTTTGCATGTCGAAGAATTCATTTATCTTAGTATAACGAAAAAAGAGGGTGCGTCACAGACTTATGACACACCCTCATCTTTATATAAATCTCTCTCTATTTCTAAAGTGATTCATGTATATATATTATGTATTGTTCTATTCTTACTTGCTCAAGCTAACAGAATGGCTCATGTTAGCCATTTCTGGAATTGAGTTTACTACGTGTTTCAAGAACATGCCCATGCAAAGAACCATACCTGAAAACATAACTGCGGCGAAAGTCATTGTAAAAATAGTCATCATAATTATTAACCTTTTTAGAATTTATTATTTGTTATTCCTTAAATACGAGTGCAAAGTTAACACTTTTTTATCGAATAACGGCATCTTTTGCCGAGAAATATCATTGCAATATGTTTTTCTTGATATGGGTCAACCACTTGTTTTTAGCCTTGAAAATGACATTTTGCTATCGGATATGTTGTTTTTGTGACAATAATTTATATATATCATTTTTCTCGCTTTGTTATGTGTGTAACAAGATAGGGTTTCCTAACTTAAAAGTTCTAATGAAAAATACAAAGAGTTCGTTTAAGAACGGATTATCAATCCTA
>SAMEA3663085__coassemble_201_pt1 | contig 29194 bp, 29 predicted proteins | sample SAMEA3663085__metabat2_high_PE_025 | metagenome-assembled genome bin SAMEA3663085 (sample SAMEA3663085) | pig gut metagenome | biome: pig gut; feature: pig-associated habitat; material: faeces | place: France | collected 2012
TTGACTCACAGTATTAACGTAACAACTCATGACAATATGGGTGCTGAGTAATTACTTCTATAGGGTGCTGAGTAGTTACAATATTTTGCGCAGAATTGGACGATGCTCTGTTTGCGTTTAGAAGAACAATAATTTCCAGAATCTTGAAATCTATGTCTACATGTGGCAACACATTCTTTACAAACCACAAAAGCCCATCGGTATTGCGAAAATATTTGTCGTTATTAAATAAATAGCTATAATCATTTGGCAGTTTCGTGGAAAAAATGTAACTTTGCGGAAAAATGTGAGCAATATGAAATATCCGATAGGAATCCAGACATTTGACAAAATAATCGATGGTGGTTATGTCTATGTTGATAAGACTGATTTGATATACCAATTAGTACAGGGAAACATATATTTTCTGGGTCGCCCTCGGCGATTCGGAAAAAGTCTTCTAGTGTCAACCTTGGAACAATATTTCCGTGGAAACAAGGAGCTATTCAAGGGACTTGCTATTGACAAGCTGGAGACAGAATGGAAGCAATATCCTGTGTTTCACATAGATTTCAGTACGGGCAATTATCTGAATGATGGAGTTTTAGAAGATGTGCTGTCGGATAATCTCACCGAATGGGAAGCTCAATATGAAGTTGCCAAGACCAGCAATGACTTGGGGTTGCGCTTTCAAAAAGTGCTTCGAGCTGCTCATGAGAAAACGGGACTTGGTGCCGTTGTGCTCATTGATGAATACGACAAGCCGATTTTGGACGTAATAGAACTTGACTATCAGGTCGAACATCTTGGTAAGATGATTAGTTTGGAGGAAAAGCATCGCAACATCATGAAGTCTTTCTATACCACTTTTAAGGGGGCTGACGCAGACCTTCGCTTTGTGTTCCTCACTGGTGTTACGAAATTCTCGCAAATCAGCATGTTCAGTGGATTTAACCAACCTGCTGACATCAGCTTAAGCCGAAATTACGAAGCTCTCTGTGGTATTACCAAGGATGAGCTGGTGAAATATTTTGCCGAGCCTATAGCGGAAATTGCCCAGATATATCATTGCACGGAAGAGGAGATGCTGCAAAAGTTGAAAATGAAATATGACGGCTATCACTTCAGTGAGAAAATGGTGGATGTTTTCAATCCTTTCAGCTTGCTCAATGCTTTTTACAACATGAAGTTAGGTGGGTATTGGTTTAAAAGCGGCACGCCTACTTACCTTGTGCGTCTGTTGAATCATTTTGATGAGAATCTTGATGAATTGGTAGGAAAATATTATGGGGTGCCACAGTTTGATGACTATAAGGCGGATATAGAGAAGCCTTTGCCGATGATTTACCAAAGCGGCTATCTCACCATCAAGGATTATGACCAGGACACGGAGTCGTTCTTGCTCGACATCCCGAACAATGAAGTGAGAGAAGGACTTCTTACGATTTTGGCAAATGCTTATCTCCAGACAAAGGAGGATTCTGCAAGTTGGCTCATTACTTCTGTACATCAGTTGAAGCAAGGCAAGCTACAGGAATTCATGGATTCGCTCACAGCTTTCCTCGCCAGCATTCCGTACAGTGTGCGTCGCAGGAATGATGAGAGAGAGTATGAGCGATACTTCGATTATACTTTCTATTTGCTCCTCCGTATGCTGAGTTGCTATATGCTCTTTCGTGAGAAGGAGACGAGCAAGGGTAGGGCGGATTGTGTCTATGAGACTCCTAACGATGTCTATATCTTCGAGTTCAAGCTGGACGGATCGGCAGAAGGAGCCTTGCAGCAAATAAAGGAAAAGGGTTATACCAAGGAGTACGCTACGGATGCCCGACATATTCATCAGATAGGTGTCAACTTCTCGTCGAAGACTGGTACGATAGAGGAGTGGAAGGAAAAGTAAATATAAATACAATTAGGGCAAGCAACCGGGATAGGTGCTTGCCCTAATTTCTTAAGTTTATTCTTAGAATTTCTTTCCAAAAGCGATATTGATGAAAGTCTTGATGAGAATCTTAGCATCAAACCACCATGATCGATTCTCCAGATAGTAGAGATCTAAATCCAGACGTCGCAGCATCTTCTCCATGGTATCAGTATAACCATTATAGAGAGTAGCGTAGGAGGTGACTCCTGGGCGAATCTGATAGAGATACTTATAGCGAGGATCATGCTCCATAATCTGATCAATATAGAACTTGCGCTCAGGGCGAGGACCAATAAACGCCATATCACCCTTAAATACATTCCAAAGTTGAGGAAGTTCGTCGAGGTGATGGTCGCGAAGGAAAACTCCAATCTTTGTCATACGAGTATCCTTTTTGTGCCCGAAAAGCTGAGGACCATTCTTCTCTGCATCCACTCTCATCGAACGGAATTTATAGATATAGAAAGGTCGTCCAAAGCGCCCGATGCGTTCTTGCTTGAAGATAGCAGGACCTCCATCCTCTCTTTTCACCAGAATGTAACAGATGACAAATAGAGGTGAGAATATGATGAGACTTATTCCTGAAAGCAAAAAGTCACCGATGCGCTTGATATTGCGCTCAAACTCATTCATGCCATCAGCAATGAATCGAGGATTGTTTACATCGGAATTCATCTTGATATAAGATGGTATTTGAGATGTTTCTTCTATTGGAAACTCAACTTCTTCGTAGGAAGCAAGCTTATTTGTAGGCGTTGTGTTCATTTTTTTACTTTTACGTTTATTTAATTAACGATAGAGTAATATGAATATTGCATGGAATTACTTTTTTTTTCAATTTTTCTCTCTATTTTTTTAGACTACTACTTATTAATATTTGAAAATAGGTTGTTTCCTTAAAAATATGAGTAAAATTTTGGAAAATCCGTTGAAAACCCTTATCTTTGCAGAAAACTGAGTATTATGGCAAAAATAGTTAATTTCTATCCTGTAGGAATACAGACTTTTGAGAATATTCGTGAGGGTAATTATCTCTATGTAGATAAGACAAAATATATTGTGAATTTTCGAGAGAAAAAATGAAGTTTATCTTTCTGAGTCGTCCCCGACGATTTGGAAAGTCTCTCTTTGCATCTACCCTTCAGGCTTATTTCGAAGGAAGAAAAGAACTTTTTGAAGGACTTGCTATTGCCGATTATGAGAAGGAATGGGTGAAATATCCAGTCTTTCATTTTGACATGAGTGGTGCTAAGCACATGGATGCAGAAACATTGGACAGTTATCTTAATCTGGAACTTTTACCTTACGAAAAACTTTATGGTAAAGGGGAAGGTGAGACTTATCCTAATGAAAGACTGGAAGGTGTCGTAAAGCGCGCTTACAAGCAGACGGGTCAAAAGGCGGTTGTCATTATTGATGAATATGATGCTCCGTTGTTAGATGTAGTGCATGAGAAAGACAACCTGCAGCAACTCCGTCGTATCATGCAAAACTTCTATAGTCCTCTGAAAAAGCTTGACCCATACTTGGAATTCGTTTTCATCACAGGTATCACCAAGTTCTCTCAGCTTAGTATCTTTAGTGAGTTGAACAATCTGGAAAATATCAGTATGTTCGACCAGTACTCAGCCATTTGCGGTATCAGTATGACGGAACTAACATCAGTAATGAAGCCCGATGTTGAAGGGTTGGGTGATGCTCTTGGATTAACCTATGACGAATGTTTAGAAGAACTTCGCTTATATTATGATGGTTATCATTTCAGCAAGCATTCCGAGGATGTCTTCAATCCTTTCAGCTTGATTCGAGCCATGAATGGTCAAGCCATAGAATCTTATTGGTTTGGTTCTGGTACGCCAAGTTATCTGATAAAGAGTTTGCAGAAATACCATGTCAATGTGATGGATATAGAGACAAAAGGAGTTACTATTGATGATTTCGATGTTTCTCCCGAGCAGATGACTTCCGCCTTACCTTTGCTCTATCAAAGTGGCTATCTTACAATCAAGGCCTACAAGCCCCTTACCAAGAGTTATCAGTTGGGTTATCCTAACAATGAGGTAAGGATAGGAATGTTGCGAAGTCTGTCTCCTAACTATCTGTCTCCAGTTTCAATAGACAACAATGGTTTAGTGACAGAATTTGTAGATTTTCTTTATGATGAGAATATTGAAGGAGCGATGAATCGTCTGAAGGCTTATCTCTCAAGTATTTCTAACCGCTTAAGCAATAAGAATGAGCGTGATTTTCAAACGGTTTTTTATCTGATATTCAACCTGATGGGAGCGTTCATTAAGGTGGAGGAGGAGAGTGCTATTGGTAGGGCAGATGCTGTACTACAGTTGCCTAATACGATTTATGTGTTTGAACTTAAGTATGATGGATCCGCAGAAGATGCATTGAGACAGATTGATGACAAGGGTTATTTAATACCTTATACCGCAAGTGGCAAGAAATTAGTGAAGGTGGGTGTGAACTATGACAGTGACCAGCGGACGATAGGAGAGTGGATAATTAGAAAAGGTTAGCATAATTCTAAAAATGTTCAATAAGGGCAAGCAATGATTTCGTTGTTTGCCCTTATTGATACAGTTTCTTTGATAGAGTTCTGTTTATATTACGTATCTTTCAAACTTTGTCATACTATCTTATGTGATATGTTTTGAGTTTTCATATATTGTATAGAGTCTATTTTTCTCTTTAGAACTTTGCATCCGTAGCTGGGTAGAAATAGTAGAAAGAAGTAGAGATATGATTTTATTCTGCTGAATTTCAGAATGTTTTCATATACAGTTACATTATAGTAGATGAGTTGCATCTTTTTCCTGGAAACAGAATTCTTTCTTACACAATAGTAGGCTAGAGGCTTTTTGGTATAAGCGTAGCATATTTTGCATTGTTGAAGAATCTGAATAAACATAGCCCAATCCTGTCTTTTGCGGATAGTAGGCATATAGTATTTCTTCCCCAAAGCTTTTGTATCATAGATAGCTGTGAGACATCCGATTTTATTGTCACGTTTTATCATTTTATACGTGATGCGGCGTGGCGGAATATTGATACCCGTGGCCTCATAGTTGGAATTGCATATAAGATAAGTTGCACAGCAGAGAGCGCACTTCTTTTCTGACATGTAATTGATTTGGATTTCCAGTTTCTCAGGAATCCATCTGTCGTCGCAATCACAGAATGCGATGTATCTTCCTTCAGCTCTTTTGATACATGCGTTTCGGGCATATCCCGCTCCGTGGTTTTCTGAGAGTAGTTCTATTTTTACTCTCTTGTCTGTTTGGGCAAATTCCTTCAGAATCTTGATGGTATCTCCATCAGTAGATGCATCGTCAGTTATAATAAGCTCCAAATTTTTGTATGTTTGTCTCAAAATACAACGAATGCTGTCAGCAAGAAATTTGCCGGCATTATACGTTGGCATGATAACTGAAACGAGTTCTTTATTCATTATTGTATTTATTCTTTTAAGCGAGTTTCAATATTGTTAGCTATACTTTGAATAGTTTTCAGATAAATTCAGTCTTTAGTTTTGAAAAATTATCCGTCCTCTATGAAGAATATCTAACTTGTTTGCAAAGATACTTCTTTTTTTTAAAATAAGCAACTTCTTTAAAGAAAAAAATATAGTATATAAATAGTATATAATATGCATTTTTCTTATATTGATAAGATAGGTAAAGTATATTATTTTATTAATATAGATATTTTGATAACACATAAAGTGCAATGTTGTGTTGTGGATTTTTTTATTTGAAAGTAAAATAAGGAATGGTTGAGCAAATGTATATAGATAAGTATAACCTACTTCTTTTGGAGTATTTGAAGCTTCATAAGCTTAAATTATACGAATTGAATGCTTTTATTTTAAAAATGTGAGATTTTTTTTTTGCATTTTCGTGAAAAAGTCTTACCTTTGTTGAATAGAAGTGTTATAATGTAATATAATGATTATGTCTAAGAATGTAAGAATAACTATAGGAATACTGCTGATGCTGACAACTTTGTCATTTGCGGAATACACCCCAAAGACGAAGAATTCCCCAGAGGAAGACGATAAGTATGTGCTTGTTTTTAGCGACGAGTTCAATCTTCCTAATGGTTCTCAGCCTGATTCTGCAAAATGGAGCAGGTGCCAACGTTATGATAGCCAATGGAATAGATGGATCACTTCTTCGAAGGATGTTGTTTTTATAAAAAATGGCACATTGGTGTGTCGTGCAATTCCTAATACCAAGGAAAAAAGCGATACGGCAAAGATGTTAACAGGAGCTATATGGACTAGAAATAAATATGCTTTTCAGTATGGACGCTTGTTGGTGAGAATGAAGACAAACGTCATTACCGGCAATTTTCCTGCTGCTTGGCTTGGAAGACAGCAGAAAGACGGGAAAAGGGCTCCGTATGGGGAAATAGATGTCGTCGAGATGTTTGGAAGCAAAAATGAATCTAACCATAATATACATACTCAATATACTTTGGATAATCCTAAGCATGGACTTAGAACCAGTTTCAAACATAAGGTAGATGTAACCAAATGGCATGTGTATGGCATAGAGTGGACTCCTGAATATGTAAAATGGCTCGTTGATGGAAAGCTGGTGGGAATCTATTATAAGTCTTCTGATAAAGAATTGCTTCAAAAGCACCAGTGGACTTTTGATGACAAGTTCTTTATTCTCCTCAACCAGAGCGTAGGAAATGGAGCTCATGGTATGATTCCAGACATAACCAAAATTTATGAAACGAAATTTGATTGGATTAGAGTTTATCAAAAGAAATAGATATGGAAAAGATAAAAAAAATGTTGGCTGCTATATTGGTGAATTTTCCTGTTACAGTTGTGAAGTTGCGATATTTGATGAGGTTTAAGCGACTTCCAAACTTAAAAGAGCCTCATGATTTGAATGAAAAAATCTTGTATCAGAAGTTGTATGCAGACACAACATTATGGAGTCGATTGGCAGACAAGGTATTGGTAAGGGATTATGTAAAGGAATGTGGCTTGGAATGCATTCTTACCAAATTGTATGCAGTATGGGACAAGGCTACAGATATTTGTTTTGATGAGCTTCCAGATGCTTTCATGCTGAAGTCTAATAATGGCGATGGAAAAGGAACTAATATTGCGATTTTTGACAAGAAAAGATTGTCGGCATCTGACATAAAGTCTTTAAAGGATACAGCCGCAGGCTGGTTGGAGCAAAAGAATATTGGGGCTTTGTCTGCAGAGCCTCATTATAATTCCATCAAACCTTTTGTGTTTGCAGAGGAATTGTTGCCTATTCCAAAAGGTGAAAAGTCTATAGTGGACTATAAGCTCTGGTGCTTTAATGGAGAACCTTATGTTTTTTTGGTGATATCAAACCGTAAGAGTGGAGGAGAGGCTGAAATTGCATGTTATGATTTGGATTGGAAGGATCGTTCCGACTTGCTTGCAATAACTAAGCATTATAATATTAGAAAAAGTGGTTTGAAACGTCCGGAGAATTTGGAATCTATGATAGAGTATGCCAAGATTCTGGCAAATCCTTTCCCGCAAGTGAGAGTAGATTTCTATGATATAGAAGGCAAAATCTATTTTGGGGAACTTACTTTTACTTCGCTGGGAGGTATGATGAATTATTTCACGCAGGAAGCTTTGAATGATATGGGAGAAAAAATAGATCTTTCCCATGCTGGCAGATGCTAGCATGGGAAAGATTTATTTTTTTATATGTGGGATGATTCGGCCTTTAGGACATACTACGGTGGAATGGTCTGGTACATCATCTATGACGATAGCTCCAGCACCTATATCGACATGATTGCCTACCTTAATTCCTCCCATGATAATAGCACCTGCGCCTATTGTTACATCATCTCCGATGACAGGTACTCCTGTTTTTTCCACTGCAATGGTAACACAATGATAGATGGTGCAATTGTTTCCTATCTTGGCTGCACCATTGATGATGGTGGAGTAGCTATGGATAGGGCAGAAGCCTTCGCCAATGTGTGGAGACAGTCGCATGGAACTGATTTTTGGCAACAGTATATTGAGCAGGTGTCTTGGTGCACCTATTCGCATGTAGAAAAGGTTGCGAAACTCTGCCTCGTCAATCAGTGTGCTGCATAATGCCCATGTCAGGAAGTTTTTCTCTTTTAACTGGTTTCGATACTGTGGGCGAGCCATAATGTCTTTGTTGATAATCATTCGCTTTTGCTTGTTGAGCGCATAGCAGATGATATGGGGCAACACCCTTGGTAAATTTGCCCAAATTTTAAGTTTATTCATTTTCTTACTTTAGTATCTTTCGGAAAAAATCGTCATTCAAAACACTGGCCGTATCATATTTCATCGCCTGTTTTCTGCAATGTTGGGTCATCTCAGCTACCCTTGAATTGTTACTGATAAATGAGGTCATGGCATCAGCCAGTGCATCTGTATCCTTGCTCTTGATAATCACACCAGTTGTGCCGTTATCAATTATTTCTGTGTTGTAACCCCATTCGGAAGCGATAACTGGTGTTCCTGCAATCATGGCATCGATCAGGATGCCAGGGAAGCCTTCGCCCTTCCAGAATGTAGGAAATAACATTGCAGAATAACTTGCCAAAACATCGTAGTTTGAAATATCTGCAAGATTGAGGAAACCCTTGTATTCTGCATTTGGAATCTCGTTGATGGTTTTGAGAAAATGTGACTTGTAGGAATCTTCTATTTTTCCATAGAAATGCACAATAAATTTATCTTCACCAATCTCTTTGTTTATTCTTCTTGTTGCCTCTATGATGAGGTCGCATCCCTTTTCTGGGATGATTCTAGACAAGAATACAAATCTGAAGGGTACAGGAATCTCTATGCTTTTTTCTGGGATGTATGCAATTTTCTTGAAGTTAGGGATGTGGATTGCATTCTTGTATCCCAGAAGCTCCATCTTGTGTTTCATCTCTTGACTTTCTACCATAAACCACTTGACTATGGAGTAACATTCCCTTTGCTTCATCTCCAGTTGGGAGATGAAGTTAGGGAGTATTCCACCTATGACGAAATAGTTCAAGCGGATTGACGGAAACAGCATCTTCACTATCTTTATCAGCTTGTATGAACTATAGGTGTTTAAAGATATGATAATATTTTTCTTTCTATATTGCCAGATAAAACGGAGAACATTCAACAGGACAGAAGGATTTTTCTTCCAGTTGTTGGTGTTTACGTGTTTCAGCGTCACAAATACCTCTTTAAGTCGGTTGAACAACTGAATGTTCTTGGCGTAAACTCCATTTGACGTATTTTTGAAGTTTCCACAATCTCCGATAAGTAGTATCTTCTCCATAATCTTATTATTTACATGTGTTCAACGCATTTCTTATCGCATTTAACCATCCATGTCCGAAACGGTCATCTGGTTCAACATAATCGCCTTCGCCCCATTCGTTCCATGCCTTAAGAAATAGAATCTGATGCTCTGGTGCCTTATGCTTGATGAGTCCGATAGCCTCTTCTATTGTCTTCTGGAATTTTTCTGGTGTGGCATTAATCAGTGGGTCTGTGGCTACACCAGCTCTTGGCGTGCGGTCCCATTGTGGCAACAGTGACGGATAAACATTTTCCCACGCATCCTCTTCTACATAGTAATGTTTCATTACGTCGCTGTAGTCGCAGATATTAGAGGTTGGCAAGAAACTGTTCTTTGTCAAGAAATAGAATAGCATTCTCAGTTTTCCCTTGCTCATCGACTGTGCTCTGGCAAGTCCTGATGGCAGCACTGCGTCAAATCCCAAATCAAGTACCGACTGATAGTGTTCGGCTGCCTCATCTGTAGCCCAAAGCGACAGCTTGCCGTCCTTTGCTGAACGTCCTGATGAGTTGGTGGTATAGCCCACGAAATGAATACCTTTTAAGCCATTCTCTTTTGCCATCTTCTGCCAGAGTTCGATGAACTGCTTCACGTTAGGTATAGCTTTAGGTTGGTAAATAGCAAATAGAGGTTTACCGTCAACCGTAATATATCTCTTGTCGCGGAAAGCAGGCAACAGGGCATTGAAGTGGGCTATATGATCCTCTGTGGAATACTCCATCTTCATAATCATGGAATCCCTGCGAGTGCTTTTACCTTTAACCCATGTCTTGTTGGTCCAATCATGGTTAGCCCAGCAGATACAGAATGGGAAATCTGGCTTTCCAGAAGCAAGCACCTCGTTAAATGGGCGCTCTAGCAATTGTTTTCCATTGCCAAACCAATAATGGTAATAGCAAAAGCCTTCGATACCTGCTTCTCTGGCCAGTTCTGCCTGCTGCTCTCTCACCTCAGGCAAACGTAAATCATAGAAGCCTAAATCTGCTGGCAGGTGAGGCTGATAATGTCCTTTAAATAAAGGCTTGGCCTTTACTACGTTGGTCCATTCTGTGAATCCCTTGCCCCACCACTCATCGTTTTCAGGGATAGGGTGGAACTGGGGTAAATACAATGCTATAATTCTTGGTTTCATTTTAAAATTTCATTTATAAGTCCTGTTAAATCTTGCTCTTGTTGGATTGCTATTTCTTTTGCTCTTTCGTGTAACTCGTAGTCTTTAATTGACGGATTGTCAAGCACAAGTTTCATTGCCCGATATAAATCAGCTGAATAGAAAGGGGAAAAGTAGATGCCTGCATTCCCAAGTACTTCTGGGATGCTTGTTACATTTGAAGCAATGGCTGGAGTTCCGTTTACGATGGCCTCAATAGGTGGGTAGCCAAAGCCTTCAAAGAAGGATGGAAACAGCAATGCCAGGGCATGTTTATATGCATAATCCATATCAGCATCTGAGAGATAGTTAATGTCGATGTGTGAATTGTTGATGCTTTTACCATATTTCAAGGTTACTAATTTTACATCATACTCTTCGCTTATTCTTTTGAATGCTTTCATTACAATACCAGGGTTCTTGTATATTCTGTTTGCTGCAATCATAAAGAAATATTTCTTTCCACTTTCAATCAGTTTTTTGAGAATTGGGTTTTCTATTTCACCTGTAAATTCTGCTTTTCTAAGAGGTGAGTAACATACTTTTATCTCTTTCTTGATTTCTGGGAAATAGTATTTTAAAGCATTCGCAGAATAATTAGATACAGTATATGATATCGTATTGTCTGAAGCATACAATTTCATGATGTCACGATATCTATTCTGTGCCTGTTTAGCATATCTGCCAGATGCAAGATTAACTATTCGTTTGAATCTTTGCCAAAGTGTTAAGTTGCATGGATCCGTGATAGAATAGTCTATCTTGTTGTCGCAACGTTCTATATCGAAAATATCGTGTATGAACATGATAACTTTCGTCTTGATGCCAGTAAGGTCAATACCCTCGTAGAATTGACCAAAGGCAATATAGAAACAATCAATAGATTCTTCGGATAAAAACTCTCTAAGTGGTTTCTTTGAAACGTCAAAGAGTTCTATATCGTGAGAATTTGCATATTCAAACAAGTTGTATTGTTGAGCTAGCCCACGATTTGAATCATACAAGCCATATACCACGGTTTCATCTGTTTTATGCTTAAACAGACAATCATATACAGCTTTCGTAAAACTCAATGCGCCACCAAATCCTCCAGAGTGTTGAAATGGCAACATGTCAAGTAAAATACTTTTAGCCATATTATTTTTTCTCCATATTTAAAATGTTGTTCGTTTTTCTCATTGCTACTATATATAGAGGTATGAATCTTCCAAACCACAATACAAATGCATCTACTCCAAATACTAGAGTCATTACAATAATTGCTGCAAGCATACACCTGTAGTCGTCAAATTTAGCAAAAGACAAGACGTAGAATACATACAACAAGATGACTCCTATGATGCCATAATCATAGAAAAAGACCTTGTATCCGGAATCTCCGAAGTTGGAATAGTCATAATCTCTACCAAAGACAACATCTGATGTTTGCAGGAAGGATTCGTATTCCGTGTTGAAATCCTTGGATACTCGGTTGTTTCCTGCCATTTCGCCATCGTCTATTTCCAGACGCAATATAATGAGATTATGGAGCATGTTGTCTCCATCGTTATATATAAACGAACCTCCGACAATTGCACTTATCAAGATGACTATTGATAGGAATTTTGCCATTATCTTCTTCCGTTCCATCCACATATTCAGAAAAATGATGGCGATGAAGTAGGCATATCCTGCAAGAGAGAAGGAGATGAGTAGTCCCGCCATAAGTGAAATGTTGTACCATCGCTTCCATTTTCCACGTTGAGTCATTAATAACAATGCCGTAGTTGAGCCAAGATAAGTTGGCTCTAGAAATATGGATTGAAAACGGGGAATGATGGTAAAGAGTGAACGGTCATCTATCAAAAACAGAAAGTAATTGGAAAATGAATAGAAGCCATCATTGAAAACCATATTGACATTTGGCAATGGAAAGCCTATAATGTACAATAGAAAAACGGGGTAGGACACCAATAGAAGTCCTCCCAACGTTTTGGATAATAATGTGGCTATCCGATCAAGAAGATTCCTGTCGTAGCGAAAGATGAAGAATAGCATCAGGGCACTGAAGGTGGCACTGATATACGCATTGAAGTTGAGGGCATTCACCGTGCACTGATAAAATTCAAGCAGGGTAAAGGCCGTTGTTGGTAGTAAAAAGTAGGATTCCGTAAATATTGGACGGCATGATGTCCGAGATATCAGATAACTTGCTAGTGCCAAAAGGAAAGCTAAAATGGGAAAGTAGGTGTGAAGTGGCACCATGAACCATACGTTCATGGAGCCAAAGAATGCTACGAAAACAGAAGCGACAAATAGGTTGTTGGCTATCTGTCGTCTTTCGTATTTATATAATTTCACAATATTAATCTTCATTTATTTTCTCTTTATAAGTTTAACGAAATAGTTCCTTTCCGACTTAGTAAAAGTGAAAAACCATATTGCAACACAGCTTGCCATTAATGATACCAATCCTGTGAGGAGGAATCTGAATGGAATTTGCAGTATGCTTGTCATCAAATGACATACGATGCACTCAATGACGCATAGGGGGACAAGCGGCATAATCACTCTGGAAATGTAGTTTCCTACATTTAGCTTTGCTGAATAATGCATATATGGAAGGCGGAATATTGCTACTAACAATTCTATTACTATATAGCATGCCATTGCCACTTCTACAGAACCTCCCAGTTTGAGTACTCCCCACATGATAGGAATAAGCATGATTTTAGGCAATGTCGTGGCTATGGTATAGACCTTTATCTTGCCCATTGCCTGATTGGCTGCGTGAAGTCCCAATGTTGTCTGATCACAGATGAATGCTATCATGAGCGCACGGCAGAAAATTTCGGTGTTGGGTGGTACTGTCTTTAGCCAAAACGCCAATATACTTGGCATCTCGTACATCAGAGGTATCGATATGAGAATCATCAACGCTGAAGAGAACTTACTCTCTTTACCTGCTAATGAAAGCATCTCCTGTCGGTCACCTTGTCCTTCTGCCTTCATAATCTGTGGATTCATGGCATTAAGGATGGAGGTTGACACAAACCTGATAGCTCCATTTACTTGCGATGCTATGCCGAATGATGCATTCATGATGGTACCGAATACTTTGTTGAGGATAATGGCCGTACCTTGTGTCTGCGATAGTCCCGCCAACATGCCAAAGGTTGTCCATCCTGCAAAGCCTATTATCTGTCCCATACATTGCTTGTCGATAATGTTGCGCTTGAAGGCAATTCGGCTTTCTTCATATTTGATTTTGCAATAACCGAAATATGCCAAGAAGTTGAGTGACAAAATGACCAACATCATAAGGGAATAGAATATCAGTTTATCCACGTCTAAGTACATTAATACGATAGCAAGTACCAATTTCAAAATGCCGTCTATCACTTCTACAACTGATATGTAAACGATGTTTTCATGTGCAATAAGCAATGCCTTGAAAGGGGTTGAACCTATTGTCATGACAAGCATCAGTATTGTGACATAATATACAGCCAATGCTGCATTGATTCTGTTTGCCGCTATATTCAGAAAAGAACCTACCATATAATTTCCTATAGGAATAAGAATGGCACAGAAAATAGCGCAGATGATAACGTGTACTAATACGCTATTGGCAAATACCTTCTTGACATATTCCTTGTCGCCAGCACCATGATAATAGGATATGTATCGTTGTGTCGTTACAACGAGAGAATTGGCCAGATAGCCAAACATTCCTACCACACCAGCCACAACTGAATAAACTCCATAATCGCTGATATTCAGTGCCTCTAGAATAAGACGAGTTGAATACAGTGAGAGGCAGATGTTGATGATGGATTTGGTATATTGAGCTATCGTATTGGTGATAATTCTTTTGTTCGAATCCATATATGTGCTTATTTTGTATTTACTTTTCCTAACAGGTCATCCTTTATGATATATAATGTTGACAGAATGAATGCTAATATCATCATTCCAAGCACAAATATCATGCGCTTAGGACCTGTTGGCTTTATTGGCACAGCTGCTCCCTTGACAATTGTAAAAGCTGGCGTACGTTCTTGTACTTTTGCCTTGGCAGCCTGATATTGAGTAGTCATGGCGGTATAAGCATTATATTTGAGCTGCATGTCGTTCTCTAAATCTTCCTGTTTAGCTCTCATACTGGTAAGAATCACATCAGTATTGGCATCAGCGTAAGAACCATAAAGCTGACGTGACTTCTCGTAATCGCTTTTTGCCTCAGAAGCAAGAGTCTTGTAATACTGTTCATCTACACGTGCTTTGCTTGTTCGGTAGTTTGTTATGAATATCTGAAGACGCTCTTTTACAGAATCTGCAAGGGTTTTACAAATCAGCGGATCTTGCGCTTCTGTAGAGATTGTGATGACTGCAGTTTTCTTGTCAATACTGATAGAAATGCTTTTTCGAATGGCAGAAGCAACATCGTCCTGCTTTTTAGAAAGCATATAAGGATCCATCTTTGCTCCACCTTTTGCTTTTACCTCTTCTTCCTTTGGAAAGAGTTTCTTGATACTGCCGATTATCTTTGCCCAAAAAGGATATTCCTGATGCTTAGAGAGGTAATCGAAATAGCTGCATTTCAAGCTACCGTCAGCAGTAGCAACTTTGATGTTAAATAGTCCAACCACAAAGCCATTATCTTCCATCAGGTCAGGGTAGAGCATAGGGTTGATAGCATCTGTTGTCTCCATGCTTCCCAGGTCAATGCCGAATGATGATGCCAGCGAACCGATGGTTCCTCCCAGGTTGGAACTGTTATTCATTTCTGGGGCAAGGCTAAGGCTTGAGGTATATGTACGAGGTATGCAAAGGATATAGGCGCATGATAAAATAAATACTATAGGTAAAACGATATAGTAGATTTTCTTTTTTGCCCATATTTTGCTAAAAATGACTCTGAGGTCAATTGTTTCCATTTCTTTTTTTTCTTCCATTTTGTTTTTTTTATGTATGTAATAATAGTGTTAAATTGTTTCTTATTTCGCCATTTCAGCAATAGTTGCTATCTTATGACATGCTTCTAAAATGCAAAAATAAGCATTTTTTCTGAGTTACCCAACTTGTGAAGTGTTAAATGTTCGTTGTGAACAAAATTATGGCACTTTTCGCCCGATTTGGACTTGGGTAACATGTATATAATGCAAAAATATCACATTTATTTTGTTTGGATATAGATTTTTTCCTTTTTTCTCTTTTTGAGTGCTGATATTTTGAAAAATATCTTTTGAAAATATTTGGTGATTTCTTTTTTATATGTATATTTGCAAAATATATTATGTTATGAGCTATATTTAATTTCCTTAGGAATATTGACACTATTGTATATGTTTGTCTTTAGTGGCGATTTTCTTCTGATGTTGACAGTAGATAGATTAGGGATAAAATAAAGATTCAAAATGATGAAACAAAAAAGAAAAATGCCTTTGGGCATACAGGACTTTGAAGAAATGCGTAGGGGTGATTATCTCTATGTGGATAAGACGGATATTGTATGGCAGTTGGCTAACGGCGTTAAGTACAATTTCCTAAGTCGTCCTCGTCGTTTTGGTAAGTCCCTGTTGTGCTCTACCCTCAAGTGTTATTTTGAAGGAAGGAAAGAACTCTTTGATGGATTGAAAATCATGCAGATGGAGGAAGACTGGGTCAAACGTCCGGTCATCTATCTAAGTATGAGTTTGGGTGGCTCTTCTGCTCAGGAACTTAAGGAATATTTGCATTATGTGCTCTCTACATACGAAAAGTTTTATGGGAAGAATCCTAATGAGCGGTCTTTGGGCAATCGTCTAAATGGTATCATTCAGAGGGCTTATGAGCAGTCTGGAGTAAAGATTGCCGTCATTGTAGATGAGTATGATGTGCCTTTGCTGCATACCTATGAGACGAATCAGCATGATGAATGTAGGGAAATCTATCGTAATTTCTTTACGGGACTAAAGGATTATGGTTATTGTATTAAATGTGTGTTTATCACTGGCATCACGAAGTTTACACAGTTTAGTCTGTTTAGTATGCTCAATACTTTGACTAATATAAGCTTTGACGGGCAATATGCTGCTATTTGTGGATTGACCCATGAGGAATTGGCTCAATACTATCCTGAGGAGATTGAAAGGTTAGCTTTGCGCTATGCCTTAGATGTGCCACAAGTGCTTTCTGAACTTAAAGCTACTTATGACGGTTATCATTTTTCACGTAATTTGCAAAATGTCTATAACCCATTTAGTGTGTTAAACGCATTGAGTCGTTCTCAGTTGAATTCTTATTGGATAGCTACTGGTTCTAATGAAATGCTTAATAAACTTTTAAAAAAGTATGTGGATGATATACCTTCACTTGATGGTAGTCTCATAGATACTGATTATTTGGAGATGAGTGATGTCAATATGGACGAGCCGAAACTCTTTCTCTATCAGTCTGGTTATCTTACCATTAAGGTTGTGAAAGGTGATTGTTACTTGTTAGGTTATCCAAATAGGGAAGTGAAGAAGGCTATGTATGAAATGGTTTTGCCTATGATGACAGACAAGCCTTCTTCTGAAGTGACTACTCTGGTTCAAAAGTTGAAAATGAACTTGTCTATGGGGAATGTAGATGATGCTATGCTTTGTCTCAAAGGGTTGGTAGCAGGTACTCCTTATAGTATTCAAAAGAAAGAGCAATTTGTGTTTGAGGAGCATTTCCGTTTTATTTTGAAGAATATATTTTACTTGTGCGGATTTGAGGCTAAGGAGGAAATTGAAATGGCTTCAGGTCGAATTGATTTGATAGCTCAGAATGATTCTTATGTTTATGTCATGGAGTTGAAAATGGACGATAATGGTGGGATTAATGCGGCTATTAGTCAGATGAAGTCTCGTCATTATGCTGATATTTATGCGGCAAGTGAAAAGAAAATAATCTGTTTAGCTCTTGAATTTTCTAAAGAAAGCAGAGGACTGAAAGAGTGGCAGGTTCTGGATTAGTCCAATAAAAACGATCGGAAGATTTTAATTTCTTCCGCTCGTTTTGCTAATGTTTATATCTCTCCAATCTCTGTCGTCTTACCTTGTTGGAATATTAGATATATTCCGTGTAGTTGTGTTCCTACAGATAGACTTTGTATATTCGAGTCTGTAATGTATTTTTTCAATTGCTTCAGGGCTTGTTCCTTGATTATCTTTACTTCTCAAATAAAGGTTGCCATTCTCCTTCTTGTGCTGCTTTACGGTACATAGCAGATAAGTCATTGAGATCCAAACCGTGTAGTGACTGGTATTGTTCTACCAGAAAGTCGTAATACAACTTGCGAATGGTATTGTTGTGGATTCGCTGTGATTAGAATCTTGGCTTCCCTTTCTTGAATATCTCTACATTTATGCGATAGCCATATCCGGAAGGCTCGTCGCGTTCGGTGTTGGCTAATGATTTTTGGAGATATTCAATAGCTTGTTCTATTACGTCTCTTCTTGTAGCACCGTGAAGACCGCAAGAAGCAACCGGTTGGTCGTTGCCCATCAGCTCCATCTGTGCTTGTACTAATGTTTGTAAATCCATAATCTTGTCTTTATTTTATAATATAATTGGTATACATATGCTGTTATTTTGTGAAATGTGTGCCATCTTCTCTTTCAAGACGTTCCTTTCCCTTCTCTGTAAGCAAGTATTTCTGCTTTGGATGATGAGGTGAGTTTGGATAGAGAGGGGTAATATATCCTTTCTTGATGGCAGGAATAAGATAATTTACCATAAAGTTCTCTCTGTCTTTAAGTTTAAGAAATGCCATTATTTCTTTAATAGAAAATGTATGGATGCCTATAACGTGTAAGAGTTCTTTGCTTCCCTCTGAGCTTGCCGGGTACTTGTCGGGTACTTGTCGGGTACTTGTCGGGTACTTGTCGGGTTGCGGTATCATTTACAGTCTCATTTGTCTTTTGGCATCCTCTGGGCATGATAACAAGTACACCGCCCATGGTTGCCTCCAATTTAGGTGCAGAAAGCCCAGCATTCTTGAAGCCTGCTTGAATGATGCCGATACCTCGTCCCCATGACTCGATGAAGCCTGCCTTGTAGAAGGCATTAGCAATGTTGAGATTGCGGGGTTTGGAGGTGTGTTTATGGAGTAAAGTTTCAACTGTGTAGTTTTCTGGAAGGTTGCCATCGTTCCAAAGCCAAATGTGGTCATTGAATACTTTCATCTGTATCTGTACTCCTGTATAGTCTTTATGGATGATGGCGTTATATATGGCTTCACGCAACGCTTTTTCTGGAATTTCTAAAGGCTCTATGCGCTGCATTCCTTCATAATGGATGGGAGAGATGAGGTACTTTGATTTTAAAGTTTCCATCACTCGGTCTGCCATCTGTATGATATTGCCTTCTACGATGTCTTGAAATATTAAATCAGTGTCATCTTGAATAAAGCGACCTAAGCGGAAATCGGCACATGTGAAGAATCTTGCTGGTTCTTTGCCGAAAAGCAAAATGGCAGCATTTTTCAATTTTCCATCTTCATAAGATGGAGGTTATCCAGTACTTCCTCTGGAGTGTCATTTAGTGATTCTACAGGCATACGCTCTGCATCTACAGCTTTGCGTAAGAAGTATTTGATAGCTTTTGGATCTATGTCATCAATTTTTGCACGTTCATTGATGATGTCGTCCCATGAACGTCCCATTTTCTTGAGTATGAAATGTTGGAGTGCGGCACCTTTGAGTTCTTGCTTGGTGGAACCAGAACGGTAGTGGTATATGCCTTTATAGGCGATGGGTATATTGCTTGGCTCTATACAGATCTCAATGTAGTCGAAATTGTCTTGGTGGTGAAGGTTGACATCAGCTACTATTCCTAATGTCGTGACAATCTTGTTGGGAATGTCTTCCATGAGTTGTTTGCTGTGCTTGATGCCGACAACTTTCCTTTCGTCATTGATTCCAATGAAGATCTTTCCTCCGTGCGCATTGGCAAAGCCGCATATCCATTTGAGGTATTCGTCTTTCCAACTTTCCTTGTATTCTATGTCTTGACTTTCCTCTTGAAACATGTTGATCTGTTTGTTATTTCTGTAAATTTATATTCTTTCTGAGTTACCCAACTTGTGAAGTGTTAAATGTTCATTGGGAATGAAATTATGGCACTTTTCGCCCGATTTGGGCTTGGGTAACATGTATATAATGCAAAAGTTTATTTCCCTTCTATTTCTTCTTCATTCCCTTCTTCGCTTTTCTTCTTGATCTTACCCTTGATCTGGTCGAAGCCTTCGCCATATACGCCAATCACGGCACTCTGGCTGACAAAGGCGTGAGGGTCTATCTCTTCGATGAGGCGGAAGATGGTTTGCGACTGGCGCTGCTTGGCCAGTACGAAGAGCATCTTTACTTGCTGACCGGAATAGAAACCGGAGGCATCTACTACGGTTACTCCACGGTCGGCATCTGTATTGATGCGCTTGCCTATTTCCTGATACTTCTTGGAAATGATAAAGAACTGTACGCTTCGGCGACGACTGTTGACCACCTGGTCGATACAGAATGCCTGGACATAGAGTACTACATATCCATAGAGTACTTTCTCCCAGTCGTGGACTACCAAGTAGCTGGAGGAAATGATGAAAATATCACATATCATGATGACTCTGCCCAGAGAGATGTCGCGATACTTATTGACGATGGCTGCTACGATATCTGTTCCTCCCGTAGAACCGCCCGCAGAAAAACCGAGTCCGATACCGCATCCGCAAAATACTGCTCCTAAGAATGCTGCCCAAAGCGGTTGGCTCTGGAGAAGATGCAGATTCTCTGTATGGTGTGAAAAATAGGAGGTGAGAAGGGTTACCACGATTACGGCATAGATGGTTTTCATGCAAAACTTCTTGCCGAGAATGATCCAAGCTGCTACGATAAGACAGGAATTGACTATAAAATAAGGTATCTGTACTGGACATCCTGTGGCCCAATAGATAATAGAGGAGATACCAGGTAAGCCGCTGGCTGTTACGTTGGTAGGAAGGAGGAATACATTCCAGCCGATGGCATAGGAAATCATGCCAATGGCGATGAATACATAGTCTTGAATCTCTCGAAACAAGGGTCGCTTTGTTAAGTTTGCAGTCATGTCTTATTTTATTTTTTTATTTATTCTTGTTCGTTTTTCTTGTTTATTTAATTGATCTCTTTTATAAGATGATAATTGTGGCTGCAAAAGTACATAAAAAAACTCAGATAAAATAAATTATCTGAGTTTTTCTTGCATAAGAATGCGAATTGATGCCGATTTACCAGAACTTCTTCTGTTCTTCTGACCATTCGAAACCCTGGGTTGCCATTTTAGCTTCCAGATCGGCACGGTTTACATGGAAATGATAGCAAATCTCATCCAATGTATCAAACTCATGGTCGCGAAGCAGGAAGTTGATTGCGCTTACCAGCATCGGCACATCATTCATAGGTAATTTATCCATAAAGCAATCTTTTTTTTGTTAAAATATAGTGTTGATAATCTTATTTCTTTTCTCTCTTGAGTTCTTCTGCCAGGAATTTTGGAGTGAATCCTTTCTTGCTCTTGGCTACTTCCTCTGGGGTTCCTGCACACAGCAACTGACCGCCTCCTCGTCCGCCTTCTGGTCCCATGTCGATGATATAGTCTGCCAACTTGATAACGTCGAGATTGTGTTCGATGATAAGTACTGTGTTGCCTTTATCTACCAACTTCTCCAATACATCCATCAGGATGCGGATGTCTTCGAAGTGGAGTCCGGTTGTCGGTTCGTCCAGGATATAGAGGGTCTTGCCGGTATCACGCTTGGAAAGCTCGGTGGCAAGTTTTACTCGTTGGCTTTCACCGCCGGAGAGGGTAGTGGAACTTTGTCCTAACTTGATATATCCGAGTCCGACACTTTGCAAAGCCTTGACTTTCTGGAGTATCTGCGGTACGTTCTCGAAGAATTCTACAGCCTGATTGATGGTCATATCAAGCACATCTGCGATACTCTTTCCCTTGTATCTTACCTCTAAGGTCTCACGGTTGTATCGCTTGCCGTGGCAAACTTCGCATGGTACATATACATTCGGCAGGAAGTTCATCTCAATGGTCTTATATCCATTTCCCTTGCAAGCCTGACAGCGGCCTTCACTAACGTTGAAAGAGAAGCGACCTGATTTATAACCGCGTATCTTGGCTTCCGGCAAACCTACAAAGAGTGAACGGATATCGCTGAATACTCCTGTATAAGTAGCAGGGTTGCTGCGAGGAGTACGACCGATAGGACTCTGATCAACATTTACTACTTTGTCGATGTTGTCTATTCCCTCAATACTGTCGTATGGCATCGGCTTCTTGAGCGAACGGTAGAAATGATGAGAGAGTATCGGTTGAAGCGTCTCATTGACAAGTGTTGATTTGCCCGATCCGCTGACACCTGTTACCACAATGAGTTTTCCGAGTGGGAACTCGATATCTACATTCTTCAGGTTATTGCCCTTTGCGCCACGGATGATAATGCTCTTGCCATTACCTTCACGCCGCTTCTCGGGTACTTTGATTTCCATCTCGCCATTCAGATATTGTGCGGTGATGGTCTGGGTCTTCAGCATTTCAGCTGGTGTTCCCTGAAATACAACTTCGCCTCCCTTGCGTCCTGCCTTCGGTCCGATATCCACTATCCAGTCTGCTGCAAGCATCATGTCGCGGTCATGTTCTACTACGATGACGGTATTGCCGATGTCGCGAAGTTCTTTCAGACTGTTGATGAGGCGTTCGTTGTCACGCTGATGCAATCCGATGCTCGGCTCGTCGAGGATATAGAGTACATTGACCAACTGGCTACCTATCTGTGTGGCAAGTCGGATGCGCTGGCTTTCACCACCGGAAAGGGATGCAGACTGACGGTTCAGAGAGAGATAATTCAAACCGACATCGAGGAGGAAGGTTACGCGGGAACGTAATTCCTTTACGATTTCATGAGCTACTTTGGCTTTCATCTTCGGCAGATGTTCCTCTACGTGTTCGAGCCAATCGAGCAATTCATCAATATCGAGGGAGGCTACTTCTGAGATATTCTTATCCCAGATGCGATAGGAGAGAGACTCTTGTTTCAGACGCATACCGTGACATTTCGGACAGTCGATGGTGGTGATAAACTGGTCTGCCCATTTCTTGCCGGCAGTAGAGTCGTCATTCTCTATTACTTTATGAAGATAATCGATTACACCATCGTAGGCGCAGATATAGTCGGAAGAGGTTCCTGCCTTTTCCTTCGGTATCTTCACGTTCTCAAGTGTGCCGTACATTACCTCTTGCATGGTGTCGTCATCAAGGTCCTTGATAGGGGTCTTGATGGTGGCATTATGTTTCTCTAACAATGATTGTAACTGCCAGAATATCATCTGGTTCTTGTATTTTCCTAAAGGCACGATTCCACCTGCGTAGATGCTGAGGTTGTCGTCTGGTATTACCTTCTTGAGGTCTATTTGATTAACCTTTCCTAAACCTTTACAGTGTGGACATGCTCCTTCGGGAGAGTTGAAGGAAAACATGTTTGGAGCAGGATCCCGATAAGCCATTCCGGTAACAGGGTCCATCAGTCTCTTGGAGAAAATCTTGGATTCTCCCTTTTCCTTATCGATGACCATCACCATGCCGTCTCCTTGTTTCATGGCAGTGGTGATACTCTTGCGGATGCGCTCTTCGTCATCATCGCGAACTGCAAGTTTGTCGATGAGGACCTCGATGTTGTGGTTCTTGTATCTGTCCACTTTCATTCCTCTTTCGAGTTCCATGATTTCCCCATCTACCCTCACATGTAGGTATCCCTTGCGGCGCATACTCTCGAAGAGTTCGCGGTAATGACCCTTGCGCTGACGAACGAGTGGGGCAAGGAGGAAGATGCGACGGCCTTTGTAATCGCTGAGAATCATGTCGATGACCTGCTCCTCGGTATATTTTACCATCTCCTCGCCAGTATGATAGCTGTAAGCAGTACCGGCGCGTGCATAGAGCAGACGCAGGTAATCGTAAATCTCGGTGGTTGTGCCCACGGTGGAACGGGGATTCTTGTTGGTAGTCTTCTGTTCGATACTGATGACAGGACTGAGACCTGTAATCTTATCTACATCAGGACGTTCCATGCCGCCCAGAAAATTGCGGGCGTATGTAGAGAAAGTTTCGATATAGCGTCGCTGGCCTTCGGCAAAGATGGTGTCGAAGGCTAAAGATGACTTGCCGGAACCTGAAAGTCCTGTAATTACTGTCAGTGAGTTGCGGGGAATCTCTACGTCCACATTCTTCAGGTTGTGAACTCTGGCTCCCCACACGTTTATCTTTTCTTCTTCTGAATTCATTGAAGTTAATTGATTCTTGTTGAAATGCTATTTTTGTATTGAAATGCTTCTTGAAAAGCTTTTCTCTTCTTGAAATACTTCTTTTTTATGGAAATATGACTTGAATGATTTCCTTTCTTTCTAATCCTATTGCTCTCGGGTTTATTCCGTGGCAGTAGAACCTGATTCGATGTAACCCCTCAACAGGTTGACATCCTTTTTGATGTTGTAGGTCTTGCCATCGGCTCCTTTTGCCTTGACCAGGCAGAAATAGACACCATCTTTCACAGGCTTACCCTTATAGGTGCCATCCCAACCGTCTGCAGGGTCGTTCCATTCATGAAGTTTCTGTCCCCATCGATTGAAGATATATGCATGAAATTCGGTCAGACTCTGGTATCCGTCTTTCGCCTTGTAGATGTCATTGATACCATCACCGTTTGGGGAGAAGGCATTAGGCATCTGCAAGAAACTTTCAGAGATGGTAAGAGTGAGAGGAGAATCCTCATTGTTCTGTTCGATAACCTGTCCATCTTTCGTGAATTTGGCATAGAGGATGATGCGGTGCAGACCAGACTGATTAAACTCAAGATCTGTATTTTCTTCATACCTTATTATATATGGCTCTGTATCATTGTCGTGATAGATGCGCCACTCATAGTATTCAGTCCATCCGGTAATGCCAGTAGGATTCGCCTTGAAAGCAGCCTTGATAGGTGCCGAACCGGAATAGGATGCGTCTTCACTGGTCTCACCATCACTTGTAGTATAGGTGACTGATGGGGCAATAGATGGAGCATCGTCTGCGAAACTGGTTGTTGCCATGGTTAAAAACACCATCAATAATAATATGAAATTCGTCTTTATTTTCATGTCTTTATGTAAATTTCTGCAAAGATAGCGCAATTTTCTGAATTAGAGTATGGTTGAATGAGAGTTTTTTTGTATTTTTGCAAATGAAATTATAAAATTAAGCAAAAGAAATCATAATTTTGTGGATTAATAACATAAATCAACGAAAAAGATGAAACAAAAAATGAGATACATCTTGTTGGGCATAGGATTGATTATTTTCAATGCCTCAGCGTTCTGTCAGACTACTAAATGGCGTGACATTTATACGGTGAAGAAAAAAGATACGATTTTCGGTATCGCCATTAAGTATGGACTGAGTTTGCCTGAACTGATGGAAGCTAACCCGGAAATGAAGAAGGAAGGATATATGCTCCAGAAGGGTGCTACCATCTTTATTCCTTTCGAGAAGAATAATACCGCTACAGGTGGAACTGCTCAGGCAGGTCGGACCCATGCAGCTCAGAAACAGGTGGCTCCTCAGAAGAAAGCCAATACGGTGAATGTGGGTGTGATGCTTCCTCTTCATGATGTAGATGGTGACGGCAAGCGTATGGTGGAGTTCTATCGTGGCATTCTGATGGCTTGCGAAAAGTTGAAGCTGCAGGGTATCTCTACGAATATTCATGCCTGGAATGTGCCTATTGATGCGGATATTCGTACTACACTGGTACAGGAAGGTGCCAATCAGTGTGATCTTATCTTTGGTCCGCTTTATACCAAGCAGGTGGCACCATTGGCTGATTTCTGCAAGACCTATGGCATCAAGATGGTGATTCCTTTTTCTATCAATGGTGACCAGGTGGATCGCTGCAAGGAAATCTTCCAGGTATATCAGTCTCCGGAATCGCTCAATGATGCAAGCATCAAGGCTTTCCTGAACCGTTTTAAGAATGTACATCCTATCTTTGTGGATTGCAATGACACTACTTCCCGTAAGGGTAACTTTACCTTCGGTCTTCGCAAGGAACTGGAGAAGAGAAAGATTACTTATAGTGTGACCAATGTAAATTCTTCATTGGAATATTTTGCCAAGGCGTTTGTTCCTTCCAAGCAAAATGTAGTGATACTCAATACCGGACGTTCGCCACAGCTGACTCAGGTTTTGAATAAGTTGGATGAGTTTACCGCCAAGTATCCTGGTGCTGTTATCTCTCTCTATGGTTATACCGAGTGGCTGATGTATGCCAAGTACAATCTCGACCGCTTCTATAAATATGATACTTATATCCCTTCCACATTCTATTATAATGCAAATTCTGCTAAGACAATAGATTTGGAGAGTAAATACAATATCTGGTTCCATCAACCTATGCAGGTAGCGATGCCCCGATTTGCCATCACTGGTTATGATCAGGCGATGTTCTTCATTCAGGGGGTCAATAAGTATGGCAAGGATTTCACAGGGCAGATGACGCAGGTAAACTATACTCCTGTGCAGACTCCTCTGCATTTTGTCAAGACTTCAAAGGGTGGTTACCGTAACCAGATATTACAGTTGATTCATTATACATTCAATCGCCAGATAGAGGCGGTAACCTATTAAAAAGTGACATATTAAAGATAAGTAAATGAAAGCAATTAAGATATTGGTGATGTTTCTGATGCTGGGCGGTATGACTGCACAGGCTCAGATAGGTGAACATCGCAATGACTTCTCTATAGGTGTAAATGGTGGCTACTTGATGAGCAGCGTGGGCTTTACTCCCAGTATTCCTCAAGGGCAACATGGAGGACTGACCGGTGGTTTCTCTTTCAGATATGTTTGCGAGAAATATTTCAAGAGTATCTGCTCTGTCTATGGAGAGGTGAATTTCGCTCAGGCAGGATGGAAAGAGAAAATCCTGGATATCGAAAATGCTCCGGTCATCATTTCCAGTACGGGTGAGCCGATGGCATACGAGCGTACCATCAGTTATGTTCAGATTCCTATCTTTGCACATTTAGCATGGGGTAGAGAAACACGTGGACTGAATATCTTCGTTAATGCTGGTCCTCAGTTCGGTTACTATCTCAGTGAATCTACGAAGACCAACTTTGATCCGAAACGCCTGCCAGCTACAGACAATGACCGTGTAAACAGAATCATTGCACAGGATACGATGGCAGTGGAGAATAAGTTTGACTATGGTATAGCTTTAGGCATTGGAGCGGAATACAGTATCCCGAAAGTAGGGCATTTCTTAGCTGAGGCTCGTTATTACTATGGATTGGGCAACATCTATGGATCTTCCAAGAGGGATTTCTTCGCAAAAAGTAATTTCGGTCAGATTGTGTTCAAAGTATCATATCTTTTTGATATCGTAAAAACCAAGGATGTAAAGAGAAAATAATAAATATATAGATTAATGACAACTACAGAAAAATTTCAACAGAAATTGAGCGACTCTAAGTCTGCTCGCTGGACAGCCTTACTGATTGTGGCTATCACCATGATGTTTGGCTACTTTTTTACAGACGTAATGTCACCATTGGAGCCGCTTTTGACAGCAGCCAAAGAGGATGGCGGCTTAGGACTCGGATGGACATCAGATGAATATGGATTCTTTTCTGGTTCATATGGATTCTTCAATGTATTTCTTCTACTCCTATTCTTTGGTGGTATTATCTTGGATAAGTTTGGCATCCGTTTTACGGGTGTGATTGCCACATTATTGATGTTTGCTGGTGCGTTGGTAAAATGGTATGCGGTTAGCAATCAGTTTACGGGTACTATCGCTGTGCCTTTCTTTGGTGAATATCAGACCCAAGTGGTACTTGCTTCTACTGGTTTTGCTATTTTCGGTGTAGGTAGTGAGATTTGTGGAGTTACCGTAACCAAGATACTTGCCAAGTGGTTTACTGGTCACGAAATGGCTTTGGCGATGGGTGTGCAGGTTGCTTTGGCTCGTCTGGGTACAGCTGCAGCCTTGAGTGCTTCTCTTCCGTTTGCCAAGATGATGGGTAGCGTTTCTGCTTCTGTAGGCTTAGGTCTTGCCCTGCTTTGTGCTGGTATCATGGTTTATCTTGTTTATTGCGTGATGGATAAGAAGGAAGATGCATCTGTTGCTGCTGTTGAAACGGAACCGGAAGAGGGATTCAAGTTCTCTGATTTGGCTGGTTTGGTGAAGACTACAGGTTTCTGGTATGTTGCAGTGCTCTGCCTCATGTTCTATGCAGGTGTGTTCCCATTCCTGAAGTTTGCTACCAAGTTGATGATTTTCAAATATGGAGTAAGTGAAGATGTAGCTGGTTTTATTCCTGCTATGCTGCCTTATGGTACTATTATCCTGACTCCACTTTTCGGTAGTATATATGATAAATATGGTAAGGGTGCAACCTTGATGCTTATCGGCAGTAGCCTCTTGACCTTGGTTCATGTCGTATTTGCTTTGCCAATGGATTCATACGTGGTGGCTATCATCATGATGCTTATCTTAGGTGTTGCTTTCGGATTGGTTCCGTCAGCCATGTGGCCATCTGTACCAAAGATTATTCCGATGAAATTCTTAGGTTCTGCTTACGCCCTTATCTTCTATATTCAGAATATCGGCTTGGCTCTTGTTCCAGTTTGGATTGGTAAGGTAAATCAGGCTAATACTGCGGCTAATGGTGTGATAGACTATACTGAGACAATGACCATATTTGCCGGTTTCGGTGTAGTGGCTATCTTAATCTCCATTCTTCTTATGATGGAAGATAAGCGCAAGGGATATGGCTTGCAGGAGCCTAATATCAAGAAATAATATTTCTCTGATATGGTCTGCTGATTTTCTGATGTTTTTTTCAGAAATCATATTTGAATGATATTGAGTACTAAATAATTATAAACCCGGATGTTCTCTCATCCTATTGGTGGGATGAGGAACATCTATAAAAAAGAAAGGACTAACCATGAACACGACACCTGAAGCTCTTATAAAAGAGTATGCTGACCCGATAGAGCAGCAAGAGATTGACAAGTTCGTCTGTGCAGAAATGGGAAGACAAATTCACCGGTATATCAAAGGTATGTCGGGTACTAAAACTGCCATGCTCAAGTTTGAGGAACGATTGGCAAGTTTGACCTTGCCAGAGAAAGAAAAGGCGATAGCCAAGTATATTGACTTGAATAGAAAGGCGCTGGATGGCCTTGATTTGAAGATGATACTGGTACGTTCTGTTGCTAACTATTGTGATACATTCCAATATATGTTGGAATTTGTCAATGACAAGCGCAAGATGATTTTCTATTATCTTCGCCTCAAAGAGAAGTATATCCAGTATCATGAGGTATTTGAGCAGGATGGTAAGTTTGGTATGAAGAATCATACGGGTGAGATTATGCTTTCGCCTCAGTATGACTTCCTCCGTACTTGCTATATTTACAATGACGACTTGAGCATGATGCCTGTAATAGCAGAAAAGAATGGCAAGATGGGGTTGGTTTATCCTGATGGTAATGATACCATTGTTGCAGACTTCCTCTATGATGAGATTTGTTTACGCGATGAATATCCTTATTTTGAAGCTGTCAAGGATGGTATGTCTGGACTGATAGATAAGGATGGAAATTTCATCCAGCATTAAGGAAAAACTTGATGACGTAAAAGGAAAACTTTCTTAGGTAACCTCAAATCCGCAACCTATAGGGTTTCGTGGGAATTTACTTGTAAAACGACAA
>SAMEA3663085__coassemble_306_pt1 | contig 22295 bp, 20 predicted proteins | sample SAMEA3663085__metabat2_high_PE_025 | metagenome-assembled genome bin SAMEA3663085 (sample SAMEA3663085) | pig gut metagenome | biome: pig gut; feature: pig-associated habitat; material: faeces | place: France | collected 2012
CGCTACCTTTTTGACCTCTGTGTCATCTTATGAGGGCGGTTGCGGATTTGAGGAAGAAATCATTCCTGAATATTCTATTCGGTGTAGAAAACGAAGCTAACGAACCTCAATCTGTCTATAGAACTTATCCGAATCGTGAGGCAACGAGAAATCGGAGTGAATCACTTAGATACAGACAAAATAGATTCGGGAATAAGCAGGAACAAAATTGGCGTAAAGGACCACAACAAAAGAGAAATTCATTCGGAAACATACAGAAACGCCAACGTCCCTAACTTATAAAGCCTAAACGAAAGAGATTAAATTGAGGCTGCTTCTGGCAGCCTCTTTTTGTTATGCAACAAAAAAACAATCACACATTTTATTTAACCAAATTCTAAACAACATTTCATTAACCATTCTTAGCACAGTTTTTTCGTCTTTTTCCAACAAACATATTAAATTTGCAGCTGAAAATGTCAAGAGTAGCCTTGTGAACAAGGTGATACCAACCGAGCATAAGAAGCCACGGTGGAGCTACGACATGAAAAGTATAGTAACTTTTAAATAAAATCTTTTATGGCAAGAAAATCAAATCAAGTTTAGAGGCATTTATGTTCACCATCAAACATGGTAAACACTATTCGTGAGTCTACTTGAAAAAGTCAGAGTACTATCAATTTGAAAGTTAAACAGCAAAAATAAGCCAAAAACAGGCTCATAAATGCAATTTTTCATATAGAAAGGCTCTTCTTATGCTTTTTAGTTTTAAACTGTAAGCATTTTGAAGTACACCTCTGTTTTGATGGCACTTTTTAAAGTGGGCTCATTCGTATATTGTGTAACTAAATATCAACAAGAAAATGAAAACCAAAGAATTAAGACAAGCCTATTACACGGCAACAGTTTCAGAGTTTCAAAAGGATGTTGAACGTGGCCAATACATTGAAAAGATGCTATTGGGTGGAAAGTTCTTATTGGATACGTACAACAGCGAGACAAAATCGTGGGAAGAGAACGCCAAAGTCATCTCTAAATTGTTGAGCGATGCCAATTTGCCCAATCCTGACGACGTGTATGTTTCCTTCGAATATGCAGCACCCGTGGGTGGTCGTGTGGATTGCGTTTTGTTTGGCATAGGTAAGGATGGGAAAAAGAATGTCATCCTGATTGAGCTAAAGCAGTGGGGTAATCAAGTGGAAGTTTTCTCTGCTTATGGAAAACGCTGGGTAAATGTTTTCGTTGGTGGAAGTGACAAGATTGTCGATCACCCATCAGAGCAGGCAGAGAGATACGAGCTTCACTTCCGCAACTTTGTCAACCTCTTCGACCAAGAGGAGTACGAGTTGACAAGCTTGGCTTATTGCTACAACTATAAGAGCAAAGGCAAGGAAGGTTTGTTCGATGATATGTTTGCCGAACTCCGTGAGAGATGTCCACTTTACTCTAAGGATATGACGGCAGAACTGAGCCAGAATCTGCACGATCTGCTCTGCAACGGACAGGGTGAAGGCATTGCGAAGAGCTTGGCGGGCACAGACCTTAAGCCAACTAAGGCCTTGATTGAAGCTGCTGCCAACATGATGATTGATCCAAATGACAACACGTTCGTGTTGCTCGGTGATCAGGACGACGCATACAAGACGTTTTGGAATGTTTTGAAGAAGACTCTTGACAGTAACGACAAGAGCGTCTTCATCGTAAAAGGTGGTCCAGGCACAGGAAAGACGGTCATCGCACTGAAGATTCTTTCTGAGCTTTACAAAGAAGCTATGCAGAACGGCAAGGAGTGTAACGCTTATTATGCAACTCGTTCTACAGCCCTCACCAAGCAACTTTCAGAGGCACTCCATTGCAGTAACGGCAACCGAAAGAAGCATACTGGCGGAGTAGAAGATTTGATACAGAAGACTTACCAATTCCGCCCTGCTTGCTATAAAGAAAGTCAAATTGATGTCCTGCTTGTCGATGAAGCACATCGTGTTCAGGAAAAGTCTAACGACCAAACAGATGGATCGCTTAAGAAAAAGTGTGGAGTGGAATCTGTGTATTGCCCACTCAATCAAGCCCTCTCGCTCATCTACTGCTCTAAGGTGACAGTGTTCTTCATTGATGACCATCAAGCCGTCAAGAATCAAGAGATTGGTTACTCCGAGGCAATCAAGAAAATTGCAGAGAACTATCAAGGTGAGTACATTAAGCAGATTGAAGAATTTAAAGCAGAGTACTCTAATAAGACAAAGCCTAACGCCGAGAAAAAGCTAGAAGCCTATCGCCAAGCTTTGGATGGTGATCTTTCTGATGCAGAAATGGCAAAGATTGAGCGCAATATTGCAACTGAAGAGCGTAATATTGATCGGATAAAAGGCCTCAAGTATCTCACAAAGGATCCTTTGCCAAACGTCAATGTCTATACGCACGAGCTTACGACACAATTCAGATGTGTGGGAGCTGACCGTTTTGTAGCTTGGGTGGACAACGTACTCTATAAAGAAGTACCCAACGAGAAGAAATTCAAACTGGATAAAGAGGATTTCGACTTTAAGATTTTCCAATCCCCTCAGGAACTGGAACAGGAAATCCGCAAGCTCAACGACCAAGAGAAAGAACCTAAGACTACGGCTCGCATTGTGGCAGGCTGGTGTTGGGATTGGTCAAGCAAGGCAGATGAAAATGGTGACCTCAAGAAAGAGATTCAGATAGGCGACTGGAGCATGCCTTGGGAAACGAAGGCTAATCCTTCCAAGGAGTTTAAATCCCAATATGCTCGAAGCGCAGACTTTTGGGCGAAAGATCCGCAGGGCATCAACCAAGTGGGATGCATCTACTCGGCACAGGGATTCGAGTTCGACTATGTTGGTGTTATCCTAGGTCCAGATATCAAGTACGATGCTAAAAAAGATGCCTTGGTTTGCTTGCCGAAGTTGAATAAGGAACGTAACCTCACTGAGAAAGATGAGAATGGCGACCGACTGATTCGCAACATCTACAAGGTGCTGCTGACAAGAGGTCGTAAGGGATGCTATATGTATAGCTGCGACCCAAAAGTATCAAACTATTTCAAACGGTTCATGAACTACTAATATGATGAAATATTCTAAGTTGGAAGAAATGCGCGACAACTTGCTGACATACCTCAAGGAACAGAAGCAGTTTCTGCAAGAGGACATTGACGCAAGCAGCCAGTTGACAGACGACGAGAAGATCGACAACGGTCTTCTCATCGTTGATGCCACTGTGCTCCGTCATGAAGACAACGAATATCTGCTGGGATTCAAAGTCAACTATACAAAGGTGCGACCAGGCGACGAAGTGACTCTAGAGTCATCCGATGGTCAAAAGTTAATTGTCTCAGTCATTGAGAATAAACTAGAGTCAATGACCATCCAATATGATGGTGTACTGTCACTCTCCCTCTCTTACCGCATATCAGTCAATAACGTAGTGATGCTAGACCCACTCATCAATCTACTTGAGGGTATAGCGTCTGGATTACCCGGCGCATATTTCTTGAAACTATTGGCAAATATCGAAGAGCCAGACGAAGAAGGTTTCACGACATTGGATGTTCCAACTTCTGACTCCTGCTACGCCCGCCTCAACCACGAGCAGCAGGAGATTTGTAAAGCGGTACTTCAATGTCCGTCTGTTTATTGTGTTCAAGGACCTCCGGGTACTGGCAAGACCGATGTTCTTGGAGTTTTGGCACGAACGTTTGCCAAAAGGAGAAAAAATGTCGTCGTGATCGCCAAAACTCACCACGCTGTCAACAATGCACTGAACAAGATACGTAAAATGTGTGCCAAAGCCCCCATATCTAAGATTGGATCTAAATTGAAGTCAGATAATGTGGACAAATCTATTTGCATTTATGAGAAATACTCCAAGTATCAAGCCGCCTATAAAAAGCGACCAGCTTACAGAGGACGAAATGCCGATGTTGTGGGCATGACCCTACAGAGTGCCATCATCAACCTAGGCTTATTGAATACTAGCTTCCGCCCGTCAATCATCTTTGTCGATGAAGCGAGCCAACTGACTTTGGCTGAGGCAAGCGTACTAGGTGTGTTTGGTGCTAGCAGCATCGTCTTTTTCGGTGATGACAAGCAGATGCCGCCTATCTTCCACGAAAAGCAACAAAGTGACGAGTTGTCGGTATCCATCTTTTCACACATCATACATCTATACCCCTCCTTCGAAGGCAAACTCCGTGTCACCTATCGCATGAATGAGGATATTACGCAATGTGTCAGCAGCAACTTTTACGAGCCTTTTGGTGAGAAAATCATTGCTTCTGATTTTTCCAAAAATCGCAGTTTGCAAATCCAAGGACCGCACCTCGATCAGCGTATCAAAAAGTTGCTATCCTCAGGCTCATCTATCGAGACAATAGATGTTTCTACCACTCATACCTGGGAAGATTCAAATCCAGAGGAAGCAGACTTCATTGCCAATCTTGTCGAACACGCTCTATCCTTGGGTATAGATGCAAAAGATATTGCGGTCGTAACTCCTTTTAGAAGACAAGTCTTAGCGATAAGAACTTCCCTCCGGTCTAAATTGAATTCAGACATACCTCTCGTTGATACCGTCGAACGACTTCAAGGGCAGGACGTAGATCTAGTCATCCTCAGTTTTAGCGTGACAGACGATGATTTTTATAGACAAACTATGAACTTTCTACTGAATCGAAATCGACTCAACGTGATGATTAGCCGCGCCAAGAAAAAGGTGGTAATTGTAAAATCCGAGATAATCCAATTAGGGGTAGCTATACCGTAGGTCATCGGCAGAGAATATGCCTATCATCGTATTATTTTCTATGGGTAGCTGTTTTGCAAATAGCTGCCCACAACCATTTATTAACAAATATTATCTTAAAATATTCGTCTTTTCCAAAACAACATATTAACTTTGCAGCTGAAAATGTCAAGAGTAGCCTTTTGAGGTGAAGCCAACCGAGCACAAGAAGCCACGGTGGAGCAACGACATGAAAAGTCTAACTTTTAAATAAAATCTTTTATGGTAAAATCAAATCAAGTTTAGAAGCATTTATCTCGATTCATCAACAAACAAGATGAATCAAAAGGACGTGTCTTTACAACATGACATAGCAATTCATTTTTAAGCATCAAGAGACTGATTAGATTCAGCACCAACCGATAACAGAAACACGGTGGTAAAAAGGATGCGATTAGTTTAACACTAATAAACTTCTGATTATGAAAGAATTATATTCAATCTTGTGCGATTCAAGTCGCTCAGTCAGCAATCTTATCAATAGCCTTGGACGTGTGGAACGCTATGATGCCACACAGGTCCATTGCATATCATTTTCAAAGGCTTCGGACATTGTTGATGGGATTAATGTTCGTTTTACCAATATGGCGAAAGGCTATCCTTTTCAATTTAGAGGTTTCAAATGGCACGATAGTGAAATGTTGTATCTATGTGGCGAGTTTTCTGAAAATTCCCCACTACATCAAACAATTCAAGAACAAATGCGCAATCAGACAAGTGGATTCGCATCCAAACTTTTTGTAAAGGACAAGTATAAGAACTTTATCCGCCAAGATTTTGCCGATTTCCGTCTACATTGGATGCTGTTTGTTGTTTGGATGAAATGCAAGGGTAATGCTGAGTTTGCCACCTTGCTTTCACAAATACCACAAGATGCTATCATCATAGAGGACACAACCAAACAACGTTGTGAAACTAAGGGAATTTGGGGGTGTAGCAACTTGGAGTTGGCAAGGCGCAAAGCAGAAGTAAAGCGAATAGTCATGAAGCAAGCCAAGACTGATAACCCAAAGATATCCAAGGCAGCATTACAACGTTTGGTTAATAGTGAAACTTGTAAAGTGAATGGTATCGGAGAATTCGTAGGTGAGAACAACCTCGGTAAGATTCTGATGATATGCCGTGATTGCCTTACGCAAGGTATTGAACCACCAATTGACTATGCTCTTTTGGAGTCGAAGGATATTCACATTTTAGGCAAACGTATTTCATTCATACATTAAATAGATTAGAACATGACACATAGTAATACAGAACAACCAAAGAACAGCATCACATTAATGAATGGTGCTGTACTTGAATGTATCCCAAAAGAATCACATCAAGGCGACTTTGTACCCGATAAGATGAAATTGGATGCAACAGGTACGTATCTGAGTATTGGCAATAAGCCATGTAAGCCACAACCAAAAACAACAGAAGAATTGGAGCGACAGAAGAAACTTTTCACAGACAATGCTTTCTATCTTTTGGCACATCAAGAGCGTATCATGCGTGACAGTAGAATGTTTCTTGCTCCTGTAGCCGTTCAAAATGGGCTTGCTTACATAGGCACATCGGGCTTCAATGCCCCAACATTGGGCATATACTTGGAGTGGTGGAATGAATGTCCTATAGCTTTGCGAGTAGATAAAGAGAGCCGTAGAAGTCTTGTGTTTCACTTGGCAGGCAGTCCGTTGAGCGGAGCAAACCGCTGTGCTGAGGTTTATGAGGATGGAAGAACAGAATCGGTACAAGTTTCTTCATTCATAAGCCATTGGCGACCATTCACTGCAATCAATACACGTTATGATGAGGCAAAGCACATGTATCAAGCCTACACACTTGAACAGGTGCTCGAAATCTTACATACTGAAGATGGTGAAAGATGGGACTATTCAGCAGAAATCAATGAACGCTTTATGCAATCTGAGATAAACGAATTGAAAAAGAAAGTAGAGCGACTAACCAAAGAATCAGAAAAATGGTACTCTATGTATGCAGATACCTATATGAAGTACAAGGATGCTGAGATTAGTGAGGCTTTTTCAACTTTTCAATCCTTCAGAGAGGAGTGTGAGGCTCAAATCAACTCTTTCAAGATGCGTAAGCGAGCATTGAAGGCTGATTTGAAAAGCAATCGCATGGATAACATCTCTTATCAGCGCACGTTGACGCCACTGAACAAGCAAATAAGAGAGTTGGAGTTTAGGGTAAGTACTAAAAAGTATGAGTTAATCAACAAATACCTTTCAGAAGGTATTAGTTACGATACGATAGAAAGTTACATGAACAAAAAGAATAACATTTAAAAGTAAGAACAATGATTGAAAAAGTAAATCCAAGCCATCCGGATAAGGTGGCAGACCGTATCGCAGGAGCTATTGTAGACCTTGCATACAAGAAAGTAGAGAATCCGAGAATTGCAGTAGAGGTTTTGCTCGGACATGGTGTTGCAAATCTCATTATTGAGAGTAGCGTGAACATTTCAGACGCTGAGGCTGAGGCAATTGTAAGCCGTATCACGAAGCGTACAGACTTGAAGGTTTCGCTCATTATGGTAGCACAAGACCCTATTCTTGCCCACAACCAAGACGGAGAAATTCGCTGTGGTGACAATGGTATTTTCCGAGGCGTTCCACTTACAGAGGAGGAGCGTACCCTTAGCAAGATTGCCCATGACATCTATGAGCGTTATCCTTCAGATGGTAAGTATGTATTAGGCAATGGTAAGTTGATTATCTGCCAAAGCAACGCCAAAACAGAGGACTTAAAGAAACTCTATCCTACCGCAACCATTAATCCTCTTGGAGATTGGACAGGTGGAACAGACGTTGACGCAGGTGCTACGAACCGCAAACTTGGCTCAGATATGGCTCAGTCTGTTTCGGGCGGAGGAGTGCAGGGCAAGGACTTAAGTAAAGCAGATGTTTCTGTGAATATTTACGCCTTCCTGAAAGCCCAACAAACAGGTAAAAAGGTAGAACTGTTTTGCGCTATTGGCGATAAAACTATTGATGGCAAGCCATACGTTGAAATTGTGGAGATAGCACGCCAATACATTAAAAAAAATGGCGGATTCGAGAAATTTGCTGAATGGGGATTATTCTAAAATCAATAGGATATGTTCAGATTTAATATAGACATAACTCCATCCATCGACGGAAAAGAAGTTCATTTGGAAGGCATTTGTGAAATGCTTTCTTCTGATACTTTCAAAGTTACAATGACAGAACCTTATAAAGGATTGTCTGTTACCAAGCACTTTGATGATGCAGGAGAAATGGATATGGATGCAACCTTCTCAAAGGTTGAAAAGGACTTGATAAAATTGTATGAGCAAGAGACGAAGCGCATAGGATTAAAGTAATTATCATTTCTATGTGAATAAACGAAACTGCCAAGTGTTGAAATTTTAAAGAATCAATACTTGGCGGTTATTCTTTTATAGCTCAATGCCTTCTTTTGCACAAATAGCCTTTACATTATTTATTAAGCTATTCAAATCGTCTGCAATATAAGTAGTATTGTCATGCACTATTATGGAATGCAACGAATTTGAGTGCGAAGAAGAAAACAAATCAGATAGCTCTACATTCAAATTACTTGCAATTGCCTCTAATGTAGAAAGTTGCGGGTTGCCGCTCAGTGTTCGGGATAGACTTTCGGGGGCGATTCCAATTCTTTGGGCTAATTCTTTCAATGTTATGCCTTGTATGCGACATAATTCCTTAACTGTTGTACTTAAATTAACTTTCATATGATTCATTTTTGCTGCAAAGGTAGCAAATTGATATTGAATATCAATCAAAAAACAACGATTTAACTTTAGATATCATAAAATATTTGGTTTTAGTTGATATATTATGTACTTTAGCGGCCATAATAATAACACATAATATCAATACGAATATGAAAAGAGTAGTTATATATGCAAGAGTTTCAACGAACTCACAAGATTACGACAGACAAATCTCAGATTTGCGTGAATATGCAAAGCGCATGGATTATAATGTCATAAAGGAGTTTTCGGAAAAGATTTCGGGAGCAAAGAAAGTCGCAGAACGTGAGCAGTTATCGGAACTGCTGAATTATGTTGAGGCTCACCATATAGATAAGGTGTTGATTTACGAATGCTCTCGTTTGAGCAGACGTATTGTAGATTTTCTGCAAGTTATAGAGCAACTTACCGAAAAAGGGATATCTCTCTTTATCCTTCAGAATGGTTTGGAAACACTACAAGCAGACGGAAAGCCGAACCCAATTGCTCAACTTGTTTTGGGTATGATAGCACAATTCAATTCGATGGAAAGAGGACTTATAAGAAGTCGCATGGAGAGTGGCTATAATCATTATCGTGCCAATGGTGGCAAGGTGGGCAGAAAGCAAGGTTACAAGAAATCCTCAGAAGATATAAAAGAGGAGTATGCAGAAGAAATCCGTTTGCTTAGAAAGGGTATATCACTCAGAAACATCAACAAAATCACTCACACAAGTGTCAATACTCTTAGAAAAGTTCGTGATTTAACAATTATTGCATGATACTTTTATCAATCATCATTAACCAAGTAATATATTTGAAGCGTTAAAATGATTGTTTGATTAAAAATTTGATAAGACATGACCAAAATTAGCTATAGCTCAATTTTACAGTACCCAAAGAAGGAAGAGTCTTTGGTATTTTTTACGGTTCGCAGCAATGGTAATACAGCAAAGGTTTCGACACGACAAACGGTTAAGACAAAGATGTGGAATAAGCAGCTACACCGTTGCATAACATCAAAGGAATTGTTCACAGACCGTGAGAACCGTGAAGCAAGAAAAGTCAACAAGCAATTGGATAAGATTGAAGATTTTATAATAACTCGTCTTAGCGGTTGGGGTGAACAAAGTAGATATCTTACAGACCCGAAAGAGTTTAAAGACATCGTTACCCATTACGCAGATATGTTTTTCAGAGGTATAGAGGAAGAAGAGAAGAAGCAAAATCAGAAGGCTACAGAATGGATGCTTGCCAATATCAATAGTGACCGCATAGACATTCATTCGGGAAGATTTGTGGCAGAAAGAACGAAGAAAGCACAGTCAACTGTAATTCATAGGCTGCAATCATTCTTAAGTGATAACCACTTAGAAGATACCTTTAAGACATTTGCTGATGCTGATTTCGCTAATAAATACATGAAATGGTGTTACGAAAAGAAGAACTACAAAGAAAACACCATATATGTTACATACGAGATACTGAAAGCTCAACTGAATGCGGCAAAGAAGAGTGGATTTAACATAGATGATACTTATTACAAAGAGTTGCGTGGGAAATGTAAAGACGTAGATAACATATATCTCACTGAGCGAGAAATAGAGGCAATCTACAAATTGGATATACCTCACCTAAAAAAAGAAGGGCTAATAGATGAAAAGAGTACGATGGAACAGACAAGGGACTTATTCATTGTTGGGTGCTACACAGGCTTACGTAGAAGCGATTTGAACAAATTGAATGATGGTATTTGGAATTTATCAGAGGACAAAAATACAGTTTCGATTGTCGCAGAGAAAACTAAAAAACGTGTAGTCATACCACTCCATCCTTACGTAAGAGCAATATACTATAAATATAATGGAATATTGCCAAAATTAGGTGACAAATACAACACTAACGTACATCTTAAGAACTTGGCGCGGTTAGCAGGCATAAATGAAATTGTTAGTAAAACAGAAAACAGGGGAGGAAAAGTCACGACACTAAAACATCAGAAATACGATTTGGTCTCATTTCATACAGCTCGTAGGTCATTCGCCACAAATATGGTTCTCAAAGGTGTACCAACTCTTGCTATCAGACAACTCACGGGACACACTAATGAGCAAACATTTCGTAAATATGTAAAAGTTACGCCCGAGCAATATGCCAAGCTATTTGGTTTTAGCCCTATCGTTTAAACAATGCAAACGGGGATAAGCAGGGACGAAATCGGGGACGGTTTTGGATAAAATGTACAAGAAAGGGGATTTGTTGACAATCAGCGATTTACGTCAACGAATCCCCTAACTTATTGAGTTTAAATTAATTCATCTTTATTTGAGTGGCTGTTTATCGGTATTCCGATTATTCCCACTCAATTGTCGAAGGTGGTTTTGAAGAAATATCATAGCAAACGCGGTTTACACCCTTTACCTTATTGATAATCTCATTACTTACCTTAGCCATAAAGTCGTATGGCAGATGAGCCCAGTCGGCAGTCATCGCATCAGTACTTGTTACGGCACGCAATGCTACAGGGTGCTCGTAAGTACGTTCATCACCCATCACACCTACAGAACGAACGGTAGAAAGCAACACAGTACCAGCCTGCCAGATTTGATCGTAGAGAGAAACCTCTATCTCGCCATTCTGCATGTCAGCAGGAACACCGGCAGCCAGGACACGACGAGCTTCTTCACCACTCAACTTCACCTTATACTCACGCAAGCCACGGATATAGATATCGTCAGCATCCTGAAGAATACGCACCTTCTCAGGAGTAATATCACCCAAGATACGAACAGCCAAACCAGGACCAGGGAAAGGATGACGGGTAATCAGGTGCTCAGGCATTCCCATAGAACGACCTACACGACGAACTTCATCCTTGAACAACCACTTCAAAGGCTCGCACAACTGGAGATTCATCTCCTTAGGAAGACCACCTACATTATGATGACTCTTGATCACCTTACCCGTGATATTCAAACTCTCGATACGGTCTGGATAGATAGTACCCTGAGCCAACCACTTGGCACCAGTCTGCTTCTTTGCCTCAGCATTGAACACCTCTACGAAGTCGCGACCGATAATCTTACGCTTCTTCTCTGGGTCTGTTACACCAGCCAAGTCGGTAAAGAACTTCTCTGATGCATCAACACCTATTACATTCAAGCCCAAGCACTTGTAATCTTCCATAACATCACGGAACTCGTTCTTGCGGAGCATACCGTGATCCACGAAGATACAGGTCAGGTTCTTGCCGATAGCCTTGTTCAGGAGAACGGCAGCCACACTAGAGTCAACGCCACCAGAAAGACCGAGGATGACCTTGTCATCACCCAACTGTTCCTTCAACTCAGCCACTGTAGTCTCTACGAAAGAGTCTGCACTCCAATCCTGCTTGCTGCCACAGATGTCAACCACGAAGTTCTTCAACAACTGTGTACCCTGCAAAGAGTGGAAAACCTCTGGGTGGAACTGAACTGCCCAAACAGGCTGCTTGGTGGAAGCGTATGCAGCATACTTCACATTAGCCGTAGAAGCGATGCACTTGTAATCCTCAGGGATGGCTGTGATGGTATCACCATGGCTCATCCAAACCTGCGAGTTCTCTACGAAGCCCTTGAACAAAGGATTCTCTGCATCAAAGTGCTCCAAGTTGGCACGGCCATACTCACGGCTATCAGCTGCCTCCACCTTTCCGCCCTGAGCGTAAGAGAGGAACTGAGCACCATAGCAGATGCCGAGCACAGGGATGCGTCCGATAAACTGGCTCAAATCAACCTTGAAAGCTTCCGGATCATGAACGGAGTAAGGACTACCGCTCAAGATGACACCAATCACAGATGGGTCATCCTTTGGAAACTTGTTGTAAGGCATAATCTCGCAGAAGGTATCAAGCTCACGTACACGACGGCCGATCAGCTGCGTGGTCTGTGAACCGAAATCCAAAATAATAATCTTCTGTTGCATAATATTTTAATTTTTAAATTTTAACTTTGAAAATTGAACTTTGACAATTTATGATTAGCAAAGCACTTGAATTCTTCACTCTTCGTTCTTCACTTTAATTCTTTGAGAAACTCCTCCGCCTCTTTCAGCGTTTCCTGCTTTCCCACATCCATCAGCTTGAGGTCGTTTTTCACATACCCCTCAATGCGTACCTTGTCACAGTTTCTGAGATAGAAGTCCATGATAGGAAACTTATCCGGTTCTTCTTCCATCAGCGGGAAGATAGATGGAGCCACCATGTGAATACCAGAGAAAGCATACATCTTATATTTCTTAGGGTCGAGATGCTGATAAGGACTCTTCACCTCACCCGTTTCAATATTCGTCCAGCCCACCAGTCTCATCGTATCATCAAAGAGAAGATAGCGCTTGGTCTTGCGTTCACTTACCAAGAGTCGGGCTGCCAATGGAGGTTCCTCTGTGTTAGAAGCAGAAGTTTCCAATAAATCCTGGGTCTCCATCTGATAGAACTTCTTCAGATCTACATTACTGAGAATGTCCACATTATGTATCAGAACAGGCCCATGAGAATCAAAGAGAGGCCATGCTTTCCGGATACCTCCACCCGTTTCGAGCAACTTATCCGTTTCATCGCTGATGCGGATGTCCATGCCGAAATTGTCATTCTCCTTGAGATAATCTGTAATTTGATTGGAAAAATGATGCACGTTCACTACAATGCGAGTGAAACCTGCATCCTTCAGTTGAAAGATGACACGTTTGAGCAAAGGTTCTCCCCCTACCCTTACCAAGGCCTTCGGAATGCTGTCGGTAAGAGGCTTCAGGCGAGTGCCCAAACCTGCTGCGAATATCATTGCTTGCATCATTGCTAAATAGCTATCTTTTAATGTGCGTGCAAATTTACTAACTTTTTGCGATATAGCCAAATTTGCACGCCAAAGATTATTGTTTTGCAGGCAAAACCTGCTCAATCTTCTGTTCACGATGGCAGATTCTTACCTCCACACCAAACTTTTCATGGATATGCTCGGCAAGATGCTGGGCTGAATAAACGCTGCGATGCTGACCACCTGTACAACCGAAGCAGAACATCAGAGAGGTAAAACCACGCTGAATGTAGCGATTCACATGATGATCGGCAAGCGCATAGACATGCTCCAGGAACTTCAGGATTTCCCCATCATCCTCTAAGAATCGGATCACAGGCTCGTCCAGTCCTGTCAACTTCTTATAAGGTTCATATCTGCCCGGATTGTGCGTGCTGCGACAGTCGAAGACATAACCGCCTCCATTGCCAGAAGGATCCTCTGGAATACCTTTTCTGAAAGAGAAACTGAAAACCCTAACCACCAGCGGCCCCTTGCCGTCATACTTGGAGAAAGTAGCCGGACCATCCTGTGGATGCGAAATATAGATATTGTTGTCCGTTATCTTATATCCGTCAGCACGGTTGACAGCCGCACTTTCGATACGGGCAAACTGAGGCAACTCTGTCAGTCGGCGCAACATATCCATCATATAAGGATAAGGGAACACCTTTTCACCCATCTTCAGGAGATCACGCAGATTCTGGATGGCTGGAGGAATGCTCTCCAAGAAATGCTTCTTGCGCTCGAAATAGCCCCTGAAACCGTATGCGCCCAATACCTGAAGGGTACGGAAGAGCACGAAGAGACTCAGGCGATTGACGAAATGACGGACAGATGGAACTTCCGTATAATTCTTGAGCGACTGATAGTATTCCCATACCAGTTCCCGTCTCAACTTGAATGAATATTGAGCAGAAGCCTGCCACAGGAAAGAAGCCAAATCATAATAGAACGGTCCCTTACGGCCACCCTGGAAATCAATAAAGTATGGATTTCCTTCTTTGTCAAGCATGATATTTCTCGCCTGGAAGTCACGATAGAGGAAACAGTCCATCGGTTCAGAAGTCAGATCCTTGGCAAAAAGTCGGAAGTTAGCTTCCAGTTTCAGTTCATGGAAATCCAGATCAGTAGGTTTCAGAAAACAATACTTGAAATAATTCAGGTCGAAGAGCACACTATCCACATCAAATTCCGGCTGCGGATAACAATTCTCCCACTCCAGTCCACGTGCCCCACGCAATTGGATGTTAGGCAATTCACGAATGGTCTTGATCAGAAGATCCTTTTCCTTCTGATTATATCTGCCACCCGCATCTCTACCACCCTTGATGGCATCAAAAAGAGACACACTACCCAGGTCTGTCTGAATATATCGGAGTTCATCATCGCTGACAGCTAAGATTTTCGGCACAGGCAATTGCCTGAGATTGAAATGATTAGCCAGATACACGAACGCATGATCCTCGTCACGGCTGGTACCGATGACGCCCACCACCGTTTCACCACTTTGCTGGGTAATACGGAAATACTGGCGATTACTCCCCTGTCCAGCCAACTTAACCACGTTGGCAGGTTCTCCACCCTTCCATTGCTTATAGAGTTCTATTAACTTTTCCACCCTTGATTATTTCTATGTTATTTGATCAAAATTCACGCAAGAGTCAGTCCTGGGCTACTCGTCCTCATCATTCTCTTGCAGTTTACGGCGCTTACGCTTATCATCTATTTGCTGGGCGAAATTATCCCCCACAAAAAGAATCAACAACACACCCAAAGTAGCAAGGAAAGAATTCAGAGAAGTCATTCCCAATGCAACCTTAGTAATATATATCAGTCCACCTATCACGATCAGGAAGACCAGCATTTTTTTCCAATCAATATTTCTCATGCTGCAAAGTTAATACTTTTTGCGGAAAACACAAAGGAAAACGAAAGAAAAGGGCACAAAAAAAAATCGGATGTCTCACGACAACCGATTTCCAAAAAACAAACTACTTAAAAACTAATCTACTAAAACAAATCAAAAAAAATATCTTTGTCGGCTCAAAGCCGATACTTTTCTTTTCACGTTGCAAAGATACATAAAATCTCAATAACGTGCAAGTATTTTTACAGAAAAATGCAGCAAGAAGTGCTAAAATACCTAAAAATGGGGATAATTCGTAAGAATCATCCCCATTTTGTTATTTGTAGTTTACATTTTAGCTACTTAAATGCAGTTTCTGATATTTGCCGCATCATCTACCATGAAATGCTTCTTATGCAGAAAAATACATCTTCAGCAGAAAAATACGTCTTTTTCTGTCAGACACTGCTTTTTCTATCAGATGCTTTTTACATCATGCCACCCATACCAGGTGCAGCTGCTGGAGCAGCAGGAGCTGGCTCAGGTTTATCAACCAACACGCACTCTGTAGTCAAGAAAAGACCAGCGATAGAAGCCGCATTCTCCAAAGCCACACGCTCTACCTTAGCAGGGTCAACGATACCAGCCTGACGCATATCCTCGTAAACATCCTTGCGGGCATTGTAACCGAAGTCACCTTCACCCTCGCGTACTTTATTAACAACTACAGAACCCTCGCCACCTGCGTTAGCAACAATCTGACGGAGAGGCTCCTCGATGGCACGCTCAACGATGCGGATACCCGTAGTCTCATCAGCGTTATCACCCTTCATATCCTTCAAAGCCTCAAGAGCACGGATATAAGTAGTACCACCACCAGCAACGATACCTTCCTCGATAGCAGCACGAGTTGCGCAAAGAGCATCATCTACACGATCCTTCTTCTCCTTCATTTCCACCTCAGAGTTGGCACCTACATAGAGGACAGCCACACCACCGGCGAGCTTAGCCAAACGTTCCTGAAGTTTCTCCTTGTCATAAGAAGACTTGGTATTCTCAATCTCGTTCTTGATCTGAGCTACACGATCCTGGATGTTAGCCTTCTCGCCATGACCATTCACAATCGTAGTATTATCCTTGGTGACAGTAACCTTGTCAGCAGAACCGAGCATATCCAATGTAGCCTGTTCCAACTTCAAGCCCTTCTCCTCAGAAATAACAACACCACCAGTCAAGATAGCAATATCTTCCAACATAGCCTTGCGACGGTCGCCGAAGCCAGGAGCCTTCACAGCACAGATCTTCAAACCGCCACGCAAACGGTTAACAACCAAAGTAGTCAAAGCCTCAGAATCAACATCCTCTGCGATAACCAACAAAGGACGACCGCTCTCAGCAGCAGGCTGGAGGATAGGCAAGAACTCCTTCAAGTTAGAGATCTTCTTATCATAGAGAAGAATGTATGGATTATCCATTACACACTCCATCTTGTCAGCATCAGTCATAAAGTAACCGCTCAAGTAACCACGGTCGAACTGCATACCTTCTACCACACCGATATTAGTATCACGGCTCTTGCTTTCCTCGATAGTGATCACACCATCCTTAGAAACCTTGCGCATAGCATCAGCCAAGAGCTTACCAATCTCAGCATCATTGTTGGCAGAAACAGTAGCCACCTGCTCAATCTTATCGTAGTTGTCATCTACCTGCTCAGCATGATCCTTGATGAAAGCAACGACAGCAGCCACAGCCTTGTCGATACCACGTTTCAAGTCCATAGGATTAGCACCAGCAGTAACGTTCTTCAAGCCCTCAGTCACGATAGCCTGAGTCAGGATAGTAGCAGTAGTAGTACCATCACCCGCATCATCACCAGTCTTGCTGGCAACACTCTTAACGAGCTGAGCACCTGTATTTTCAAACTTATTCTCCAACTCTACCTCCTTAGCAACGGTAACACCATCCTTAGTAATCTGAGGAGCACCAAACTTCTTTTCGATTACCACGTTACGTCCCTTAGGACCGAGAGTTACCTTCACTGCATTAGCCAACTGATCGACACCCTTCTTCAAGAGGTCGCGAGCATCCATATTGTATTTAATATCTTTAGCCATAATATTTTCTTTCTAATTTAAATATCAGCAAAAAGCCTTTTTTACCTTTAAAAGCAAGAAGCCTTTTTACCTTTTTACTTTTTTACCTTTAAAAGATTTACTCTTCTACCACAGCGAGCACATCGCTTTGGCGCATCATCATATACTTCGTACCATCAAATTCGAGTTCAGTACCAGCATATTTTCCGTAAAGAACAGTATCGCCCTCTTTGAGAATCATCTCTTCATCCTTCGTACCCTTACCTGTAGCAACGATTTTACCACGCTGTGGTTTTTCCTTTGCTGTATCTGGGATAATGATTCCACCTACTTTTTCCTCGGCTGGTGCAGGAAGTACCAGCACTCTGTCTGCTAATGGTTTAATGTTCATGATTCTATATTTTTTAATTGTTATGACATATGATTGCGTTAACACCGGAATCAGAGTCCGATGCTTCACACCCACGACATATACGAAAAATGTGCCAAACCGGAAAGGCTGACACATTGACACTTATAGATACTGACATTTTTACATAAACGCTGCATATCTTTACTTTTTTCATAAATTTCAAGCATTTTATTTTTCCATTCGGGATATTCTTATTAATTTTGCCATCGGAAAGAATCATACACATTATTAATATATATACATTTATATCATATACAGCAATAGAATTATGGATTACAATATGATAGGCACCGCATGGTCGCTCCTTCCCCCTATCGTTGCCATAGCATTGGCTCTGAAAACGAAGGAGGTTTATTCTTCACTCTTCATCGGCATCATCTTAGGAGCCGTAGAATACTGCATATCTATGGGTACGGGCTTAGACGGATTTCTCGTCCATCTCACCAACCATACCGTCATAGAAGGAGATGAATCCAAAGGATACGGACTGATACATTGTCTCTCAGACCCATGGAATGTCGGCATCCTGATATTTCTGGTAGTATTGGGCTCCATCGTATCCCTGATGAACAAGGCTGGAGGTTCAGCAGCATTCGGCAGATGGGCATCCAAGCACGTGAAGACCAAGATGGGGGTTCAGGTAGCCACCATCCTGTTGGGCATACTCATTTTTATCGACGATTACTTCAACTGTCTCACGGTAGGTTCAGTGATGCGCCCTATCGCCGTTCGCAATGGCGTAACCAAAGAAAAATTAGCATATCTCATCGACTCCACGGCAGCACCCGTCTGCATCATCTCCCCTATCTCCAGTTGGGCAGCAGCAGTTTCCGGTTTCGTTTCCGGAGGGGAGAACGGACTCGCCCTCTTCTGCAAGGCCATCCCCTTCAATTTCTATGCCTTCTTTACCATCCTCTTCATGTTTGGTATAGTCTGGTTAGGTTTTGATTTCAAGGCGATGAGTAAATACGATGCCCGACTGAAGGAATGGTATGAAAGAACCAATGGAGGAAAACTCGACGAAGTGAGCGGCACCAAACTGCACATCGTAGAACATGGTGTGGGAGCCAAGAAGGGCGAAGAGGCTACAACTAACAAGAGTTCCGTAGCCGACCTCGTGATACCAATAGTTCTGCTCATCATCTTTTGCATGACGGGCATGGTATATTCCGGCGGATACTTTGATGCAACCAGCGACAACTACCATCATTTCGTAGATGCCTTCGCTGCAAGCAATGCCTCCGTAGGACTTGTCATCGGTTCATTAGGCTCCTTCATCCTGACCATCATCCTCTTTGTTTCCCACAAGACATTAGCGTTTACCGATGCCATGAGTAGCCTCATCAAAGGCTTCGAGGCGATGGTACCAGCCATACTGATCCTTACATTGGCGTGGACACTGAAGAGCATGACCGACTCGTTGGGAGCAGCAGAATACGTATCAGGAGTAGTATCCAACAGTGCAGCCGGTCTGCAGCAACTCTTACCAGCCATCATCTTCATAGTAGCAGCATTCTTAGCCTTTGCCACAGGCACCTCATGGGGCACCTTCGGCATACTGATTCCAATCTGCATCGCAGTATTCCCAGCCGCCGAGCCACTTCGCATCATCTCCATTTCAGCCTGTATGGCAGGAGCAGTGTGTGGAGATCATATCTCCCCAATCTCCGACACCACCATCATGGCAAGTGCCGGCACCGAGTGCAAGCATGTGCATCACGTATCCTCCCAGTTGCCTTATGCCCTCACGGTAGCCACGGTATCCTTCATCACCTTCCTGGTAGCTGGTTTCACCCAACAGTTGGGCATATTCGGCAGTGCCGTCGTATCATGGATATGCGGCATCAGCTTATTGGCAGGAGCCCTCTATGTATTGAAAAAGAAGCTCTAATCCCTTACCACCACACATCCCTCCAGTCTCAGCACCTTCATTTTGTTCTTTCTTCTCACAACTGTTTGGTGATATGAGAACCTGCTGAAGAAACAGTCTTTATAACGACGGCGGCCCAGGCCATTGACTATTTTCGCTGCAAATGTCAAAAGAATCCTTAAATTAATGCATAAAGCATAAAAGAGAGGATATCCTCATAAATATGATCTCATATAACCCTCTGTAAGTCGATATAAAGCTATCTAAGCCATTGTGTCAGGCAGAAATAGATTTAAAATCTGTCCGTCAGAAAACTGCTCAGAAGTACAATAACAGGCTGCATTTTTATTATTTTTCCAAAAACAGGCACCTTTTTCAGTGCCCTCGGCGAAGAGGGGGTCCTTACCCCACTTCCAAGCCCTCGCCTTTTACAAAAGGGCAAGGGAGATTATTCTTCTACCACCTCAAAGTCCTCTTTATGCACGCCACGGATAGCAACTGCATATCCACCAAAGTCGAAGACGAGTTGGCGGTCACGGTCTATGCGAACGATATAGCCTTCGCATCCTACAAAAATGCCTGTGAGTACACGGAGCTTTACATGGTCTTTGGCAAACTTTTCAAATGGGTCTCTCAGAAACGTTATTCTTTCAGGATTATCCTTCAAAACTGTCATGAAAGGTTGCATAACCTTATCTTTGATGGATGCTGGCACACCCTTGCATCGGTCATTCACTAAATGGTATTGCGGATAACGATTCTTTAGAAATTCCTGAAGGACTTTTGTTTTGCCCTGCAAGAATACGAGTCCACTGATGGTGGGCTTTAATTCTTTCTTCACTCCACCATTCTCATTCTTTTGTCTATACCTAAAAGAACGGTGAATGAAACAAGGAATGGTAGAATTGGGATTTTTATCGTTATAACTTTTCATCTCCTTCTCAAAAGTCTGGGCAGTCTTGTTGTGGATAAACAAGTAACCCCAAGGCATTCCTTCTATACCTGGATCCGATTTACCATCAGCCCCAGTAACGTGGATGCCCTTTGGTAAGCGTTTGCTTACATCGGCTATAGAAGGCGAATTCAAGCAATCCTGCGTCATTTTTTTATATTGTGCATCATCTTAATCATAACTATGAGTATTTGGCATGTAGCCTCTACACATGTATCTTTATTTTACATTCGTCACATTTTCTTTTATAGAAAAGGGCAAACTTCTTGCAAAAATACAAAAATTAGTTGGATTACGTGTAAGATTTTATCATTTTTGTATGTCACTCCAAAAATTTCACACATCATCCCTTCTTCCATAGGGCTTCCATGACTCTTATAATAAATTATTGTTTCATCATTGAAAATATTCATCCAAAAAAAAGGAGTTATCGGATTTTATTTGTATTTTTGCCATGAGATTCGGAGTTTCATATGTTTTAGCAACACAAAAAATGAATTCTTATGAGAAAAAAATTACTACTTTGGTCTCTTGCAATCATTGCATCAGCCCTGCCAGCTATTCCATCTCTGGCACAAATTCCTGATGGATACTATAACTCGCTCAAAGGTAAGAAGGGAGCGGAACTGAAAACGGCCATATACAATATCATCAAGGACGCTAAGGTGCTTGGCTATGGAAGCGGCAAGGGAAAAACCTGGTGGGGCTTCTGGGATACTGACCGGGATGAGCGCGGCTATTTTATCGACCGCTACTCTGCTGAGAATGAATGGGAGAAATCTACATCTCAGGGTGCTGTGGGGACGGGAATGAATATCGAACATTCCTTCCCGAAGAGCTGGTGGGGTGGTGCCACTTGCCAAGCTTATAAAGACCTCTACAACCTCATGCCTTGTAAAAGCAAAATTAATTCCACAAAAAGCAATTATCCAATGGGGGCCGTTGTGAGTGGAGACAAGGGTAATGGCTGGACAAAAGTTGGAAAAGGTAATGATGGTAATTGGTATTGGGAACCTGCTAATCCTTGGAAAGGCGACTTTGCCCGTGGTTATATGTATATGGCAACCACCTACCAGAACTACAACTGGAGTGGTACCCAAGCTCATCAGATTCTACAGCAAGGTGCCTACCCTACCCTCCAGGCATGGGCTCATAAGCTGTTTATCCAATGGGCTAAGGGAGACAAGCCTGATGCTCTTGAGATTAAACGCAACGAGGATGTCTATAAGATACAGGGCAACAGAAACCCATACGTGGATTTTCCTAACCTGATGGAATATGTATGGGGTGACAGTATCAACTATGCCTTCAATCCGGAAACAACCCTGAAATCCACCGACTATAAGGATGGTGAAGGTGGAGGCGGAGGTACCATCACTCCTTCTCCTGACGAACCTGATAACATCTACAGTGCCGACTTTACCAGAGAAGAAGGTGGCTGCACTGAAAAGATTGTTAAGAATGAAAGTGGTTATGCCAATATCTGGGTACAAAGCAGTCAATTTGGTTGGAAAGGAACTGCTTACTCAGGAGGAAAGAACCATGTCGCAGATGCTTATCTTTACTTACCGGAAATTGATCTGACAGATTACAGACATGCCACCCTGACCATCAATCAGGCCATCAATTTCGCCAAGGAAAATGCTTTGAAATATCTCTCTGTAGAAGCAACGGTGATAGATTCGGAAACCGGCGAGGATATCGTCAGCAAATTACGGCTCAGGTGCGGAAGTCCGTGGATAGCCCACCAGGTATGTTAACCGAAGATC
>SAMEA3663085__coassemble_318_pt1 | contig 21696 bp, 17 predicted proteins | sample SAMEA3663085__metabat2_high_PE_025 | metagenome-assembled genome bin SAMEA3663085 (sample SAMEA3663085) | pig gut metagenome | biome: pig gut; feature: pig-associated habitat; material: faeces | place: France | collected 2012
GCCAGACCAAGGGACAGATTCTGATGGATGGCGAGGAAATCTGCGATGCCCGATTCTCCAAGTGCTGCGGCGGTATCACCGAGGAATTCCAATATTGCTGGGAGAACACGCCTAAGAGTTATCTCTCTGCTGTGAGGGATATTGCTTTGGGAATCAAGCCGAAAGGACTGAAGAGTTCTATGAATGCCAAGTGCTTGAAGGACGCAAGAAATACAGAGGGACTGAAGGATGGAGATGCTGAGAACCTGAAGGGTTCAAAGGCTCTGATGGATTCTGAATACAGACTTCCTGACTTGACTCAGGAGGAAGAGGCTGACCGCTGGATCCGCTCCAACCCGCCTGCTTTCTGCAATACTACAGACAGAAAGGTGCTCTCGGAAGTATTAAACGACTACGACCAGGAGACTGCCGATTTCTACCGCTGGAAGGTGACGCTGACTCAGGAGAAACTGCAGCACCTGCTCGAAGAGAAACTGAAGATGAACTTCGGCTGCATCCTCGACATGAAGGCTGTGGAACGCGGTACGAGCGGACGCATCAGCAAACTGCAGATTGTCGGTACCGAAAAGACTTTCACCATCGGCAAGGAGCTGGAAATACGCAGAGCCTTGAGCGACAGCCATCTCTACAGTTCGGCTTTCGTGGTAGATAAGTTTGATCTGGACGAGAACCAGGTTCCTCAGCGCTTCGAACTGATCGGAGCCGGATGGGGACACGGAGTGGGTCTCTGTCAGATAGGTGCTGCCGTGATGGGCAACGAAGGATACTCCTACGATGATATCCTGCTGAGATACTATCAGGGAGCAGAAATCAAGAAAATCTACAAGTAAGGTCTAAGGATAGAGTCCTTTCTGATCTACAAGTAAGGTCTAATTTCTGATAGACAAGCGATGTCTAAGAAACAGGACGATATCTAATGGACAAAAGATAAATAATATCTAATGGATAAAATGGTAACAAAGAAGAATAGCAGGAATCCATGGGCATGGATCCCTACCCTATATTTTGCAGAGGGACTGCCCAACGTGATCGTGACAACTCTCTCTGTAGTGATGTATATGCAGTTGGGACTCACGGATGCCGAAGTGGGTCTCTATACAGGATGGCTGGCGCTTCCCTGGGTGATCAAACCCTTGTGGAGCCCGTTCATCGACCTGCTGAAAACGAAGCGCTGGTGGGTACTTACGATGCAGGCGCTCATCGGAGCAGCACTGGCAGGCATTGCGTTCTCGCTGCCTACGGCTTTCTGGTTTCAGGCCACCATGTGCTTCTTCTTCCTCATCGCCTTCTGCAGCGCCACCCACGACATCTCTGCCGACGGCTTCTATATGATAGAGCTGGATGAGCACAACCAGACGAAGTTTGTGGGTCTGCGCAACACCTTCTACCGCCTCGCCATCATCTTTGTGAATGGTTTCTTAGTGATGCTGGCTGGTGTGCTGCAGGTGATGTTCCGCAATCAGATAAGCTTCTCGTGGGCACTGATTTTCTACGGATTAGCTGGCATCTTCATCGGTCTGTGGCTCTACCATAGCCGCCTGATGCCTACGCCGAAAGAGGATGTGCAGACGGAGAGAACTGTGGGCGAAGTGACTCACGAACTGAAGAATATGTTCCGCACTTTCTTTACGAAATTCGGAGTGAGAGAGACGGTCATCGTGATGCTCTTCCTGCTGTTCTACCGCTTCCCGGAGGCTTTGCTCAATACAATGACCAAGACTTTCATCCTTCGCCCTAACTCGCAGGGTGGTCTGGGCATGTCACCGCAGGAATACGGACTTGCCAATGGTACGGTTGGTCTCATCGGTCTCCTTCTGGGTGGTATCATCGGAGGTATCTTAGTGAGCCGCGACGGTATGAAGAAGTGGCTGTGGCCGATGGTTTGCGCCATCACCCTGCCGGATGCCGTCTATATCTATCTCAGCTATTCGCTCAATTCTGATATCGTGATGGTGTCCTCCTGCCTGTTCGTAGAGCAGTTCGGTTATGGGTTAGGCTTCACGGTGCTTACGCTCTACATGCTGTTCTACAGTCAGGGCAAGTTCAAGACCTCTCACTACTCCATCTGTACCGGTATTTCCTATCTCGGCCTGATGCTTCCGGGCATGGTTTCGGGTTATCTGAAAGACATCTTGGGATACCGGCATTTCTTCATCGTCGTGATGGCATGCTGCGTAATCACCTTCCTGGTTACCATCTACCTCAAAATAGATCCTGACTTCGGAAAAAAGGAAAAGGAGGAGGAGGAAGATGAAGGGGAAATGTTGGACGAAGAAGTGACGAATGAAGAGGACATATTGGAAAAAGAGATAACGGAAGAAGAATATCTGGAAAATGAGGATTCTTCGGGAAAGCAGGATTTACAGAACGAAAACGAAAAGAAGGAATAGAATAAAAATATCTTGAAAACTCCCTGAAAACAGAGAACAGAGAGTCTCCTAAGACAAAGAGAGATTCGAAATTCTTTAAAATAGATTACCGAAAGACGGAAGTTTTGAAGATGACCGAGAGAATAAAGATGAAAAAGGAAATGGTCGTGTGATGATGGATTTATCATGCGACCATTTATTTTTTATTCTCTAAAACTTCTTATCAGATATAATCTCTAAAAAGAAACAAACAGAATAAGTATCTTCTAAAGAGAAGAGAAACCTGATTCCTTTATCGGATAATCGTCACCTCTCCATTCTTGGCTATCTTCACGATGCTGGATGGAGTGTGAGGCTTATGCTCCTGGCGACGGGTCCAGCAAACATAATCTACTTGCTCCAACAATTCTGGGACAATATCACGATAGTTCTGCGCTGCAGGCTCACCACTCACATTGGCACTGGTGCTCACAATAGGCTTCTGGAAGCGATAACAGAGTTCCTTGCTGAAAGACTCGAAAGTTACTCGCATAGCAAGACTGCCATCCTCTGCCACCAGATTGTTGGCTACACCCGTAGCATCATCAAGGATGATGGTAGTTGGCTTCACAGGCATGGCTACATCGATGAAATCCCAAGCCACCTGAGGCACATTGCGGAAATAACGCGCCATACGGTCTGCACTATCCACCAGACAGATAAGCGCCTTACTGTCGTCGCGCTGCTTTATTTTGTAAACCTTTGCCACTGCCTCTGGGTTGGTAGCGTCACAACCGATACCCCAAACGGTATCTGTAGGATAGAGAATCACTCCACCCTTGCGCATGCATTCTATTGCATTCTTAATATCTTCCTGTTGAGTCATTTTTTATTCTCCTTTATTATTTTTTTCCTTATATATGAAGGAATTGATTCGTCCTTTGTTCCTCAGAAAACGATTCTTGATTTCCATGAAGTCCTTTGTTTCTAAAAAAACAATTTTCTATTTACAAGAAAATCTTTACACCTCAAAAAAACAATTCTTGATTATATATTAAGGTGAAAGAACTTCCTTATTAAATACTTCTGTACTGCTCGATATCTCTCATTCCGTTGAGGAAATCACGGGCTTCCATTCTCTTTTTGCCACTAATCTGGATTGTGTCGAGCTGGAGCCATTCGTCTGCACAAGCTATTTGCAGGCTCTTGCCTTCCACTCTCAAGGTTCCTACTACAGAAGAAGCGGCATTCTCTGAAGAAGCGACATTCTCTACTGCTGCGGCGTTTGCAGAAGAACCGGCAACTGCCTTTCCGGTTTTGGAAGTCTTGAATACTTTCAGCACCTGCGCCTTACCGCCTTCCTTCTGAATCTCAGTCCAGGCGCCAGGATATGGCGAAAGACCACGGATGAAGTCATACACCTTCTTGGCTGGCTGATTGAAATCGATACGGCAGGTATCCTTGAAGATTTTCGGAGCAGAATGAAGCACGATGTCTGTCGTGATCATCTCGTCCTGCGGCATTGAGTCGATATTTCCGTCGGATGCTATCAGGCGGTCGATGGTCTCTACGGCTATCTCAGCGCCTAAGTGCATCAGTCCGTCATAAACATACTCTACATCGGCATCGTCGGGGATGGCGAATGGCTTCTGCATGATGATGCGACCGGTATCGATATCGTGGTCGAGGAAGAATGTGGTGACGCCAGTCTCCGTCTCACCATTGATGACAGCCCAGTTGATAGGGGCAGCACCGCGGTACTGAGGAAGAAGGGCTGCATGCACATTGAAGGTGCCGAAGCGAGGCATATCCCATACCACCTCTGGCAGCATTCGGAAAGCTACCACCACCTGCAGATCGGCTTGATAACTGCGCAACTGCTCTACAAATTCCGGATCCTTCATCTTCACCGGCTGCAATACTGGCAAGCCCTTCGACAGGGCATATTGCTTGACCTGCGAAGGCTGAAGAGTGTCCTGATGGCGACCCACCGGTTTGTCGGGCTGGGTTACTACAGCCACCACATTATATCCGCCTTCTACAAGGCTCTTGAGGGATTCCACCGCAAACTCCGGGGTTCCCATAAATACGATTCTTAAATCTTTTTTCTCCATAAACTAATATTTTGAAGTTAAAAACAGTAAAGCCGTAGAATTCTTCACTCTTCCCTCTTCACTCTTCACTTAACCTACTCCGCCGACATATCCGCCACAATCTGGCGATAAGTCGAATAAAGGCGGGTACGGCTGATATATCCCTTCAGCACGCCATTCACATCCACTACAGGCAACTGGGCGGCATCAGTTTCGTCAAATTTCTTCATCACTTCCTGCATCGGTTCGTGATCGCTGAGCACGGCTGAAGGCTGGAGCATCAGCTGCTTTACCTTGAAGCGCGTGTAGAGTTCCGAACGGAAGATGATGTGACGGATGCGGGTGATATCGATGATGCCCAGCAAGACGCCAGCCTGATTGACTACCGGAAGGAAATTGTTGTTGCTGCGACTGATTTCTGACACCAGCTTACCCATCGGCAGGTCGGGACTTACCGGATGATAGTCCTTCTCCACCACGCTCTGCATACCCATCAGCGTGAGGGCTGCCTTGTCGATATGGTGGGTAAGCAACTTGCCTTCCCTTGCCAGTCGAAGCGCATAGATACTGTGGCTCTCGAAGATGCTGATGGTAAGCAGCGAGCAGATGCATACGATCATCAGTGGGATGAAGAGCTGGTAACCGCCTGTCAGTTCGGCTATCAGGAAGATGCCCGTCAGCGGTGCATGCATCACGCCCGTCATCACGCCTGCCATGCCCATCAGCGTAAAGTTCTGCTCGGGGATATAGACGCCTAACTCGTAGATGTTCCAGATGCGGGCGAAGAAGAAGCCTGCAAAACCGCCGATGAAAAGCGATGGAGCAAAGGTTCCGCCACAACCGCCGGAACCATTGGTTGCTGAGGTGGCAAACACCTTGGTGAAGGTTACCAGTCCGATATATAGCACGAGCAACTGACTGTGACCATAGAAGAGCGAATTGCTCATCACCATGTCCCAGTCGGCCTCGGTTCTACCCTTCAGCAGGATGTTGACTGCCGAATATCCCTCGCCATAGAGCGATGGGAAGAGGAAGATGAGACTGCTCAGGATTATGCCTCCGAAGAGCAGTTTGACATACGGATACTGCTTCAACTGGGCGAAGAATCCCTCGCAGGCCGACATGGCTCTCATGAAGTAGAGACTCACGAAACCACAGAATACGCCCAGCAGGATGCACGCCGGCACACGGTCGAGCTCCCATGGGTCGGTAAGCGTGAAATCGAAGAGCGATTTCTCACCCATCAGGATATAACTGAAACAGGTGGCCGTAACACAGGAGATGAGGATAGGCAGCAAAGAGGCCATCGAGAGATCTACCATCAGCACCTCAAGCGTGAAGACGAGACCTGCGATTGGGGCTTTGAAGATACCAGCAATGGCGGCACTCGCACCGCATCCTACGAGCAGTATCATCGTTTTCTTGTCCATGCGGAATATCTGTCCCAGATTACTTCCGATGGCTGAACCCGTGAGCACAATCGGTGCCTCGGCTCCTACCGATCCACCGAATCCAATGGTGATACCAGAAGCTACTACCGACGACCAGCAGTTGTGCCCCTTCAGCTTCGACTGCTTGGTAGAAATCGCATAGAGCACTCTCGTGATACCATGAGAGATATTGTCTCGCACCACATACTTGATAAAGAGCGAGGTAAGATAGATGCCCACGATAGGGAACAAGAGGAAAAGCAGATTGTAGGTGCTTTTCTCAAAACCCGAAGTGAGCAATATCTGTATCTCGTGCACGATACTATGCAGGAAAAATCCGGCAACGGAGGCAAGCAGACCGATGACAAAAGCCAGGATAAGCGTCATCTGGCGGTCGGAGATATGCTCCTTCTGCCACGCTACCATTTTGGCTATTGCGCCCGGTTTTTCTGCCATTTCATCTATCATCTCTTATTATTTTTTAAAAGTTATCCTTTTATATTATTAGAATTCCGAAGTAAAATGGAACTTGATATGCTCGAAATCCTGCTGCGCCATGCTCAATACATAGCCTGAATCGGCCAGGAACACATCCCTGCCCTCGATATCCTTCGCCATGTACTGGTACTTGCGCTTCTTGAAGCTCTCCAATTCATTCTCGTCGTCGGCCTCTATCCAGCATGCCTTATGCAGGTGAACAGGCTCCCAACGGCACTTGGCATTATACTCGTTCTCCAGACGGTACTGGATCACCTCAAACTGAAGCTGACCCACGGTTCCCACAATGCGACGACCATTAAACTGGTTGACAAACAACTGTGCCACACCCTCGTTCATCAACTGCTCCAATCCCTTCTGGAACTGCTTGCTCTTCATCGGATCATCATTCTCGATATACTTGAAGAGCAGTGGAGAGAAGGATGGCAAACCGCGGAAGTGAATCTTCTCACCCTCGGTCAGCGTATCACCAATCTTGAAGATGCCATTGTCTGGCAAACCTACGATATCGCCCGGATAAGCCTCGTCGATGGTACTCTTGCGCTGCGCCATAAACTGGGTTGGCGAAGAGAAACGCACGGTCTTGTCGAGGCGCACGTGATAGTAAGGCTGATTGCGCACAAACTTGCCCGAACAGATCTTGCAGAATGCGATGCAGGAACGGTGGTTAGGGTCGATATTGGCAGTAATCTTGAAGATGAAACCCGTAAACTTAGGCTCCTCAGGCTCCACCATGCGCTCCTCTGCCTTGGTAGGTCTTGGCGATGGAGCTATCTGAACGAAGCAGTCCAAGAGTTCCTGCACACCGAAGTTGTTCAATGCAGAACCGAAGAACACAGGAGCCACCTCGGCAGAGCGGTAGGTCTCGACGTCAAACTCAGGATAAACGCCATCCACCAGTTCCAGTTCCTCGCGCAACTGGGCAGCCTCGCGCTCGCCTACTCGCTGGTCGAGCTCCTCAGACTGCACATCCACCTCCACCTTTTCGGTTACGCGCTGCTTGTTAGGCGTAAAGAGGTTGAGCTGATGCTCGTAGATATTATACACACCCTTGAATCGGGCGCCCTGTCCGATAGGCCATGAGAGCGGGCGAACGGAAATCTTGAGTTCCTCCTCCAGCTCATCGAGCACGTCGAACGGATCACGACCCTCGCGGTCCATCTTGTTGATGAAGATGATAACCGGCGTATTGCGCATACGGCACACCTCCATCAGCTTGCGGGTCTGCGCCTCCACACCCTTGGCAGAATCCACCACGATGATGGCAGAATCCACGGCAGTAAGTGTGCGGTAGGTATCCTCGCAGAAGTCCTGGTGACCCGGAGTATCGAGGATGTTCACCTTATATGGTTCGCCAGACTGTCCGTCTGGGAGATAATCAAACTCCATCACAGAAGTAGATACAGAGATACCACGCTGCTTCTCGATGTCCATCCAGTCGGAAGTGGCAGACTTGCGTATCTTATTGTTCTTTACGGCACCAGCCACCTGTATCTGTCCACCGAAAAGCAAGAATTTCTCGGTCAATGTTGTCTTACCAGCATCCGGGTGAGAGATAATGGCAAACGTTCTTCTTCTTTCTATTTCTTTCATCTATGATTTATATGATTTTAAAATGTATATATAATAATGTATAACTACATGTCGTCGTCAAATTTCAATCCCTCGGTGCGATCCTTGATATAGTAATCGCTGAGCAGTCCTACGAAGGTGGTTATCTCCTTGATGGCACGCTCTGTTTCCGGGGTAATCGGCTTCTTCTGCAGTCGGAGCAGCATCACTCCGTAGAGGGCATCCAGACAGGTTTCTATCTCGTTGACGTCCTTGTCGCCCCTGTTGCGCAGTTCCACGATGAATGGCAGCACCTTGTAATATTCGCCATTATAGATAGGGAACTTGGTGCTCTGCAGCAGCATGCCGTGCAGGTCGATCACATCCTGGAGCAGCACCTTGTTGATATTGAGATGTCCCGATTCGCGCTTTCCCTCCTCATTCATCATGCGGATGAGATTGCCAAACCAGTCGATTTCCTCCTCCTTCTGTTCCGGAGTGAAATCAAAATTTTCGATATAGTGCTTCTTGATAACCGGGAGCGAACAGCCGCAGGCACGGATGATATCCTCCACCTGCCACATGTACAGAAGGTATTCTGCTATACTTTTCTTCTTTAATTCCTGAGCTACAAACATCTTTTTAAATTAGAAATTAGAAATGTTATATTTTTCAAGTTTCACAAGTTCAGAAGTTAATGAAGTTAAAGGAGTTATCGCTCCCTACGGTCGCTGAGGAGTTAAGACAATTGTCTTTTGGCGTAGTTCTTAAGCTGCAAGACATACGTCTTAACTACCTTAACTCCTTTAACTTCCTGATATGCGAAAGTTCTGTTATATTTCAAATTAGAAATTATACATACTCCCTTAGAATTCCGGGAGATGATAGAGATTGAACACGGTTCCGACGAGTGCGATGAGCGAGAAGATGATCACGACACTTCCTATTACCTTATTAATAATAAGGATGCCGTTGGTATCAAACTTGCCCCTGATCTTGTCGATGAGCCATGTGAGACCGAACCACCACAGCAGCGCTCCGAACATGATGCTCAGATAGCCCACGCCCATCTCCAGCGGCATATCCGGCACTACGAAGGCAAACTGGGCAAAGGTGGCCATGAAGAGGAACACGATGAGCGGATTGGAGAGCGTGACGAAGAAGGCGGTGATGGCATTGTGCCAGAGCGTGCCCTGCCTCTTGCTGCTCTGATGCATGTTCTTCGTAGGATTGCTCTTGAAGCAATATACGCCGAACACCAGGAGCAGAAGGCCTCCGAAAATCTGCAGATAGAACTTGTTTTGGGCATTATTGACAATGTCCATCACAAAACTCATTCCCAAACCCGTGAAGAGGGCATACACGATATCGCTGAAAGCGGCACCGACACCCGTTACGAAACCAAACCAGCGACCCTTGTTCAAAGTGCGCTGGATACACAAGATGCCAACAGGTCCCATCGGGGCTGAGGCGATCACACCTATGATAATTCCCTTGAATATAAAATCAAGTATATTTATCTGAATCGGAAACACTAAATTCATAACAAGGCGCAAAGTTACAAAAAAAAGGCCATATCTTGTAATTTTTTCGAGTAAAACTTTGTTTGTTACAAACTTTTTTATATCTTTGCACCATAATTCTAACTAAATAAAAGAAAAACATGACAGAGAATGTACTTAAGCCATATGTAATCGGTTTGGATCTGGGAGGTACCAATTCTGTATTCGGCATCGTAGATGCACGTGGCGAAATAAAAGCTACTACTGCTATCAAGACAGGTGGTTATGATGATGTAAATGACTATGTAAAAGCTGCCGTGGAGGCTCTCCAGCCTATCATCGATACCGTGGGTGGTATCGACAAGATCAAGGCGATGGGTATCGGTGCTCCTAACGGCAATTACTATAGCGGAACTATCGAGTTCGCTCCTAATCTGGCTTGGGCTCACGATGGTGTAGTGCCTTTGGCTAAGCTCTTCAGCGATGCGCTGGGTGGTCTGCCTGTGGCTCTTACCAATGATGCCAACGCTGCTGCATTGGGCGAGATGACCTACGGTGTGGCTCGTGGTATGAAGAATTTCATCGACGTGACACTCGGTACGGGTGTTGGTTCCGGCATTGTGATTGATGGTAAGATGGTCTATGGCTGCGATGGTTTCGCAGGCGAGTTGGGCCATGTCGTCATGGTTCGCGGCGAGGAAGGTCGTCTCTGCGGTTGCGGCCGTAAGGGATGCTTGGAGGCTTACTGCTCTGCTACTGGTGTGGCTCGCACAGCCCGTGAGTTCCTCGAGAAGAGTGATGAGCCATCTTTACTTCGCGATATGAAGCCAGAAGACATTACTTCTTATGATGTCAGCGTAGCTGCTGGTAAGGGTGATGCTTTGGCTAAGCGAGTATATGATTTCACTGGCAAGATGCTGGGTGAGGCTTGCGCTGATTTTGCTGCGTTCAGTTCTCCTGAGGCATTCGTGTTCTTCGGTGGTCTTACCAAGGCTGGTGACCTCCTGATGAAGCCTCTCAAGGAATCTTACGACAAGAGTGTACTGAAAATTTTCAAGGGCAAGGCTAAGTTCTTGATTTCTACTCTCGATGGCAGCTCTGCTGCGGTACTTGGTGCCAGTGCAGTGGGCTGGGATTTATAAGATATTTCTCTTTAATAAGCATAAACTTTAAAAATATAGCATTTTGTTTTTGGCGTATTGCTGTCGTGAGACAGCTTTTATGCGAGGCGATACTCCCAGAGAATTCTCTGGGAGTATTTTTTGTTTCTCTTTCCTCCCCCTTCCATTTCTTTCTTCATTTCCCATTCTCATTTTTCATTTGCCCGTCTTTCTCATTTCAATATTCCTTTTTTACCTTTTTACCTTTAAAAAAGCTTTTTTACCTTTTTACCTTTAAAAAGCCTTTTTACCTTTAAAAAAGCCTTTTTACCTTTTTACTTTTTTACCTTTTTACCTTTAAAAAGCCTTTTTACCTTTAAAAGAGTTTTTTTTAGAAACTATTTGGTTTCTCCGAGTTTTTTTCGTAATTTTGCAGCCAGAAAGTAAACGACATAATCTTTAAGTTCTTAGTAAACAGAGATTTATAGTCCATATCAAGGGATTTGCATCCCCATTCAGGAAAGAATGATATCCCATGTACAGGTAAGAATTGTATTCAATATAATAAATAATCAAAAAAGTAAAAATGAAGAAAATTTACACACTGGCTAATATGGCCAAAGGTATGCTGCTCGCTGCCCTTCTGGCAGTAGGCACAACTGCTCTTGCGCAGAATGTTTCAGGTAACACAGAAAACGGTACTGTTGAAGGTACTGAAAATGGTACTGTTGAAGGCAATGAAAATGGTAGCAACGAGAATGAAACTTTCGTTCCTGCTGCTGAAAGCTCTTGGCTCCAACCTGTAAAACTCGGTGGTAATGGTCAGAAGGCTTACATCTACAACGTGGCTACTAAGACTTTTATCACCGGTAAGACTGCTACCGTGAAAAATATCAAGGATGCAGACGTCTGGACGATTAAAGGCGATGAAACTCGTAGTTTCACTTGCGATAACGAGACAAAAGAACATCTGTTCTTGGAATATTCCAGTTTATTGCACCCTTTTGTATGGTATGCAGAGGTTTCTTCTAACGACAAGAGAAAAGCAACAGATTTTACCATCCTTGAAGGTTCTACAGAGAATAGCTATAAACTCACTAAAAATAGAAATAAATTACTTGGTGGTATTGAAACTGCCTACTTCAGTGTCAGCGGCGAAAACTACGAGGCAAGTCTGGAGCCTTCTATTAACAACGACTGGTATATCATTTCTACCGAACAGAAGGAAGTCTATGCAGAATATACTTCCCTCTTCACTGAGGCTGCAAGCCTGCTCAAGAACGAGAAGCTGAACGGTCAGGAATCTGTTCTGGGCACTATCAAAATTGCATTGCAGGAGACTGCCAAGGGTACTTTCGAAACCTCTAATGCTGACATCAATAAGCTCAAGGCAACTATTGCAGCTGCCAAGAAAGCGATTGAGGACATCACCAATGGTATCAGCAATACCTCTGACAATCTCAAGAATGCAGAAATTACTTCTATCTATAGCGCCAACGGTACCCGCAAAGCCCAGCTGACCAAGGGTATCAACATCGTTAAGATGAGCAATGGTACTGTCAAGAAGATTTTAGTGAAGTAAACAATAAGATTCAGACGATGGTGACCCAGACCGCCTCGCCCTGATCGCTCGCCGCCATGATGGTGGTGATGAGCTTCGTCAGCGTGGCACGAGAGGAGGTCAACCTGCCCACTATCGTGTTCTCACCCACAAGAATGCAGCCCCGCGTATCTGCCGCCATGTTGCCGCTATGTATGCGTATGCCACTAAATCCCGGCACGCCTACCAGCAGCGGAAGCCAGCGACGGAAGCGGGGCGATTTCGTTATGACCACCGGGTAACTGCCCTCGGGAATGGCCGTCAGCCCCACTACCTTGCGAGCCTTCTTGCTCGACTGGCGTCCCAACGACTCGTTCACCAGCTGCGGCGGCAACTTCACACCCAAGAGATTGCGCCAGGTAGGCTCCAATGTATCACAAAAATAGGTCTGGCGATTGAGCTGGTCGGGATTCTTCAGGGTCCTCACCGACTTTCCACGGTTGTTGACACCCACTTCCATATCCTCATCGCCCAGAATATACAGTCGTCCGATAGTATATTCTTTTTTCTTAGCAATTCTTTTCAATATTAATTCCATCTTTTCTATATTTTAGTTTGATAAAATAGGTATTTTCAAAACTGACATTACTGAAATTGACATCGGTCTTGGCTTGACTGGCAGACTGGAACGATTTCCGCTCAATATATCCCCGATGAACCCAGTTGTTGATCATCACTCGTGTTCCCTTCTGTCCCAATCCATACTCCAATCGAATGGCCATTGCCTCCTGATAGGAGAATTCATCAGGCAGCAACTGCAGGAGATTGGCTGGTCCTCGACGGCTCGATTTCACGCCCCCATCCTCGGCTTTGGCAATGGCATCTCCGAAGAAACGCATCTTGCAGTAGAGGTCGTAGCGCAGGCTCCAGCGGATGAATTCATCCATCTCCGGCTCCCACTTACAACCGTTGGCCACGTAGAGTACACAGGCCTTCAGATAGGCGATGACATTGGCTCGGAAACTGAGATTCTCGAAGATGCGGTTCTGCGTCATGCGGGCAAAATCAGCATTCTCCTCCTTTAGTTTCAGGGCGAGCTGGAAGGCCTGATCACACTCCACCAGTCCGCTCGTCTTACAGAGATTTTCGATGTAAGGACGCAGAGCCTCACGGAAATCATCACCATAATAGCCATAGACGGGCATCTCAGCTCCTATCTCTCTTTCGGGTATCGTACAGAAATTGATACGCGAGATAGGACCATCGGTGAGCACACGGGAGAAGTAGCGCAAACCCTTCTGGATGGTGGTAGATGCATTCCAGTTGAAGCGGATGGTGACGCGCTCCGTAACGCTGGATGTGCCCACGCGGGTCTGACCATACTGGTTGGCTGGATCGAAGGCAAGACACATGATGCGGAACTGCTGGTTGCCCTGACCACGGAGTGCATCAAACTGGTCTATTTCATTGAGCGAAGTATAGAGAAAATGCTCTTGTGCCTCTGCCGTTCGCATCACGAAAGCAGGATTGGTCATGTCGGCATCTATCTCCTGAATCACGAGATTCTCCGGTCGCTTTCTCTTGTCCTTGTTGGCACCCTTCCGGGTCACCTCGTCCTTCCATGCTTTCTCCCTTGCCAGGTTTTCCCGGTCTCGCTTGCGGATGTCTTCCATCACATAACTGATAGGCATCTGCACGCACGATTTTCCGGCTCCTGTTCCGGCAAGCAGACAGGTCATCAGCGTGGCCTCATGCTCCACATTGTCGATATACTTGAAGCGGGTTTTCCAGAGATGCGTGGCGAGCGACGGGAACACGGCATGTGCCACGGCAGGCTTATAGACTTCGGGCGTGCGACTCACGAGCAGGGCGATGAGAGCGGGCAGTTTCTCGGGCATCGGAGGCGGTGCGGGATAGTCCTCCTCCTGGTTCTGCTGCGCCATCTCCTTACTGCCGAGCCTTTCAGCCTGCGCATTGATGCGGATCACCTCGCGCGACATAGGTTTGCAACTGTCGTGATAGCGGGCATAGAAGTCGCTGATGAGCTGCTGGCAGTCACGCTCCTGTGCAAAGGCGGGCATACGCTGCTCCACCACCCTTCTGAGTTCCTCTTCGCCCATCATCCTGCTGGCTCCGGCACTCATGATGGCGAGGAGCGAGGAGTGGCGCGAACCTACGGCATTGATATCTACTTCTGCCAACCCAGCCTGCGCCCTAAAGAGGTCGAAAGCGATAAGATTCTTATCATTTCCATGATGGCTCCCATCAGGATGAGCAGGAGCACTGCCAACAGCAGTTGAGGTGTGGCTATCAGCAGGATGAGGAGCAGGATGAGGAGGAACTTGAACGCCTCCCACAGCTGGTTGTTTTTCTCCGGTCTTATCACCGGAAAGTAACGGTTGATTGTCATGATTTTCTGAATTAGAATGTTTTTGATTTTGTGAAGTTTTTTCCGAAAGAGAGGGATTTCCGGACGACTGGCTGCTTCCTGAAAGAGGAGCGTTTCCGGACGAGTGGGCGAATGAAGAAGAAAAAGTTCCCTGTTTCAAAGCCCGTCCGTCGATGTCGAGACCTCGCTTGCGGAAGGCTTCCCTTCGGAGATTGATTTCGTCTTCTGGCAGAAGGGCATACCAATCGCTGGAACGGTAGATTTCCGAGTCTGCATCCGTCATAAAGATGATGCGTTCGGGCGAGAAGCAGCTCTCGTCACACGGTACGCCCAATGCCTGACAATAGGCTCGCTGCGCTTCTTCGATGGTCATGCCTATCGGCATACGAATGTCGATATGGAGCTTTTTGCGGGCGGAATACTCCAAATGCAGGAGCATTCCCTTCCAGGGATTTTTCTGCCCCTTCTCGGGATTTCTCTGTCCTTTCTCGGGATTTTGGTCTGCCGTCACAGCCTCATCCCCGTCATGATTTCCCACTGCAGCCGCTCTGTTTACAGTCTCTGCATCAGAACCCCCAGCAGCAGCTCTGTTTACATTCTCATCATTAGAACCTCCAGAAGCTGCTCTGTTTACATTCTCTGCATCAGAACCTCCAGAAGCTGCTCTGTTTCCAGTCTCATCATTAGAACCTCCGGCAGCAGTTGATGCTCCTTGTTCTCCTGTATCATCAGGGATAAAATCGAGGGAATCCAGCAGCTTTGCCCGCTCCAAAGCCTTTTCTACGAGTTCCTTTTCGTCCACATCAATGGTGGTCTGAAAGAGGAAGCTTTCGGGGATGATGTTTGCCTGGCGGCGCTTATTATCCTTGAACTGGTAATAATGGGCACTGCGGAAGGGCAACTGGCTTTTGATGCGCTGCTGCGCCTTGGCAAGTGCTGTAGCATCATGGTTGTTGACACTGCGGATGGGCTTTTCGCCTCGTATCTGCAATATCGCATCGTGTACCCAGGGGTAACGGATGGTTTTGTCGTACTCCGAGAGAGGCTGGGAAGTGATGCTCCCCTTATTGCCGCCCCGGAATCCATTGAAAGCGATACGGAATCGCTGATTTTCATTTTCTTTTTTCATCATTTATTTAGAAGTTTTAGTAATACTTGGGGGGGTCTATATAACCCCCCACCCTTTTTATAAGTTTTAACACAAGTGGGGGGGTCATATAGAACCCACCACCCTTTTCACAAGTTTTAACGCAAGTGGGGGGTCATATAGAACCCACCACCTTTTTTGCAAGTTTTAACGACAGTGAGGGGTATAAGTCTCGTTTCTTCATAGATTTTCTTCATCGGATTTCACGGATGAATCGGAGGCAATCTTGCTTATCGGATTACTCACGGATTTTCGCGGATATTTGGCCGCTGGCCAATGGCTGGCGCCCGAAATATGCTGCTATTGTTTTGTCACGCAGATGTCGCAGATGGCGCAGATTTTTCTTCGTGAGAGTTTTTTGTCCCACAGATTTCACAGATTTCACAGATTTTTTATGGAATCTCTGGTGAATCGCTTTGTCTGATCTCAGGGGGTATCTGCAACGAACGGACAGGTCGCATCCGCGAAAAACCGTGAGTAATCGCCCCAGCAGAAAACCTACGAATTAATTCCGTTTCATCCGATGAATAAAAAATTCATGTCATCCTATGAATGATACTATCCAATGAATGAAACTAACAAGATTTAACCCTTATCGGAATAGGAACCCAAGAGGCGGAGGCGACTTCGGTCCAGGTCGTGGATAAAGCGGCGACCCTTCTCTGTCCAGACGAGATACATCTGGGTTTTCACGCGAGATCCCGCTTCAGCAGCATACTGGCCGCAGCCCCCATAAACCTCCTCCGTGCCATATCTCGTACGGCTCTTGGCAAGACCCTGATGGGCATAGTGGGCATAGAGCAGATACTGGCCGCTCTGGTAGTACTGCACATGGAGGGAACAGAGCGCACGGTTCAGTTCCTGGGCAGTCATCCCGAGTTCCTTGGCTATCTGAGTGGTGGTGAAACAGGAGATGGAGTCGAGCACATTGTCGGCATAGAAAGCCTTCGGCATCAGTCGGTCGATATCCCCTTCGAGCGAGAGAATCTCCTCGGCACTCTTCTGGATTTTCACCACCTGCTGCCCCACCTTCTCGTTGAGCTGCCTGATGCGCTCATCCTGTTCGGCGATGAGTTTCGTCTTCTCCTCGATGGTACTCCTCAGCATGTTTTCGGTTTTCCTGAAGACGCTTTCCGCCTTTTGGCGCAGCTCCTCCTCCGTGTCGCCCTGGTTCACCGGGATATAACCGCCCGTCTTGCGTATCTGGGGCAGCACCACGGAGGTAACCCAGAGTTTGAATCGCTGGGCACTCTTCTTTTTGGAACCGAAGATGAGGGAGTAGAGTCCATTCTCATTCACGAAGATCATCAGTCGGTTCTGAATCACTTCTCTGCGGTGGCTATAGCTCACCCGGATCTTGGAGGCGATACAGTGTTTCACTGCATCATGTTCGTTAACGTGCTGATATACAGCCTGATTGGATCTGCAATACCCAAGCGCATCGCAAACATCCTTACTACAGAAAAGCGGTTCTCCCTTTTCATTAAGTATCGTACGTACCTGACCAAACTCAGGATTATCGAATACCATCACATGAATGGCATTGTTGAGCTCCACGGCCAGACTGCCGCGAGCAATAAAATGATATTTTGTCATAAGCTTTATTGAAATTTAATGTATTAATAATTCATGTTATTACAAATATGAAAACATAATAAATATGTTATCACGTTTTATTTTTTTTTATTTTGTATCAACCTTGTAAAAGAGCGGGTGGATACTCTCCGAAAATCTGCCAACAAGGCATAACACGAAAAGCCCACGAACCTCAGAACTCGGCTTGTTCTGAAATCCGTGGGCAAAGGTACTGCGAAAAAATCAAAGCTATTTAGTACGTACTTGGTACGGTCGTACTACATAGTACTAAAAAAAAGTTGTCTGAACTATGAAAATCAGGCTGAAAAATCGAAAAACAAACTGGATAAAGCAATAATCAGGCTGAAATCGAAAATCAGGCTCAATAAAGCTATAATCAGGATAGCTTATCTGAAAATCTCCTTGATCCGGTCGTCAAAGGCAGAAATGCTGGGCATCTGTCTGGCCCGATTGTATCCGCTTCTGAGCGAATTGGAATTCTTTCCCCAGAAGCCTCCCATCACCTGCCAGAGATTGTCTATCGCCAGCGTGAATGCTATCTGATAAGCCAGATACCCCATCTCCGCCCAAGAAAGATTTACGGGCGCATAATGCTCGTCGAGAATGTGGATATCCCGCAACGCATCCAGTATGCGCCTGCCTTTCGCACTCATAAGCACAGAATTGATAGAGGATGAATCAAAAGCTGAAGATGGAACTGGAGTCGAGGATGCACCAGAAGCTGAAGATGGAACTGGGGCCGAGGATGCACCAGAAGCTGAAGATGGAGCAGATACAGAAGAACCGGCATAATCCGTTTTCTGATTGTTCTGAGACGGATTCTGCGGCTCATTATGAGACTGAGAAGTATTCTGAGACTGAGGAGCATTCTGAGAGTGAAGAACATTCTGAGATTGCTGCTCGTTCTGAGACGGATTCTGCTGACCAGAAGGATAATTGTGATTCACTACATTGCCGGTCAAGGTACCATAATTGGTAAAGGAACCACCGAAATGAATGTGGATGCCGCCCAGGGCATCGCTTGAAACCTGATTGTTTACTTGTGCGTTGTCATTCGTCATAATTGTATTATTTTTGATATAATGATTCATATTTTCTATAACCTGATTGATATTTTGAATACTTTTTACAAGTTGCATCCTCATCTCCATCAGATATTCCTGAGTTTCGCTCCAGGATTCCAAAGTTATTCTTTCTGAAATATTTGGAACCATAGGAGGTTCAGAGCTGAAGGCAGAATACTCTGAACCAAAGGTTGGAGAATCAGAACCAAGGGCTGGAGACTCTGAACCAAAGGTTGGAGAATCAGAACCAAGGGCTGGAGACTCTGAACCAAAGGTTGGAGACTCTGAACTAAAGGCTGGAGACTCTGAACTAAAGGCTGGAGACTCTGAACTAAAGGTTGAAGACTCTGAACTGAAGACCGGAGAAGCAGAATCAAAGGCTGGAAACTCTGAACTAAAGGCTGGAGAGGCAGAAGATAGAGAAGCATCTGGAAGCCCCTCAGAGAACCGGGAATCAACCGAAGGAGAAGAGGAAGAGGCAGATTTTTCGCGCAGCATTTGAGACTCCACTTCGTAAGCCTTCCACTGATGCTCATCAGCCACATCATAGAAGAACTGCCCGATGGTACCTGGCGCCCACGCATGCTCTATCAGCACCGCATAGAAATCCCACATGATCATCTCCATCGTAGTACCCTCGGAATCAAACACGAAAGGATCACCCTGCACCATAATAGGATAGCAACCCATCAGCGAAGCGGAAGGCAGCAGATATTGTCCATCCATACTCTGACGGGCATGAATCGACTCGTCAATATGCTCAAACACAGCCTCATTACCGTCTGCAGCCTCGCCCGCCAAGGCCCAAGCCACACTCAAAGCCAACAGACATTTCTTCTGCTCGCAACGCCTCTTGAGCGCTGCGTACTTCTTCACAATTCTGCGCAACAGCTCCTCCACCATACTATTGGTGTGAGCCAATACTTCCTGCACCGAAGTGAAGATAAACCTGATGTCTAATTGTCGGTTCGTTAACGTAGTTATTTTATAGAAAACAGTTGTTGTATATCTGAAAGCGGTTATTTATACCGCACACAATATCTTAGGCTAATTTTCTGTGGCAAAGGTAATAATTATTTTTGAAATCAACAAACATATCAAGGATTTTTTTGAGAAAAAGCACTATCAAACATCTAAAAAAACAAATAATTTTATCAGAAAAGGACACACCAAAAAGATATAATATTACATCACTATAATGCGTCCTCTTCATCTTTTATTTCAGCCTATTAATATTTCAAATTCATTAAATTTCTAATTCATCAAGGCAGATATCTGCTCCTCTGTCAAACCCGAAGCCTGAACAACCTTATCCATAGGTATACCCATGGCAAGAAGATTCTTGGCAATTTCGAGTTTTCCTTCAGCTCTGCCTTCAGCTCTACCTTGCTCTCTTCCTTCAGCTCTTCCCTTTTCTATTTCCATGCGCTTCTGCTCCTCCTCCCATTTCTGGGTGGCATACAGGTCACGCATCACCTTGATGTCCTCGTCATACAGCTCTCGCTCCTCAGGAGTGAGCTTTCTGAGGTCACCTATCTCAGCCAGCATACGGAAGACTGGATTTTTGTCCACAAAAGGCATTTCCTTCAACTTTTCCATATTCTTAATTATATATATCCAACTGAAGTTTCGCATATCAGGAAGTTAAAGGAGTTAAGGAAGTTAAGGAGTTAAGACGTATGTCTTGCAGCTTAAGAACTACGCCAAAAAGACAATTGTCTTAACTCCTCAGCGACCGTAGGGAGCGATAACTCCTTTAACTTCATTAACTTCTGAACTTGCGAAACTTGAATATCCAACAATCAAATTTGTTAATATTTTAAATTTTGTTCGCGCTTGTACGCACTTGATTGCATTCTGAGAACAAAGATACGGTTTATTGTCTAAACTTGCAAGTATTAAGGTAGTTTTTTCTGTTTTTTAGAATGAAAAATAATCAGTTTTCTATAAAGAAAAATTAGTGTCCAATAAAATTGGACACATTAATTAATCTTTTACCTTTACACTCAAATAGTCCCTTAAAAAGGGGATAAATGTATGAAATGGGGGGCTGGAAGTACGAAATGACAAAACGGCTACCTGACATTACTCATCAAGTATCCGTTTTAAAGATTCTATCATTTCCTGAATTGCCTTTTTCAAAGGTTGCAACTCATTTTCTATAATCCACCAAATCTGATCGGCATCAATCTCAAAATAATGATGAGCTATGATATCACGTAACCCTTTCACATTTTTCCAATCAATTTCAGGATGAGTTGTAAGGAGTTCTCCTCTAGTAACCTTATCAAGTCCCTTTAAACTTTCTCCTATAGCAATAAATTGCATACATATGGAATCAAGAATTGCTACACCAGTAGAAGACATCAGAAAATCATCGCCACAATGATAAGGTTGTGAACGCTCTTCTATATGCTCAATAGAAATATGCACTCTATTAAGTATATCCAATGCTACATATTTATCGAATTGCATAGATTCCATCCCGTTCAATTCTTGATTTAAAGAAAGGATTCATGTTTTTGTGAATACGCACTACATCAACTGAGCACTTGAACAAGCCCTCTAAAAACTCTTTCAAGTCGGCCAATAAAAATGGATTAGGAGTTTCTGTTTCTACACAAATATCCAAATCGCTTTGCTCTGTTTGCTCATTTCGTGATACGGAACCAAAAATGCGCAAGGTCTTGATTCCAAAATCCCTTGTAATCTTGGAACTATTTTGCCTTATTATTGCTATATAATCTTGAACTGTTCTCATAACACCTATCTTTAAACAGTGCAAATATAAGAAATTATCTGGTATCTTCCAAACTTTTTGCCAAGTTTTTGCAATTCATCCCACAAAATATCATTTTAAAACTTTGATACATTCCTTATGTCCGCAACACTATAATTTAAATGTTTTTTATAAGCACCTGAGCAACAAAAAGTTGCTCAGGATTTTGCCATGTCAGAAATTTCACTTATCTTCTGATGTGCGTATATCTTTGTGGGGGCAAGGAACGCATCTTCGATGACATGAACGTAACTTCTACAAAGCTATTATGCAGAGATTGAAAACCCGTGAATTTGGATTGCGTGCCACCAGCAGGATCAATACCTTTGTTTTCAAGTTCATCTCTGTTCCTGCAAAATGGATTAAGACATCACGCAGGCATGTATTGAACATTTATTCAGACAACTATGCTTATGCCAACCTGTTCAAGACAGACTTTGGTTAAAGACCATGCTTTTCTGGTTAAAAAAAATAAACTGACATTACTGAAATTGACATTGATAGATAGGAGACTGAATGTTATAGCAAAAATAACTTTTCAAGAAATCGCACAGCTACAAAACTATAGAAACAGTGCGATGTCAATTTCAGTTTATTCAGTTTTTTTTGGCTCAGGTGCGGAAGTCCGTGGATAGCCCACCAGGTATGTTAACCGAAGA
>SAMEA3663085__coassemble_360_pt1 | contig 19729 bp, 15 predicted proteins | sample SAMEA3663085__metabat2_high_PE_025 | metagenome-assembled genome bin SAMEA3663085 (sample SAMEA3663085) | pig gut metagenome | biome: pig gut; feature: pig-associated habitat; material: faeces | place: France | collected 2012
TCTTCGGTTAACATACCTGGTGGGCTATCCACGGACTTCCGCACCTGAGCCAAAATAAATAGAGAACATGAAGAAACTTACATTGATTTTCGCAGCCATCCTCGCCTTAGGCAGCCTGACCGCAAAAGCACAGATGAGATCGGGCGTGGACACGCTCACCCTCGATCAAGTGAAGTATCGCATCACCTACGATGCAAAACAGGTAAACGACACCACAGAAATACCGTATATCTATCGCAAGGCACAGATGCGACTCGACATCGGTAACAACATCTCTCACTTCTATAACCAGTCCAAGGAGCAATGGGAACAGCAAGTCTTACAAATGATACTTTCAGGCGGTGTCATTGACCTAAGAAAAGCTGAGCCGGTAAAATGCATGGACTTTGAATTCCTCAAGAACTACCCAAAGAACGGTCAGACCCTATTTCAGGAATCGTGGGCTTTGAGAACCTATCACTGCATCGAAAAGGCCGAGACTCCTGATTGGCAACTCATCCCAGACAGCACTACAACCATCATCGGCTATCATTGCCAACTCGCCAAGACCAACTTCAAGGGAAGAACTTGGTTAGCTTGGTATGCTGAGGATATCCCTGTGCCAGAGGGTCCTTGGAAGCTCTGCGGTCTGCCTGGTCTCATACTCCGTGCCTACGATACACAGCAACAATTTTATCTCAACGCCATCGGACTGAAAGACCTGAAAGGCAAGGAGGCTCTCAAATACGCCAAGCCAGAAGAGGCAGAGAAAGTTTCCCAGTCTAACCTCACCAAAATCAAGCTGAGAGACGATGGAAACGAGATGCTAAGAGATGAAAAGTGGACAGATGAGAATGGAAAACCTATCAAACCAAAAGCAAGGACACGTGTCTTCAATCCAATCGAGCGATAGGGACATCTCAAAGGCTTTCCATTTCAGATTTTTGCGAGTTTCTACAAAAATCTGAAATAGAAAGCTTATTTTCTTGCTCTTATCGACAATTTATCGTACTTTTGCAAAAAGATTTCTGAAACAACAAATGTAAAGTTGATAATTTGACGATAACAATATGATTTATACAAGCAAGAAATTCATCATATTTCTGTTCACTATCATGCAGCTAGCCATTCTCGCTAGTTGCATGGACTCAGGATATCGCCTATCCTTCCCTGAGATAGACGACCTTGCCGACGAATACCCAGCACAAGCCAAGGTATTTCTCTCTCGTGCTGACAGCAACGAAAACAAAGGCTACTATAAGCTCTTAACTGCCAAGATAGAGTATCAACTCAATGGTTACATCTATAAAGAAAACGACATAGACGATGCCATCAACATCTTCGTGAACGAAAAGGATGAACCCCTTCTTGCACGTTCCTTATATTATAAGGGAGCCTCGATACTCAACAACTATCGAGATACCGCAAAAGCCATCAAATGGTTCTCACAGGCCATCGCCTACGATAGCAACATGAGAGAAAAGGAGAAGCTGGATATGTACGACATATTGTGTCGCATTACCCACCAAAACATTTACACCGTAGAGTTAGAAGACGAGGCTCGCCAAACCAACAATATCCGCTACCGTGCCTGGGCACTACTCTATCGCAGCATCAACAACCAAGATCAGGAACTTGCCAACCAAGCTTTCGAAGTAGCCAATCAAATCAAAGAGAACAAGGACAGCACCTTGGGCCCCATGTACTATCATTACTTCCAAGCCTTGATGGACAGGGGCGATGTAGCTGATTCCATCTTGATAAGCTATGCAAAGAAAGCGCAAGACAATCACGGGGTAAAATATGACAACAACATCGATTTCTATCGCTTGCTCACAAGAAACAGCAAGGAAACCCATGCCTTCGCCATGCAGCATATCAAAGAAAACTATAGCATAGATCAAGAATGCCTAAAGTCATGGGGATCCTATTCCTTTGCTTTAGGATATAAGTATTATCTCCCCTTATATTTTCTCTCCCTACAAAAAGGAGATACGCTCATGGCAAACCGTGTTGCCCACGAATTACGACAAGAAGCTCCCTTGCTTGCCAAAGACGAAAACTCAGGAAAGGAAAATCAAGTAAAACTGATGTACGAGGGTGGTAACACCCGTTATCGCTATGAAAAGGTTAAGACCTATATATTTGTAGGAATCATCATCGTGCTCATCATTCTCTTGACGATGACTTACCTCTCCATTTCCAGAATCCGAAAGGCTCACCAAACTATTAAAAACTTGCATGAGTCACTGCACCAGTTAAAAGATGTGGAGAACTCTTCGTTATCGGAGCAATGCGAACGATTAAACCACGAAATCACCACACAGCTTCGCAAACTGAAACGCCGTGACAAGGACATCGAGGAATACAAGGCTCAAATTACCGAACTCACAGACATCAGCCAAGGCTTGGTGTATTATTCGATGACGATACAAAATCAAAACATCAGCCAGATAGGTAAGCAAGGCATCCGACAACTTCTCGCCAGCTTCAAGGTGATAGACGAGAAGTATAGCGAACGATTGGAGAACTACGACTTGAATCCATCACAAAGCCTCTTCTGCATCCTCTACCATATCGGCAAAAGCGATGAGGAAGTGATGCAAATCCTGCAATACTCTCTCTCGAATATCAGGGTAAGAAAGTCGAGAATCAAGAGTGACACTGGAGCAGAGTCATTCGACGACATCATCAGATAAGCACTCCCATAAGTTTTTCGCTTTACTTCATTAACTTATCGAAGCATTACAAAAAGCTTGTATTTTAAGTTTTTCCTAATCGTAACTCTCTCGTTATCAACATATCTGTACTCACTGGCATGTAATTCCGATTTGGCTAACTCTATCATTTGTGTTACCTTTGCATCCGAAATTCAAAACATCAAACGACTATGAGAAGAATAACATTATTATTAGCAGCCATACTCACAGTATGCAGCTTGAATGCTCAGAAAGGCAACAAAAATGAGAAAGTGGTCAATATTGACAAGGTAAACTATCGCATCACCTACAATGGGAAAATGGTACCAGATACCACAACAGTTCCCTACAACTATTGGGAGAGCGAAATGCGACTGGACATCGGTAGCAAGACAACTCATTTCTATGATAGAACCAAACAAATATCCGATTCTATCATGGAAGAACAAGCTAAGACGGGGCAATATGATATGAGTAAAATTCCTATAGGTGGCAGAATCCATTGGGAATTCTACAAGAACTATCCATCAAAGGGGCAAACCACTTTACTGGATAAAGTCCTTGGTAACTATTACCAATGTACAGAACAATTAGAGGTACCAAACTGGCAGCTTATCCCAGATAGCACAACTACCATCATTGGCTATAAATGCCTGTTGGCAAAAGCATTCTTCAAAGGCAGAACCTGGTATGCCTGGTACTCAGAAGACATACCTATAAGCGAAGGACCTTGGAAAATTTCCGGACTGCCTGGTCTTGTTCTACTTGCTTACGACCAGAACAAACAATACATATTCAATGCTATCGGTATGAGCACATTGAATGGGACCGAAAGCATAACTTTCACGGAAAAAGCAAGAGAGAAAGTAACACAGAAAGAGTTAAGAGAGGCTAAGCATAAATTTGATGGCGCAGAAGCTCTCAAAGCAACAGCGAGAAAAACTGGATTTACGTTTAAGAAATTACCCGAAGGTGCCATCAAGGCTCTAAACCGAAGCAACAAGGGCAACCCTATCGAACTGGAGTAACTCCAGCTCGATTAACTGATCGTATTCTACATCATAACAACAAACGAACAATTTAAGAATGAAAAGATTTATATTCATCATCTGTTTGGTATTCCCTGGAATCATCGGAATATCAGCCAAGAAAGAACAAACTCCCATCCATCGCTTGATACTGCAGGGCGACAGTTGCATGAACGAGCATGACTCGTTCCATGCCATCACCTATTACCAGCAATATATCAATGAGCATCCACACGATTTGAATGTTCTCAGAAAGCTCGCTTCTTGCTATCGTCTTCGTGGCGACAACAAGAAGTGCATCGCCTGCATGGATAGCATTCCTAACGACAGTCTCAACCATGAAGACTTGCGCATGATGTTCTATTCCTATCTTAATCTTGGCGATAAAAAAAAGTAGAATCATATGGCATGACTATCTATCGCAAATACCCATACGACGGGGAGGTATTTGCCACCCTACTTCAGCAATGGAACAACCATGGGAAGCCAGAAATGGTTTCAGCTTTCGCCTTGTCGTATGTAGAAAAAAGTGACTCCACGAATATTCTCATCAACAAGGAGCTTGCCTATTCACTCTATTTACAGCTTAAATACGAGCAAGCCATCCCTAGATACAAGAAGCTTATAGCCGATGGATTCGACAATTTTGAGTCTAACCTCGTCATAGGATTGTGCTATTATAACTTGGAAAAGTACCGAGAAGTCTATACCTATTTGAACAAGGCGGCAGAGATGAAGAAAGACAACCCAAATATGAACTGTCTCTTCTACTTGGGCATGACTTGCAAGAAGATTTCCGAACAGACTAAGAACTTCGTGGAAAAGGAAACCCTGGCAAGACACGCCATCATTAACCTGGAACGGTCTATAACCGTGGCTTACCCTCGCAGTCGTGGACTATATGGAAACCAGCAACTTGCTGAGCTTTATTACTATAAATTGGAATACGAGAATGCAGGTCATGCCTTCGCCCAGTGCATCGAATATGATGACGAGGACGATCCTCACAACTATTATAATGCTGCGCAAATGTATATCGGAGCCAAGATGAAGCCACAGGCAAAACTCTATCTCCAGATGTTCTTGGCAAAAGCTGATAAGTTGAAGGATGAAAAGGAAAAAGCTAAACTTACAGCGAAAGTAAAGGAGCAACTAAAAGGAATGTAAAATAAAACAAATAACTTTTTTGTTTACTCTTCGCCAGTTTTAGCGTCTATTAAAAAGCTATAAATAGCTGTTTTTTTTTGCAGAGTGTCACAAAAGGTGTAACTTTGCAAGCAGATTAACAGATAAAGGCAGAATTATGAAGAAAATCATCTTAGCTTTAGCAACCTTGCTCTTTATGGGAAGTGCTGCAACAAAAGCACAAGTCACAAAAGTCACTGTGCGCTCTATCTCGGGAAACAGTAAGGAGGAAGTCGAGAACATCGACAACGCCAAGTATCGCATTACCTATGAGGGGAAATGGGTGAACAATCCTTCCATCAAACCCTTCATCTACACGGATAGCGAGATGCGCCTCGACATTGGTGAAAAGGCGACCAGCTTCTATGACAGAACGAAACAGGTAAAGGATTCACTCATGAACGAAAAAGCCAAGACTGGCAATTTCGACTTCTCAGATTTACCTAAAGGTGGAAGATTCCCGTTCTCCTACTACAAGAACTATCCATCTACTGGCAAATCCATCCAATTGGAATCTGTCGGCACTACAGATTACAAATGCACAGAGAACGTGGAGACACCCGACTGGCAACTCATCCCCGACAGCGCAACAACAATCATCGGCTATCATTGCCAACTAGCCAAGACCAACTTCAAGGGAAGAACTTGGTATGCATGGTACGCCGAAGACATTCCTTTGCCAGAAGGTCCTTGGAAGCTGATTGGACTTCCGGGCTTGACACTGAAAGCATACGATGAAAACAAAGAATATTCATTCACAGCCATCGGCATGAGTACGTTGACAGCACCAACACCTATCACGTTCCCCAAGGCTAAGAGAGAAGAGATCAGCCAAAAAGACCTCAGAGAATTCAAAGAGAAGTTTACGCCTGGAATGGTGTTGGAAACATTAAACATCAAGAACATAAAAATACAGGACGAAAAGGGCAACCCTATTGACATGAAGAAATTCATGAATAAGAAGAATGTCTTCAATCCGATTGAACTTCAATAATAAATGAAGAGAATAATTATCAGTTTTATCGCTTTCTTTCTCTTGTTCTGCATCCCAATAGCGATGCAGAGCAAGAGAAACACTCCTATCTTACTCGATGACGACAACACTGCTACCGGGATTCATGGTTATGTAGAAGATTCATTGACCCATAACCGTCTAGCCAATGTCTCCATCACGCTGCTCCGCAATGGAAAGCCCTTGAAGTTTACAAGAACAAAGGAGGACGGAACCTTCGTGCTCCCTATCACCGAAAAGCAAGCCAACGACAAATTGCAGGCCACGTTTATGGGGTATAAAAAGACAAAAACATCGATTTCATCGGGAAAAGAAACCATCATCAGTATGGCTTCAACAGCTTTTGTCTTGAAGGAAGTACAAGTAAAAGGCTCTCGCATCACGGGTCGAGACACCATATCTTTCGACCTCACACGCTTTGCCAACGAACGAGATAACTCCCTGAAAGATGTACTGAAAAAGCTGCCAGGCGTGGATATAGAGAAGAATGGCCGTATCAACTACAATGGTAAGCCCATCAACCGATTCACTGTGGAAGGTCTCGACCTGACTGGTGGCAAATATAACCAGCTGGAAGAAAACATCAAGGCAAAAGATGTGAAAAAGGCCGAAGTAATCGAGCATGACCAACCTATCAAGGCGCTCCAGAACAAGACCTTTACGGATAATGTAGCGATGAACATCGCCCTGAAAGACAGTGCCCGCGACAAACTGATGCCCACCCTCAAGCCTTACATGCTTGCAGGGCATCCGTCCCACGTAGGCGGAAGCATCAACATCATGCAAATTGGCAAGAAGAAACAGATGATGTATGATGCAGAATACGACAGAACAGGTAAAAATCTCGTCTATGCACTTAACCAACTCGCATCTTACAGCAATCGTCTGGCACCAGCCTCCCTTCCATCATGGATATCAGTACCATCGCTTGACGCTCCTATCGACGAAGAACGCCTTCGCTTCAACACCTCGCAAAAATACTCCATCAACCATATCAAGAAGAATAAGGACGATGCAGAGACCCGCATAGAAGCCAACTATCTTCGTACGGTAACCCGACAAGAGCGAGAGAACATGAGTATCTACGACCTCGGCGGCGAAACTCCCACAGTTACCACAGAGCACAACCACAAGACGATGATCAGCGATGCCTTCAATCTGCAATGGGAGAACAAGGTAAACAAGACAGAGCATTATGGCAACGAGAGTATCAGCCTCAGCGCAGCACAAAACGATGGTTTGTCAAACATCAACGACACGCTTACCCAACGTGTCCGCATCCCAAAGCTCGACCTCTCGGCAAGTATCTACCGCCTATTCGTCTTCAAGAAAAGTCAACTCTCTTGGCGTAGCACTGCCGACTATCACCATGGTGTGGCGGACCTCTACGTTAACGACGAGCGCAATCGCATCCGCACCAACCTTTGGCATACAGCCCACGCCTTACAGTGGATGAGGAATCGCTTCCACTGGACACAGGAATATAGAATGAGTATCGACCTCAACAACATCTATGCGAAATATCAGAGAAGAAGCGATGAAATCGGCAAAAACAACGGATTCATCGGAGACAGTCACGATGAAAACGCTCAAAACTGCCTTAACATCACAGGGAAGTTCATCCCTTACTGGCAATACAAGACAGAAACGTTCCGCATGTCGTTCTCTCCCGATTTCATCTGGGAACGCTTCACCTATCCACAGAAAACTCTACTTACCATATCACCCTACCTTTACTTATATAAGAAATTGGATTTCCGTAGAGAGTTGACTATCTACACAGGATACAGTACAGAAACAGGCAATGCCACCAACTACGCCATGAAGCAATATCGTCAAAGTTATCGCTCTTGGTACACTTCGAGCGACATCATTCCGATAACTCGTTCTCTTTATGGCAAGTTGAGTTACGACTACAAGCGCCCTATCAAGGAAATCTTCTTCAGCGCATCGGTCAATGCCAGCAAAAACTGGATGAACACGGCATCCGACCTACGCATCGAGGATGGCAAATACTATACTTCATTATATAAGCAGGACAACAAGAGCGATAACATCGGAGGTTCGCTCTATATCTCCAAGGGATTCTACGATCTGCATCTGAAGACCCGCCTGGAGGGCAGTTACAACTACAGCAAGGGTGAGCAATACAGCAGCGGCAAAGCCATCAGCTACACCGCCGACAACTATACTGTGAAGCCTAGCTTCGACTTCTCGCCGTCCTGGTGTGCCTTTAGCTATGAGGGAGAATTCTCTTTTTACAACTCGAAACGTCAAAAAATGGCGAATTCATCGTTATTTAATTGGCGCCAAAGCATATCTGCCACCGCTACCATCAGCCATGTGGACCTCTCCTTCTCGCTCGTACATTATCACAATGAACTGCAAGAGGGCAGCCACCTTAACACCCTCCTTGGCGATGCCTCGGCAGTTTGGAGAATGAAAAAGCTCCGCCTTTCTGCAGAGCTTCGAAACCTTTTCAACAAGAAGAACTATATAGAAACCATCTATAGCGGCATCAGTACATTGACCGACAGCGATCATCTTCGCCCCCGCGAACTGATGATTTGCGCCCAGTATTCCTTCTAAACAGGAACTCCCGTCTCTTTTCAGAGATGGGAGTTCTTTGCTTTTGAGGATAGGAAAATAGGTGCCGCGAAATTTATAAAGAAATAACTTTACAGACCAAATGTGGTGAAAAATATCTCGCAAGGGAAAATTTTCAATCTCTTCTTCCCCATTTTCCGGGAGTTTCTTATAGATTATCTCTTTCTAGAATATTATTTACATAGACTACTTCTGCTTCAGATAGTTCAACTGAACCTTAGGAGCGCAGGCATTGCTTGTCTTCTCGGTATATTCTGCCACCTTCAATGTAGCAGTACCCTTGATGTTCTCTACATCACTACCTACCTTGAAGAGATAGTTACCTGCATCTACCTTCCACTGGCTGTTGGCCTCATCGAAGCTGGCAAGATCGCGCTTTTCGAGGGTCATCTTCAAAGTCTGGCTCTCACCTGGATTCAGCAACTTGGTCTTGCCGAAGGTCTTGAGCTCCTTGGCTGGCTTCTCGTAAGCGCCCTTAGGAGCGGTAACATAAACCTCAGCAACTTCCTTGCCGGCAACCTTACCGGTATTCTTGATAGTTACGCTAACCTCAATATTGTTGCCCTTTGCCTTGACAGATGGCTTGCCAAACTCGAAGGTAGTATAGCTCAAACCATAACCGAAAGGATAAGCCACATTCTTCTTGAAGGTATCAAAGTAGCGGTAACCTACATAGATATCCTCCTCGTGGTTGCTATAATCGTAACCCTTGATATTACCCTTGCTCGAATCCAGCAGGTTCTTGTAGGTGTACATATCGTAATCCTTGGCGAAGTTGGCTGTAGATGGATGATCGGTAGCTGCAATAGGCCAGGTCATGGTCAACTTACCCGATGGATTCACCTTACCGGTCAGAATATCAGCTACAGAGTTACCACCCTCAATACCTGGCTGCCAAGCTACGAGAATAGCATCCACACGATCTCTCCAACTGGCTGTCTCCATCACAGAACCAGAGTTGATGATGACAATCACCTTCTTGCCCTTGGCATGGAAAGCATCAGATACACGGAAAATCATATCCTGCTCTATCTGACTGAGGTTGAACTCACCATTGATCTGGCGATCCATACCCTCACCTGCCTGACGACCGATGGTGATGATGGCAGCGTCTGCCTTTGGCTCCTCGCCAGCTACACAGCGCTCAGTAATCTCGATTTCATCGAGCTTTGGCTGACCCTGATCCAGGAACCACATCATCGGATTCTTGTCTGCCTTCAACTTAGCCTTGGCATACTTCACATAATTCTGATAGATTTCCGTAAGCTGAGGAGTAGTTGCCACACCGATGTTCTTCAAACCGGTAACCATATCTACAGAATAGCCAACATTAACGGCTCCACTGCCAAGACCACCCGACATGAAGTCGTAAGAGTTGACACCGAAGAGTGCCACGGTCTTCAAGCCCTGGATAGGAAGAGCGGCATCATTCTTAAGGAGCACCATACCCTCGGTAGAACTCTGACGGGTGATAGCAGCATGAGCCTTCAAGTCTGGCTCACCACTATATTTATATCCCTTGAATCGAGGAGTCTTCACGATATATTCGAGCATACGGCGAACATTGCGGTCCACATCCTTGATATCCAACTTGCCATTCTTTACTGCATCAACAATATCCTGCACCTGTGCTGGATAACCTGGCATCATCAGGTCGTTGCCAGCCTCAACTTCCTGTTCCAGCGGAAGGTCGGCACGCTTACCAATCCAGTCGGTCTCCACGATTCCCTTATATCCCCAGTCGTTGCGGAGAATATCAGTAAGGAGGCCCTTGTTGCCCTGGGCATAAACACCGTTTATCTTATTATAGGCAGACATGATAGTCCAAGGATTGCTCTTGCGAACCATCATCTCGAAACCTTTCAGATACAACTCACGGAGAGCACGCTGGCTCAATCGCTCATCCACCTTGGTACGGTCAGTTTCCTGGGAGTTCACGGCAAAGTGCTTGGCACTCACGCCCACACCCTGGCTCTGTACACCCTGAACAAAGGCAGTTCCGATAAGACCCGTTACGATTGGGTCTTCAGAATAATACTCAAAGTTACGACCACAGAGCGGATTGCGATGCAGGTTCATACCCGGTCCGAGCACAACATCACAGCCATACTCCAGGGTTTCGTTACCGATAGCCTCACCCACCTTGCGCACCAGGTCGGTATTCCAGGTAGAAGCCAGACAGGTTCCGATAGGGAAACCGGTAGCAAAATAGCTACGGCTGTCACCTTCGCGATGAGCATCGATATGAACTCCGGCAGGACCATCACACTGTACGGTAGTAGGAATGCCGAGACGAGGGATGGCTACAGTAGTACCCGCAGCACCCGGCACGAACTTCTTCTGATGTCCGAGCATAGCGCCACTGCCCACGAATCCATCGTTACCACCGCCCACCAGCATCTGGGCTTTTTCTTCCAAGGTCATCGCCTTGATTACTTCGTCGATGTTGTTGGCATTCAATTTTGGTGCAGATTGCGCCATCATTGTAGTTGCCATTGCTCCTGCCGCAACGGTAAGAGCCAAATTCTTGCAGTTTATCATTTTGCCGTTTATTTAGTTAGTCATTACTATTCTGTTTTTTTAGTCGTTTCATCAGGCTTGTGCAGCCCTAAAGGTTACTGCATTTCTTCAAAAACTTGCTGCAAATTTAATAAAATAAGGTGGAAACGCCAAGCATTTCCACCTTTTTTTCTTGAATTCAACAAGATTATTCCCGGATTTAACAAAAGATATAGTAAGAGAATAACATACTATACATATCCCTAACCTAAGGCTAGTCATGATATTTAATCTGGAAGTAATCGAGCAGACGCTTATAGAAGTCCTGTGCTGTAAGACAAGTATCCATCAGATAACCTTTAATATGATTCCATTCGTACAATCCTCTATAATAAAACATCTTCAACTCGTCTGTGATGATGAACGGAACAATACCATTGCTTAGGCACTCCTTGAACATGATCAATCGCCCCACCCTTCCATTACCGTCTTGGAAAGGATGAATAGACTCAAAGCGCTGATGGAAATCGATAATATCCTCCAGCGTTTTTTCTTTCTTGGCATTATACTCCTTCAGCAATCTTACCATCTCCTTGTGTACCATTTCCGGTTCACAAGTTTCTATTCCCCCCACTTCATTTGGAAAGCGTTTGTAATCTCCCACCATAAACCAATCTTTGGTGCTATCAGAAGTTCCTGACTTGAGAATAAGATGAAGTTTCTTGATGAAGTTTTCGGTCAACTTCTCATCAGCCTGATCAATAATCAAATCGATACACCTGAAGTGATTGGTTGTCTCAATGATATCATCCACCCTTACACTTTGGTCGGTAATGCCTATCGTATTGGTTTCAAAAATAAAACGGGTCTGCTCATGCGACAACCTGCTTCCTTCTATATGATTGGAATTATAGGTTAAGTCTATTTGAGTACGATGATAAATGCCTCCTTTCAGCTTCATATTCTTCTGTTCCCGAAGGATAGAAAGAAGAGGAGAAACCTGTTGCTTCTTGGATTTACGCATAGGCAAAGTTGCATCGGCAGGAATATTCCATGTCTTTCCCACCAACACTACTCCCTCAATTTTCCCGGAAGCACAATAATTACGCGCAGTTCGTTCTGATACCCCATACTTCTGCGCAAACTCTTTCACTGATATATAATCCATATTTTATCGGCAAGTTTACGTTTGTATTTCGACTGCAAATATAACACTTTTTTGCCGATAACGGCAAGGAAACAACGAAAAAGCGATTATCCTCCCTCTTTTTTGCCGATAACGGCAAGAAAAGCGCCCAACTGCTGATGTGCGACCACATATCAGCAGTTGGGCGCTTTTAAATATATATTGCGATAACTTACTTCGCAGTATCCTTTGAGCTTCGCTTATCACGGCGATAACTGCGATAATCATCCAGCGGAATCTCAATATCAGGTTCCACCAGCTCACCCTCACGTGGCAAGGCGAACTTCTGATACTTGATGTTCAAGCCACGCTCTATCCACATACTCTCATAATAGGTCTGGATGGAAAGAATCTTACGGGTTTCCTCATCGATACCCTCCTGATGATAGAGATCCTCGGTGCGGAAGAGCACAGGCAGATGGTTGCCATCCACCATATAAGTAGTATAAGTGAAGAGGAAGTTGGAATCTGTTTTCAAATGAATGATGCCGCCATCCACGAGGAAGTGACGATAACGGTTCATGAAGTATGTAGATGTAAGACGCTTGCGAGGGTTCTTCATCTGCGGGTCAGAGAAGGTGAGCCAGATTTCCTGCACCTCATCCTCGGCAAAGAAGCGGTCGATAATCTCGATGTTGGTACGGAGGAAAGCCACGTTCTTCTGTCCTTCCTCTATCGCCTTCTTGGCACCGGTCCACATTCTTGCGCCCTTGATATCCACACCGATGAAGTTCATCTCAGGATAGAGCTTGGCAAGTTCCACGGTATATTCACCCTTGCCGCATCCCAACTCCAGCACGATAGGATTGTCATTGTGGAAATACATCTCACGCCACTTGCCCTTCATATCGAAAGGCACGTCATCTACTACACTATATGGATACTGAAATACGTTCTCGAAACGCTCCATATCCGCAAACTTAGCTAATTTTCCTTTGCTCATTGAATGTTCTAATTACTTTTGGGGTGCAAAGTTACAAAAAATATAAAGACTCTCGTCACAAATACATTTTAATTTTTGATATTTAACCAAACGGCGACAGAAGAATGAAGTTGAGAATCCCAACGAAATAGCAAAATAGAGTTGGCTAGCTTCCTAACTCCAGTTGATTCTTTACTAAGTTGTAATAAGCCCCATGCTGCAACGTAAGCGATTCGTGATTGCCCACTTCCACCACCTTACCATGATATAGCACGATGATTTGGTCAGCATTCTTCACCGTGCTCAGGCGATGAGCCACTATCACCACGGTCTTACCTTGATAGAACGTATTGAGATTTTCCACAATATGCCGTTCATTATTAGCATCCAGCGAATTAGTAGCCTCATCGAGGAAGATGTAATCGGGATTCTTATACACCGCCCTCGCTATCAAGATGCGCTGCTTTTGCCCCTGGCTCAATCCCACTCCGTCACGACCTATCTTCGTATTGAATTTCAGCGGTAATGCCATTACATAATCCTTGATGCAAGCTATGTCTGCCGCTTGCATCAAACGTTCTTCATCTATCTCACCATCATCCACGGCTATATTACGCTCAATGCTTTCCGAGAATATGACACCATCTTGCATCACCACGCCACATTGTCTGCGCCACCACTTCTTATCGAGCTGGTTGACATCAGTATTACCAATAGTGATTTTTCCTTCTAATACAGAGTAGTAGCCCAACATCAATCGAATGAGCGTGGTCTTTCCACTTCCCGAAGCACCAACAATCGCCGTCACCTTTCCTTGTGGTATATGAATATCCACATCATCAATCGTCTTACTCAAGGCATGAGGATCATACTTAAACATGATATGGTCGATATGAATGCCATCGCTTGGGTTATCCACAGCCGTCTTCAACCCCTCCTTTCCATTCTCGTCATCCATCTGATGAATCTCATTGATTCGCTCCAAACTTATCTTCACATCCTGCACGGAATAAAAGAAATTCATCAACTGCTCCACTGGCGAGTTCAGTTGTCCGATGATATATTGCACGGCGAGCATCATACCCAAGGTCATCTGACCATGGATAACGGCAGTAGCAGCCACCACTGTCACCACGATGTTCTTCACCTCATTGATAAAAATGCTGCCTGCCTCCTGCGTCTGTTGGAGTTTCAGAGACTTCTGCTGCACTCTGAAAAGATTGACCTGGGTTTTCTCCCATTCCTTGCATTTCCGTTGTTCGCAATCCTGCAACTTGATTTCTTGCATGGAGGTGATAAACTCGTAGGTTCGGTTGTTGTTGATAGCTTGCTGTTCGAAGAGTTCGTAATCGAGGACCTTCCTGCGCTGCAAAAAGAGAGCCATCCAACCTCCATACAAAATGCTTCCGAACAAGAATATCGCAAACACTACCTTATTATATATAAAGAGTACCACCGAGAACACCACGAAAGTAAGCATGGCAAAGGTGATGTTGAGCGTCTGCTGTGTAAGGAAAGTGTTCACACGGCTATGGTCGCTCATACGCTGCATCAAGTCACCCATCAGTTTGGTATCGAAGAATGACATCGGAAGTTTCAGAAGCTTAATGAAGAAATCGCTTACCAAGGAGATATTGATGCGCATGGAAATACGGAGCAAGCACCATCGACGTGCGAAGTCAATCACTGTACGGCTGACGGTGAGCATCAACTGTCCCAAAAGAATGAGCCAAATAAAACCTATATCTTGATTTTTGATGCCGACATCAACAATGGATTGGGTAAGAAATGGCAGGACTAACTGAAGCATACTGCCCATAAGCAGTCCTAAGACTATCCAAGAGAATGCCTTGCGATATTTCTTGAAATATCCCAAAAGGAACTTAAAAGACCGTTGCTCTTTTTTGTTTTCCTCCCCTTCCATCTGATAGGTAAAGAATGCTGGAGTTGTCTCGAAGAACATGGCGATGCCCTTGTCCTCGCCATTGGACCGAGTACTTATCCAATGCTGTTTGAAATCTTCAAGGTTATAAGTTGTCTTCCCCTTGCCAGGGTCAGCAACATAAAACTTCTTTCCCTTCTTCACCTTATATAATACTACAAAATGGTTCTGATTCCAATGAAGGATGCAAGGCAAAGGGGTTTCACATAATTCTTTAGGAGTAGCTTTTGCACAAACCGTCTCTATTCCTAAAGTCTTCGCCGTCTCGTTGATTCCAAGCATGGAGACACCTTCAGTTGTAGCAAAACAGAGCTTTGACAGAGAGTCTGAGGAATACTCCCTACCGAAATATTTACATATCATTTTCAAGCAAGCTACGCCGCACAACATACTATCATGCTGATATACTATTGAAAAACACTTCATAGTCTTTGTATTTCATCTTGTACTGAGTTCTTCCCTCTATATTTCTGCTTAACTGGAGAAAGATAGTATTTGACACTGATAGAATAATTCCATAGGCTATAATCCTCTGTCTGTCGGAACACTAAATAACTTAATTTTTCTACTTCCTTGAATTTCATGGTGTGGAATATGTCATTCGCATCAATACTAACACTCAGTTTCTTCTTCAAGAAAGACTTCCGCAGCCCAACATTCAACATCTGATAAGGTTCTATCTTTACAGCATCCTTCAAGCCACCATTACACCAATAATAATATACAGACAACATATAACCTTTAGGCAACTCCACATGCTGATTGGTAACGACGAAGACTTTCATTTTATTATACTTTACGGACTCACCCATATAGTCAGCCGTAAAGAATGGTTGTTCCAAGCCCATAGACAAAGAAGGATTCCAACAGCCAATTTTCTTTTGAGCTGATAGATTAAATCGCAAACAGCTTATCTTGTCATAATTTCTGTAAGAACTGACAATATGAGTAGGAGCAGACTCTGGCATATAAAAATCTGTTGTGATATAATTGTGTATGTAATTATAACTCACATTGGCATTGACAAACTTATAACCCACATCCCACTTTAGGACATGCGAAATAGCTGATTTCAACAAAGGATTACCTTGCTGATACATATACTCATTTCCATAAAAGCTAGAGTTGCTAAGTTGCCGAAAGGTAGGTCTTGTGATTCTTGACGAAAAAGAGAGTCCATTATACCAATCTCCTTGGCGGTAAGACACACTCAAAGCAGGGAATACATGTTTATCTGTTACTTTTCGACTTTTAGAGTCATCTATTTTATCCACATAATGAGAGGGTACTTGTTCATAACGAATGCCTCCCGACAGATTCCACTTGCCCAATGTCATTTTTGCATCCACGAAAACTGCATATTTAGTCTCTGTATTGCAGAAATCAGAAGTTAAAGTACTTGTATTGTTAGAAACAGCAGAAAGATTACTATTATTTTTGATATAATAGTAATCTACCCCACCTGTCAATTTGAACACATCACAGGGAGAGTACTCCAGCGACATATTGCCAGAATAAATGTTAATCGCTCCACGTCCAATGTTCAATGTATTTGTTTCTTTTGTTTGTTCTGCCTCAACCGTATTTTGATGATATTTGTTGTGATTATTAACATAATCCAAATTTAAGCCAAAGTCTAGTTGCTTAGAAAAATGACCATTATAAAAGACATTGGCATGATTATAAGAAATCTTATTAGTATAATTATTGTCTATGTCAAGATGTCTTACTATATTATATTGCCTCAAATAGTCAAAGCCTGTAAAACGTCGCTCTATATCTTTGTTTGCGTTTCCATCCCATTCCATACCAATGATATGATTCGGTGTAAACTCATAATCACAGCTCAATTCCCAGTTATGAGTCATTTGTTTGTTCTTCGCCCTTTCTTTTTGGCTATCATAAGTATGAGTAATATCCTCTATATTTAATTCTTTCACGCTCGGTTGATGGTGTTTGTTTCGATAATCATTATAAGAATAGTTCGCCGACAAAGACAATCCGCCTGTTTTTACTCCCACTTTTACATCACCAGAATGTGAAAACAATTCACTTTGCTTCAACGTTTCCCCCATTTGAAATTGCCAACCCTCTTTTTTCTTTACTGTCAAGATATTCAAGACAGCCTTACCTGAAGCATCATACCTTGCCCCTGGATTCGTAATCAACTCCACAGATTTTATCTCAGATGGAGTCAACTGTTTTACTTCCGAATCGCTCTGTACTTTTCGATTATTGATATAGATAACAGGTTGTCCCTGTCCAAACACTTCCAAGTCACCATTTGCTGTCGTAACCATTCCAGGAACATGCAGCAATACATCCATAACATTATGAGAGCCTGCCAAAACAGTGCCCTCTACATTTGTCAATAGATTTCCATCTTTCCGTTGATACTGCGGACGTGAACCTTTTACAACAACTTCTGCCAAGTTCTGTCTTTCCTCCGACAAAACGACAATTTCAACATTGTCTTTACCAATATTTTTAAATACCGTATTATAGCCTAAAGCTGAGACTTTCAGAATACCATCACTCACAATCTCCTCCAACAAAAAAGCACCGTCATCACCGCTTGTCACACCTTTGACAAAAGAAGAATCTTCCTTGTTTAACAACAAAACTGTAGCATAAGCTATCGGCTGCGATTTCTCATCCACAACTTTTCCTTTGATTGTTTGTGCATATACATTACAAACACATAATGCCAGTACCAATACCATTAAAACCTTTCTCATTTCTTACCTTTTTTAGTTTCATAAAGCAATTCCAATAATTCCACATAATCTTCTTCCTTGACAGGACAAGGTTCATAAAGTATTCCATGATGCGCTTGGTTATATCTTCTAAGGATGCAACCTCCATCACATAATGGAAACATCGGACATTGCTTACATTTTGTATCAGAGAACATATCGGAGCCTACGGTATAAACAGGCAACAAGTTATTATAATACCTATCATCGTAAATGCTACCGATTATTTTCTCTTTCCTGCCAACATCTACCCAGCACTTGTATAATTCGCCAAAAGGACCTATTACAAAAGTATTCACACTAGTCGCAGCACATCCTACAGCTTGTGGCTGTGGTAAGAAATTCAAGTCTGCAATACCATACTTTTCATACAAGGTATGTAAATAATGAACTTTATTCTTATCTGACATACAAGCCACCTTACAAGTTTGGTTGACATCATTGACAAAAGCTATATTGACTACATAATTGGAATCACCCCATCTTTGGTGCAAAATTTCTTTCAACTTAGGATATGCCTCGATATTATCAGCATGAACATTCACTCTTATTATCACCCGACACTTCGGTGCATACTTGAAAAGCAATTCTACATTATCAACAATTTTGTCGAAAGTTCCCTTGCCAGAAACAAGGATTCTCGTTTTGTCATGTAATTCTCGGCCACCATCCAAGGTTATCTGTATAGTACCAAGGTTCGCTTGATTGAAAAAGGAACATTTCTCTTGGTCTAAGAGATAGCCATTTGATACCATAGAATGCTGTAACAATCGAATATCATTTTGATTAACAAGATCTATAAATTTATGAATCTTAGGAAAAGCCAATAAAGGCTCTCCGCCATGCCAGCAAAGAGAAAGATTCTTTTGACCAGACCTATGTATAAATCCAATTACATCACTCAATGTTTTATCTTCAATAGTAGTATGTGGCAACGAATTTTCATAACAGTAAGGACATCTAAAATTACAAGCAAATGTTGGCACAAGGACTATTCCCAATCCATTTTGAGAAAAAGCCTTTTTATATCTCAAAAACTTCTTAACATTGAAATAGTCATCGTCCTCATTAGTATTTGTCACCAACACTTTAGCAGACTGCAAAGTTTCCAAAATATTCTCAGAAACATCCAAACAAGGACATTCACCAGGCCCTTTATTGACCATAGCCTGCAATTTATTCGCTACATCGGCACCCACAGCCGAAAAGAACATGGTTCTTGTATTCAATAACAAATAGCCATATTTCTCAGAATGAGCCAATATATTATACCGAGAATATATCATTGTATTTTTCTATTTTATATGCATAAATGGAAAGGAAGCACTCCAAAGAAGCTTTTCCTTTCCAAGTTTCAATCATTAGAACAAATTCACGAAGTTAGTCGTTGGTTCTGAAGGAAGAACGATTCCGTCACCGCTACAGACAACGTCAACAACATCATTCTTTCCGCCAAACACCAATGCCATCTCATCTGTAAGAACATCGTTCATTTTCATTAAGTTCTTCATGTTCTAACCCGTTCTTTATTAAATTACGCCTACTCTTTAGCTTTTCTGCATCTGCTCCTTTATACAGTGTGGCCTGCAAATAATATTGTCGACTTTATTACTTTTCTTGCTTTAACGACTATCCCCAAATGATGTCATCACCTTCAGGTTCTTCGTCATCTGGAATATAATGCCAAACCCCAGTAGAATCCTGCCACCAATAGCCACCACCTACAATTTGGCTCAACTCATAATCTTTAAATGCGTCCATGCTACATACAAATTAATAAATTAAACTTTCTGGCTGCAAAATTATTGCAAATTATCCAAACCACCAAAATTTCCACATCAATTTTCATATATTATTCACCCCCCCACAGACCGTCCGAAAACCTTGATTTCCTGCTGTTTATCACTGCTTTGA
>SAMEA3663085__coassemble_395_pt1 | contig 18595 bp, 14 predicted proteins | sample SAMEA3663085__metabat2_high_PE_025 | metagenome-assembled genome bin SAMEA3663085 (sample SAMEA3663085) | pig gut metagenome | biome: pig gut; feature: pig-associated habitat; material: faeces | place: France | collected 2012
AATACTTATGAATATTTGTCTGATTTTCATAAATACTGGGAAAAACATCATGAAGAAATTCTTGATTGTCAAATCAATGAGCACAAGTGCGAACTTGTTGCAGATGCTTTACATTATGTATATCTTAAGACGAATGGAGGTGCGTTTCGAAAAATTTTTGAAACATGCAATTTGTCCCCTGAAGATATTTGTCTTGTTCGTTTTTTAACAGCAAATCAAGACTTTAGAGGTTCACGAGATTTTTCACAACTCGCAGATATTTTCAATGGTGACAATTCTATTTTTGATGTAGAATCAATCAAGCTAGATCCAGTATCTTTTCTTAAAGACATAAAAGTCGGAAGTTTATCTCAAACAGACAAACGTATTTCATATGCTCAAAATATTGCAGAATTTCTCATTCAACACAACTGTACCCCTTATGAGCTTATAGATAAATTCAACAATGACATTTATAAACTTCGCATGGCTTTAATAAATTGCAAAGGTGCAGGATATGGTAATAAAAAAGCAGATATGTTTTTAAGAGACATGGTTGTTTTAGGTGTATGGAAGAATGTAGATAATTTTGATAAAATAGATGTAGCAAGTGATGTCAATACAATAAAAGTTGCTTTGCGAACCGGAATAATAAGTACAGCAATACCTCTTGTATCTAGTTTCTTAGACATATTTTGCCACCAATATTCATATATAGACAAGATGAATGCTCTTGCCTGGAGACGAGTATGGGAAATTTGGCAATCAAAATATCCATTGGAAACTATTAGTAGTCCCTGTCTTATGGATTACTTTGTTTATGGTGTAATAGGCAAGCAATTTTGTAAATCTTCTTTAGCGATTTTTGAATGCGATTCTAAGCATCATGTATTTAGATGGCATACAGGTCGCAATAAAACTTGTCAAATTTGTTATGCTAAAACTCATAAACGGACAAATAAAGCTCACGTTGTGAGTACAGTAATGCCATGTAATGATGAAGAAGGCAGTATCGCAATATTAAATAGCGACTATGTGAAATCTCTACCAACTGAGCAAAAGTTAGACAAATGTCCTTTCTCGGGAATATGTGGTAATAGTAAGAAATTAATGCCACCTGTGTCTATTAGTATTTTTGGGCAAACTGGTTGGACCAGCGCTTATACTCGAAGTGATAAAGGAGGTGGTGGAATAATGGCATAAACTATGATAAAGTCTTATTATAAATCTCAAAATCGCGATTTCACTCTTCTACATGGAGATAGTGTCAAGTTGATGGGTGAATTTGATTTCAAGTTCGACATGATCTTTGCTGATCCTCCTTATTTCCTATCTAATGGAGGAATCAGCGTACAGAGTGGAAAAGTAGTGTGCGTGGATAAGGGAGAATGGGATAAGGGTGGTTCGCCTGAACATATTGACCAATTCAACGAGGAGTGGATTTCGGCTTGTCGGGAACATCTGAAGGAAGATGGTACCATTTGGATATCGGGAACCTATCACAACATCTTCTCTGTGGCAAACAAACTGACGCAACTAGGATTCAAAATCCTGAATGTCATAACGTGGGCGAAGACGAATCCGCCACCCAATATTTCGTGCAGATACTTCACTTACTCTACTGAGTTCGTTATTTGGGCAAGAAAGGAGAAGAAGGTACCGCATTATTACAACTATCAGTTGATGAAAGAATTGAATGATGACAAGCAAATGACGGATGTATGGCGTTTGCCTGCCATCGCAAGATGGGAGAAATCGCAAGGAAAGCATCCTACTCAAAAGCCGCTTGCTCTCCTCACTCGTATCATCCTGGCTTCCACCAAACCTGGGGCTTGGATTCTTGACCCATTTGCTGGCAGCGGTACTACGGGTATTGCTGCTAATCTCCTTGGTCGTCGCTTTCTTGGAGTTGATCAAGAAAAGCAATTCCTTGAACTAAGTAAGGCAAGAAGAGAGGAACTTGAATCGCTGGCGGTATTCCATGATTATCGCCATCGTATTAAAGATATTGAAGTAATGGAAAAAATGGAACTGCAGGAGGGTGTGCTTCCTGGATTTATGACAGAAGAAGAAATGCCAGAAAATGATTTACCATTCTAAGAAAGATTGGAGATTGTAAAATTCTCATATATATTGTGTTTAGAAAGAGTGTACGGGGTAAAAAGTAAGAAGATTCGTCTGATTTACTTTTTACCCCTGCAAACTTTTATTTTACAATATGTTGTATTTTCCTTTTCTAATTGTCTTAAAGCAATCGATGTTTTTTAGGTGTGGACCGATAATACCATTTCGTATAACGCTTGTCGTACCTCATGGTTTGGAAAACCGAGAAGATAAACTCTCTCGTAGTAACCCTTGATGGTAAGATAACCTGACTGATAGAGAAACAATTCTGCTCCTCCTTCTGAAACATCAGCTGTCTCAATAATGGTATTCATAAGAGCGCAGTTTTCTAAATCTTCCAATCGGTTTTCCAGACTTATTTCTAAGGGTGGAAGGAGAGCGGCGGTCTCTGATGAATCCCAGTAGTTGTCAATCTTCGTTAATGATAAAGCCTTGATGAGGCTGAACGGATTGAATACATCTACCATGTTCTTGCGGCTGAAATGGTAGCCGTCGTAATAAGCTTGGAGCTGTGCTACGGCTTCATCAAATGTCCAATTTTCGTAATCAGCTAACTTCTCTATTTCTGGCTTGAAGTCATTCTGCAATTCTTCTTTTGTAATTCCGCAGATGGCTGCATATTCTGGCTCAAAACTGATGTTGCTCAGATTATTGAGTCCAGAGAATAGAGATAGTTTTGTGAATTTGGTAGTACCTGTTATTAAGACGAATTCCTCGTATTCATCATCTGCCTTCAAAATGGTAAATACGTTAAGATAGATGGAAACACATTCCTCGTGATGAGGCGTATTCCAGGAATTCAGAAGGGGAGAGTCGTATCCTTCGACGAGAACGACTACCTGTTGTCCTGTCTGCTGATTGGCTGACTGGATAATGGTATCAAAACGATTCGACAAAATGTTGGCAGGGGAGGCCTCTATGCTAAATTTCTGTTCATATTCCTTGAATGCTTGATTCAGATAAGCGTTGAGCTCATGAGCCGAGGATCCTGCCCGGCTCATGTCGAGGCGAATGACTGGATGCTTGGTCCATTCTGTCTCTAAATCCATGATTTTCAGTCCCTCGAAGAGTTCCTTTCTTCCCTCAAAATATGCCTGGAGTGTATCCACGAGAACGGATTTACCAAAACGGCGTGGGCGGTTCAGGTAATTATATTTTCTGCCCCTGTTGGCAAGTTGCCAGATGATATCTGTCTTGTCAACATAAAGGTATCCTTTCTTTCTGATTTCTTCGAAAGATTGAATGCCTACGGGTAATATTCTGTCTTTTATTTCTGCCATGGTCGAAAAGTACAAAGCTGTTATTAAGTTTTTTTCTTATTGTATCGAATTCGGTACAATTAAAAATGATTTTCACCTATTTGTACATTTTCTTCTCTCAATAATTTGTATATCTGCTGGCGTGTTGCTTTGTTGGAAATCACGAATCTGTTGTAGCCCTGATAAGAACCATCTATAGTAATCATGCCGAAATAGAAGAGCAGACTAAGAATACTATCGGGGTCATTAGTGCAATTGGATGGGAATGGAAAAATGTCCTTTAAATCTCCCAAGGCGAACCCTTTGACTAACATATCTTCTATGATACCGGAATTGTGGGAGAATTCTCTGTCGTAACGGATAAGTTTGCGAATAATCTTGTCGTAGTCTATGCGGATATTGGTTTCCAACATGCTATCAGGAATATCGTAATCGTTGTGGATATAATTGTCCACAAAATAGAGTACCATTACAGAGTTGTACATGGTTGTCTTGCCGTATCTTCTGATGGCGAAGCAATAGTTGTCATACCAAGGTTTCATCACTTCTATCAGCTCATCCACGCTATGGCGGAATGGCAGCACGCTGGCGTAATAAGCCAGCATTTCACGCACTTCCTCCTCGGTGAATCCTACCATCTCGTTGAATTCCGGAGATAGGGAATAATTGGTGCCGATATTGAAACCGCTGGTCAGGTCGTCCATGGTTACAGGACTTACTCCGGTAACGAAAACTCTGCCCAATGAATCTCCAGCGGCTCCCTTGATGGTGTCGAAGAAATGTCGCAGATACCCCTCGCCGTGAGTCTGTTCGCGGTATCGGGATTCATGCTCCTTATGGGCAAGAATCTGATTGGTAAAATGGTCGTATTCGTCGATGAAGAGATAAATCTTCAAGCCTGCTTCAGCACATTTGTCGCATAGAAATCCCAATTGGGCAACGGCATCTTCCTTCTGGTTCATCTCTTCCTTTATGTCCGGTGATAAAAGGTGGGCGTATCTGCGGCAGAAGGAATTGAACTTGTTGTTGCAATGGGCATCAAGTCCCTTTTTATAATTATCCAATCCTGCTGAAATCATGGCAAAATTGAGGTGCAGGATGAGATAGCTGTTGCGTTCGGGAGTAGGATTCTTTCCTATATAAAGGTTGCCGAAGAGGCTCTCGAATTTATCTTTCTTATTGATGTCGTAATAGTTTTCGAGCATGGAGAGGGTGAGGCTCTTGCCAAAGCGGCGAGGGCGTATGAAGAAGAAATACATATTAGATTCTTCTATTTTCTCTATGAAGGGAGTCTTGTCAACATAGTAACAATCTCTTTCTATTACATCCTCGAAGTTTTGCATTCCGTATGGGATGCGCTTGCGATAAATCCTTTTTTTTCTTTCTATTTCTGCCATATTCGAAGCTTTTTTGCTTTTTCTCCCGCAAAGTTAAGATTATTATTTGGAATACGCAAAGTTTTCGGGGCTTTTTCTTGGTGGTTTATCAGAAAATGAGTAGTTTTGTGGACGTGAATCAAATAGATAACGAATAAGACAATGGATAAGATTACGGCTCAAATTACGATGCTCGGAACGGGAAATGCTACGGTTTCCCAGATTTATAATACCTGTTTTGTGCTCCAGACTCCCAGCACCCTGATGCTGGTGGATGCGGGCGGAGGAAACGGAATACTGGCGCAGCTGAAGAAGGTGAATGTTCAGATTTCTGATATTCATCACCTCTTCGTTACACATGCGCATACCGACCATGTGTTGGGTGTGATCTGGGTAATCCGTATGGTGGCACAATGCAAGGGTTACGAGGGATTGCTGCATGTGTATGGAAACGACAAGGTGATGAAGGTGATCAAGACCATCATCGACATGATTCTTGCCAAGAAGCAACTGGCTAAGGTGGCTGAAAGGGTGGTGTTCCATCAGCTGGAAGATGGCGATTGTTTCGAAGTGGGGGATATGAAGCTGGAATGCTTTGATATTCAGTCTACTAAGGAGAAGCAGTTTGGATTCCGGGCGGAGTTGCCTTCTTCTGATGAATCGGGTAAGCCTTTGGTCTTGGCGTGCCTGGGCGATGAACCTTATAACGAGCAGAACCGACGCTATATAGTGGGGGCTGACTGGATGATGTGCGAGGCGTTCTGCCTCTATGCCGACCGCGATACGTTCAAGCCTTATGAGAAATGCCACAGCACGGCGCTTGATGCCGGAAAACTGGCGGAGGAACTGGGCGTGAAGAATCTTATCCTGTATCATACGGAGGAGAAAACGCTTGCTAATCGTAAAGAAAATTATACCCGTGAAGCTGCCGAGAACTTCAAGGGTAGAATCTTCGTTCCGGATGATTTGGAGGTGATAGAGCTGTAGGATTTTCTTTGTCCCACAGATTTCACAGATTTACACAGATTCTGGACTTGTTCGGTCTTTGGATAAAAAGGCACGCTGATTTCGCAGATTTTTTGTTTGGATATTTGGGGGATTCTCCTCCCGTTTATGGCAAGAATGAATCTGTGTAAATCTGTGGTATCTGTGGGACTTTTGAAGAGGCTCACTTTTTCTGCCTTTTTTAATACGCTTCTCCCTGCTCTATTTCTTCCTGCGTGATGCGCTTGCGGTCGATGGCACGCCAGGCGAAGACGATGTAGGCGAGCACGAACGGGATGAGGAGGGAAACTATCGCCATGGTGCGGAGCGTGAACTCGCTGCTGCAACTGTTGGCGAGGGTGAGCGAACTCTGAAGGTCGATGTTCGACGGATAGTAGGCGGTATTGTTCCAGCCGGCTATCAGCAGCAGAACCAGCACGGTGAGCACGGTTCCGATGCCCGTAAACCAGATTCCCTTTCTATACTGCACGCTTCTCGATGACTTGAAAATACCGAAGAGTACGAGCACTATTCCTATTAATAATAGGGCTGATAGGATTGGCATCTCCAGGAGATTGTGAAGATACTTCATGCTCTCTATCGTAATGCCGGAAGAAGAAGTGCTGAAGCCATCCTTTATCATCAATCTGATGAGGAATGGCAGGAAGAACAATAGGAAGAGCAGGGCATTCCATGGCAACTGGCGGGTGCAGCGCTCCTGAATCTGCTGGTGCTCGATGTTGTTCTTGATGTAGAGCATGCCCAGGATGCGGGCTAACATCAGTACGGCAAGTCCCAGCACCACATTCCATGGGTCGAGTAGGGCATCAAGACCATGACTGGCGTTTGCCCAACGGCTGATGACGAGTTGCAGACTGTTGGTAATATTGCCCTTGTCTATCAGGAAATTGCTGCCGTTGAAGAAGGTGGCTACGGCTCCGCCAAGAAGCAGAGGTCCCACGATGCCGTTGATGATGAGGCAGATCTGGAAGGTCTTTGGTCCAAGAAAATTACCTATCTTGTTCTGGAATTCATAGCTCACGGCTTGAATCACAAACGAGAACAGGATGATCATCCACAGCCAGTAGGCTCCGCCGAAACTGGTGCTGTAGAACAATGGGAACGAGGCAAAGAAGGCTCCGCCGAAGGTGACGAGCGTGGTGAAGGTGAACTCCCACTTTCGCCCCGTAGAGTTGATGATGAGGCGACGCTCTTCTTCTGTTTTTCCCAAACAGAAAATCAAGGTGTTGGCTCCCTGTACAAACATGAGAAACACCAGCAGGGCTCCTAATAATGATACGAGGAACCACCAGTATGATTGCAAAAATTCGTATGTCATAATACTTTCGGGTTTTGTTGTTTACTGAAAAACTATCCTATGATTCTTTTCGAAATCTTTCTGAAAAACATTGATTATCAGAGAGATTATTCATATTCCGGTCCTTTCTTGATCTGCTTCACCAGGATGCTGATTTCCACGGCAAGCATGGTGGTGAAGAGTGCCAGGAAGATGAAGAAGGTGGTGGCCACGCTACCTGCCTCGACGTCAGAGATGGCGGCGCTTACTGGCAGCAGGTCTTGGATGGTCCAAGGCTGGCGACCGATTTCTGCTACTATCCAGCCCGATTCTGAGGCGATGTAAGCCAGCGGAATCATGATGATGGCGGAAATGAGGAACCATCGGTATTGGGCGATTTCCTTCTTATAGACCAAGAATAGGCTGAGGGCGAAGAAGAGAATGAGCAGGCAGCCTACTCCCACCATCAGGCGGAAGGCGTAGAAGCAGATTGGGATGCTCGGCACCAGTTCCCTGGCGTCCTTGATGTAACCATATCCGAAGTATTTCATGTTCTCCCTGAGGATAGGGAGCTGGTCTTGCGCCTTGGTTTCGCGATAGGTTTTCAGGGCAACAATCGCCTTCTTGCCCCGGGCTATCTTTTCCTGCACGGATGGTTCCCGGGTGCCATCCTCGTGGGTGTAACCCTTGAGGATATCGTTCACGCCTGGCACGTAGCCATCGGCTGTGCGGGTGGCTAAGAACGAGAGCATGTTAGGAATGGCGATGCGCATGGCTGGCTCCTGCTCGTTTTCGTAATCGGGCTGCCGGAAGGGATGAACGGCTGCTATCGCCGTAAGGCTCTCGCCCTTTCCACCATTATATAATGCTTCCATCGCAGCCAGTTTCATTGGCTGCACCTGTGCCACCCGATAGGCGGAATTGTCGCCGGTCATCGCAGCCAGCAGGGTGGCGATGAGTCCTACTCCGGCACCCATCTTGATGCTCGCCTTGGCAAGTTGGGTTTCTCTCTTTTTCAGGAGATACCAGCAGCTTACGGCTACCACGAAGATGGCTCCGATGATCCAGGATGAGGTGACGGTATGGGTGAACTTGTTGATGGCGAATGGCGAGAGTGCCACATCCAGGAACGAGGTCATCTCGAAGCGCATGGTGTCGGGATTGAATTCCTGTCCCACCGGATATTGCATCCAGGCGTTGGCTACGAGAATCCACCAGGCAGAAATGGTGGCGCCAAGTCCCGTGAGCCAGGTGGAGGCAAGGTGGAAGCCCCGGCTCACCTTATCCCAGCCGAAGAACATTACGGCTACGAAGGTGCTCTCCATGAAGAATGCCAGGATGCCTTCGATGGCTAGGGGAGCGCCGAACACGTCGCCCACGAACCAGGAGTAATTGCTCCAGTTGGTGCCGAATTCAAACTCCAGGATGATGCCTGTGGCAACGCCCATGGCGAAGTTCACGCCAAAGAGTTTTTGCCAGAAACGGGTTACGTGCTTCCAGAACGGTTTGTTGGTGCGGTAGTAACATGTTTCGGCGATGCCCATGATTACTGCCAGTCCCAGGGTGAGCGGCACGAACAGCCAATGGTAGATGGCCGTGAGTGCGAATTGTGCCCTCGACCAGTCGATGGTGGCTGATGTAATGTCTAACAATAGATTTGTCATCATAGTTGAACGGTTTTAAAATTGTTATTATATAATGTTTTTGTATTTCTTCTGATAATATGGAATTGAAATTCAGAGTCTTATCTGTTCAGAATTTCCTTGGATACGAAGCCAGCCTTGTCTCCGTTTTTTGCATTACTGTTAATATAATTCGGAAAGAAGAAGAGCTTGAGCACCAGGAAGATGATGGCAAGCTTGATGAGGATGATGGTCCAGAGCGTCTTGCCCAGGGTCATCGTCCTGAAACCATCATAATAGAGATGGAATATTTGGGATAGGAGTCCTTGCTTCATCGGCTTTACATCTGTTGTCATCGGCTTCCCATCCGTTTTCATCAGATTTTCATTCTTTTCCTTCTTCATACTTACTCCTTCTTTTAAAAATCTGCTGTAAATCTACAATAAAATTATGTAACTACCAAATATTTTCTCGAAAAAGTTACAAAAAAGGGTTGTTTTTAGGTATCTCATAAAGAAGTTGTTTAAAAGTCTTTCTTTTGACTTTCGTCTGTTTATCCATCCAAAAGAATCTATCTTCTCTAAAAACTTGCTTTTTATTCCTTTATGTTAAAATCTCTTCCTCAAAAATAGCTTATCTTTGCAATCTCATTACAAGAAATGAGATGCAAAAAAACTTATCATATAAAATAGGAGAAAAGAAAAATGGAAAAGAATGAAATGAAAGAAAATAAGGAAAACGTAGTGATTGATGATTTCGACTTCTCTCTGATAGCCGATTTCTTCAAGAGGGTAGATAGGCAGGGTCCTGGCGGCGAGTGGGAGACACGGCTTGCCACGAGCTTGATTCCCGATTTCAAGCGAAAAATTCGTATCGCCGACATGGGGTGCGGCAAGGGAAGCCAGACCTTCGTTCTTGCCGATGAATATGATGCAGAGATTGATGCCGTAGATTTATTGCCCGAAATGATGGAAGGCATTCGGAAGAAAATTCAGGCGAACGGATTGGAAAATTGCGTTCATCCTGTCCAGGCATCGATGGATGATTTGCCTTTTAGAAAGGAATCCTACGATTTGATTTGGGCGGAAGGTTCCATCTTCATTATCGGTTACGAGAAGGGCCTGGCGTATTGGCGTGAGTTCCTGAAGCCCGGCGGCTTTATTGCCGTAACGGAATGTAGCTGGCTCGGCAATAAGCGCCCGGAGAACATGAGTTGGATAGAAGATAATCTTCCCGAGATTGATACCATTGAGCATAAGATTCATCAGATGGCAGAGACGGGTTACGAGCCCTACGCTCATTTCATCCTGCCCGAAACCTGCTGGACGGAGAATTATTATGCCCCGATGCAGCCGGCGATGGAAGCCTTCCAGAAAGACCATCCCGGAGACCCTAAGGCGCAGGTTTTCATCGACCGTCTGAAAGAGGAAATCGCCTATTACGAGGCGAACAAGGATTGCTTCGGCTACGTGTTTTATATTGGAAGAAAAGTTTGATTTTTTTGATACAGAAAAGAAATGTGTATGATAATAGGAGTAGTAATGATCAAGGTGGCGATGCTGGTTAGTCTTGCTGCCTATCAAATATTAAGTTAATAAGGAAATGGAAATTATAGAAAGAATTCAGAGTAGAAAGGATGTAAAGGCGATTAGTGTTCGCCTTTTGGGTGATTATAAGTCTGTCAATTATATGGAGGCTTGGAACAAGTTGGGTGCTTATTGTCAGAAGCATCATCTTGATTATGATTGTCCGGATGCAGAATACATCAACATCTATCACGACAATCCGGCAACGACTCCTGCTGAAGCCTGTCGCACGGATGTTTGTATCGCAGCTCCTATCGTAGAGCAGCTTCAGCCTGAGGAAGGTGTGAACATTATTACGATTTATGGCGGTCGCTTCCTGGTTTATCGTTATCAGGGACCGTATGAGAATCTGGCAGAAGTTAACGCCAAGGTTTATGGCGAACTCCTTCCTGCATCTGGCGAGAAGGTGAAGTTGGGAAGCGGAGTGTTGGAAAATTGTCAGATGTTTGAGCGTTACCTGAACGACCCGGAGACAACGGCTCCGGAAGAATTGCTAACAGAAATTTGGATTCCGATAGAGTAGAAATCATGCTAAATATATTTAGGTTAAGATTAGGAGCATTACTTCATTTTCTGATAGCCATAGGCCATTTGATTTGCCTCTTCTTTTTGGAGGAGGCATTCAAGGCTTATTGTATTTTATATGAAATGAAGCATCTCTGTTTTGACCAGGAATGGCTGTTGTATGCTGTTACGGTTTGTCTGGCAGTAGGCTTTGCTATTTTATATGCGCTCTCTGTTGCAGGCGATATTAGAAAGTTACCATTACAGAGATTGGTGATGATAGCCATTGTTGGCTTGTATTCTATCAGAGTAATAGTAGGGATTGATTGGCTGTAGTATGAGTTTACTTATCTGCAATTCTTCTCGACTTTAGTGCCAGCGATTCTCGTCTATTGCTATTTTCCCGGGCTGAAACGAGAAAAGCAAGTATAAAAAAGAATGTTATGAAGAAAGAGATAAATGCAAGAGAAACTTCCAGGGCGGCGGCGTTCGAATTATGGATTTCGTCGCCGATGCCGATGGTAACCCTGACCAAGACATTCGATGTTTCCCGAATTATGAAGATAAGCAGGAAGAGGGGGTGGAAATTCAATATGATCTTGTGCTGGGCGATAGGCTGTGCTGCATCGAGAACCAAGGAGTTTTATCTTCTTCCGGAAAAAGAATCTTCTAAAGGAATTCCTGATGAGGAAAAATCCCAAGAAAAAGAATCTGGTTCATCCTGGCGATTGATGCAATACGATTCTATCGCCATTAACGTAATCGTGGGAAATAAGAAGGGAGGAATCAATTCCTGCGACATTCCTTATTCTGATGATATTCAGAAGTTTAATGAAGATTATCTTCGTCTGACTTCTGAGGCTGCTGCTGAATGCAAATCATCTTCTTTAGAGGATGCGATGGTGGTGGGAACGTCGGCGATGATAGGAACGGAGCTTGATTGTATCGTGAATCAATACACGGATTTATTCTGCAACCCCATGCTGATGTGGGGAAGTTATCATCGTGGTTTCTTCAGAACCACGCTCCCCATCTCCTTCCAGTTTCATCATGTTCAGATGGATGGCGGCAAGGCTGCAGGATTTCTGGAGTTATTACAAGTAATCATCAGGTTCTTGCAATAACTCCACGTCTTAATCTGAATTCCATCGGGCTCACCCCGTGTTTCCGCTTGAATGCCGTGCAGAAATGACTCTGGTAATCGTAGCCTAATTTGATACCGATGTCGGCAATCGGCAGACTTGTGTCGAGGAGATAATGAACCGCGAAATCCATGCGGAAATCGAAGAGATACTGGAATACCGTGGTACCAAACTCCTGCTTGAAGGCTTTCTTCAGGGTGCATTCGTTGGTGCCCACCATTGCCGCCAACTCGTGAAGCGATGGCATTTCCTGATAGTGGGTGAGGATGATGCTCTGGGCATCGTGTATCTTGTCACGGAGGCTGAGACTGAGGGCTTGGGCGCTTGGCAAGAGGTTAGCGGGCAGGAGAAATCCCGAGAGGCAGTCGATAATCTTCGATTCCAGGTATTTGGAGGCTTGGTTGCCTAACAGGCGGGAACGCTGGATGTCTCGTGCCGCCTTGATGACTGCTGCTATGGCGGGCTGGTTGTACTTGATGATGGTTTGGGTGTCGAAGGTTGGGTTGGTTAGAGGGGAGAGTTGCTCAAAAACCTCCGGGTCGCGCTCGATAAATTCTTCTAAGAATTGCTGCGGGATGACCACGTTGAAGATTTCGAATTGGGTGCCCTGGTTCAGGTGAGTGTTGGCACCACCTTCGCCGCTTAGAAAACAGAGGCTTGCCTCGCCTGTTTTCCACATCATTTCCTTTTTTTTACCACGACCGCCGTATACTTCTTGCATGCTGCCGCCAAAGGTTGGCATGGAGAAGAGCAGGGCTGGTCTGACCTCGTGCTGCGCGATAAACTTGGTGTTGTTCGCCTTGCCAAAATAGTGTTGGTTCATAATGCCAAACTTCCGGTAATGCCACTCCTTGAGCGAAACTTCCATTGCATTCGATTCGATGTGGTTGCTCCGTTCCATCCCATGGTTGTCGATGAAGATAAGGCCGTTTGTCCTTACTTCCCCTTCTATCTTTCCATCTCTTATAATCTGACAGTCGATCATTAGCTTTACTTTTAGTTGTTTTTATGCAGCGAAATTGCAATTAAGCAAGAAATTCGTTGCAAATATACTATTTTCGAAGTTAATATGCAAGTTTATTTATAAAATTATACCCCTTTTCGAAAAAAGTCTCTGCTCTATTTTCCTCCCATTCGTCCCACGGCTTCCTGGGCGGAGTTCTCGCCACGGTATTGCTTCTTGGCCTGGTTGAAGCGATAGGTGAGGCGGAGCTGGACGCTTCGGGTGTCTACCCACTTCTGCTGCTGGAACCGTACGTTGCCGTAGGTACCGTCGGTCTTTTGGCGCTTGGTGTTGAAGATGTCGTTCACGTTCAGGCTTAGCGAGAGACGGTCTTTCAGGAAACTCTTGTAGAGCTGGAAGTCGAAGTTGTGCACGCTGCAGAGGGTGAGGAAATCGTAGGTGCCGCTGCTTCGGTAGGAGAACGAGAGATTCATGTACCAGCCCTTTGGAAGATGGAAGCCGTTGTAGAGGCTGAAGATGCTGTAGGGGTTGTGGAAGCTTTTCTCCTTGCCCATGCTGACAGCCTTGATGAAGCCCTGCTGGATGCCTGCCTGCACCTGTGGCTCGTAGAAGCCCCAGCGGTGGCGGTAGCCGAGGAAACTGCCCCAGTTCCAGCAATGGTCGATGTTGGTCCAGGTGATGTAGCCCGTTTGCGGGTCATCTGAATCGGGTTCGATGATGCTGGTGATGTAATCCTTTACGTAGGTGTAGCTTGCCTGGAGGAAGAGGTCGCCGTAGCTTGCCTGGTATTGGAACTCGTGGCGCTTGGATGGCTCCAGCTGGCTGTTTCCTATCTGTCTCATGTAGTGGTTTGCGTAAACCGTGCCCGTGTTCAGCTCCTGGAAGGATGGTCGGATTTCGGAAGATCGGTAGCTCAGGGACTGGGAGAATCTGCCCACCTGATGAGTGAGCAGGAGGGAAGGGTAGAGGTTGTCGTATTTGCGATGAAGCGGCTCGGTGGAGGCTGTTTCATCTTTCAGATAATCCAGGCGGCTGTCCACGTGCTCGTATCTCAATCCTACTCTTAATGAGAAGGGCTTGAAATCGAGTGAATACTCGGCGAAGACGGCAGCATGATTTTCCTTGGTGATGCTGTGGGTAGAGATTCCCTTATCGGCAGGGGTGTAATCGGTGCGCGATTCGCTCTTCACGTAGTTGTACTCGGCGCCCATCATCCAGGTTTGCTTGTCGTTGATGGTGTAGTTGGCGCGGGCCTTTGCTCCCCAGATGGTTCCATCGCTTTGCGGCAGGAGTGTGAACTTGTTTCTGGCATCTTCCTCGCTAACTCCATTCGCCAGATTCTTCTCCGAAATCTCATTCACGAATTGGCCCTGCTCTGTGTGCAGCTTCACGAAATCGCCGAAGATGTTCAGCTTCCATTTTTCTCCGTAATGGCCCTGGTAGAAGGCGTTCACGTGGTGCTGCCAGTCGTAATAGAGGAACTTGTTGTCGCCCGTTACGTTGTCATCTACGTGATTGTTGGTCATCGCATAACTCGTCATCTTGAAAGGCATCGGCTGATGGATGTTGTAGCCGTCGTATTTTACTCCGAAGGTTTGCTTTTCAGTCAGAGCAAGGTCGGCTCCGGCACTCCAGTAGAAGCGGTCGTAGTAGCTGTGCTTGCTGTCGAGGGTGGCGGAGGCAATGTAGGTGGTGGCGTTATCGCCTGCATTATTTCCAGTATTATCGCCTGCCTGGTTGCCGCTTACGTAATTTGTGGCGATGTCCTGTTCTTTCCATATTCCCTGCCAGTTGGCGTAGGCCAGTTTGCCGTAGTAGGTCATTTTGCCGTGGGTGTAGGTAAGGTCGAGGTCGTGGTTGTTGCTCACGAAGGAGTCGAAGAGGAAGCCGGAGTTCTCCACGATGGCGAGTCCTTGCAGGTTCTTCTTGGTGGTGATGAGCAGCACGCAGCCCACGTTGTTGCCGTATTCGGCTCCGGGATGATGAATCACTTTCACCTCTTTTATCTGTGTAACGGGCAGGTTTTCTACCACGCTGTAATCCTGCACCTTTCTATCGTTGATGTAGATTTCGGGTGAGCCGCCGATAAATGCCTGCGGTTTGCCATCCTTGTTTTTGAACATTCCGGGAAGTTTGGCAAGCACTTCTGTAGCTGTTGGTTCCTTTTCGAGCGAAGTTCCCGAGATGCGCGCCACGATTCCCCCGTTCTTCTGGCGGAATTGCGAGCGGGTTCCCTTGATGGTTACGGCTGCGAGCTGTTTCTCCCATTGGATGCTGTCCTGGCGCAGCTTTTCCTTCATCGCCTGAATGCTGTCCGGATGAAGATTCTCCTTGAACGCCTGGATATTGTCTGTAGAAAAACTCTCTGCAGAAATGCTCTCTGCTGTAGTGGTCTTGGTTTTCTGAGCGTGCATCATCATCGGATTTCCTAAGATGAGTAAGCCGCTCATGATCAGTTCATGTTTCATAATTTTCTTTCTTATTATCATGTAAATATGCTGCAAAATCTTGGAAATGATGCTGAACAAGAATCTTGCGAATGATGTTGCAAAATTACGGATAAGGAAAGAGAGCGATTTTAATATAACGGAATTTTTTTCTGATAAGATTTGTTTTTTTTTATGGAATAAGTCTTGCTGTTTCATCATAATTCGTTATCTTTGCACTATTTATAGGATAAGCTGGATCTTGGAGTTTTATAGGATAAGCTGGATTTCTGCAAGTTTTATAGGATAAGCTGGATTTCTGCAAGTAGAATTAAAATATAATGAGAAGAAATGTAGAATTAATTTAGTGTGAAGAAATAATGAACATAGAATCAATTAGAGAGTATTGCCTCTCACTCCCTCTTGCAACCGAGGCTTTCCCCTTTGATGAGCGAACCTTGGTGTTTCGAATCTTCGACAAGATCTTTGCTTGTGTTGACCTGGAGCGCCCCGAGTGGGTTACGATGAAATGTAATGCCGATTATGCCCTCGAACTTCGGGAGAAGCATTCCGAGATAGAAGGTGCCTGGCATTGGAACAAGAAGTACTGGAATCAGGTGAATCTCTACGGTGGGCTGGAAGATGATTTCATCCAGTCCCTGCTTCGCCACAGCTATTCCGAAGTGGTGAAGAAGCTCAAGAAACAGGAAAAGCTTGATCATCCGGAAATCATGGAAGTGAAGGAATAAACGAATGATGAAAAAAGAAAAAAGAAGACTCTGAATTAGCAATAAGAAATGCTGATTCAGAGTCTTCTTGTTAATATATAATTCCTAATTTTTTTAGTCTTGATTGAATCGCTCCTTTCGAACGCTCCATGATTTCTGCTATTTCTTTTATAGTTTTTCCTTCATTATAAAAGCTTATCAGAATATCATCTGCTACTTTTTCCCATGGGAGATAGGCGTTTCCATGTTCTTTTCTTTTTTCTTCTAATGTATATGCTTTTTTAGGTGTTTGGGGTGTAGGAACTTTATCCAGAACCCTGTATTCCCAATCTTCAATCGTTCTGGTTTCGGTACTGAAACTGATACCTATCTTTACGAGTTTTCTGTCGTCAGCCTCGAAAGGAACCATGTAGCCTTTTTCGTCTATCTGGGCGAGGGCTTCCTTGGCAGACTTGTTGATTTTTATCTCGAAGACGAAGATGGTGTGGGGCGAGAACATCACGGCATCGGCTCTGCCCCTGCAACTCTTCACCTGCGTGAGAACGGCGATATTCATCATCGAAAGCATGATGTAGAAAACGGTCTCGTAATAATACTCGTTTTTCTGCATATCTGCCAGCACATCCTTTCCGCCTTCCGGGTAGGGAATGGCAGCGAAGTAGGATTTCATCAGCGTCATCGCCTTGTCGATGTTTCCGTAAACCAAGGCTTGATAGAAACGAGCCGCAAAGCCCAGCGAAGTACCATCGCTCAGATGGGTGTAGAGCGGCAGCAGGTTTTCCATCAGTCCGGCTCTTACTTCCTTGTTTGGAATGCCGAGATAGTAACCTTTGGAGAGAGGGTCGTAGCCCTTGATAGTAAGATAACCGCTCTGATAGAGCAGAGGCAGGGCATCCGACATCTTCTCAGTAGGGCGGTCAAATGAAGACGAGAAGGCAAAGACGTTGTCCAGCTCCGTCACGTCAGTCTTGAATCTCTGCATCTGATTGATGAGATAGGTAGAAGTACCCGATGCAAACCAGTAGTCCTCTATCTCGCCCGATGCCAGGGCACGCATCAGACTGAACGGATTGAAGATGTCTGGGCTGTTTCTTGTGAAATGATAGCCGTCGTAATTCTCCTGGAGCATCCGTGCCATCTCTTCCTTGCTCACCTCATTGTGCTCCGCCATCAGTTCGATGTCCTGGTTCAGGGTGGTGGTAAGTTCCTCTTTAGTAATGCCGCAGATGGCAGCAAATTCTGGGTCCATGGAGATGTTGGCCAGATTGTTGATGGCGCTGAAGATGCTGAGCTGCGAGAACTTGGTGATACCCGTGATGAAAGCGAATCTGATGTATTCATCATTAGCCTTGATTGGGGCATAAAATTCCTGTATGATGGTTCTGATTTCTGCTAACCTGTCCTCATTATGGAGCACATCAAGAAGCGGCGCATCATATTCGTCTATGATAATGATGACCGGCTTGCCTGTTTGCTCTTTTGCCGAAATAATCAAGTTCTTGAATCTGTCTCCGGGAGTTTCACTTTCTGGATTATTTCCCCAGATACTTTCATATTCGGAAAGTTTGTAATTGAATTTGGATTGCAAATCTTTGAGATTGCAATTCTTGAATGTGGACATATCGAAATGCAGGACAGGGTATTCTGTCCAGTCCTTTTCCAATCCCTCAATGGCAAGCCCCTTGAACAGGTCTTTTTCGCCTGCGAAATAGGAATGGAGGGTTGTGCTCAGCAAGGATTTTCCGAACCGGCGGGGACGACTGAGAAATACGTATTTGTACTTCTTGGTCAACTTGTATATCAAGTCAGTCTTATCCACATACACGCATCCTCTCTTGATGATGTCGCTGAATGTCTGTATTCCCACAGGATAAATTCTTTCTACCATAGTCTTTGCATTTTTATTTGTGGCAAAGTTACGAAAAGTTTTTGAATATGGAGTAAATTGCCATAAAAAATGAGGGATAAGGGAATGAAAAATAGGGGCTTTACGGCAGAATAGGGAAATTTATTCATTTTTTCTGTAGTTTGGGTAATGCGTGTTTTCGGGAATCTTCGTATCTTTGCACTCGGAAATCATGATCATCATATAATCATAACTATAAGTACAACAAATAAGTATTAAAAATATGTATATAGAGAAAATAAAGTCGCCAGCCGACTTGAAGAAGCTGGATTTGAAGGAACTGCAGGTGGTGGCTGATGAAACCAGACAGGCTGTGCTAAACCGTGTAAGCAAGCATGGCGGTCATGTGGGGCCGAACCTGGGATTCGTGGAGGCTACCGTGGCGCTTCACTACGTTTTTGATGCGCCAAAGGATAAGCTCGTGTTTGACGTAAGCCACCAATGCTATCCGCATAAGGTGCTCACCGGACGAGCTGCGGGATTCCTCGGCGATGTGGATGACATGAATGCTATTTCGGGCTATTCTTCTCCTGCTGAATGTCCGGAGTATGACAATTTCGAGGTAGGGCATACTTCCACTTCCGTGAGTCTTGCCACCGGTTTGCAGAAGGCGCGCGACATCAAGGGAACCGATGAGAACATCATCGCCATTATCGGTGACGGATCCCTTTCGGGCGGCGAGGCTTTCGAGGGACTGG
>SAMEA3663085__coassemble_525_pt1 | contig 14655 bp, 9 predicted proteins | sample SAMEA3663085__metabat2_high_PE_025 | metagenome-assembled genome bin SAMEA3663085 (sample SAMEA3663085) | pig gut metagenome | biome: pig gut; feature: pig-associated habitat; material: faeces | place: France | collected 2012
CCTGCTTGCTTTTATTGTGCTATGCTATCCACACGCTTTTGCAAGTGACCCAGAAAGGGGCTATCAACTGATAGCAGATAACAAAAATGCGCTTATTACTTCCAAATCTCGTTGCTTTTTAAGGTTTTGGAAGTAATAAGCACTAACATGATATTAAAAAGGGCACGATTGCTCGTGCCCAAAAGAATTCTTTACCTACTTATCTATAAGAGGAAGTTAGCAGGCTTCACTTCCAATCATGATTGATCTAATAATTCTTTCCCTTTGAATTGTCTAGAATGTATTCAAGCTGAAAGGCAAACTTTCTTTTAAAGATTGATATTGATGTGCACGCGTACACAGCAAATCACAACTATTAATAAGTAGCAAAGCTCCATATCAATAATATTTTTAGTTAACATACTCATCTACAAAACTATTTAATCTATCAATTGTTTGCATTCCCTATTCGAAACTATTGAACAGCAACTTTCTTTACACTTCCATCGCTATACTTCACGATGTTCAAGCCTTTGGTTGGGGCAGATAATCGCTGCCCTTTCACGGAATAGCGAGAGATTTCTTTGACATCAGTAGAGGTTGTCACATTATCAACTCCTGTTACATCATATTCCACGATATTCTTAAAATCACCCCAATCATCAGAAAGCCAATAATCCAAGTAAGTTCCCTTTGGTACATATAATGTATATTTCTGTTTATCTGTTTCTGAAAAAACAGATGTTCTTTTAAATTTCAACGGTGTCTCCCAACTAACATAAATCGAGACCAAATTACAACAATCAGAAAAAGCCCTATAACCAATGGTATTCACACTTGAAGGAATTCTCAAACTTGCCAAACCATTACAGCCAAAAATAGCTTGTTCTCCTATCGAAGTTACAGTTGGAGGAATATTTAAACTTAGCAATCCACAGCAACCGTAAAAAGCATAATCCCCTATAGAAGTCACACCCGAAGGAATACACAAACTTGTCAGCCCACAACATCCTTTAAATGTATTATATTCTATTGTCGTTATACCTGTAGGTAATGCCAAACTCGTCAAACTACTACAGTTCTCGAAAGCTGACCCTCCAATTTCCGTAACCCCAAAAGGAATGTTTAAACTAACCAAATTACAACATCCCTCAAAAGCAGAAAATGAAATTTTTGTAACACTAGAAGGAAGTACCAAACTCAGCAATCCACTACAATTCTCAAATGTGCCACTTGCAACAACTGTAATACCTAATGGTATATCAAGACTTGTTAAGCCAGTGCATCCTCTAAAAGCATAATTCCCTATAAAAGTCACTCCCGAAGGAAGACATAAGTTTGTCAAACTACTACAATCAGAAAAAGCCATGTCACCTATCGAAGTTACACTTGAAGGTATTTCTAATTTTTCTAATTTTTCACAAGAATGAAATGTTCCATATCCGATTTCATCTATCGCAGTTGGAAGTTGTTCTATAGATTCCAAATTATCGCAGAAAGCAAAAGCGTTAGTTCCTAAAGATGTCAAAATTGACGGGAGCGTTATCTTTTTCAAACTAGGACAATCTTGAAATGCGTTTTTCAATAGTTTGTCATCTCCTATATAAGAACCACATTTCCCGACCTCTAAGCGCACCTCTGATAAATCTAAAACTGCAAGATTCCCCGATGTATGTTCAGTAAAAATGTTAGTACCACCAGCCATTTCACGAACAAATTCCCAATCCTCATTATTTACCTTGCCTACTAACTTCAAATTGGTTATCTTATACTTCTTATTAGTGCCTATCTTTGTTGAAAGTGTTCCTGCTTCATCAAGCTTAATCGTAATTTGTTGATTAATCAGATCATCTGCCGCATGTGAAACTGTACCACAAAACAGCAGAAGCATCAACAGAACAAACTGTTTCTTAAATGTAATCATATTCATAATTCTTTTTATTTTTATTCTTTTGTTGATAAAATAGCATCCACTAGATTCTTCAAATCCATTCTCTTCACCTTACCGCAAATTTTGCACTTAGGGTTCTTTTTAGAATTGATGACATAGTATTCACCCTCACGCTCAATACAAGCATGAGCCAAACTATGACGCAAATGCTTGAGCAGAGGGGCACAGACACATTTCCCCTTAAAACATAACGTATTAAGAGTTTCTGGATATTTCAATTCTATTTTATGAGTCACCTTGAAAAAGTGCCATCAAAACAGAGGGGTACCTCAAAATGCTTACAGTTTAAAACTTAAAAGCATAAGAAGAACTATTCTGTATGAAATTTATAGCATAAAATACCCCATTTTTTTGTTTCTTTTTGCTGTTTAACTTTCAGATTGATAGTGCTCTGACTTTTTCAAGTGGACTCTTTTATTCTTATTCGTATCATGGACCAAAGTTACTTTATCTTTGATTTCAGAAGGCACATCTTTATAGGAATAACCCGTGTGGTTACCTTTTTCTTCTTTCTCATACTGATACAAAATCGAATAAAAGAACTTCACATCCTCAGGTTTCAAGGAAGAGTGAAACATATCCATCTATTTTTGAGAGTCACGTGCTGCGACTATCTGATTTCTTTCTTCTTGGGTAAAATCTTGCCCACAAATTGTACAAACATAGTCACCAGTTTTAACTGCCACAAACTCTGAACCCAAATGAGTTTCAGGTTCTAAATGAGGATGAGAACAAGGTTTGTCACCCCACTCCTTACGAAGTTCTTCAGCTTTTTTATAATCCATATCTATCCTTTCTTGCCCACTTCCGAAACCCCATAAAAGCAAGCACCAATATTTTAAATTAAATGGAAGACGTGGGATCTCCCCGTCACTCGTTCCACTGATTGAGGCCTTCGCATTGCCCTGGATTGTTGAACGAGCAACGTCGAAGCCCACGCCGATATGGATACACTTTTCCCTATACAGATATAAGACTTATCACTTGACGCAATAAGCCATACCAGTAAAGGGATGTGGATATACACATCCCGAGGGCATCTACCGTTGCAATGTTCGTGACAATCCATGAAGTTTGCGAAGTTTCAATCAGTCAAGAACAAAGCGTCGAGTAAACGCCTTATATGTCATGATACCGTCCCTTCCAAGTCCTCGTCTCAGCAAATCCTCCTCCCAAAAGATAAGGAAAAGCCTCAACTCGGCGTGAGCAGAATGGTATCTGCGTGCAAAGGTAATGAAAATATTAAAAAGTTGTATTGTTTTCGCTTACTTTTTTATCACAACAGGAAAACATTTTACTTGTGAAGGGGCACAAAACATAAAAAAGTCCTTGATACATCACGCGCCAAGGACTTCGAGCTCTATTTATTTATGAAAACGCAGCCCTCCGCTAAAAGACAGCTGCCTGTAAATCTGCTTTATTTTGTTCCCAAGAGGAAATCGAAGAGACTCATCATCATGATGCCCTCCTCATTATAATTAGAATAGTATCTGTCGCCTACGATAATCACCTTACGGAAGCCATCTTTCACATTGAGCAACGAAGCTTGCTCTTGGTCAACCTTTTCTTTATTAGGTAAGGCGTATGCCGACTGGATATAAAGGCGTTCGTCGTGGCGATTCACCACGAAATCAATCTCAAGATTCCTACGTTGCAACTTACCATTCTCATCTCGCTTGAAGCTCTCCACCGATCCCACATCCACAGTATACCCCTGCTTCCGCAACTCGTTATAAACCATATTTTCCATGATATGAGTGAATTCTACCTGTCGGAAATCAACCACGGCATTTCTTATACCAATGTCCTCGAAGTAATACTTGGTGCCAGTACCAATATATTTGCGCCCCTTCACATCATAGCGCAAAGCCTCGCTGATGATAAAGGAATCCTGCAGGTATTCCAAATACTTGCTGATAGTATTGCCACTTATCTCTACTCCACCAGCCGACTTAAACGTATTGGAGATTTTCAAGACATTGGTACAAGAACCTATCGTAGATGCAAGGAGACGTACCAGTTCTTTCATTCCCTCTGGATTCTTCAAGCGATTACGTTCCAATACATCTTTCAAATAAACCGTCTCATAAATCTCTCGAAGATAGTTTTGCTTGGCTTCAGGACTTTCCATCTGCACCACAGCAGGCAATCCACCATAAAGATAATAGGTTTCCAAAGCTTGTTGCATCTCTCCTCCTACAACCTCGTAGTATTCAGAAAAGCTCAATGGATGAATTCGGATTTCCCATCCTCGCCCTCTGAACTCCGTGATTACATCCTTTGACAAGAACCGGGCATTGGAACCAGTTACGTACACCTCAGCATTCTCTACATGGAGATAAGAATTGAGCACATCCTCAAACTCCTTTACCATCTGAACCTCATCAAGAAGAATGTAATACTTCTCCTTATCTACCATCTGAGCATCAATATACTCTAAGAGTGCATCCGGGTCACGGAGTTTCTTGTTTCTACGGTCTTCAAGATTTACTTGTATGATATGGTCTTCCGCAACACCTCTTTCAAGCAAATGCTTGCAAAAGATGTTGAAAAGAAGAAAAGATTTACCACATCGGCGGATGCCAGTGATAATCTTTATCATCCCATTGCCTTCGGCAGAGATGAGCTTATCTAGATATTCCTTGCGTTCAAAATATACCATTTCGCTGAAAATTTTTGTGTCAAGACACGTATTTTTGCAGCAAAAGTACACTTTTCACACGACATCACCAAGTTTTATCGGGAATTACACGGAATATTTAAAGGTATTTAAACAAAGAAAGAGCGGAAAAACAACTGTTAACTGTTAACTCTGTTAACCCCAGTTGTTCTTCCGCCCTTAAACTTTATTCTGTGGCTTCTATTTTTGCCAAATTATTCCGCCAGCAACTTCTCTGCCATAGCCTTACCCAGCGCCTCGCACTGCGCCTTGACCTCTGGAGTAATCGCCTGCTTCATATCTACTGGCTCGCCTACTGGCTCGTAGTGAAGCTTGGTTTCGTTCCACTCCTGAATCTTAGCCACTGCCTTGCTTGCCCAGCAATGAGAACCGTACCAGCCGAGGAGGTGGTTCTTGACATCCTTATTGGCAAGCTCGGAGAGGAGAACCTCCATCTCGTGATAAAGACCGGCATTGTAGGTTGGAGCACCCACGATGAGACCCTTGTAGCGGAAAATGTCGCGCAGGATGTAACTGTGGTGAGTCTTCGAGATATTATACATCACGATGTTCTTCACGCCTGCCTTGCTTGCCGCACTGGCGATGATTTCAGCCATACGCTCGGTGTTGCCGTACATGGTGCCGTAGCAGATAACGAGGCCTGGCTCCGTCTCGTACTTCGACATCTTATCATACATACCGATTACCTTCTCGATATGCTCGTGCCAAACAGGACCATGGGTAGAGCAGATGTAGTCCAGCTCCACGCCAGCCAACTTCTTCAGGGCATTCTGAACAGGGATTCCATACTTACCCACAATGTTTGAGTAGTAGCGAACCATCTCCAGCCAGAAAGTCTCGCAGTTGATTTCCGTATCGATAATACCGCCATTCAGCGCACCGAAGCAGCCGAAAGCATCGCCCGAGAAGAGCACCTTGTTCTTCGCATCCAGAGTAACCATGGTCTCTGGCCAGTGAACCATCGGGATGAGAACGAAGCTCAGCTCGTGGTTGCCCAGAGAGAGGGTTTCGCCATTCTTCACCTCTACCACATCATCAGTTACGCCGTAGAAGCCTTCCAGCATTCCCAGGGTCTTCTTGTTGCCCACGATCTTGATATTAGGATAATATTTCTTGATGAGGGCGATAGAGCCGCTGTGGTCAGGTTCCATGTGGTTGATGATGAGGTAATCGATTTCGCGGTCGCCAATCACCTCGTGGATATTCTCGAGGAACTGGGTGAAGAAATCTACCTCTACAGTATCTACCAGCGCTACCTTCTCATCATCAATGATATACGAGTTGTAACTCACTCCGTTAGGCAGAGGCCAGAGACCCTCAAAACGATGCTTGTTGCGGTCGTTTACGCCTACATAATAAATTTTGTTTGTAATCTCAGTCATAATATTTATTTTTTTACTTTTTTACCTTTTTACACCGCTCTCCGAATTCCTTGGAAACATAGTTGTAGATGTCCTTGCAGCATTCGGCAGAGAACTCCTGGGCACTCTTCAGCAAACTGTCCCATTGCGCCTCGGTCAAACCGTGATCGATGTCCTCGCGAGTGATTCCATCCTTGATCAATCCGAATACGAAACCGGCATTGAAGTTGTCGCCAGCACCGATGGTGCTCACCGTCTTCATCTTCTCCGAAGGATAACTCTTGGCAAATCCGTTCTCCGCTCTCACCTCCACCGGGTCGGCACCCTGGGTGCAGATGAACTTCTTGCAGTAGAAGCTGATTTCGGCATTATACACCTTGTCTGCCTCCGGTTTTTTATAGAGGATTCCGAAGTCTTCATGACTGCCGCGCACGAAATCCGCCATCTCTAAATTCTCTATCAGATTAGGCGTAATCTTCATGATTTCGTTCTGATGAGAAGCACGGAAATTCACGTCGTAATAGAGGATGGCTCCACGACTCTTGGCGTATTCCAGGAAGCCAGCCACCTGAGGACGAACCACAGGATTCAGGGCGAAGAACGAACCGAAGAGTACGATGTCGCCAGCATTGATTTCGGGAGTAGCAAACTCCAACTGGTCGTGCGGATGATCCTTGTAGAAGATGTAGTCAGCATTGTTGTTCTCATCGAGGAAAGCTAATGAGAGAGGCGATTTCGAATCAGGGAAGACGCTCACATTGTCGGCATTCACCCCATTCTCCCTCAAAAACTCGATGACATACTCGCCGATACGGTCGTTGCCAGCCTCGCTGATAAACGAAGTATTCACGCCCGCACGCCCCAAAGAAATGACGGCATTAAACGACGAGCCGCCCGGCACCGCTTCTATCGGCTTGCCGTTCTTGAAGATAATGTCCAGAACGGTCTCTCCTATTCCTATAACCTTGCGCATTGTATATTTCTGTATCTTGTTAAAAACTATATTCTTGTTAAAAAACTATATTCTTGTCCAACCGGAAACGATTCTTTCCTGACCGGGAAACTGTTTCCTATCTGAAGAAGAATAGGAATCTTTCCCCGTCCGGATTTCCCCGGCAGAATTAATTGCAGGCAAAGATAAATGTTTTTGGCGATAATGCAAAATAAATAGCTGATATTTTTGGATAAATTACATTTTAGATGTAACTTTGCACATTAGAAATTTGCACAATGAATTTTGCACATTGATTTTGCATAGAAATGAAATACAATACACATACACTCGACAACGGACTCCGCATCATCCATCTGCCTTCCGACAGCAAGGTAGTATATTGCGGTTATCAGATAAACGCCGGCACCCGCGATGAGGAACCTGGCGAAGAAGGACTCGCCCATTTCTGCGAGCACGTCACCTTCAAGGGCACTGAGCGGCGCAAGGCGTGGCACATTCTCAACTGCCTGGAGAGCGTGGGCGGCGACCTCAATGCCTACACCAACAAGGAGGGCACCGTATATTATTCTGCCATCCTGAAGGAGCACATCGCCAGGGCAGTAGATCTGCTTTCCGACATCGTGTTCCACTCCGTCTATCCGCAAGCGGAAATCGACAAGGAGGTGGAGGTGATCTGCGATGAGATTGAGAGTTACAACGATTCGCCTGCCGAACTGATCTATGATGAGTTTGAGAATATCCTCTTCAAGGATTCGTCCTTAGGACATAATATCCTGGGCACTGCCGAGCAGGTTCGCTCCTTCACTACTGAGGATGCGCTGCGATTCACCCGCAAGCTCTATCGCCCCGACAATGCGATATTCTTCGCCTACGGGGATATTGATTTCAAGAAGCTGGTGAAGCTTGTCAGAAGGGCACTCGCAGATGATGATTCGGGCAAGCTTGCTGCAGAAAAGCTCCCTAAAAATTATCCATCTGTGGGGGAAGAGATTGCCGGGCAGACGATTGTGATGCAGAAGAATACCCATCAGGCGCATGTGATGATAGGAACAAGAGCCTACGATGTGAACGACGACCGACGAATGCCGCTCTATCTGCTCAACAATATCCTCGGCGGACCGGGCATGAACGCTAAACTCAATCTCGCCTTGAGAGAGCACAACGGACTGGTCTATACCGTGGAAAGCACGATGGTGGCCTACGGAGATACGGGAACCTGGAGCATCTACTTCGGTTGCGATGAACACGACATCAAGCGCTGCCTGCGACTGGTGCGCAAAGAACTGGACCGGATGATGGAGAAACCACTCTCCGACTCCCAACTGAAAGCTGCCAAAAAGCAGATTAAGGGTCAGATTGGCGTTGCCTGCGACAACCGTGAGAACTTCGCCCTCGATTTCGGTAAGAGTTTCCTCCACTATGGTTGGGAGAAAAACGTTGATTGCCTCTACGAACAGGTGGAAGCCATCACCAGCCAACAGATTCAAGACGTGGCAAGGGAACTTTTCGACAAAGACAGACTCATCACCCTGATTTTCAAATAATGTGTGTGTCATAAATCACATTCTGTGATATCTGTAGGACTATGTTTTTAGGTTTCCTGCCCTTTCTTGTCAGCCATAAACAGAGCTTATTACAGATTTTCAAACGGGAAACAGATGTGCTACGACAAAATTATAAAAAGCGCATCTGTTTTCCTGCGACAAAATGATAAGGGAAAAGTCGAGACTGATGCGACAAAATTATAATGCCGAAAAGATCATTTACGACAAAAATGATAAGGGAAATGAGTGGCTGTGACAAAATGATAAAGTGTAAAAAGCCATTTGAGACAAAATTATAAAGGAAACTGCCGCACTATAAATGAACTACTACGACATAGTTATAAAGCTGCTACGACAAAATGATAAGGGAAAAAAGAACTGTTAACTGTTGACTGTTGACAAATAAAGGCAACTGCGAAGGGAAACCTACAAAACCCCTGCAATTGCCTTTTATATTACCTATTGAATTAATAACTGCCTTTTTAAACTTTCAAAAACTGATTTCATCCGATTCGGCCAACAAACAGATCTTTTCTGATGCATTACAAGCCTTTCTGAAGTTTATCTTTTCTGAAATCCAACCGCAATAAAACAAAAAAAGGAGCATCCCGTCCCCAATTGTGGAAGCCCATTTGGCTTCCTCTTCGTTCAAAAACTACTTTCAAACGCGGAGACTTTCATCTCCAATTCTAACTTAAACGCAGGGATTCTCACCCCAATCTAACTAAACTTTTTTTCGAAGCCCATGACTACGGCTCCGTTCGCATGATTCCCTCTTAGGAAACCTTCTTGGCTAAGCCTAAGCGAGGTCGTTCTTGATTGCACCAACCTCAGCTGCAACAGCTACCAATACTGCGAAAACCATACCTAAAACTAACATAATTTTTACCTTTCTTTTTTTTAAGAGATTGCTTCCCGAAGAAAGACAACCTCAAGTTATCCTAATAATCTTTACCTATCTCTATATTGAAGACTCCGAAGAGCCTGTCAACTTTCATTTGTTATCCTATCTGCAATCTTTTGCCTTTATCTTAACTTTTCCAGCAATCTTTTCATGCTCTTCTTAGCAATCTCTTCATGCCTTCCAAGCTCGTTCTATGCTTATCCTAACAATCTTTATCCTTATTTCTGGTGCAAAGGTATAACTTTTTGTGTACGCACACAAATGTTTTAAGAGAAAAGTTTCCATACACCCCGATTTTTTGATTTAAGTCAAAAACCGGGGTGAATAGCATCTTTACGCAGCTACAACAGGCGTACCGTAGCGACCATATTTATTGGTGAACTTCACAGTTTTGGAATAAGTGCCGTCGGCATTCTTCACAATATGGCCTCGCTTCACCCACATACTGAGCAGGGAAGCCAGTCGGCCTGTCTTGCCATGGGCCAGATAAACCACCTGAATATCCTGCAGAGTGAATGTATCAGGCACATAAGCTAAGAGATTGCTCGGACCGCTGCAGCGAGTCACCATGCGATTGTCGCCATCTATCGCCTCCTGCATCTGGGCTCCGAAGAAACGCATCTTACACCAGAGGTCGTACTTCACCGTCCATTCCACGAAATCCTCGATAGACTTCTCCCATCTCTCGCCATTGGCCAGATAGAGCACCATGGCCCTGCGGAAGCCATTAGCCAGGGAGCGCTTGGCAAACTCAGCATAAGCCTTGTTGTCGGCCAGCTGGGCAGTCTCCATCACGTCAGCCTCCAGGCGCTCTGCCAACTGGCGCGCCTTCTTGCAATCCACCATGCCCTGCGCACCGTTCAGACGGTGGATGTAAGGCAGAAGAGTGGCTCTGAAGAGTGCATCATACTCGCCTACTACAGGACGTGGAGCGAAATCGGGACGGATGATGGTGGCAAGTGAAAGGCGGCTTACGGCGCCATCTGCCACCTCTCTCAGACTGAAGAATTTCTGCGTCACGGCGATGGTAGAACTTGCATTCCAGTTGAATCGGGTCTTCACACGGGCAGTTACACTCTTGGTTCCCACGCGCTCCTGTCCGTCCTCAGAATTGTCCCAGCAGAGGCGTACAAGCTGACTTGGGTCGTTGAACTTCTTGAGCATATCCACCTCGTCCATCTTGCAGTAGAGATAGCCGTTGCCTGCCTTCTGCGCATCATCGAGGCGCTGGATATAGGCAGCACGGGTCAGGTCGGGCGATACGATGCGAATATAGAGACCTTCCGGGCGCACAGGCTTCTTCTTGTTGTCGCCCATGCAGTTCACCTCGTCCTTCCATTCCTGCTCCTTCTCGCGGCTTATCTTGTCCTGCAGAGCCATGTCCTCTACGATGCAGTCGATAGGTCCGTTGACGAGTGATTTGCCGGAAGACATCGGTGCTATGAGGAGATTCATGATGGCAGCCTCGTGCACCTGATTGTCGATGTAGCGGAAGTTCACGCCCTTGAGATGGGCGGCAAGAGCTGGGAAGACTGCCATGGCCACGGCTGGCTTGAAATCGGCAGGCACCTTGCTGGTGAGCAGTTTCATCAACTTAGGCAGACGGGCTGGCAACTGCGGTGGAACTGGAGCATAAATGCCAGAATCTTCTGTGGCCTGCTGGGCAAGGAATCGCTTGCGGGCTATCTCTATAGCATGCTTTACAAGTTCCGGAACCACAGCCGTCTGGTTCACCTTGCAGGCGCTCTCCACGGTGGCGAAAGCCTTGTTCTCGTCCTCTCCGAAAATGTCGATTACCTGCTTGATCCATTCAGCATCGCTATTACAGATGTAGCGCAGGAGGCACGCTTCACGGAAGATAAAGTTGTTGCGGGAGCCGTGGGCAGGCGCACCGCCCATCACTTCGACAAGCGCCTTGACTATCGCTTCATAAGGCACTCCCTCATAAGTCTGCTCGTATTGGTTTGCAGTTCCGGTTCCGTTCCCTGCACTGTTTTCTGTTCCATCCTCGGCACTATTTCCAGTTCCGTTCCCTACTCCGCCGGTAATAGGTTCAGAACTAACTGTTGGGCTCCCCTTTACAAATTGCCCTTTTGAAGAAGATGAGGAAGAAGCCAAAGCTCTTCCATCAATATCGAGCCCTCTCTGGCGATAAGCCTCACGGTATTCAGCGATTTCATTTTCAGAGAGGCGCTTGTACCAGTTGTCAGCTACATAGATTTCGCTGGCAGCATCCGTGATGAAGATGATGCGCTCAGGAGTGATGCAGCTCTCATCCTCGGTGGCGTGGATCAGCTTGCAGAAAGCAGCCTGAGCCTCAGCGATGGTCATACCTACAGGAATGCGGATGTCGATGTGGGCCTTGCCACGGGCTGAGCGCTCGATGTGGAGCACCTTGCCTTGCCATAGGCGCAGGTCGGCATCAGAGAACTCCTGGGAGCGATGCTTCATCTCTTCCTCAGAGAAGAACATTCCGTTCAGGAGAAGGGCTCTCTTGACTGCTTCCTCTACCTCGTCGAGATGGTCGATATCTACGGTAGTCTGAAAGGTAAAGGACTCCGGGTCGATGCTTTTCTGGGCACGATGGTCGTCGAAGAAATGGAAGTAGTGAGGAGAACGGAAAGGCAACTGCTTCTTCAGCCCCTCTATCTGCTTGCCGATCTGCTCATACTGAGGCTCTCCTGCTTTTGCAGCCTCCTGCATCTTCTGCTGCTGGGCAGTAAGGTCACGAATCTGTCCCACGAGCTGAGAAAGCCAAGGCTGACGTGTCAGTTCCTTGTAGTAATCGAAGAGATAGGAAGAAATCTGTCCCTTGTTTCCATTTCTACTTGCATTCATTGCAATCAAGCGATTGCTTAAGTGTTTTAAATTTGTGTATTCTTTCATTTTAAAAAATTAAAAAGATTAAACAAAACACCTCTTGACTTTCAAAAGGCGCTGCAAAGATAATACAAAAATCGACTAAAAACAAGCTTTCGCCCACCAGATTAAACAGCGAAACGAGGCGAACAAACGCTGGAATAAAAAAGTATAAAAGTTGAGATATTGGGAATAAAAACTGACGACTCTGGCATAAAAATTGAAGTTCACTTTGAAGAAATAAGGAATATGTTGGAGTTTCCAGGCATATTCCTTATCTATTTCCACTTAAACGTTAATGAAGTTTAAGAAAAGAAGAAATAATGGGAGCAAAAAGAGTGAAGATGTAGGTCTTATTGCCTGAAGAACAAGCCAAAAAGCCATGATTTTAACTCCTCTGCCCCCAAATGAGCAAATTTTCCCTATTTTATATACTTATAAACAAACAATGCAAAAAAAAGTTTTAGTACTCATTAAAAAATTCACCTACATTGACTTTCATTTCAAAAGCATGCTTCTGGACACTTTTCTGAAAGGCGTCAATAATATCCAAATAGCGATAAAACTTAGCATTCTGAATCTTGATTTTATCTGGCTTCAGAGATTTCCATCTCTGGGCTGACTCATATAGGAGTTCATTGCAGGGTTTAGCCTGCTCCAGATCCTTCTTCTTGCAAGGTGACACCGCATCACTGCCAAACGGATGAAGACGGGCTATGAAATCGCAGAAAGGCTGCAGGTCGTTCCTGGTGAAAAATTTCCAGTCCGACAACAGATGGAATATCGGATACCAGTCGGACTGCTTTCGGATAAGCAGTTCCTGAGTATTGGGGTTCCTACGGACTGCAATTTCCTGCACACAGATTTCCATCACTTCCATCTGCCTTGCTCTCTTCGGATTCATTTCCTTACCTCCTGGCACATGCCGGAGCCTCAGCGTCTTCATCTCTTCGAGCGTCTCCAGGTCATTATACTTGCCCCAGCACTTCACATCATTCACGCGAAGGTTCATAATCATGAGGATGATGCCCGAGAGCAACTGCTTCATCTGCTTGCGAGGCAAGTGCTTGTAGTAGATTTCCCGGAGGAAATCCACAGGGTCGGCCTTGAACTTGCGGTACATATCGTAAGGGAAAGCCTCCAGTTCCTGCTCTATCTCGTCCAGGCGGTCGCTGTAATCATAGGTTCCCGTCTGCTTCCGGAGCAGATCTATAGGTGTCTGGATGAAGAAATTCCGGGCAGACTCGTTTCGGAAATCCGAGCAGGTGATGAAGCCCATATCGGATAGGAGAGTTTTTCGCTGCGAGAGGAAACGGTCATTTTTCTGGAGTTGCAGCAGGGTCTGTATATGCTTGCGGAGATTCGTCATCTCGCGGGAATAGTCGAAGCGGTGATTGTTCATGAAGCAATCCAATTGCAATTCAGCCTCCTCTGCCAGCATCTTCAGTTCGCTGACCTGCTCTTGAAACTCATCCTGCATTTCCTGTACCATTACCCTTCCTCTGCAGTCTGTCGGATAGCGAGAAAGGGCAATGAACAGCGCCGTAAAGTCCTCCAGTGCATCCTCCAGCATGTCAGAGCAGTCTTCCACTCTTGCCAGCTTGTCGATGCTATAAAGCGGCCCGCTATAGTGCCATTTCTCCAGTTCCTCGTCATTATAGATATGCTGATAAGCCTCCTTGAGCGCCTCTGGCATTTCATAGAAACTGCCGTTTGGGCTCATGGTTACGATTTTGCCTCCGCTCACTTCCAGTTCTTCACCGGCAGCGAGTTTCTCACCAGCAGACTGTCCAGCGAGAACAGAGAGTTCATTCGGGATGTGGCATTTCAGTCGGGCTTTGAGATAGATTCCCGTTCCGTCTTCCTTGGCGCCATAGCCCATGCAGAGAGCCCGCAGCACCTTGCGCCCGGAAACTATCTTCATGGCGTGAACGTCTTCCAGGTCTTGCACTGCCACATACCCTAAGAAGAGCCTTCCGTCGTACACTTTTACGGCGAGCGAGTCGCAGGCATTCTGTTCTTCAAACACGAGTTTCAGCTGCTTTCCCGTAGCCGTTCGCACATATTGGAGGCAGTCCTCTTCTATGTCGTTATGGGTAAGTCCCACGATATTAATATTCAGTTTCATGCTTATTGATTTTTAGGATTAGCTAGTTTGTCTATTCAGATTTGCTAGTTATCGTTCTAATTATTTATTGCCAACAAAAGTACTACATTTTTATGAAACGACAAAACAATCCCAGATTTTTTTGAGAGGGGAAGACGATAAAATGAGAAATGAAGTTAGCAAGCTATATGGGGTATCTGTCAGAGACCGCAAGGTCTTTTCCGAATAAAATTCCGTGAGTAATCGTATAAGCAGGAATGGGGGGTGTAATTTAAACTGTGTCAAGGCTTGTTCTTAACTTTCATTCCCACTCCC
>SAMEA3663085__coassemble_533_pt1 | contig 14322 bp, 8 predicted proteins | sample SAMEA3663085__metabat2_high_PE_025 | metagenome-assembled genome bin SAMEA3663085 (sample SAMEA3663085) | pig gut metagenome | biome: pig gut; feature: pig-associated habitat; material: faeces | place: France | collected 2012
AATTAACTCTATCGTTTCTGCACAGCTTAAGGCTGTTTGTCGTAAAACTCTCTTGGCTTCTGCTTTGCTCTGTGGCTTCTCTATGATGGTCAATGCACAGACCCAGGATGGTCGTGACTTCTCTTTGGATGGCTTCGCTGCCTATGAAGGTACTCCTGGTACCAACTGGTATCGTGTCGGAGGAACTACCGGTGGTGTTGGTGGCAAGGTGGTAAAGGCAGACAACTTCTCTCAACTGCAGGCCTATCTCCAAGCAACTGACCCATATATCGTTATCGTAGATCATGATATTACTACAGGCATCAAGTGCTATGTGGATGATCTGAGTACAGGTCGTTTGCTTGATGACCAGAGTGGAAAAACTGGCGTGGAAACAACATATGGCGAGCGCATTATGGTTGCTCCTAACAAGACTTTGATTGGTGTGGTGGATCCAGCAACAGGCGAAGCTCCTCTCTTTTCTCATATCACCTTCGTGATGCAGTCGGTTGATAACATCATTATCCGTAACTGTCGTTTCACAATGAAGGGTGTACCTGTGCTCAGAACCGGTGAAAATAAGATTGTGGCTTGGCGTAATGGTGCACAAGTAGAAGTGGGCGACCCAGACTGCATCGGAATCCAGGCTGATAAGGTAAGTGCCAAGACCAACTGGGGTGGACATATCTGGGTTGACCACTGTGAGTTCTTCAATGGTGATGCTGCCAACAAAGACCGCTACGATGGTTTGCTCGACTGTAAGAACAATGTGCAGTGGATGACTTTCAGCTATAACTATTTCCACGACCATGACAAGAGCTGCTTGTGGGGTAAGGGTGATTCAGATGTTTATGATAACTGCCGTACCATCTCTTTCCACCACAATTTCTTTGATAATATCCAAGGTTCTCGTCTTCCTCTCCAACGTGGTGGTCATGTACATTATTATAATAACTATATGCGTGGTTGTGAGGATGGTTGGGATATTCGTACGGGAGCTGTAGCATACGAAGAGGGATGCTATTTCGAGAATACAAAGTCGCCTATCCGTTCAGACAGAGGCGGTAGCTTGAATATCTCTAAAGCTGAAGGTTATGACTGCATCTATAAGGGTTGTAACAACTTGATGGAGGGTTACACCAATATTGATGGCGCTAAGATAAGTAAAAGTTTTGGTGTGACCAAAACCGATTGGGTTCCTACTCAGACCGTAGCCTCTTACACCCAGCATTATCTCGACAAGACAGTAGATGTTCCTGCCATCTGTGAGAAGTATTCTGGGGCTGGTAAGGTAGAAATATGGAAGTCTTATACCGATGTACTTCCTATAGCAGATATAGCCGAGTTCGATTATGCCATCAAGAACTATAGTACTGCCAAGACTTATGATGCAGAAGGAAAGGAGATGTCTGGTGCTACTACTGGCATTTCTCTTGCAGAAAAGGCATCAGAAACAGGAGAAGCTCGTATAGAGTATTATGATTTGGCTGGATCTCTCCTTACAGTTCCTCAGAAGGGAATCAATATAGTAAAGAAAATTAAATCAGATGGTATTGCAAGCGTGAAGAAAGTTATTCTCTAACAAGAAAGTTTTTCTAATAAGTGCTTTTTTTCATAGAGATATGGATAGAAACGGATAAAAGTTTCTTGCCAGTTTTATTATAAAACGGACAAAAGCGCGATAAATACAGGCTTTTGTCCGTTTTTTATTTATCTTTGTCTGATATATATCTTGTTGTTTTTACGCTATTTAGTACTTTTGCAGTCGAAACAATTTTAATAAAACAACAAACCTGATAGTCAGATTCTCACGGATGTTGTTGTCATCGGTTATGGTACAGCTCGTAAGAGTGATTTGACGGGTTCTGTTGCAACAGTAAGGACATCGTTCTCTCGTTGGCTTGGCAGAATCCAACCTTGCTTTCGAGTGATGAAACCAAGCCTGCGGGTAACGGAACCTTGCTTACTTATCTCCAGGCTTCTGGCTCGGAGGATTTTGCAAAGGTCAAGGAATATACTGTTACGAATCTTTCCAACTGAATGGTGAGGCAATGAGCTACGATGGTTCTAACTATGCTTGGACCAAGGTGATTACAACCACAGCTGCTGGCAGCGTGAATCTTCCTTCAGCAGGTAGTTATACCGTAACTGTGAAGGTTGGTGAGTATAGATTACGGTTGATCTCAACACGATGACATGGAAATATGAATAACATATCAATTTTTTTATTATCTTTGCAAAAAAAATGAAGAATATATTTGGAAAAGCCATGTTGCTGGCTACAGCGCTCTTGTTCTCTATCACAGGAACAAGTTGCAGCAGCGACGATTCTCCAGTTCCTGAAAAGGAGAAAACATATAATATGAGCGGTTTCGCTAAGGGAGCCGATGTCAGTTGGCTCACAGAAATGGAGCAGGACGGTGTGAAATTCTATAATCAGAATGGCAAGGCAGAGGAATGCATGTGGCTTCTTCGCGACCTTGGTACAAATGCAATCCGCCTTCGCGTGTGGGTAAATCCGGAAGGTGGTTGGTGCGGTAAGGATGATGTCATCGCCAAGGCAAGTCGTGCTCAGGCGCTTGGCTATCGCTTGATGATTGATTTCCATTATTCTGATACTTGGGCAGACCCGGGAAACCAGAAAGTACCTGCTGCTTGGAAGGGTTATACTTTCGAGCAGATGAAACAGGCGGTAGCTAATCATACCAAGGATGTATTATCTGCCTTGAAAGAGAGAGGTGTCACCAACGTAGAATGGGTACAGGTGGGTAATGAAACCCGTGATGGAATGCTCTTCAGCAGCGATGAGGCTGTAACTGGTAAAGTGTCAAAGAATGCTGCCAACTTTGCTACTTATGTCAATGCTGGCTATGATGCCGTGAAGGCAGTTTATCCACAAGCTAAAGTTGTTGTGCACGTGGATGAGGGTAATAACCTCGGCCGTTATACCTGGCTCTTTGGCGAATTGAAGAAGAAGGGTGGAAAATGGGATGTCATCGGTATGTCGCTTTATCCAGAAGATAACAATTGGCAGGATTTAACCACCAATTGTCTGAAGAATATCAAGACTTTATCAGAGCAGTACAACTGCAATGTTATCGTTTCTGAGATTGGTATGTGGTGGGGTTCTGATCAGGCTGCGCCAATGATGAAGAAGATGGTGGATGGCTGCAAGGCTATTTCTACCTGTGAAGGTATCTTCTATTGGGAACCTGAGGTTTACAACAACTGGAAGCCAGCCAATTATAGTACTTTGGGTTGGGGTGCTTATACCAAGGGAGCTTTTGATAACTCCGGTAAACCAACTGCTGTATTCGATGCATATAAATAAGAATATTAAATAAAAGATATGATCAAGAAAAGCATTACTTTCATGACTCTTGCGCTGGCGTTCTCTACCATGTGCCAGGCGCAAAGCCGAAAAATAATAAATTTGCCATCGTGGGATTTCTCCCGCGATGGCAAAGTGTGGTCTCAGGTAGCCGTGCCTCACGACTGGGCTATCGCGGGTCCTTTCGATAAGAAATGGGATCTCCAGATGGTGGCTATTGAGCAGAATGGTGAGAAAGAGAAGTCTGAGAAGTCAGGTCGCTCGGGTGCGCTGCCTTGGATTGGAGAGGGTATGTATAAGATGAATCTTCAGTTGCCGAAGGGCTACAAGCGTGCCGTCCTCGTTTTTGATGGTGCGATGAGTCAGCCTGTGGTAAGCGTGAATGGCAAGGAGGCTGGTAGATGGGCTTACGGCTACAATGCCTTTCGCATCGACATTACTCCTTTTATCCAGTTTGGCAAGAATAATCTGATAGAGGTACATCTTAATAATGTAGAGGAGAGTAGCCGATGGTATCCGGGTGGCGGTCTTTATCGTCCGGTATCTGTTGAACTGTATGGCAATGAAAACTTCTCTACCTGGGATACTTTCGTGCGTACTTTGAAAGCCAACAGGCAGGCAGCTGAAGTAGAGGTAAATGCTCTTTTGGAAGGAAAGATAGGTAAGTCTGGCAAGACAGTCATCGCTTTGCTTGATGAGAAAGGTACTAAGGTAGCTGAGCAAACCATCCTGGGTGCAGCCCCAGAAATCAAGACTACCCTGAAGGTAGCAAATCCTCAGCTCTGGTCTCCGGAATCTCCTTATCTCTATCAGGTGAAGTTAACACGATATGAAGGAAAGAAGGTGGCTGATGTCCAGACCTTGAAGACCGGTATCCGTACCATCTCGGTATCCAAGAATAATGGTTTCCAGCTCAATGGCATTACCCGCAAGATCAAGGGTGTCTGCTTGCACCACGACCTCGGTCCGTTGGGAGCTGCAGAGAACAAGGCTGCACTCATCCGCCAGATCAAGATGATGAAGGAGATGGGTTGCGACGCCATCCGTACAGCCCACAACATGCCTTCTACCATGCAGATGGAAATCTGCGACTCCCTCGGTATGATGGTGATGGCAGAGAGCTTCGATATGTGGATTTATCCTAAATGTAAGAATGGTTATGCCAAGTTCTTCAAGGAATGGAGCGATAAGGACATTACCAACTTGGTGAAGCATCATCGTAATCATCCAAGCATCATCATGTGGAGCATCGGCAACGAGATTCCTGAGCAGTGGAGCAAGGAGGGTATGGAGATAGCCAAGCATCTGCAGAACCTCTGCCATCAGTATGACCCTTCTCGTCCTGTCACTCAGGGTATGGATAAGGCTGAAGCTGCTTTAAAATCAGGCTTTGCTCAGGTGATGGATGTCCCTGGTTTCAACTATCGCGTACATAAATATTATAAGAATATCGAGCAGTTGCCTCAGGGATTCCTCTTGGGCTCCGAGACGGCATCTACAGTCAGCTCTCGTGGTGTGTATAAGTTCCCGGTAGAGGTGCGTGCTTGCAATAACAACCCATATCCAGATGGTCAGTGCTCCAGCTATGATACAGAGTATTGTTCTTGGAGTAATCTTCCAGATGATGATTGGAAGTTGCAGGATGATTACAGTTGGGTGATTGGAGAGTTTGTGTGGACGGGTTACGACTATCTGGGCGAGCCTACTCCTTACGATACCTACTGGCCAAGCCGCAGCAGCTACTTTGGCATCTGCGACCTTGCTGGCCTTCCAAAGGATAGATATTACATGTATCGTTCCCGCTGGAATGAAACTCAGCATACCACCCATCTTCTTCCTCATTGGAATTGGACAGGTCGTGAGGGACAGGTAACTCCGGTTTATTGCTATACAGATGGTGTGGAAGGTGAACTTTTCGTGAATGGCAAGAGTCAGGGTAGGGCTCGCAAGGATAAGTCAAGTCGTTTGGACCGCTATCGTCTCCGTTGGAACAATGTGAAGTATGAACCTGGTGAGATTCGCGTGGTTACCTACAATCAGTATGGCGACAAGGTAGGCGAGGACGTGAAGCGTACAGCCGGAGAACCTGCGCAGATGAAGTTCAGCGTGGAGACTCCAGACCATGAGCCTATCGCTTGTATGGTAGAGGGCTGTACAGATGAGCACAATGTGCTTCTGAATGCTGATGGCAATGACCTCGCCTTTGTCACCGTGAGCCTTCTGGACAAGGACGGCAATGAGTGTCCGCTCGCAGATGATGAGCTGACCTTCGAAGTAACGGGTGCCGGAACCTTCAAGGCAGCCTGCAATGGCGATGCCACATCGCTCGAACCTTTCACCCATCCACATATGAAACTCTTCTCAGGCAAACTCGTTGTCATCGTGCAGAGTAGTACGCAGAAGGGCAATATCACCCTGAAGGTGAAGGATGGCAAGAGAAATATCGAAAAGACCATTCAGTTAGAGGCAATATAGAAAATATATGTCCTTCGTTTTTATCGTAGGATTCCTTTTCTTTTCACAAATCCCAAGGACTAGAGACTGTTCTTTATTCCTTGGGATTTTTTTCTTTTTATTTGGTAAAGTGCCAATAATTGATTAATTTTGCAGCCAACAATAACTAATTTAAGCAAATAATTTCAAGATGAAGCAATTTATTCATAGAATATATGTGGTATGCCTGTTGGCGATGCTGTTCATTCAGGTTGCAGCGCAGCGATTCGTTAACGTGTCGTTCGAGGGTGCGCAGACCGTGTGTGCCATTACCCAGGATGCACAGGGGATGATGTGGGTTGGTACTGATAACGGACTTTATAGTTATGATGGTTATCATGTCTATCTCCACTATCAGGATCATGCCTATAGCAATACGCGCGTCAATGCTCTCGCTTTCGATAATAATCTGTTGCATTTGGCTACTGGCAATGGTGTCTTGAAATTCGACACCCATGCCAATGCTTATGTGCAGACTCCAGCTGTTGCAGACTTTCAGGATGAAGCGAAGCGAAAAGCTGTCAGGGAGCTGCGTGTGCTGGACCTGAAAGACAAGAATGCCAACTATGGAGGGGATGTCTATGCCTTGCTGCATACCTCAAAAGGTCTGTTGCAGGGTAAGATAAATGGGCTGTATTTGAATAACCGCCTGTTGCCTCTTACGGCAGGTGCCCAGCCATTGGTAAATGCCCTGGCATACGATGCCAAGCGCCATTGCTACTGGATTGGTACAGAAGGTGCGCTCTATTGTGCTGATCTCAATCTTCAGACATTCTCCCGGATTGCAGCTTTGGATGGCAACTCGGTGAAATGTCTGGCAGAAGAAGCAAATGGCAATCTTTACATCGGAACCGATAACGGACTCTATGTGATGGCGATGAACAATGCCATCTCCCATTATTCGCACGACTCTCGCAATGAAGCAACCATTCCGAACAACATCGTATGGGCCTGCTTCGTGGATAAATGGCAGAATGTCTGGATTGGAACCGATAACGGACTTTCTCGTCTCACCACCCATACCTATTATAATTATGTGTCGCTCGACAAGATAACCTTTTCGGGCGAAGGTAACTGTCTTCATGCCATGTTCCAGACCCGTAATGGTGAATGGTGGATGGGTGGAACCAATGGCTTGATTCATTATTCTCAGGCGAAATCTTCTACAGGCGATGCTGCTTATCAGGATGTGGCTTGGTATAAGCAGAACAATCAGACTTATCCGCTTAGCCACAACCGTGTGCGTAAGATTTATGAAGACCATGATGGGGATGTCTGGATTTGTACCGACCATGGTATCAACCTTTATGATCGCAGCTCCAGACAGATGCGTAATTTCATCGTCTATGACAGAACGGGCAAGTATTCTACAGCCTGGGCTTATGATATTCTTCAGGATAGAAAGGGCAGATTGTGGATGGCATCCTATCAGGGTGGTGTCTTTGTGATGGATAAGGCTTCCTTGCTTGCAGGTAAGACCGTAGCCGACTATCATTTCTCTGACCAGGGCAAGAATGCCCTTTCCGGATTGCATGTCGGTCAGATGGTCATGGACGGAAAGGGAAGAATATGGGTTTCCACTTTCAATCGCCTCGATTGTATCAATCCGTATGATATGAAGGTGGCTCATGTGGCTAATTTTGATGTGGTTAACTATATGATGACCGACAGCCAGGGCAATATATGGGTTGGTGATAATAGCTCGGTGAAGTGTTACTATGCTGCAGGCGAGATTCTGGGTTCCAATTTCGGCTCAAAGGAGTGGAAGATAGGGGGCAAGGTAAGTACCATGTGTGATGTGGATGGCAAGATATGGGCTGTAACCGGTAATGAGTGTTGCGTCATCAGCCGTGAAGGAGAGAGCATGCGCTTTGTCATCCCTTCCATTACTCCATTTACCATTTGCTACAGCAAGTCTACCCATGAAGTGGTGATGGGTGGTAATGATGGCTTTGTTGAGATTCGCTCTGATGCGGTTCTTTCTCCGAAGAAACTCAACCGGTTGATTTTGGCGGGCATTGTCGTGAATGGCAAACCATGGGATGAGCGTAGTGAGAAACTGATGCTCAAGAGCGATGAGAACAGTTTTATCCTGCAGCTTACAGACCTTCCGTTTGCTGATCATCCTTCTGCTGTCTATGCATACAAGCTGGAGGGCAGTGATCATGACTGGAATTATCTGAAGTCGGGAAATATTGATATTGTCTACAATGGTTTGTCGTATGGCAACTATCATCTCACGGTTTGTGTCGTAAATGGTGAAGGAAAGATAGGTGCTGAAGTCTATTCGCAGGACATCTCGGTGTTGCCACCTTGGTATCTTACCATCTGGGCAAAACTGTTGTACATCACGGCTTTGATAGTTCTTATCTCCTGGGTGGTAAGCTACTATTTCCTTCATAAGAAATTGGCAGAGGAACAGAAGCAGAAAGCAGAAATCCTTGATCAGGTGCAGATGCGCATGACCTTCTTTGCCCGTTTGACCGAAGGATTGAAGATGGCTGTGGCTCATCAGTCGTTTGATGAAGTGAACGAATTAATGTATCGCTTCCTGGATGTCAAACTGCCTCAGAATCATGCTTCTTCAACGGCAGAAGTTCAAATGGAGAAAACTTCTTCATCGACAGCAGATGAAGATGCTGATGAGAAAAAGTCAGAGGTAGCAGCTGCAGAACCAGAATTGAGTGAGGCTGACCAGCATTTGCTGGATGAAATCAACCATGCCATCGAGGAGCACATGATAGATTCCAATTTCAATGTCACGATGCTCCAGGAAGTAATGGGCATTGGTAATAAGCAGCTTTATCGTAAGGTGAAGGCCTTGACAGGCATGACTCCGGTAGAATATATTCGAAACCTGAGAATGCAAAAGGCTGCCAAACTCCTGAGCGCCGGAAAGTTTAGTGTTTCTGAGGTGATGTATACTGTTGGCTTCTCCAATAGCAGTTATTTCTCGAAATGCTTCTCTAAGGTCTTCGGAATGACACCTACGGAATATATGAAACAGAAGTAAAGTCTATCGGAAACAGCATTGGCTTCCAAGTTCAATGTTCCAAGTTCAATGTTCCAAGTATATGATATTAACGATTACAGGTTCCGACAGCACCGGTGGCTCTGGTGTGCAGGCGGATATCAAGACAATATTCGAATTGGGAGGTTATGCCGTTTCGGCGATAACCAGCATCACCGTGCAGAATACGCTCGGCATCCAGGAGTTCTTCGATATTCCTGCTGAGATTGTTTCGGGGCAGATAGAGGCTATCATGAACGATATGCAGCCCGATATAGTGAAGATAGGTATGATACGCAGGGTGGAGACGCTGAATGTGGTCATCGATGCCCTGACTCGGTATCGTCCTGCTCATATCATCTATGCTCCAGCTATCTGGTCTAGTCAGGGCGATGCGCTGATGACGGAGGATGTGGTGAGCCAGATCAAATACCGTCTGCTGCCCCTCTGCTCGGTAGTTGTGGCGAGAAAGAAGGAGAGTGACATCATTCTTCAGAACTCCCGACTCCTGGAACTTGCCGAGAAGCAGGGACTCCGGATTTATCGCCTCGACAATGCCAATTCGCATGGTCTCATCAACCGTTTCTCTTCAGCCCTTGCCGTCTATCTGAATCAGGGCAAGAAGATGGAGGAGGCGTTGGCGATGGCGCAGGATTTCATCAATATAGAATTGGCACGGGAGAGCAATCTGCAGGGCAGGAGTTCCGAGCTTTACAACCAGTTTATCTCGCAGGTGAATAACTTCTGCCGCACCTATAGCGATGTGCATTTCTATGCCGACCAGCTGAATGTGAGTGGCCGCTATCTTGCGCAGGTTACCCGCCGCATCTCTGGCAAGACGCCGAAGGCAATCATTGATGAATACATCGTGAAGGAGATAGAGCGCGAGCTCTCAACCACCACGCATACGGTGCAGGAGATAGCCAACACCTTCGGCTTCTCATCCCAGGCTCATCTCACCAAGTTCTTCAAGAAGATGAAGGGGGTCACTCCTTCTGCTTTCAGGCAACCAAAGCTTGTTAATTAAAATGAGTATAGCCAAAAGAAATAATGAAATCCAGCCAACTGAGGAAATAAAAAATTCAGCCAACTGAGGAAATATCGAAAAAAGTAGTATGGTAGACCTCCCGAAAATTTTCTCCCGACGCATCACTTTGTGCCCGGAAATGGCAAAAAGTTGCCCCGGTAGAGGGCAATATTGTGCCATAGTTAGGCAATAAATGGAATGAGGCTCTTTTTACTCGTCAGGACTATCATGACGACTTCCCGGAGGCTTTCCGGCACCTCGTAAGTACCATCACACTTTATATAATAGACTGTACAATAACTTTTTTACCCACATTGCAGCAGCCTTTGGTGAAAAACTTAAAGATTCCTAGCTGATTTTGCATAAAAAAACTATATTGGATCAAACCTGAATATAGGTTTCTTTATCATTTCGGGTTGAAGATACATCAACATATAGATAGGGTAATAGAGTATCTTGTCCACAACCTGAACATTGCCATTAGAAAAAACTATGGCACGAGAAATTGCGTACTCCTCATTGTTCATCACATTGGAGAGTGCATTATGACGTTTATAATCCTTGCCCGACTTGATTTCTATCGGCAAGATCTTACCTCTGTCTTCTATTACAAAGTCCAGTTCACCCTGCTTCTTATTATTGAAATAATAAAGATTGTATCCGTGAGCACGTAATTCTTGCGCTGCAAAATTCTCATAAATGGCTCCATAGTTGATTTCTGTTGTACCTGTAAGTAAATCGATCGCTATATTGACAGCATACTGGCTTGCCAACAACCCCACATCGCTCATGAACAACTTAAATAAATTGCGCTGTTCACCAAGTTTTAAAGGCAAGCGAGGTTCTTCTACATTATAAGTAGGGAGAGCCACGCCAGCATCAGCTAGCCATAAGAAAGAATTTCTGTAACGCTCAAACTTTGCCTTTTCATTTAATGCCTTCAAAATAAAACGTTTGTTCTTGGCATTCAGTTCTGAAGGTATCAAGTCAAATATATCTTTGATATACAGCTTGTTCTTTGGGTCATACTTGGCTATATCCTTTCCGTAGAGGTACATGATTTCTCTCTGTGCTTCACGTACTATTTGTAAATTATTCGTATTGATATACTTTTGGACTGCCTCAGGCATTCCTCCTATGATGAGATAAAGCTGAATGAGATCATTCAGCTTATTATGTACAACCTCGTCCACCACCTTGCATTGCTCATAGCACTCCTTGACATGGGCCATTACTCCTGTGCTCATGCCTACTGCTTCTGCAAATTCCTCAAAATCGAGAGGAAACATCTCTTTCTCTGCCATATAGCCAACAGGTACACTGCGGATGTCTTTCAATTCTACCCCTAACAACGAACCACTCATCACATAGCGATAGCTACCTTCTTCTACCAAGAATTTGATGGCAGTAACTATCTCCGGACATTCCTGCACCTCATCAAAGAAAACAAGAGTGTTGCCTGGAGTAAGTTTCTTCTCTGCCAAGGCGGAAAGGCGCAAGAGGATTTCCTTAGCATCAGAAGGAGATTTAAATGCCTCCCTATACTTAGAATTATTGAGGAAATTGAACTCCACTACATTCGCAAAGCATTCCTCTCCAATTTTTCGGATTGCAAAAGTCTTACCTACCTGACGAGCACCTGAAACGAGAAGTGCTTTCTTTTCTGTTTTGAAGAAATTGTGTAAATAACTGTATATCTTTCTATTAAGCATATCTATATTACTTTTTTCAACCATATATTATAGATTTTACGGAACTTTTCCAACCTATTTTAGAATAGAAATGGAACTTTTCCAACCCTTTTTGAAGCGTTTTTTGCCACTTTTCCAAGTTTCAGCCGCTGCAAAGATACTATTTTTCTCCGAAACTTCTCTATTAAAACAAGAATATTTTCTCAAAATATCACCAATCAAAACAATTTTCCCTTATGGGGTGAGCTGTTGCTGATGTGCATTAAACTAGTCATCCATCCACATCTTGAATCCTTCACCGCGCAATGTCTCCAGGTGGGTGGAGGCATCCTTGGCGAAATATCGGCGCAAGTTGTACATCACATTATTGAGACTTTCTTCGCTACAGTGTGCACCTCTCCAAACTATCAGATTGTGCATCACATTTTCTATCAGGTACTTATCTGCATACACCAAAGCATTCTCTTCACGATGGTCGTGGATTCCGATGGCATGTGGCTTGCTGGCATAGTTGGTGTCTATTTGTTCTTGCGCTTGTTGCGTCAGCTCGATGATGTCAACTTGCTCTTTGTTGATAACCAACTTGCTTTCACTGGCCTTAGAGGTAATTAGCATCGTCTTGATGGTATTGGCAAGATTCTTGATTTGTCTTTCAGAAGAAGTAATACATGGATGCCTTCTAATTTGTTCTCTCTTAATTCATCCTTTAGTTGGGATAATATCATCAATGATATTGTACCTTATTGGCATGAAATAAATGGACTGATGGTAAAGGAGATGATTAATAGTGGCTCGTTCAATCCAATATATATCAATGTGACTCCATCTTTGAACCTTGCGCATGGTAAGATTCGTTTGAGTTCTAATATTTCGTATGTGCATGAATGGCATTCCGGTCTGTTTCATATAAACAACGGTTATTGGGGACTATATCCTACCTTGTATTGCAGACTAGGAAAATTCTGGGCTGTAAATCTCAATTACGCTTATAGTTCTGGAGAAGGATATATGCGTGGAAGTTCCAACCTTACTCGCTTCTCAGATAATTTGAAGTTAGGATTACAATATACCAAGGGAAATTTATTTGTTAAATTACAGGTTAATTCCCTTATACTTAAAAATGGTAATACGAAGAGTTGGCTTATCTCTGATTATATTGATAGTTATTCTTATCAAAGCCGTCCATGGGATAGACGCTATGTGTCATTATCTGCAAGTTATACTTTAGATTATGGCAAGAAGATTAATCATGGGAGCAATTTGAAATTTAACGGAACGACAAAAACTTCAGTATTGTAATTGTTTATGCGTAATATTTAAGGTTGTTCACCAACATGACAGCATGCAATGCGGTATCACTTGCTTGCAGATGATATGTAGATTTTTCGGCAGGGAGTACTCCTTGGACTCTCTGTCGAAGATTTGTTTTGCAACAACGGAAGGTGTCTCCATGTTGGGCATCAATGAGGCTGCAAGAATATTGGGATTTCACTGGATAAGCACTCGCTCTGATTGATATCCAATCAAAGTCCAATTTGGAGCGAGTTTGTTTTGTTAACACATAGATAGATCTCTCTTGCAAAATCGCCAGTGAAGCTGTAGAAAGACTTCGTTGGCGATTTCTCAATATATAATCTTACTCAATCATATTCTTGAGTATCCATTTCCTGAAGAATGGGTCTTCTATTTCATATCTGTCACTTCGGATGATATAGCCTTTCTTGCTTAAACGCAATAAGGCACTGGTCATCGTGCTGGTAGGCTGGTTCCTGTCTTGTGCAGGATTGTTGCCCTCGCAGATACTGACCATTACATATTTGTCTGTCTTATTGAAATTCAACCATAAACGTTCGTAGTCTAAATCATGAGTTGTTATGATGTCTTCTATGGCGAGTTGGAGTACATCCTCGTTTTTGCCAGCTACCAGGTTGTTCCAAACTGCGAATGAAAGCTGTTGCGTGTAGTATGGATGGCAATTTGTAAAGGCCAGTATCTCGTCTGCAATTTGAGTAGGCTGCTCTGATACATCTTTCAATCTGTCTGCAATATATGATTTGAAATCTTCGTATGGAATCTTGTTGAGTCTCATCAGCATTCCAAAATGATAGAACGGAGACTTCACACGTTCAAAGATATCTGTCATCATCGATTCCTGGCTGCCCAGAAAGATGTAATTGATGCCTGTCTGTTCCTGCATGATGGAACGGAGCTGCTTATCCATGTTTTTATCGATTTCCAGGATGCTTTGAAACTCGTCAAAGACAACAATCAGTTTGTTTTGAGGTGTAGAAACCTTCTGAATTGTATTTAAAACATCTTCTATTGCAGTTGTTCCATTATCGGTTGATGGTTGGAATGAAACCGATAGCTCGTCTGTCATCGGGTTCATGTTGATAGAAGGAATGATGCGGAAGTTACGAAGATAGTGCTTCATCTTTTCCAGTTTGAATTGATTGAGCAGTTCCTTCAGAAGCTTTGCCGCAAAATCTTCTTTGCTGAGCACGGCTTGCATATTGAGCCATAGGTATGGTCGTTGGGTTTGGACAACAGCCTTTTTTACGAGACTTGATTTGCCAAAACGTCGTGGTGACATAAGAACAAGGTGGTTCTCGCTCTTGAGAAACTGTACGATGTAGTCCACTTCTTTCACTCTGTCTGTAAAGTATGGGGTATCAACCAATGAGACAAATTTAAACGGATTTTCCATAATCGAATTTTTTCGTAACGAAACTTTTCGCAAATTTAGATAAAATTTCTGAATTATAAGCCAGTATAATAAAAAACTTCAATG
>SAMEA3663085__coassemble_564_pt1 | contig 13494 bp, 14 predicted proteins | sample SAMEA3663085__metabat2_high_PE_025 | metagenome-assembled genome bin SAMEA3663085 (sample SAMEA3663085) | pig gut metagenome | biome: pig gut; feature: pig-associated habitat; material: faeces | place: France | collected 2012
TGCTCAGGTACTTATAAATCAAGTTAAATCAAAGTGTTGCGGAATTAAGGTATAAATAAGAGCAAAGGTACGCTTTTATTTTGAAACCAACAAGAAAAATCATAAGAAGTTGAGAAAAAAACTGTGACAACTGTGACCGTGACAGAAATGAGGATAAGAACTACACTTGTCCTGTCACATAAAAAAATGCAATCTCTAACACCAGTGAAGCCTTGAGATTGCTAAGATAATCATAGACCTATACGGATGCTATGAAGCCTTTTTGGCTCCTAATCCCAAAAAACATACAGATTTTTGGGATTACAATCCTAAAAACCAGTATAAATTTTGGGATTAAGATTTTTTTTCTTATCTTTGTGCCGAAATTGAAACAAAGAACTTTATTAATATATGGAAAGGGGTTAATGATATGATACAACGTCAACTGCAAGATGTGATAGAGTCACGGATGTTTGCCGGAAAGGCTATCATCCTGATTGGAGCGAGACAAGTAGGAAAGAGTACGCTTTTCAAAATGATTCTTGAAAAGCACGACGAACCAACTCTGTTTTTGAATTGCGATGAGCCGGAGGTGATACAGATGCTGTCACAGATTAACTCTGCTGAACTCAAACTGCTGATCGGGCATCATCGGATTGTAGTCATTGATGAAGCACAACGGATAGAGAACATCGGAATAGTGTTGAAAAGAATCACAGATAATTTTTCCGATATGCAGCTACTGGTAACCGGTTCTTCCTCGTTTGAATTACAGAACAAACTTAACGAGCCGTTGACCGGACGTAAGTTTGAGTACCATCTCTTCCCCGTTTCTACAGGAGAGTTACTCAAATCCCAGGGACTGTTGGGTGTAAAGCAGACGTTGGAAAATCGACTTATTTATGGGTCTTATCCTGATATCATTAATCATGCAGCAGATGCGAAGGAACAGCTTTATAATCTCGCCAACAGTTATCTTTATAAAGACTTACTCTATTTAGAAAGCGTTCGTCGTCCAGCTTTGCTGGGCAAGTTGCTTACAGCTTTGGCTTTACAGGTAACGAGCGAGGTTTCTTATAATGAGTTGGCACAAACGGTGGGAACAGATAACAAGACGGTGGAGAAATATATTGATTTGCTGGAAAAATGTTATATCATCTTCAAGTTGAGTGGGTTCAGTCGCAATCTTCGCACGGAATTAAAGAAGGCTAAGAAGTTTTATTTCTATGACAATGGTATCCGCAATGCCATTTTGCAGAACTTTGCTCCACTTTCGCTTCGCCAGGATGTTGGTGCCTTGTGGGAGAACTTCTTCATCAGTGAGCGGTTAAAGGCAAATCAGTATGCCGGTAGATATGTGAACAGTTATTTCTGGCGAACCAACCAGCAGCAGGAAATAGATTATATAGAGGAGTGTGACGGACAATTCTCTTTGTTTGAGATGAAATGGAATCCCAAGAGAGCCAACACTCAATTTCCGAATACCTTTCTTACTGCATACGATGTGAAGGAAAAAACCATCGTAACACCAGAGAATTGGTTGGAATGGGTGCTGTAAATAAATGGTAAAACGCCACGTTTTCCAATTTGTGCCCACGAACATGAGTACTTATGTTCAACATAAGGGTCTATACGCCACCTATTCATCGTGGCATATAGACCCTTGGAACAACCGCAAAGTATGGGTTGATAAATATTTTTCAGATGATCAATTAATTTTCTTCCTCTTTGGTCAGGAAGAAACTATTACTCAGGATCATCACATTTGTCTTTGCCGAAGCCAATGAAAACTGTACCACGGTCAATCCATTGCCTGTCCACTGGTCCACATTCATGGCAAATGGCACGTAGATCACAACCCATCACTTTCGTGATTTCAGATGGAACGCACCACCAACAGCCATGAGTAGTTGCTTTAGTACTATACAAATTGAGTTTAAAGAGATAATTTTTATAGCATAAAAGTGAGATTTTTATCCAATATAAATGACTGTTTCATTGGAATTTAAGGTTGATAACACAAGTATAGCATTTTTATTTCTGTTAATATACACTAAAAAACCGCCCTTTTGATACGACTTAAGGATATTATCAGTACATTTGCAGAATGAATGTCACGGGGTGCTGAGAGATCGGCTGAGATTATACCCATTGAACCTGACGCAGATAATGCTGACGCAGGGAAATATGATATAACCAAGAGGATAATGACACTGGAATACTGCAAGATGAGTATCAGAAGGTGTATCCGAAAAGAAGCCCCTATTCTATGGCTAATGACCATGGATTAGGGGCTTTTTCCGTGATAAAAACAAGGACTTAAAATAAACGGCTAGCATCATAGCCCTTAAAAACAATTCGATTTATGAAAGTAAATATCAACAACAAGGAAACTGAGACTCAGGCTCTCAACATTAAGCAACTGGCAGAAGAACTCAATCTTCCTGCCACAGGTGTAGCCGTTGCCATCAGCAACAATATGGTGCCTCGCGACGAATGGGAAACCACAAAGATCCTCGAAGGCGCTGACATCGTTATCGTAAAAGCTTTCTGCGGGGGATAAGGATTCTATATAAAGCTATGACTTTAGGATAATCTGAGTTTGACTTTAACATAAATAGACTCAAGAAAACAGGCTATGGCTTTATGATAATAGAGTGAGGTTTTTCAATAACATGACGAAGAATTTAAAAAAATGACAAAAATTTCATTAGACCGTTTTCGCCTGCAGTTCATCTCCCATCAGAATGAAAAGTTGGGTTATCTCGACGGTATCCGTGAGGCATTAGCTGGCGGATGCAAATGGATCCAGCTGCGCATGAAGGGAGCTACCGACGACGAGGTGCGCCCTATCGCCCTGCAGGTGAAGGAATGGTGCAGAGAACAGCAGGCCACCTTCCTCATCGACGACCGTGTGGCTCTCGTGAAGGAACTGCAGATAGATGGTGTGCATCTGGGCAAGAACGATATGCCTATCGCTGAAGCCCGCAAGATACTGGGCGACGGATTCATCATCGGCGGTACTGCCAACACCTTTGAGGATGTGAAGGCACACTACGAGGCTGGAGCCGACTACATCGGTTGCGGTCCGTTCCGCTTTACCACCACCAAGGAGAAGCTCTCTCCTATCCTCGGACTGGAAGGATATAAGGACATCATCCAGAAAATGAAGGAAGAAAGCATCGACATCCCGCTCGTCGCCATCGGAGGCATTACCAAGGAGGATATCCCCGAAATCATGAAAACGGGAGTGAACGGCATCGCCCTCAGCGGTTGCATCCTCCATGCAGTAAATCCAGTTGAAGAAACCAGGGAGATTCTGGCTCTGCTATAAAGCTGGCTCTGCGATTATCCAGACTCCGGAATAATCTAGAACTCTGCTATAATCCAGACTCCAGAATAATCTAGAACTCTGCTATAATCCAGACTCTGCTATAATCCAGCCCCCGCTATAAGAAAAAATAAAAGTATAAATCATAAAAACAATGGAAAAATTAGTAATTGCAGGCAGAGAATTCAACTCTCGCCTTTTCCTGGGAACAGGTAAGTTCAACAACAACCAGCTCATGGCTGAAGCCATCAAGGCTTCTGAAACCGAAATGGTTACCGTAGCCATGAAGCGTATCGAACTCGAAGACAAGCAGGACGATCTGCTCGCTCATATCGTGCAGAATCCTAACATCCAGCTCCTCCCTAACACCAGTGGTGTGCGCAACGCAGAGGAGGCTGTATTCGCTGCACAGATGGCACGTGAGGCATTCGGTACCAACTGGCTCAAACTTGAAATCCACCCAGACCCTCGCTACCTTCTCCCAGACTCTATCGAGACCCTGAAGGCTACCGAGAAACTGGTGAAGCTCGGTTTCGTGGTATTGCCATATTGCCAGGCAGACCCTACCCTCTGCAAGCACCTTGAAGAGGCTGGTGCTGCTACCGTAATGCCACTCGCTGCACCTATCGGTACCAACAAGGGTTTGAGAATGAAAGACTTCCTGCAGATCATCATCGAACAGGCTACTGTTCCTGTAGTAGTAGATGCGGGTATCGGTGCGCCTAGCCACGCAGCCGAAGCCATGGAGATGGGTGCCAGCGCTTGCCTGGTGAATACCGCCATCGCCGTAGCCGGAGACCCAGTAGAAATGGCCAAGGCATTCAAGGAGGCAGTGGTATGCGGTCGCCGTGCTTACGAGGCAGGTCTCGGAGCCATCAGCGATTGTGCCGAGGCAAGTTCTCCACTCACCGCTTTCCTCAACGACTAATATAAATATATATATGATCATAAAAGGCATGAAGGATGAAGGCAAAGAAGCAAGAACGCTCTTTTTACCCTTTTACCTTTTTACCTTTTTACCTTTATAAACATTATGCCAAACGATAACAAAGCTTACGCCAAGAGAGAAAAGGCGTATATGCAGGGAAAACTCTTCCCTCAGATCAAAGTCGGAATGACCAAGGTGAACCTCACTCCTACTGTGGTGAAGGACGAACGGGGCATTCCTCATACCGAGCCAAACGCTCCTGTGTATATCTACGACACCAGCGGTCCATACAGCGACCCTAACTATCAGGTAGATTTGAAGAAGGGCTTGCCTCGCATGAGAGAGCAGTGGATTCTCGACCGCAACGATACCGAACAGCTCCAGGAGGTTACCAGCGAATATGGCAAGCAGCGTCTGGCCGACCACAGTCTCGACCTCCGCTTCGAGCACATCCAGTTGCCTCGCCGTGCTCAGGCTGGAAAGCATATCACCCAGATGGCATACGCCAAGGCGGGCATCATCACTCCAGAGATGGAGTATGTGGCTATCCGCGAGAACATGAACTGCCAGGAGTTGGGCATCGACACCCACATCACTCCTGAATATGTGCGCGATGAGATTGCCCGTGGACGTGCCGTTCTTCCTGCCAACATCAACCACCCGGAGAGTGAACCGATGATCATCGGACGCAACTTCCTCGTGAAGATCAATACCAATATCGGCAACTCTGCCACTACCTCCAGCATCGAGGAAGAGGTGGACAAGGCGGTATGGTCTTGCAAATGGGGAGGCGATACTTTGATGGACCTCTCTACCGGCGACAACATCCACGAAACCCGTGAATGGATTGTACGCAACTGCCCTGTACCAGTAGGAACCGTGCCTATCTACCAGGCTTTGGAGAAGGTAAACGGCAAGGTGGAAGACCTGAACTGGGAGGTATTCCGTGATACCCTCATCGAACAGTGCGAGCAGGGTGTGGACTACTTCACCATCCATGCCGGTATCCGTCGCCACAACGTGCATCTCGCCGACAGCCGTCTCTGCGGCATCGTGAGCCGTGGCGGTAGTATCATGAGCAAGTGGTGTCTCTACCACGACCAGGAGAGCTTCCTCTATGAGCACTTCGATGATATCTGCGACATCGTGGCACAGTACGACGTAGCCCTTTCTTTGGGCGATGGTCTGCGCCCAGGTTGTATCGCCGATGCCAACGATGCAGCCCAGTTTGCCGAGTTGGATACCATGGGCGAGCTCGTTACCCGTGCCTGGGACAAGAACGTACAGGCATTCATCGAGGGTCCTGGCCACGTGCCAATGCAGAAGATCAAGGAAAACATGGAGCGCCAGCTCGACCACTGTCACGAGGCACCATTCTACACCCTCGGCCCATTGGTTACCGATATCGCCCCAGGTTACGACCACATCACTTCAGCCATCGGTGGTGCCCAGATAGCATGGCTCGGTACTGCGATGCTCTGCTATGTAACCCCGAAGGAGCACCTCGCATTGCCTAACAAGGAGGATGTACGCACAGGTGTGGTAACCTATAAGATTGCCGCTCATGCAGCCGATTTGGCCAAGGGTCATCCAGGTGCAACCATCCGCGACAATGCCCTCTCCAAAGCCCGCTTCGAGTTCCGCTGGAGAGATCAGTTCCACCTCTCGCTCGACCCAGAGCTCGCCTTGAAGTATTTCGAGGAGGCTGGTCATACCGAGGGTGAATACTGCACCATGTGTGGTCCTAACTTCTGTGCAGCCAAGTTGACTCACGATTTGAGAAAATATAAAAAATAAAGTAAGGCAAAAGCAAAAGTCTGCCGGCTCATTTCTCACCTGAGGAAGGAGCAGGCAGCACTTTAGAAATTCATAGGAATATGTTTTCAGACGAATTAAAGAATATCAGTTGGGAGGAGACCACGGAGCGTATCGCTCGCATGACCGATAATGATGTACGCCGTGCCCTCGCCAAGGACCATTGCGATGTAAACGACTTCATGGCAATGATTTCACCGGCAGCAGAGCCATATCTGGAGGTGATGGCTCGTCTCTCCCGCAAATATACAGAGGAGCGCTTCGGCAAGACCATTTCAATGTTCATCCCTCTCTACATCACCAATTCATGCTCCAACTCCTGCGTGTATTGCGGTTTCCACCGCGAGAATCCGATGGCACGCACCATCCTCACCCCTGAGCAGATCGAGAACGAGTACAAGGCTATCAAGCAGCTGGCTCCATTCGAGAACATCCTGCTCGTAACGGGCGAAAACCCGGCAAAGGCTGGCACCCCTTATCTCGCCAAGGCCATCGACATCGCCAAGAAGTATTTCTCCAACGTGAAGATCGAGGTGATGCCGCTCTCTACCGAGGACTACAAGACCCTCGCCGACCATGGTATGAACGGTGTGATCTGCTTCCAGGAGACCTACCACCGCGACAACTACAAGCTCTACCACCCACGTGGCATGAAGAGCAAGTTTGAGTGGCGCTGCGACGGTTTCGACCGCATGGGTATGGCAGGTGTCCATTCCATCGGTATGGGTGTGCTCATCGGACTGGAGAAGGAGTGGCGCACGGATGTAGTGATGATGGCTCATCACCTGCGCTACCTGCAGAAGCACTACTGGAAGACCAAGTACAGCGTGAACTTCCCTCGTATGCGCCCTGCACAGAACGAAGGTTTCCAGCCTAACTGTTTCATGACCGACAAGCAGTTGGCACAGGCTACATTCGCCATGCGTATCTTTGACCACGACGTAGATATTTCCTACTCTACCCGTGAACCAGCCTACATCCGCGACAACATGGCTACCCTCGGTGTCACCACCATGTCGGCTGAATCCAAGGTAAATCCAGGTGGTTATCATACTTATCCTCAGGCGCTGGAGCAGTTCACCGTGAGCGATGAGCGTACCGCCAAGGTGATCAACGCGAGACTGAAGGAAATAGGCAGAGAACCAGTCTGGAAAGATTGGGATGCCTCATTCGACCTCTTCGGAAATCTCGGAAAAGAAGAGAAAGTTGGATAAAAAAAATCCTCGTCCGTTTCTATATCGGACGAGGATTTTTTGATTTTCAAGTCACATTCATAAACCTCAGAAGGTTTTATTTAAGTTCGTAGTCGGTATCGCCACCAGTTGTAGAACTTCCACCTGACTGACTGTTGTCTCCAGTAGTCGTATTACCACCAATGGTGTTACTGTCGGCTCCATTACCAGTGCCACTGCCAGAACCTGAAACTACTACATTGCTGGCTCTTCTAACACTTGCCGAAGTGTTAAGATTGGCATTGCTCAAAGTACCGGTAGCACGGGCTCTGAGTTTTACACCGGCAATATTGTTTGCCGCAGTAAATTCAGCCTCAGTCTTGGCTCCCTCCTTATTGCGGATACCCACGCTGAAGATGGCAAGGTTGTCAATCTTCACATTCTTACCAGCCAGGAGCTGCTCCTTGATACACTTCACCATGGCAGTCATCATGCCCAGGCACATCGCCTCAGTGAATCCCGTATTGTGCTCCTCCATGTGCTTGGCGAGTCCTGCCAAATCCATCGTCTCTTCTACCACAGGGAAAGCATACCACTTATCAAAAGCAAGACTCTTCTTGTTCTTGTTCTGCTTCAAAACGTACTTAATCATACCTTTCTAAATTTTGAGTTAATTACTGTCAAATCCACATCTCTATTTTCCTTCAAAGGCATAGGATCCATCGCCTTGTCCGTCAGAGAGTTTCATCGAGTAAACCCCTTTGGTTTACATAGCAAAGATACAACATTTTGAAGGGTCATTCAGACGATAGCATACGTTGCGTGAGATAGCATACTTTATAAGGATATTTTTATGGTTCACCCAGATAATCAATGATAAGAGCTATCTCCTTAGGGGTGAAAAACTTGGCCGACTTACGATAGCCTAACTTATGGAGTCCATTTACGAGATCCGGGTTGCGACGTACCCAAGCCATCAAGTGATTCACTGCCGTATGAGCCGAATTGGCTGTTGGAAAATAAAGCCAGGCAAGCTCAGACTTGCCATAGGCTCTGACTTTAAATTCTGTCATATTATCAATCTTTAGAAATTACACAATGAATAAATATATTCCCCCATACTTATGCCTCGTAAAGATGATACTTATGGGGCATAAACCTTATGTTTAGAAGGGACAGACATCAGAAGGAGGAGGCAGCAGGATTTCGGGTTTCTGCTGAGCCTCACCCAACAGGATATCGGCAATATCGGTGTTCGCCTCAAACTGCTCCATGAAGTCCACTACCCTATAATCCCAGCATCCGCTCTTCGCCATCTGCTCCTTCCACTTGTCATACTCTCCGCTGTCGGGATAAACCACGAGTCTTCGATGCTGCAAGGGGAGCAGCTTATCGGTCTGCAGATTGCCACATCCGCCCGTTGCCAGCCATAGGAACTGTGGATAGCGGCAGGCACAGATAAGCGATGTCTTCTCACTCTCCACGATACATACCGTCTTATCGGGATAGCGGGGAAGCAGATGCTGTCCAAAGAGCACCTTTTCCGTATCCTGAAGCTGCGGTCCTACATGAGAACGTTCACAGATGGAACGCATGGTGTTGGCCCATCCCTGCACCCGATGACCGTCATTGCGATAAGCCATCAGCTTGGCATCATGCACCCGCTGCTGTTCGTCTATCAGCCAGAACACCACTGCCCTGCCATAATTCACCCCCTGCACAACGACGTCTCGGGCAGTACCTCCCACACAATAATCGGCTAACACCTGCCGGGCATCACCACCGACATTCAGGCCTTCAAGCCACATGCTGAAAGCACTCGGTCTCAGCATCGCCTTCTGTACCCATTCGGGGCTGAAGAACTCAGTCTGTCGCCTATCCTGAGGTTGCACCAGTAATCTGTTCTTACGGGAAAGCATCTCTCTGTTTCGGGCTTCCTCTGCCCACTGATGCCTGTTTCCCAATCCCAGCAAGGGTTTACCATTTACATATTCCGTCTGGTAATCTTTCTTGCAGCTTAGCTCCGGATGATCATGGAAATATTGACGCGGTGGATAATGATAGCCACACGATGCCGTATGATCGCATTTACCACATTCATCAGCCACATACTCGCCCGTTTCCAGATCCACATACCGGGTAAAGCACTTCTTGCGTCCACATTGAGGACAGACATAGCGGTTGGAACCACCAGAACGATAACGCTCCAAAATAAATCTGTTTTCAGTGTTATTATACATATTGTTTTGAAATTTAAATATAAAAAATGTATCAGAGTGTATCATTTCCGCATTGATACAAAGCAATCATTAATCTATTGATATTCAGAAGGTTATCATGTATCAAAGATGATACATTCCCTTTGTATCAGATACAGCAGTTGTATCACTCATGATACAGTCTAACTATATCTATATCAATTAATTAAGTATCATTTTGTATCAAAAACCTGAATGATACATTCCTGATACAAATGCTTACTTCTTGTAAGGCTTACTTGCCTTTTCTGTTCAAGTTATTGCTCTTGGCAACACGCTGAACCATACTCGAACTGGTACCCAGTTTATCAGCAATGTCCCGATAAGACAAGCCGTTAGGCTGCTTGAGTTCCTTCACGATGTCACGCTCCAGCTCAGCCTTCTCATCTCTTGATCTTGGCAGATGAGCCCGTTCTTCATCATAGCCTCCATATTCGAAATGGAGCCATCCGTCAGAACTGGTCAACGTAAGTTCCTGCACGTTCTTGAAATCAAGTTCGATTGGGAGAGAACGATACTTCAGTTGGATGAGATAGCGCATGTTCTTGTCCTTTCTCGATTTGTTGAAACCAATAACGTTATCGGCAAGGTTACTGAGAAGCTTGCTACCTGCCAGGTCGTCGATTGTAAGCGGATCGCCCTGCTTGCGCTTAGGTGTATGGGCAAGGATGAGCATGGTACAGTTGTGAGTCATACGCATAGCTACCAGTTGCTGCATGATTTTTCCAGCTTCAGCTGACTCCTTAGAATTGATACAGAGATTGGTAAAGTTATCTATGATTATCACCTCTATATTCAGTTCCAGTGCCATTCGCTCTATCTCAGAAAGAATCATGCTTTGGTCGGTAACATCGTGCATCTTGGTATAATCGATGCCAGCGTGGTAGAGTGTATCAGGACTATCCTTGTTGGGATATCTCAAAGCCAATTGCTGCTGCGAAAGCTCAAAGTTGACATAAAGTACCCGCTTTCCCTGTTCTGCCAACTCAATAGCTATCTGCATGGCGAGGACTGTTTTACCCACACCTGGACCGCTAAAGAGAATCGTAGTCTCTTGTTCCACCAGAATATGGGGACAAAGTTCCTTTGGTGGATCCATCTTCAGTCCTTCCATCCGGTAGTCATTGAAAGGAGACACATTGAAAAAGCTAGGCTTGTCCTGCTGCTGAACAGCCCCTGGAGCAAGAGCCTGAGCCTGTTTCTGGGATTCAGTCTGCTGAAGAGCAGCCTGAACTACAACTTCATCCAATTCCTGTTTAGAATCTTTATTAATCATACTATCCTCCTTTCTTGATATAATCAACAGATTCATTACTTGCCATCATCTCCAGTACGTGCTTGCGATAAGCCGCAGCCAGAGGGGCGTTGCTGTGGAGTAAATACTCATTGAGGATTTCTCCTATAGTTAATACCTTTTGCATATTTTATGAGGTATTAATCCTTCCGTCATCTTTGAAGCAATTTGCATTCAGATAGTCCAAGTCCTCAAGCTTCATTGTCAGGATGCTTGTCTGCCTGCTGGACTTAAGTGAATACAACGGACGATATCCAATAAGCCCCAGAGATTTTCATTTTATCAACTCCATCTGTCTTCAGTTTATTGAATACAAAAAAAGCCGACGAGAACTAAATCTCGCCGGCAAAATTACAACAGGCCTTGGTAAGGTTGCAAGCACCTTACCAAAACCTTACCAAAAAATTAAAATAAATTAAACTTTAATTGTAGATTTCCTATAACTTCCATACGCCCAGAACTGGCAGCAACTTCTAGTCCTGGGCAGCGTTCTAGATCATTTCAACATAATAATAATGCGCCCTATAATTATAGGACGCATTACTAATTGTATATAGGCTCAGCTTTTTTAGCTTTCAGCCTGTTCTTCAACTACTTTGAAGAGTTCAAAAACTCAGTCTTTATTCTTTGCTTTTTCAAGACAAGCCTTATAAAAGGTTTTTGCTTTAACTTCCAACTCCACGAAAGTATTTAAATAGGTACTCTTTTTAGCCTTAGTTGATTTACTTAAAAGAGAAGAATATTTACTGCCTTTCAATTGTTCGGAGTGTAAAGCTTCACTCATCAGCTCCATTATATCAATCTGATTAACTTTGCCACCATCTTTTTTCTCAAAATAATTAGCATCATACATTGCTTTTATTACTTTTATGAAATCTGTAAAACGTCCTTCCTTAATACATATATCAGAAGATTTACCTAATTGCGTTTTGCTTTTCTGCTCTACTTGATTTGCTGAATCCGCAAGACTATCCTGTATATCTGCATCTGGCTCTATAAAACCAGGCACTTGAATATTCTTCTTCGATAAAGTTTCATTAACCTCATATTCTATTGCCGCAAGAAGTTCGAAACCTTTATCTGACAAACTGTAATAATTGAATTTTACTGCAATCCATTTATTTCGCCTCAAGCAGGATAATCTTTCAAAAAAAGTAGAATCATCCTTTATTTCTTTTTCATAAGCGTTAGAACCTTTATTTTTTAAATCAAGAAGAATATTATAGTCACAGCCTCGTATATTTCTTGCACAAAGGACATGATTAAGGATTTTCTTTTCTTGTTCTTTTAAATCATCCAATACAGCACGTCCATCCATCTTAATCTGAGAAGAAACGACTTTTCCTCCTTCTTCAAAAGCAGCATTTATCAAATTTTTCTGTTTGAGCAATTGTACTGCAATACAGAACTGAGCATCAGTTAATCCTTTTGGAGCTTTATCATGTTGCTCACCATCTGACAATGTTCGCAAAACGCGAAATTCATTAAAGCTTATATACATAATTGTTATCTTTAAAAAATTTCTTCAAAGTTACTACATTTTCTTGATAACAAAAAAGAAAATAACATTTTTTTACTATAAAAAAAGAACAAATATCTACACTTTTAAAGCTTTATTAGACTATTTATAGGTTCTGGAGAAGATAATAAAGGGCGGAAGAGATTGAAAAACGCTTTTCTCGAAAACTTTTTCAGAGAAACTTACAATAATCTCAATTATTCTTTGTACCTTTGCCGATAGATTAGGCGGAAGCCTTTTCCAAGACATCGTTGATAAAAAAAGCATTCGCTATTATTTCGCGTTTAGCCAAGAGCGTCGGAAACTCATTTGGAATAACAAGCACGGAAATAATATGTGATAGGTGGATCGTATATATACGTTTCGTATGAAGCCCCTTATCTACCAGGTAAAGCAATGCAAGCACGCTATAGGCGTGATGCATTCTTATGGTAGATCTGGGGCTCCATCCGACGCCGCCCCGTGCTAAACGCGATAAGAGGCATCACGCCGCTTTTGCGTCTTAGCGGATTGATAGTTGTTTGCAGATGTCTTGTCTTATAACTATCAATCAAAAGTATATGGCAAACAAAAATCTGAATGCCGCTAAGGTGGCAAAGAAGGATGAGTTCTACACTCAACTTTCTGATATTGAACGAGAATTGCAGCATTATTGGCAGCACTTCCGTGGGAAAGTGGTACTCTGTAACTGTGATGATCCTTACGAAAGCAATTTCTTTAAGTATTTTGCGCTACGCTTCAACCAGTTGGGTTTGAAAAAACTTATCTGTACCTGTTATAATGGTTCTCCTGTAACGGGTAATGAACTCCTGCTCCATTTTGAAGGCTTTGGCGATGAAGAACCAAAGAAAATTGCCTACAAGGTGGAGATTACGGAAGTAAAAGATGAAAACGGAGATGGGGCTGTTGACCTGTCGGATGTACGTTATCTTTTAGAGAACGACAAGAATGTAATGTCGATATTGCAGACTGGTGACTTCCGTTCTAACGAATGCATTGAACTCCTAAAAGAAGCAGATATTGTAGTAACAAATCCTCCATTCTCTTTGTTCCGAGAATATATTGGGCAGTTGATGGAATATGATAAGAAGTTCCTGATAATTGGTCCTCAGAATGCGATTCATTACAAAGAAGTTTTTCCTTTAATTAGGGTCTGCTGAATTAATTTCGAGTCACAGACAGAGGGTAGCAGACGTAG
>SAMEA3663085__coassemble_587_pt1 | contig 13094 bp, 15 predicted proteins | sample SAMEA3663085__metabat2_high_PE_025 | metagenome-assembled genome bin SAMEA3663085 (sample SAMEA3663085) | pig gut metagenome | biome: pig gut; feature: pig-associated habitat; material: faeces | place: France | collected 2012
TATTAAGCCTGAAACCCCCTCAGATTTTTGCACTTCTATTGAGAACTTGCCCAAGTCTCAATCATTTCAATGCCTTTGCTCTCATCAATGCCTCCAGATAATAGTAGTCGGCATAGATGATACTGGCATCAATCTCGCTTCCTGCAGGATGATGACCTGTACTGTGCATGAGGAAAGCTACATTCTTCTTGCCGCTCTGGTATCGGTCTGTACTCAACTGAGCCAAAGACTGCAAGGCAAACAGCTTATATCCCTCACCTTTCTCACCTCCCACATACTGCTGGAGTTCCAACAAAGCATCTGCCACAACACAAGCAGCACTGGCGTCCTTAGGAGCGCCACCTTTCACCCCACGTGGATCATCCATATCCCAGAGAGGAACGAGATCATCGCTCGTTTCCTTCAAAGATTCCGTATAGCCCTCAGCAGCCTTGCGTACAGCCTCATCCTTGGTGTTCTGATAATCCATCCAGAAGATGCCCGGCCAGAATCCGTCGCACCACTCCTCAGGAGTTGCCTTGCGGCAGTTCCATCCCTTCTGTCTGTCGCCCTTCAGGATATTGCGCGGTTCCATCAAGAAGTCATAACTGCCATCCTTCTGGCGCAATTCATCCAGAGCTCTACCCACTTGCTTGTGGCTATATTCTAATTGCTTATCCACATCAAGCACCCACATCTTGTCTGCCGCAGAGTTCTTATCCGAAGCCTGATGATTTGCCATTCCCGCTTGCGAGAAGGCAAGAGCAGACATCAAAAAAGTATTCTTCCTATTTTCATCGTTATTGTTTATTATTAATACGAATCAAATAAAAAGAATACTTATTAACAAATTCTTTTGGATGCAATAAATGATTGATTTTCCCTGCAAGACGACAGAAACGGGCATATATCCTATTCAATCACCCAGTCCAAAGTGCTAACCTCCTCGGTAATGGTATAGTTGATACCAATCTTTATCACAGGCTTACCTTTCAAGGCAAAGGCATCGGCATAATGCTTGTCTTTGATTTGTTGCAAAGCCTCTTCTGCAGTCTTATTGAACTTCAGTTCTATCACATAGATGGTATCATGAGTTTCCATCGTGAGATCGGTTCTGCCTTTAGCAGTATGTTGCTCTACGAGAATACAGAAGTTGGTGAGCAAGGCGAAGATGATGTACATCATTTGCTGATAATGCCCCTCGTAATTAGTGTTGTCGCAATAAGGAACGGTTTCCAAGAAAGTCTTGAGCAGCAGCAAGGCTTCATCCATTTTGCCTTGATTGATGAGTTTAGACATCTTGGCAATAGTCGTATTTCCCATTACTGACATTCTATTCAGATAATGAGGAAGGAGACTTCTGAACAAACCTATGTGAATTTCCTTGTTAGGGAGTGCCAAGGTGTAAAGTTCCGTATCCTCGTCATAGTCTTTGATGGTAATATAACCGCTCTGGTAAAGCAATGGCATTATGGTGGTCATGGTTTCTGTAGCTGCATCAAAGTCATCCTTTCCAGCTTCCATCTTTTCTCCTAAGTTGATAGGAGTAAAAGCATACTTACGCATCATGTTGAGCAGATAAGTTGGTGTTCCTGAACCGAACCAGTAGGCATTGAATTTTCCTTCGGCAAAACAATTCAACAGGCTGAATGGATTGAAGACATCTGGTGAAGGCCACGTAAAGTGATAACCATCATAGTTCAATTTCAATCTATCTACAGTTTTCTCATAGGAAATCCTATTCTTTTCTGCAAGGCGATTAATGTCATCACTCATCAGAGTCAACAACTCATCCTTTGTAATACCACAGATTCCAGCATACTGTTCTTGCATACTGACATTGGTAATATTGTTCAATTCACTGAAGATGCTGAGTTGTGAGAACTTAGTGATACCTGTGAGGAAGACAAAACGTAGCATTTTCTCGCAACCTTTCAATGGACTGTAGAAATTACGCATGATATCACGCAAGGCATCTAACTGGGTATCTTCATGCGCCACATCAAGCAAAGGAGCATCATACTCATCAATAAGAACGACCACTTGTTTTCCGGTTTGCTCAAAGATAGTCTGCATCAAGTTCGCAAAGCGCACATTTAGGTCTGGCAAATGGGATTCCACCCCATACCGCTTCTCGTTATTTTCGATAATGAAGAGGAGGTATCTTTTTAATTGTTCTATATCCATGTGCTTACCAAGGCTCATGTCAAAGTGTAGCACTGGATATTCTTTCCATTCTTTCTCCAGTTTCTCAATGGCAAGTCCTTCAAACAATTCCTTTTTACCCTCAAAATAACTTTCGAAGGTAGAAACGAGAAGCGACTTACCAAAACGACGTGGACGGCTGAGGAAGAAATATGTTCCATCAGTATGGGTCATACGATATACATATTCCGTCTTATCCACATAGAACTTGTCTTCTTTGCGGATGCGTTCAAAGGTCTGTATGCCTATAGGATATAATTTTCTTGCCATAATCTCTTGCTTTACTTAATGCGATGGCAAAGATAAGCATTTTTCTTGAAAGTAACAAGTCTATATGGATTATTTACAATTGGAATTCCCTATTGCGGTCATTTTAGTTCCTACTATAGGCGAGGCTTGGTCGCTAATATCCTATCATACATTTTCTTATTATATTCCGCCACAAATAATAAAAATAAACGATTTGGCGGTTTTCATAGGTATGAAAACCGCCAAATTATAACATATTGTATATTCTATGGCAGGATATAGCATAAACATTGCCATACCATTACAGCGTAAAACGATAGCCCACAGAAACCGTAAAGGCATTTGTCTTAGACTGGCTTGGCATATTGGCCATCTTATCCACCTTGCTCAATCCTAACTGATATCTCGCATCCAATATCACATTCTGATACTCGTAAGCCACGCCAATCGGAATAGAGACATCACATTTCTTGGCTGGCCATTTCTCATCAAAGGATTCTTTCTCCTCATACACCGAATGGCCGGAATTATCAATCGTAATTTCCGAAGAATCCCCCTTATATTTAGCATCACCACAGAGGAAGCCAGCCTGTACACCCACCAGCAAAGCCAACTGGCGTGTGACGTAGGCCTTCACCATCAGAGGCACTTGAATATAGTTCAGGTCCACGTGCTGGTTGTTATACCCCGTCAGCACCGTCTTGCCATTGTCCTTACTTTCCGTCTGATAACTTGGCCATCGGAAGCCCTGTTTGGCATAATAAGCTCCCAAGCTGATGCCCACCTGTTCAGTAGCCCGATATTCGAAATCAACACCGCCCATAAATCCAGCTTGATATTTGGATTTCATATAGTCAGCATTTTCTTCAGTCGTGAAATAGATTTTATTATTACTCCAATTAGAGAGCACCACACCAATACGAGGGATAACAGATATTTTCCCCACAGGATTTTCTACATCTTGCGCCACGGCTGTCATTACAGAAAGCACCATCAAGGAGACTGCCATCATATACTTTTTCATACTATTCATATTTTGAGAATGATTATATAAGAAAAACGGCACAATTACATAAATATTGCATCAAGAATGTGCAATTTCAAGAAATAGACCTGCAAGCCAACGCACGTCTGCTTCATCAGATTTGTCCTTTCCATAACATCTTGAAAAAATCCAACACGTAGATACATTCAATGTTTCCCATGCGTCGGTTTATCGGATCCAAGGAGACTACCAATTGGCGACTGTCAGGATAATCTTCCGCAAAAGCCTTCAGTCCCTTCAAATGGCGATACATAACCTCTTCCACCGACTTGATTTCAATCGCAATTCGGGCATCACCAATCACCGCATCAACCTCTAATCCCGTATAAGTACGCCAATAGCTCAACTTCTCTTCACTCTCAGAATAAGAAAGCCATGCACGCAATTCCTGAATAACTAAATGTTCGAAGGCATGTCCATACTCAGCCGTACCTCGCACCAACTCCTTTCGATGCAATAAATGATTGACGATTCCAACATCAAAATAATAGAAGCGAGGAGCTTGCACCAAGCGGCGCTTCAAAGTCTTCGTATAAGCTGGCATACGGAATCCCAACAACGTATCTTCCAATATATCAAAATAGCTAACTACCGTATTGGCACTAACCCCACAATCTTGGGCTATATTGTTATTGTTTACCATCTCGCCATCCGTAAGGGCAGCAACCTCCAAGAAACGTTGGAACGCATTCAGATTACGAACCAAAGCTTCTTCTTTGATTTCTTCCTTCAAATAGACATCTATATAAGCAGATAGACGACGATGTGGATTCTTTGCCAAATAATGAGGCGGCAACATTCCATAGTTAATAGCTTGCTGGAGATTGAAGTTAGGAATCTCTGTCGTTACAAATGGAAAAAGATATACAGGATATGCCCTTCCACCCAAAGTATTATACCCATTACGTTTCAACTTGCGAGCACTGGAGCCACACAAGATAAACACCAAGTTCTTTTCAGACATTAAGCGATGTACTTCGTTGAGCAATTCTGGCACCTCAGGTATTTCATCAATAATGACAAGTGTACCCTCCGATTTGTCACAAAGCATCTCATACAACAATGTGGGGCGACGTTTCAATCGTCCTTTCATTGCGGTATCCAACAAGTCAATATAGATTGCATCGGGATATTTCTGACGCAAAAAAGTACTTTTTCCTGTCTGACGAGCACCAAACAAGAATATACTATCTTCTAACTCTTTATCTATGTGACATATACGTTCAAACATCATTGAATCATTTAATCGTTTTTACTGCGGATTTTCAATGAAAATCCGCAACACTACTGAGGATATTCCATAAAAATCCGCAGCAAAGATACGATTATTTCTTGAGACGACCAAGAAATCTGCAATTTTTCTTATGACGCATTCCCCCATATTTCTTAAGTTTCTTATTCGTTATGCAAACGAAGCTGATTACCCAAGCAAGTAACTTTAGTTAAAGTTCAACAATAAATATCACTTTAATTATCAGACATTTGGAAATATCTTTGAAAAAGATTATCTTTGTGCAAGATATTTCTAATGCAAAGCTTATGGAATTTAAGAAACTCATAGATAGAGGGGCAGAATTAGAGCGAATGAATGAAGCCCTTCATAGAGAAGAGACTCAGTTTATCGGCATTTTTGGGATAGAGAAAGTTTGTCGTGTCTAACAATAGGCGTGAATCAAGAGGTACAACAATTAATATTTTTTCAACGCCAAATTTTAATTGGTTGCTATTCAGCAGTCCCTATTTATAGGAGTTGCTGAATAGTTACATTGTTTGCTCTTCAAATATTGTTTGCACACAAGAAAAGAAATGGTAGATCTTTTATTTGACAATATATCCCGTGCCTCTTCCTTTCCCTACTTTTTGGATTTCTCCAGCATCCAGCATTTCTTTTAATGTTCGTTCGATGGTGCTGATACTGATGTCTGGGCAAAAGGCGGAGATGTCGGTCTTGGTAATATATGCCCAAAAACGAATTTATCTGCCTCATTTTGATGTCAAATGAGGCAGATAAATCGAAAATGAGGCAGAAAAACCTACTATGTCACAAAATTCCTAATGTTTTTGATCGCTTCATCACATTTTCCTGCTTTTGAAGGGACAATACCTAATGCACTTTTCACTTCTTCATAGATTTCACGGCACTTCTTCATATCCCACTACATTTTTTATATTCATTACGGAATCTATTCGATCATATTACGTAGCGAACTATGTTTATACTTAAAAAAATATCGTTATTCTGCGCCAAATGCCTTTTTTAACCCATTTGGCGCAAAATAACGACTAAGCGTATGGCACAGTCTGATGATGGAGGATTTGTTCAGATGACAACTTGTCGATACCACCAGCACGAATAATGTGATACAACATTGACATGGGATTTTAGAAAGTACTACACAATTCATAGTTAGTGCTACGTCCTCCTTCATCCGTCTGTCTCAATACTCCCTTAGCCATCAAGTCCTTGATGTCTCGGTTGGCTGTATCTTGCGAACAATGGTTGATTTTGTACCATTTCGAAGAATTGAGTTTTCCCTTGAAGCCATCCAAGAGCATGTTGAGCACCTTGCGCTGACGGGCATTAAAAACTATCGTGCGATGCCTATCCCAAAACTGAGCCTTGCGAACTACATTCTCCGTCTTTTGCAAGGCATTTGCCAAAGCCGCCTTCAAAGTCTGCAAAAACCATTGTATCCATGGAGTAATGTCCAAGTCGCCTTTCTGCGCTTGCTCCAAGTGGTCGTAATATTCCTTGCGATGATTTAGTATCTCTGAAGAAAGACTATAATAACGTTGGGAAGTTTGGTCGGCACTGGAAAGCAACAGTTCGGTCAAGATTCTACAAAGCCGTCCATTGCCATCATCGAATGGGTGAACCGTCACAAACCAAAGATGTACCACAGCGACCTTGACCAATGGTTCTATACTTTCCTCCTTATTTATCCAATCCATCAATTCCGCCATCATCATCGGAACATCCTTGCTCGCAGGTGCCTCATAATGTACTTTCTCATGACCCAATGCACCCGAGACCACTTGCATCGGTTCATCGCCCACTCGCCACTGAGCTACAGCTATCTTATGGATACCACTTCTCCCTGTAGGAAATAAAGCCGCATGCCAAGAAAATAAACGTTCAGCATCCAAAGATATAGCATAATGCTGCACGGCATCCAGCATCACTTGCACCACTCCCTCTGTATAATGGTCGGTCACAGGCAAGCCTTCATACTCCAATCCTAACTGTCGAGCCACAGAAGAGCGTACACTATCCCTATTCAAGTTCTCACCCTCTATCCTTGCCGAATGCACGATTTCTTGTGTTAAGGAGTCGAGCATGGATTGGTTTCGCTCCTCGAAACCAAACATGGAAAGCCTGCCCAGCAACTTTCCCCTCAGCATATTCACTTCTGCCAAGCTATTGCTAAAACAGGCATTGTCCCAAGTCATGTGAGGCCAATCCTCTTGCTGCCAAATATACATTGTTGCTTCCCTCATAATTGATTCTTTTGGCGCAAATATAAAGCATTTTATCGGATTATGCAAGTTTTGCGGAGATTATTCGCATTATTCTCCGCATTTTTGCGGAGAATAGGAGAAAATAGCATCGCTATAGCGACTAAATCGAGTAGAAAAAAGCCCCGACTACCCAATGGGCAACCGAGACTTTCACTATCACTACGATAAAACTAACAATTCTTTATTTTACAGAAACAAATCGCAGGGCTGCACGCTCTACCTTGAGTACTTCCATCCCTCTGGTCCATACCTTGCCGTCAGGCGACTGCAAGGTTTGCTGGGCATACACTTGCTCTACTACACCCCATATTAAGAACAAGAAGAGCAAAACACCTTTCATTCGATTTTTACATGTCATATTCCTTATTGTTTTGTTTCGTTATTACTTTATCATCGTTTCCATCCCTTTAGCGGAGCTTTTTAGTCCCTACTAGGGATGAGGCTTGATCCCTATTAGGGACGAGGCTCAATCGGTACTAGGGACGAGGTTCAATCGCTAGTAGGGACTAAAAGGCGACACTATTGGGTGTGTCTATCGCTTATATGGATAATACGTACTAAATGGACTTATTACTTAAAACGAATGATAAATGAAAATATTTCCCTCATTTATGCGAGAGTTACGAAAAAAGTTTGTATTTTTGCAGTGGGTTCGTAATGAGGTATCTTCCAAGATGAAATCACGTAACCGCGAAGTCATCTTCAAGGGCATCGAGCTGTCATACTATTACGAAGGGTATGAAAGAGTGAAATATAGGACATAAATATTATAACAATGAAGACGACATCTGAAATACTAAACCTTTTGAAGTCGTACAAGAGTATCGCTACTTCAAAATATGGATTGACAAAGATTGGCATCTTTGGCTCAGTAGCTCGTGGTGAACAGACTGACGAGAGTGATGTTGACGTTTGTTACGAAGGCAAGGCTCCTTCTTTCTTGACATTAGACTTGATACAAACCGACTTGGAAAAGTTGTTTGGAGCCAAGGTCGATATGGTTAGGGTAAGAGACAGGATGAATGGCTTGCTTAAACAAAGAATCATGAAGGAGGGGATTTATGTTTGATAAAGAAGAAGTATTATTAAAATAAAGATATGAAATCATTTGCTGACTACAAAAAAGATGCACCCAACCAAATCACAATGGCCAACGGTGCATTCTATCCAGACATATTGGTACAAGCTTGTGAATTATACAAGCCCGTATTGGTTTACTTTGGGCAGCTATTGAAAATATCCCCATCATCAGAAATGCTGCTCAAGGAAATCACAAAATTGACACAAACATGGATGCGCATCCAACTACTGAGAGTATTTCGCAAATATGTTTCCCCTGACACATCTGTGGAAATGCTAAAATCCAAAAACAAGATTCCAATGGTTTGCAAGACATTTGGCAAAAGCTTTCGCCCAATCAGCCAAGTGCAAAAACTATTCAACGAGCGTCCTCTCCCTAACGAAACGCTATGCGCAATCCTATGGGAATACAAAGACAGAGGACAAAAAGGGTATTCCCTAACCGAGAACTTCTTTGATATGTTTCAGTCAAAGTTTCCCGACTATACTATCGAAGGTCCCAAACGTGCAGGAACAGATGTGCAGCTTAGCCATGTTTTTCCCGATTATCCCAACCCAACACGCCCCGTTGATTTTGTGATTCGAGATACCCAAAAGAAAGTATTAGCAATCGGACTAGCCCGATACGACAGCGACCGTGGTGGAGCACAAGAGGATGACCGAACAGGAGGATACTATAATTGCGCTAAGGAAATTTTGGACTACACAATCCAAAAAGGACTTAATACCAAACTGATATTTCTGAATGACGGTCCAGGATTATTACTTGGCTCTATGTGGGATGATTATTCCAAATTAGAAGAAATCAATTCCAAGAAAATCATGGTTTTAACTTTAAGAATGTTGAATGAACGATTAACCAAAAAGTGGTTAATATCTAAATAAGGCAAATATGGCAGTAGGTATAGCTTCAAAAACAACAGAAACACTTAGAACAATTTCTGTTCTACCACAAGACAAAATTAAATTCAGATACATCAACAACTATCTTAGCAAAGATATCAAGCGTTTGTATCATGCAGACAACTTAGATGTCTTGAATGCACTTTTAGAGGATGATAAAGTTTGCGGGAAAGTAAAGTTAATATATATAGACCCTCCATACAATACAGGAGGAGCATTTGAAACAAGAGAATTCAAGCATGCATACAACGACAGATTCACTACTGATAGCTATCTGGAATTTATGCGTGCAAGGCTTGTCCTTATGCATCAGCTTTTAGCTAATTCTGGCTCAATATATGTACACTTAGACTGCAACATGGTTTTTCATGTTAAAATTTTGATGGATGACATTTTTGGAGCAAAGAATTTCCAAGGGATGATTACACGCAAAAAATGCAAGTCGAAAAATTTCACGAGGAAAACCTACGGAAATATTTCCGACTACATCCTATTCTACACAAAGACAGATACTCCTATATGGAATAGACCATATGAAGAATGGGCAGACGATAAGATTTTGAAAGAATACCCATTCATCGAGGAAGGAACAGGGCGTAGGCACAAAAGAGTACCTTGCCATGCACCTGGTACTAGAAATGGAGCAACTGGTGGACCGTGGCGAGGCATGATGCCACCTGAAGGCAAACATTGGCAGTATACCCCAGACAAGTTGGATGAAATGGATGCTCGTGGAGAGATTTACTGGTCTTCCAATGGGAATCCAAGAAGAAAAGTTTATTTAGACCAAAGTAAAGGCGTTCCTGTACAAGACATTTGGTTAGACTTCTTAGATGTAAACAATCAAAACACATACCAAACAGGGTATCCTACTGAAAAAAACATAAACATGCTCAAAAGGATAATTGAAGCATCTTCAAACCCAGGTGATTTGGTACTTGATTGCTTTGCTGGTTCAGGTACAACACTTGTAGCAGCAGAAGAATTAGGAAGGCAATGGATTGGGGTTGATATTGGTGATGAAGCCATTAGGATTATACAGGAGCGTTTTTTACATGGCTCCAAGCCATTAGGTGACTATGTTAAGAAGAAAAGAAAGAAAAGTACAGATACAAGTTTATCCCTTTTTGATACGAACTTCTTTGAGGGAAACGACATTAACAATAAAAGTGAAAAAGAAATACCATACCAATTAATAGAAGAACTATGTAGCAGCCAATAAAGGAAGCAGAATTGCACCAATCCGACATTGATTGGAGCGACCATAGAGCGCATTGACCAGCATCTCTATCGCAAGTATTCCCTCACTCCCTATGAAATCACTTTCATCGAGAAGACCGTCAAGGCGATGTAAAAACACAATCGTGCGATGTGACAAGTGTTCACATCGCACGATTAACATATTATTAAAGAAGCCCATTTTTCTTAATAACTTGCCTTACAAGTCATTGAGCAATTCCTTCTTAGATATAGCATTCTTCTTCCCTAACTTTATCTGCTGATATTCTTGACAAGCCTGGTCAAAATGAGACAAGATTTTCGCTTTATTCTCCGCAAAAATGCGGAGAATAAAGCTATTCTGCAAGGCTAACTTTTCCATTCTCTGAGCAGACGATGCGCTGCTCAGTTCCATTCTTCAGTTTCACGATGATGCCCACGGCACCCTGCTCGCTTGGCGTAAAGTAATCTACTGATGCGATATCGCCTGGTTCTGTATCAGAACTTGGCTCATATACGCAGACGAAAGGATGATTCCAAGCCTCACCCTTCTGGCGAGCCACGAAGGTCAATACCGGCTGGTCGATTACCTTATAAGGCTGGTTAGGCATACGTTCGTATTCCAGGTTGGCTTCATATCGAGCACCTTACCGCTTGGCGCATCCATCACCTTCATCTCCTGTCCCAGGTTGTGATAGAAATAATCGTAGGTCTTGTCGCCCCCTTCCTTCTTTCGGCTGCGGAATACATCGATGTAATAACCACCCTTATCGCTGGTCTTCACAATGGCGGTAGTACGCTGCTATTCTGCCTGTGTTTCTGGTTCAAGGAAGCTTACAGTAGCATAGGTCATCTTTCCTTTTGTTTTACTAAAAATACGATTGGGAAGGAGGAAATACGTAGCCTTTTATAGAGTTCTTGATTGTGTTAAAAATACTTCTTCTATAAGGTTATTCTGTTAACCACTTCCAGATAGGAATGACTTCTATGGTTATGCCATCTTCCTCGATGATTTCTTCCTCATCGTATGTTATGATGATGGTTTTCCTGATAGGATAAACCTTGTTTAGGGCGATGAGTGCTGCAACATCCCGCTTTCGGGTATCCATATCTTCAAGACTGAAGGAAGCCTGTATCGCCAGTCCTTCATCTGGAACGTAGAAATCCACTTCTATGTTCTGGTTGTAATAATACAGTTTCGGCATCTCATAGTTTCTGTTGTATTTCTTATGCAAGGTGATGGCGCATAGATTTTCCAACAAAGGCGACTTTGAGTCAGTAAGAAAGATGCTCAGCAAACCATTATCAGTAAAGTAATGCTTCTTGGCAGTTTCCTTTTCAGCAAATTTAGAGGCATAGTTGTCTAACGTAAATAAGAGACAAGCCTCTTTGGTGTATCGGATGTAGTCAATCATGGAGGCTGTATTGGTAGAAACGCCGGCACTCTTTACCATGTTGGCAAGTCTGTTGTAGGCGGTTGGTTGCATGATATTATCGGCAAGCCGCTTGATGGCAAGTCGTAAAGCATGATCATTCTTGATATTGTTTCTCTGCACCACATCGCCCAACACGATTTTCTCATAGAGTCCATTCAGCCAATGACGTTTGTTCTTATAAAGAAGAAGTTCCGGGAAGCCTCCCCATTTGAAGTATTCCGAAAAGAGTTGCTGCACTATATTTTTTTGCTTGCCATACTGCCAGTTCTCTTCGAGCGTAACGCCTTTGGCAACCAGATATTCTTTGAAAGAGAAAGGAAAAACCTTTTCGTCAAAGTAACGGGCTCCCAGAGTTGTGGCGATGTCACGGCTCAGCATCTTGGCATTGGAACCCGTGATGAATACCCTATATTTCTGATTGGCAAGACGGCGTGCAAAGTGTTCCCATCCCTCGATATTCTGAATCTCATCGAAGAATAGGATAGGTTTATAGGAGTACATGGTATTGTATGCCTGCAGAATCAGGTCGAAGTCTTCCACTTTCATTCCGTAGAGGCGTTCATCGTCAAAGTTGATATAGACGAATTCCTTGATGTCGTGCCCTTCGGCAAGGAATTGTTTGGCACGCTGATAGAGCAGATAAGACTTTCCTGCCTGACGGATACCTACAAGCACATATCTTCCCTGTTCCTCAAAGTCGAAAGGTCTCTGATAGAGTTCTATCTCCTGTATTTCGTTTTGTCCCTCCTTGATGAGAGTCTTGAAAACTTCTTTTTGCATGGTTCTATCTATTTGATTACCGTGCAAATATACGACTTTTATTTTTTGCTACCAAATAAATTACGCCAAATTTGTTTATTGCCAATAAATAAATCTGCTGTTTTTTATTTACTGGCAATAAACAAATCCGCTACATATTCCTGCCATGCTCTCCAAGCGGTCCCTCGGGGACCACGTGATGGGGAACCGGTGAACATGAGACGAGCAACCGTTGCTCATGAAGCGGGCAACAAGTGCCCAAACTAATATCCACAATTTGGGCAATACATTATCTCTATTCCTACAGGTATTACAAACATAGGAATATCAGAAAAGGGTGAAAACATTAATACACAATACTACACCGTATCTGGCGTACAGACCAATGACAAAACTAAGGGTGTGTATATCCAGAAGTCAACAGACAATACAGGTAAGGTAATCATCAAAAAGGTGATAAAAAGATAGAATTTTAGATACTCTATACATGAAGTAAGCTTCGACCAGCTATGAAGCCTATTTCATCCAATAGCGAAGCCGGTTTCATTGACAGATGAAGCCGGCTTCATTTTTATGTAATTCATGGTCTTTTTTTCTAAAATCATAAAAAGAACACCCATGTTCGCATGAAAAGTATTATCTTTGCAAAATAATTAGGGTCTGCTGAATTAATTTCGAGTCACAGACAGAGGGTAGCAGAC
>SAMEA3663085__coassemble_623_pt1 | contig 12314 bp, 8 predicted proteins | sample SAMEA3663085__metabat2_high_PE_025 | metagenome-assembled genome bin SAMEA3663085 (sample SAMEA3663085) | pig gut metagenome | biome: pig gut; feature: pig-associated habitat; material: faeces | place: France | collected 2012
TTATATATATATAATAATATAATATACATTTTACTTCGAAAAATAATAGGCACAAAAAAAACTGAATAAACTGAAATTGACATCGCTCAAGACTGTTCTTTATTGGGGGAAAATCTTGATTTTCATGCAAAAAACCAAGATTTTCTTGAAAAACAGGAAAGAATTTCAGAAAATCAGGCAATGATCACAGGAAAAGAAACCAGTGTCTTTGAAAAGGATTTTTTGTGTTTCTAAGGAGTTTTTCAGAGAAGATTACAGATTGAAAGCAAAATCAAAGATAAATGAGATAAGAAAGGAATAATCAATAGGATATAATTCTGATATATAGGCACATAACACTGCTTACAATATGAAAAAACATAGTTTAAGAAAAGGAAAAATATAGATTTGCGCCCCACAAAACTATACTTTACAGTTTTTAACATTTGATTATTTTCAAAACTCACGTAACTCGGCGATTTAATTTGGCTGCAAAAGAAAAAAGCAGTACCTTTGCATCAGAAATCAGAACAAGAAGCATGACAGGTCTTCTGTCTGAAAGAGAAGAATTCATTCACATATTTATATTATTAACCCTTTAAAAACTAAAAAATTATGGCAAAACGAGGAACATTGAAGTATCGTAAAATTACCCGCACTCCACAGAGTGGAGAAAATGCAAACAAGAAAATGTGGTACGCCACCACCGTAACCGACCGAGAAGTGAGCTTTGAGGATTTCGTGACCCACGTATCCGAGCACAACTCTCCTTACTCCCGAGGCACTGTCCACGGAGTTTTGATGGACACACTCGACTGCCTGCAGGAACTCATCCTCGACGGCAAGAGCGTACGTTTCGCCGACCTCGGTCTCTTCTCCATCGGCATGACTTCCAAGGGTGTGGACTCTAAGGACAAGGTTTCTGCTGCCAGTGTAGAGGGCGTTCACCTCATCCTGCGCAATACCAAGTCTTGGAGCAACACGGAACTTCGCAAGAAGTGTCGTATCGAGGAATACAACGCCTACGGAAACACCGAAGATACCGGTAATACGAATGGCGATGACCCAAATCAGGGCGGCTCAACGCAAGGCGGAGGTTCTAACACAGGAACCGAGGGAAGCGGTTCTCAGGGCGGTTCTCAGGGAAGCGGAAGCAACCCATCCGGTGGCAACACTGAGGGAAGCGGAAGTGACGACGGATCCTATGATTTGAAGTAAACCCTGCCTCTCCTTCTCACCAAAATCGCAGCATAAACTGCTAATTCATTCATTATTAACCCTTTAAAAACTAAACAAAATGAAGAAAGAAACTTGGAAAACAATTCTGCAAATCGCGATCAGCGTACTCACTGCATTGGCTACCACTTTGGGTATTACTTCGTGCAGTCTGTAAAATCAAATGAGTGCAGCCGACAAAGGCTGAAAGCAAAGCCGAAAAAGGCTGAAAACCAAAAGAGGGTGTGTCAGAAATTCATGACACATCCTCTTTTTTTATTTCATCAAAGTTTTTTCTTCATCAAAGTTTTTCTTCCTATGGGTTTTACTTCTCCAAAACCTGCAAATCCTGATAGAACCAGACATTCATCTGATTGGCTCCTCTATGATTCCAAGCATAATAAGGAATCAAGGTGAGCTTCTGATTCTTCACGGAAACCTTGCCATCAGCAGCCTGATCGAGCACCTGAGCAGCGGTCTGGATAGCCTTCACTGAGAACGCAGGAGCACCCTTAGTCTCTGCATTTGAAATGCTATAACCATCTATCACAGAAAAAGCTGGATTCTTGTCTACAACGCTGCGAAGAACAGGAGCACCATCATTATCCACTGCCTCTACGCAATAAACTAATGGTCCACGCTCTACTGCCACCTTGCCTCTGTCGTCAGCCACTTTTCCGTTAGCCACAACCGTGCGTACAGGCATATCAAAATGGATGCGGATCACATCACCCTTCCTGATATTCTTCACTGGCAGATAACCCTTGTTGGCAGCCAGATCAGCCTCCACAACCTTGCCGTTCACGCTCACGCTATAAGCAGGTTGCTCGGCATCACTATACTTATAAAGGTCGCTCGGAACCACCTGATTGCGAACCCATCCAGGAATGCGCACCAGCAGATTGGCACCCTTCACACCACTCTTCTTCACCACAATCTTGATATCGCCATTCCAAGGATACTCAGTAGTCTCCTCCAGCACCACTTCCTTGCCCATCACCTGGATGGTAGAAGTATTTCCGGCAAAGAGATTCACATAGATATCCTTGTCCTTCACGCCATAGAGATAACCCGGTAATGAAGGGATAAAACGGCTCAGATTGCTCGGACAGCAGGCGCAGCCAAACCAAGGTTGGCGGGTGGTGGTACCGTCGGCATTAAACTTGTATTTGCCATCGCTCGACAATGGGTTCGGATAGAAGAAGCGGCCTCCGTCCATGCTCATGCCCGAAATCACACCATTATAAAGTGTGCGCTCCAGACAGTCGATATACTTGCTCTCGCCATGCAGGAGGAACATGCGCTCATTGAGATACACCTGAGCAATGGCAGCGCAAGTCTCGTTGTAGGCAGTCATGTTAGGCAACTCATAGTCGGCTCCGAAAGCCTCTCCGGCATGACGGGCACCCACACCGCCCGTGAGATAATACTTCTTGGAAACGATATTGTTCCAGATGCGGTCGATGGTCTTGATATAATCCGAATCACGCGTCAGGGCAGCCACATCAGCAATTCCGGCATACATATATCCGGCACGCACGGCATGTCCCCAAGCCTCGTTCTGCTTCAGGATAGGCTTATCGCTCTGGCTATAGGCATCGTGGATAGAGGTGGTGCCGCGGGCATCGAGGAAGTATTTAGCCTCGTCGAGATACTTCTTTTCGCCCGTAAGGGTATAGAGGCGGGCAAGTGCCATTTCGGCTATCTGATGACCCGGCACAACCCTGTGCTGACCGGCTTGAGGACCCACTTCCCTGATCACACAGTCGGCATATCGCTTGGCAATATCGAGGAATTTTCTGCTGCCCGTAGCCTGATAATGGGCGCAGGCTGCATCCACCATGTGACCGAGATTATAAAGCTCATGGCTCAGCACTTCCACCTTGCTCCAGCGGGTAGCGCCCGACCAACCGTGAGGATGTTTCGGATTGATGGTTCGAGCAGTATAGAGGTATCCGTCAGGCTCCTGCGCAGCGCCCACCACATTGAGCACACTGTCGATATAGGCCTTCATCTTCTTGTCGGGATAGGTCTGCAGGATATAGCTGGCTCCCTCGATGGTCTTATAGACATCGGTATCATCAAAAGAGAAGCCCATAAACTTACTCACGTCCCACTCCTTGGTATCGAGACCGGCATGTCCCGGATGCTGCAAGGTATAGGCTGCCATCTCGAAATTCTTGTAGCGGTGCTCGCTCTCGCACTTGCTGAAAGCCAACGGCACAGTTACCTCTCTGGCAGCCTTCAGACGCGCACCCCAAAAGGTATTCTGAGCGATTTTCACACTGGTAAAGGGTACCTGAACAAAGGGATAACCATTGTCCAGAACTTTGGATTTCTGGGATGCTGAACTCTTAGACTTCGCTGAAGAAGCCTTGGTAGAAGCACCAGCAGACTTGGCTGAAGAAGCCGTGGCAGCCATAGCCGAAGCCTGCAACGCAGCAGGAGCAAACATTGCGGCAGAGAGTAAGACTGCAGAAAAAATTCTTTTTTTCATCATTTTATTAGGTATTTTATAGTTATATTTGTTGCATTTAATTATTCTGATATACTCAAGTTTCGCTTGTAAGTTCCACACGCCCAGAACCAACGGTCACCGGCGCATAGCGGAAAGGTAAAGGACAGAAGCCCCTTGCCCTGGGTAGGAGCTTTTGGGCCTTCAGCCCGTACTTAAACCACATGCGAAACTTCTGTGATATATACGATTGAAAAACTAACTCCCTCAAAAAGGTGTAAGTTTGACACAAATCGTTTTCGGATGCAAAAATAATAAAACTTTCAATACAAAGCAAATAACTATCAATAAAAAATGGGCACAAATCACGAAAATCATGATACATGCCCACATTTATAACCATTTATACCCTATCGGGAGTAGCCTAATACTGTGCTCTTAAAATTATACCCTATCGGGAGTAGCCTATATTTTTTAAACCAATTTTATACCCTATCGGGACAAAATTAGATATAAAAAACAGTTTTTTACTACTCTAAGCGATGTCAATTTCAGTTTATTCAGTTTTTTTGTGCATAAACAAGCGAATAAAGGCTAAAGAAAGATATTCAAGAACCCCTTGAAAAGTTATAGTCCCCACTTTGAAAAAGTTCAGGAACCCCATTAAAAAATCAGGAACCATAAAAAATCAGAAACCATTAAAAATCAAGAACCATAAAAAAATCAGGAACCATTAAAAATCAAGAACCATAAAAAAGTTCCAAAAAACCTTTTCTATATGAGGTTTCAAGGAACTTTTTCAAAACACTATTTTGTGACTAATACGATTCTCTTTGTTTTCAGATTACCTTTCTGAACGCCCGATGCAGCAGACTGATGACCAGAAGCAGCAGACTGAACGCCCGATGCAGCAGACTTTTGACCCGATGCAGCAGACTTTTGACCAGACACCGCATTCTCACAAGCAACTGTCAATTCAACCTTAGACGGCTGAGTTCCAGCTCTTAAGATCACAAGCGCAGAACCCTGATAGAGCGCACGCTCGGCAGTCTTGTTCAACTGCTTCTTGCCCACGGTTCAGCGTGATACTCGGCGTAGTGGTTACCCTCGTGGGTATCGCATCATCGGTGTAGCAGGCAGCATGAAAGCAGCATCACTTTCTGAGGAAGAAAAAAATTAGCTTGTTTAAAATTTCTGCTGCAAAAGTAGTAATTTCCCATCATATCCAACCTATTCTTTTGATATTTGGGCTATGACATTTGGCATAACCCTCAAAATCGTGAAAAATGCAGAAAGCGGCTTCTTGCATCACGCAAGAAAACCGCCCTTTTCATTCTACATGGCAATAGAGAATACATACCCTATCGCTGAGATGAGATTTATGCTCTTTTTTATTGAGTTGAGATATATGTTCTTATTATAACCTGAGACTGATATTCTACTTTACTTCTTTTTCCCTGGGGTTGCATCTTTCTGAAGAGAGAATTTTACAGGGAGGGTATATTTTACGCTCACCGGTTTACCAAGCTGTGTACCAGGAGTCCACTTAGGCATCCCCTTCACGACTCTCAAAGCCTCAGCATCAAGTTCCGGATCTATAGATCTGGCAATCTTGGCATGCGTAATGCTACCATCCTTCTGGACGATAAAGGTTACGATCACACGACCCTGCATTTTGGCCTTGACTGCGGAAGCAGGATATTTGATGTTAACAGCCAGATACTTCAGCAGCACTTCCCGACCACCAGGAAATTGCGGCATCGTTTCCGGCATACAAACCCAAGTTTTTTTCTTCTTGGTTGTATCGGTTTGAGGCTTGGTTTTCACCTTCTTTTCTGCTGCCTGCTTTGCCTGTTCTACAGCTTTAGCTTCTTCTGCCTTATCTGCTGCTACCTTAGCTTCCTCAGCTTTTGTCAATTCAGCTTCAGCAGCTGCTTTTGCTTCTTCTGCCTTTGCTTCCTCAGCTTTTATCAAAGCTGCTTCTGCAGTCTTGTCAGCTTCCATTTCTTCAGCCTCAGCTGGGTTCATCACCTCGATGACTTCCTTTGCCATCGGATTCGCCACAGCTACATCAGTATTCAAAGCCTGCTCAGCCTTCTGCTGAACCTCGGCTACTTCCGGAATCTGCTCGCCAATCTCACGAGCCACACTCTCGATGTTGCTCACCATGAGCAACACTCCTGCCAAAGGTGCGAAAAGGAGGTACTTCGCCTTGCCTATTTCACTTGTTCTACGTTTGTTCATCATTTTAATTCTTTTTTTAAGAGGTAATAAATTAAAATTATTAGCAATCTTGGTCGATTCATTCGGCTGTCGATATGCCAAACCTAGAAGGTGATACTGATAGGATTTGCGCGCGTTGCCATCAGATAAAACACTTTCATCGGCTAAATATTCCAAATTCATTCTTACTTCCTGCTTCATCAGCCAGGCAAACGGATTAAACCAGCAGGCGATGGAGAAAAGCTCGGAGAAGAGGGTATCCAGGGAATGGAGACCCGAAACATGGGTGCACTCGTGAACCATCACTTCGTGCAACTGCTTGCCCTCCAGGGTAGATGGATACATAAACACCCAGCGAAAGAAGGAGAACGGACTCCCCTCGCCTCTGAGAAGATGTACCGTAATGCCTTCTACCTCCTGCTTCCGGGAAATAACCGCAAGGCGGATAATGCTGAAGAGCTGCCATACCAAACGCAATGAGAGAACCGCAACTCCTGCCCAATAGATGCACTGCAGCATATCCATCCAGGTTATGCTGGGAGCCTGAGCCTTTACAACCACCACGGGATAAAACGTGTCGGCATATACATTCGCCATACTCTCCATCGTAGGGGTATCGCGTACCCAATATTCCAGATTAAGTGCCGGAACCATCAGGGCAACGGCATAGATGAGCCAGAGGGTAAGGCGGCGAAGACCGAAGAAGGTATCGCGGCTCACCGTGAGGCGATAAAAGCCATAAAGCAGCACCAGGGCTACATTGATTTTTATAAGATATATTGCCATACAGTTTAAGTTTTTGTTTGAAATGAACTTAATAATTATTCTTCCGAAAGCTTGATTTATTCTTCAAAGTTCTCGAGTCATTCTTCCGAACTCTCAATTTCACGGATAATATCCTTGAGGTCCTCTGGACTGATTTTCTCATCCTTGGCAAAGAAGGAAACCATTTCCTTGAAGGAATTCTTGAAGTAATTGTTCACGAAACCCGACAGGAACTTCCGCTTGTAATCGCTCTCGGCGATGAGTGGAGAATAGACATAACCCTTACCATCCCGCTCCGCCTTGACATATTCCTTGCGCTTCAGATTGTTCACAATAGAAGCTACAGTGGTATAAGGTGGACGAGGTTCTGGCAACAGTTCCATAATCTGTTTCACGGCACATCGCCCCAACTGCCATATCCGAAGCATAATCTCTTCTTCCTGATTCGTCAATTTTTCCATCTTTCTATCTTTATTTTTTAATTTCAACATATTTGTTTCTAAATCACGCTGCAAATCTACGAACTTTTCGTATAATCACAAAATAATCTACGTTAAAAAGCATAAACTCAACTATATTTTAACGTTTTACGAGCTTTTCGTAATACTAAAACATAGGATATTACGAGTTTATCGTAGATTACATATAAAAAGAATAAATAGCAGGAGAGTTTACAAATCACTCACAACTAAGGCAGGCTGGCAAGAACCTTCCCGTCAAATATAAAGACGGAAAATATCTGATTCAGATAGAACCATCAAAAAGAAAGGTGTTCATCAGCCAATGATCACCTTTATTCTTGATACCTCGCGTTTGCCAGGCATCAAGAATAGTCTGGTTTTCCCGTGCCATTAAGCTTTTTTATACCAGTTTTTCTTGGCATAACCATTTTTTCTCTGTATCTTTGCAAAAAGTTAAGCTGCAGAAGTCAAGTAAGTACGAACATTCAAAAAGTATCGGATATGACAAATTACAATCTCAGAAAGCTGCCAGCAGGCATCCAGTCGTTCAAGAAAATCAGAGAAGAGAACTATCTCTATGTTGATAAGACCGACATTATTTGGAAATTAGTAACCAACGGCTATACGTATAATTACCTGAGCCGTCCTCGCCGATTTGGCAAGTCATTGCTTGTCGATACGCTACAGTCTTACTTCGAAGGAAAGAAAGAACTCTTCGAGGGATTGAAAATCATGTCATTAGAGAAAGAATGGAAATCATATCCCGTTGTTCGACTCGACATGAGCATGGCTGATGCCACCCCCGAAGGCATCAAGGCTTACTTTGACGAGACCTTCGCCAAATACGAAGCCCAATATGGCATCACACCAAGATCCCTGACCGCTCTGTCAAACCGATTCAAGAACATCATCGTTGCAGCATACGAACAGACCGGCCTGCAGGTTGCCGTGCTCATTGATGAGTATGATGCACCCCTACAGCACTCCTGGATGACTCCGGAACACAAGGCATGCACGGAAGTATATCGCACCGTGTTCTCTGTGCTTAAGAATGCTGATGAATACGAAAAGCTTGTCTTTATCACGGGCATCACCAAGTTCACCCAGATTTCATTGTTCTCGGTACTCAACAATCTTTCCAACATCAGTTTCTTACCAGAATATACCCCAATCTGCGGTATTACAGAAGAGGAAATTTTGGAGAATTTCATGCCAGAAATTGAAAAAATGGCAACACGTAACAAATGGTCAGTACAGGAAACCCATGATAGATTAAAGGCTTATTACGACGGATACCACTTCTCAGAAGAAAACATGGTGGACATCTATAATCCTTATAGCCTGGTCAATGCACTACAGCAATCCAGATTGAGTAATTTCTGGGCTGCATCGGGCGCCACCTCTCTCATCCCTAAGTTTGTAAACAATGCCGAGTTGCGCTTAGGCGATTTCGACCATTGCCGCATCCTGCGAAATATACTGGAGCAATCTGATGTAACAGGCGGTGGAGCTGCCCTGTTCCTATATCAGTCGGGCTATCTCACCATCAAGGACAGCGATGAATTCGGCTACGTCTTGGGATTTCCTAACGAGGAAGTGAAGCAAGCTCTCTATGAGATGGTACTCCCAGCCTTAACCTTGCGAGAGGAAGGCGATAGCCAGTCATTGCAAGCCAATCTGTACTACCAGTTAGGAACAGGTCAGTTGGCAGAAGCCATGAAATCAATGAAGGCTCTCATTGCCGATGTGCCATATAGCAACAAGAAGCTTGCCTCCATGGATATGGAAGAACGCTACCGCCTCATCATCAGCACCATCCTCAATGCCATCGGACTGAAGGTTGAAGTGGAGCACATGCTCGCCACAGGTAGAATTGATATTCTCGCCACAACTTCGAGATATATCTATGTAATAGAATTAAAGCTGAAGAACAATGGTGGTAAGGAAGCTGCCATCAAGCAAATCATCTCGAACCAATATATAGAGCCGTTCAAGGCTGACAAGCGAGAAGTGATAGGACTGGGAATTGAGCTGGATGATGAAGGAAAAGGATTGCTGGATTGGGAAAAAGCATAAAGAAAAAAACAAGAATAAGGAAAAGACTGAAACAAAAGATAGAGAAAAGACTATAACAAGCAAAAGATGACCTCACGTTTTGCGAGGTCATCTTTTTTATTAGCGATTCCTTGACTTTTTGGCAAAACACCTAACATATTTGTACTATTTTACTTTTTTAAGGACTATAAGACAGATGTTATTGAGTATTTTTCACTATCTTTGCATCCGAAGAAATAAACAAAGAAGTAATAATCAATAAGGAAAACTTAAAAACCAACAACAATATGGACAAGATACTAAAAACGCAATTTGTCGGATTTTCCTTTGCATTGGCTCTGCTGGCATCTCTCGGCAGTCAGGCTCAGTCGCATTCTGGTGCACTGTCGCTCCCTACTCCTACGCAGGAAGCCAAACCTGGCGTAAGATGGTGGTGGATGGGATCTGCTGTAGATAAAGAGAACCTAAAGTGGAACCTCGACGAATATGCCAAGGCTGGCATTGGAGCCGTAGAAATCACGCCACTCTATGGTGTGCAAGGAAATGACAAGAATGACATTCCGTATCTCTCTCCGAAATGGATGGAGATGCTCAAATTCGTAGAAGAAGAAAATAAGAAGGTAGGTATTGAAACCGACATGGCTACTGGTACCGGCTGGCCTTTTGGTGGTCCTTGGGTTCCTATCAATGAAGCTGCCTGCAAGGCGGTATTCGTGGATACTATCGTTGACGTGAAACAGAAATTGATGGAGATTGAATTCAACGTTCCTCAGAAAGAGCGTGACTTTGCCAAGCTGAAACTCATCAAGGCATATCCAGTTGAGGGACAGAACAGGAAAAAGCGTGTCATCGCTCTCTACGAAAGCCGCACCCGACAGAAAGTTAAGCGTGCCGCACCTGGAGGAGAAGGATACGTCATCGACCACTTTGACTCCACTGCCGTGGCTAATTATCTGGCACATATCGATAGTGCCTTCGTTGCCAACAAGACTCCTTATCCACATACCTTCTTCAATGATAGTTATGAGGTATATGGAGCCAACTGGACTCCTAACCTGCTGACAGAATTTGAGAAGATGCACGGATATAAACTGCAGGACAAGTTCCCTGAATTCCTTGATGGTGATGCCGTGGTGGTAAGCGATTACCGTGAAACATTAGGCGATATGCTGCTCCATAACTTCACCGAACAGTGGACCAAGTGGGCAAACAAGCGTGGTGCCATCACCCGCAATCAAGCTCATGGTTCACCAGCCAACCTCATCGACTGTTATGCCGCCGTAGATATCCCTGAGATAGAAGGATTCGGTCTTACTGATTTTGGCATCAAGGGTTTACGCAAGGATCCGGGCAAGACCCGTCCTAATTTCAGCGACCTCAGCATGCTCAAGTATGCACCATCTGCCGCCCATATCACAGGCAAGAAATATACCTCCAGCGAGACCTTTACCTGGCTCACCGAGCACTTCCGCACTTCCCTGAGTCAGATGAAACCAGATATGGACCTCATGTTCTGCGCAGGTGTGAACCACATGTTCTTCCATGGTACAGCCTACTCGCCTAAAAACGACCCATGGCCAGGATGGAAGTTCTATGCATCGGTGGATATGAGTCCGACCAACAGTATCTGGCGCGATGCACCGGAACTGATGAAGTACATCACCAACTGCCAGACCTATCTGCAGTGGGGACAGCCTGACAACGACTTTCTGGTCTATCTGCCAGTAAGAGATATGTGGCGCAAGGATACCAAGAACTGGTTGATGCAGTTCGACATCCACTCCATGGCGAAGAAAGCACCGGAATTTATCAAGGTGATTCTCGACATCGACAAGGCTGGTTTCGACTGTGACTACATCAGCGACAAATACCTGCGCACCTGTACCTTTAAAGATGGTATGATCGAAACTGCTGCTGGTACCCGCTACAAGGGCATCATCATCCCAGGCAACAATATCATGCCAAGCGATGTAATCCAGCATATCTCCGACTTGAAGGCGCAAGGAGCCAAGATTATCAAGGGCGACAACATCAAGGCGATGGAACAAGCTGCAAAACCGGAACTGATGAGAAAGAACCTGGGCTTGAAGATGATCCGCCGCAACAACAGCATCGGTCATCATTACTTCATCGCCAACCTCACCGGCAAGGATATCACTTCTACCGTAGCACTGGCTGTAAACGAGAAGAACGGTATCTGGTATAACCCTATGACGGGCAAATATCACAAGGCCACTATCGGCGATAAGGGCATCGAAGTGAACCTGAAGAGTGGCGAGAGCCGCATTCTCATCACCTCGGATAAGCCTGTAAGCGAATGGAAACTCGGTTCCGAGGTGAAGGTAAGCGAAAAGGAGAAGTTTGCAGCTTCGGACAGCAAGACCATCGACCTGACCGCCAATAGCTGGAAACTGTCATTCACAGAGGAGGCCCCTAAGGTGGGCGAGATCTTCAACCTCAAGGGCTTGAAGAGTTGGGAAAATCTCAGCGAAAAGGCGAAGGTGATGATGGGAACAGGTGTTTATGAAACCACCTTCAAACTGTCGAAGGATGATGCACAGAAACTGTGGGCTATCGACTTAGGTGATGTCCGTGAAAGTGCACACGTCTATATCAATAATAAATATGTGGGCTGCGCATGGGCGGTACCATATATCCTCAACTGCAAAGACGCACTGAACAAGGGCAAGAATACTATCCGTATCGAGGTAACCAACCTGCCTGCCAACCGCATAGCAGAACTCGACCGACAGGGTGTGAAATGGCGCAAGATGAAGGAAATCAACGTGGTGGATATCGACTACAAGAAGACCACTTACGAGAAATGGACTCCTGTAGCAAGCGGACTCAACAGTTCGGTAAAACTCGTGGAATTGAAAGATCAACTCTAATCTTTTTCATTTCGCAAGTTTTGGAAATTCAATAAGAAATTCAAGTTTCGCAAGTTCAGAAGTTAAAGGAGTTAAAGGAGTTATCGCTCCCTACGGTCGCTGAGGAGTTAAGACAAAATCTTTTTGGCGTAGTTTTTTAAGCAGCAAGACATACGTCTTAACTCCTTTAACTTCCTGATATGCGAAAGTTCAGCAAGAAATAAGCAAATTTAAAATAAGTATTTAGAAGTAATTGATTCCCAATTATTTGCAGTTAATACGGTAGAAAAG
>SAMEA3663085__coassemble_655_pt1 | contig 11815 bp, 10 predicted proteins | sample SAMEA3663085__metabat2_high_PE_025 | metagenome-assembled genome bin SAMEA3663085 (sample SAMEA3663085) | pig gut metagenome | biome: pig gut; feature: pig-associated habitat; material: faeces | place: France | collected 2012
TTAACCTCATGTGAAACACACAAAAATATAAGTTTAACCTTTAAAATTGAATCAATATGAGTAAAATGAAAGCAGACACTTGGAAGACCATTCTTCAAATCGCCATCAGCATTCTTACGGCACTTGCCACCTCGCTGGGCGTTTCGAGTTGCATGGGATGAAATATCGCATATATATCATGTTGAATGTTAAGTTGCATTCTTGTATACATAAATAAGTTGCATTCTTGTATACATAAAAAGGTATAAATCCAGTATGGTTTGAGTTTTGAATTTACCTCACCGAAAATGTGGTTTTAGAATTACAATCAGACAGAGAGTTTGATGAATCCCTATAAGACGACCGCTTCCTCAAAATCATGAGGGGGAGCGGTCGTCTTTTATTTTTCAAGTGCTTGTTTCCAATTTCTTTATCATGAGAAGGTGCCATTAAGAGAAGGTGTCATTAAGTTCCATCCATATCATCACTTTTCCGAATATTTTTTATATTTTGCAGATATATTGCGCCGGAGAAGAGAAATAGAAAGAAAAAGCGAAAAAAAGAATGTTTTTACTTAAACCTTTGTGGATAGTATGCGTCTAATTCATAAAGTATAGGACATATAGTATAGGATGTTTAAACATTCATCGCAAATAGAAATTATAAACTTTTAATATTGTGGCTTATGAAAAGAATGATAAGAATTTTGATGATTGCCATTTGCTGCATGCTAACATGCAATATGGCAGCAAATGCAGGCAATGACAAGCCTATCGCCGTTAATGCTCTCCCGGTAAAGGCTCAGACCTTACTCAGCAACCATTTCAACAATCAGAAGGTGATACTTGCTACCATTGAGACGGGAGTTACCAACAAGAGCTATGATGTGGTTCTGCAGAACGGAACCAAGCTGGAATTTGATAAAAAGGGAAATCTCACTGAGATTGACTGCAAGCAGGGAAAAGTGCCAGCCAAGCTGATTCCGCAGGCCATCAGAAACTACCTGAAGGAGAATTATCCAGCGCAAGCGGTAAAGAAGATTGAAATGAACAAGAATGAATACGAAGTGGAATTGGCAAATGGGTTGGATTTAACCTTCAACAAGCATTTCCAGGTAATCGACATCGATTGATAAGACAACTCGATATTGACGGATTGTTTTCAAAAGGTTCACCCGAAAAAATGTGATGACCTTCATCTAATAAGCCCCCACTAACGTATAATTCAGTTTTTTCCTACCTTTGCAGCAACATCGCCCTGCTTGAATAGCATGGTCTGCGTATAAATGAAGATGAAGAAAGAAGATATCATCTCTTTTACATGGCAGCACATTCTGCTCCTTATTTCACTGTATGTCATGACTTTTGGTGTTGCAGCATGCGTAAGAAGTCAGTTAGGATCGAGCGTAATCTCAACCATTCCATACGTACTGGCTTCTGCCGGTAGCTTTCTTGATTATATTCCAAAATGGACCATCGGAGGATATACCATATATAAGAAGACAGATGTAAGTTTTTTGATGTGATCGTGTTTAAGCACTCATCGCAATTCAGGGATTATAAAATTTGAATTTGTAGCTTATACCCCACCAACCTTCCGATTTCAGCATGAATGAAGATTCGGATAGTTGATGGGGCTTTTTTTTGAGTCCGAGAAAGAATGTCACTTTTTTACCTCTTCCAAACAGTCATTTACTGCCAACTAAAACGAAAGTTAAAACAGATAAATCTTGTTAAACAAATCATCTTTTACTACTTATGTTCATACCTTTGCACCCAAATTTATAATCAAAAGGGAAATTTTATGTTCTAATAAGGATAATACAAAGAATCATTCCTTCAATTACAAAGGTTCATTCCTTAATTGAAAGGATCATACATTAATTAACAAGAGAAAAATATGAGAGAAAAAACAGAAAGTTCAGTAGCCTGCAACCATCACAAAGTAGGCTTCTTAGGGCTGCTCGTCACATTAGGCATTGTGTTCGGAGACATCGGAACATCACCCCTCTATGTAATGAAGGCCATCCTCCATACAGGCGAAACCATCAACGAAAGTACTATTCTGGGCGCATTGTCCTGTATCATCTGGACACTTACCCTCCAGACCACCATCAAATACGTATGTGTGGCGCTGCGTGCCGACAACAATGGCGAGGGAGGCATCCTTGCCCTCTACGCCCTGCTGCGCCGACTCAAGAGCAAGTGGATTTACATTCTTGCCATCATTGGCGCAAGCACCCTGCTGGCAGACGGAATCATCACCCCTGCCATCACGGTGACCACGGCCATCGAAGGACTCGAGAGCATCAGTCCCAACCTACCAGTCATTCCCATCACCCTTGCCATCATCACCATCATCTTCTTCGTGCAGCGTTTTGGTACAGAGAGCATAGGCAAATCGTTTGGAGTCTTCATGCTGCTATGGTTCCTGCTGCTGGGTGTGGTGGGAGCATTCAGCATCACGTCTTGAAGGCTTTCAACCCCTATTACGCAGCCATACTGCTGGCAAGATCGCCAGAGTGGTTCCTGATTCTGGGTGCCGTATTTCTCTGTACCACCGGTGCAGAGGCTCTCTACTCCGACCTGGGGCATTGCGGCAGAAAGAACATCGCCATCAGTTGGGGATTCGTAAAGACCATGCTCATTCTCAACTATCTGGGTCAGGGAGCATGGGTGCTGAACCATATCCAGACTGCCTCCTCCGTGAATCCGTTCTTTTCCATCATGCCGCAGAACCTGCTGTTCTTCGCCATCCTCATGGCCACAGGTGCTGCAATCGTTGCGAGTCAGGCACTCATCAGCGGAACCTTCTCTATTTTGAGCGAAGCCATGAACCTTCACTTCTGGCCACGCATGCGAATTAAGCACCCAACCCATGTTAAGGGGCAACTCTATATCCCGATGATCAACCTCGCCATGTACATCGGCGTGGTGCTCATCATCCTGCTCTTCCGCGACTCCTCACACATGGAAGCAGCCTACGGACTTGCCATTACCATCACCATGCTGATGACCACCCTGCTGCTCGGTTTCTACCTGCACAGCAAGGGCGTGGCACGGGTCTTCACCCTGCTATTTATGGGCGCATACTGCACCATCGAAGCCATCTTCCTGGCAGCCAATCTGTCAAAATTCCTCGCAGGAGGATGGTGTACGATGCTCATTGGCGGAATCCTGTTCCTGATGATGTATGTATGGGTGAGAGCCATGAAGATACGCAGCCATTATATCAGTACCAAACCACTGGATGACTATTATCAGATTATCTCCGATATCAAGGCCGACGAAAGCATTCCCAAGTATGCGTCCAACCTTGTATATGTAAATCATGCCGGCAAGGAAGGTGCTGTAGATGACAAACTGCTCTATTCCATCATCAACAAGCAACCTAAACGAGCCGACCATTACTGGCTTATCAATATGGATTTTGTTGATACACCAGACACACTGGAATACCGCTGCGAAACCCTGGTACCCGATACTCTTTACAGCATAACGATGCACATCGGTTTCCGCATAGAGCCTCGGGTAAGCCTCTATCTGAGACAAGTGGTGGAAGACCTTGTGGATGACAAAAAGGTGGATCTGACCAGTACGTACTCTTCGCTTCGAAAAAATGGTATTTCTGGCGACTTCCGCTTCATCATTATCCACCGCGTATATTACCCGGAAAGTTCCGACAATCGTCAACAGAATTTACTGATGAGTATCTACGCTCTTATCTGCAAGATAGGCATTGATGAGCCAAAGGCATTGGGACTTGACACTTCTATGGTGACAGTGGAACGTGTACCGCTCATCATCAACCAACGCAACAAGAGTATCAGGCGCATTAAGCCAATAGTGGAAGAAAAGGAGGAACATTCCAATTAAATAATATTAGCAGAGGAGAATAGATATCCTCTGATTAGCAGAAATAAATAAACCGGCTGACTTTATGCAACAAACATAAAATCAGCCGGCTATGTATTTTAAAACTCACATGTATCAGGGTCAGAACCTATTCTATCAGCCTTCAGCATTGCGATTTCAAGCATTTAGTCGATCATTATAGGCTGACCTGTGGAAATCTTAATTAGTTACTATACGCACTCTCACCATGCTCGTAGATATCGAGACCTTCCTCCTCTACTCGCTTGTCAACACGTACACCTACAGACTTATCAACCACCTTGAAGATAATGTAAGTAACTATGATGCTGTAAATGATGCTTACCACGGTGGCTACAACCTGAATCCAAAGCTGGTGCCAATCACCATAAAGGGCTCCCTGAACACCATCAGTACCAGTTACACAATGAGTGGCGAATACACCAGTAAGTATAGAACCTAAAATACCACCCATACCATGAACACCAAAAGCATCAAGCGCATCATCATACTTGAACTTCTCTTTTACTACTGCTACCATGAAGAAGCAGACTACGGTAGAAATGATACCGATGCAGAATGCTCCTAAAATATCTGTACTACCTGCGGCTGGAGTGATAGCCACCAAACCGGCTACGGCACCGGTACAAGCTCCAACTGTGGTTGGTTTCTTGTTGACAAACCAGTCGATGATCATCCAGGTAGTGGCTGCGGCAGCGGTGGCGATATGGGTTACGAGGAAGGCATTGGCAGCCAAACCATCGGCAGCCAGACCGCTACCTGCGTTGAATCCGAACCATCCCAACCAGAGGAATGACATACCCATGAACACGAAGGTGATGTTGTGAGGAGTGATAGGATGACCAGCACGGTAATCATCACGCTTGCCCACACAGAGTGCCATGACCAGGGCTGCTACACCAGCATTGATATGAACCACAGTACCACCAGCAAAGTCGATGGCTCCCATCTCCTGCAGGAAACCGCCTCCCCACACCCAGTGGGCCATTGGAAGATAGGCGATGATGACCCAGAGAATGGTGAAAAGTACATAACCGTTGAATTTGACACGCTCGGCAAAAGCGCCGAGGATAAGGGCTGGAGTAATCAGGGCGAACATGCACTGGAACATGGCAAAGGTAAGTTCCGGAATACCCGTAGGCATGATAGAATCCAGACCGATGCCATGAAGGAAACATTTATCAAAACCTCCGATGATGCAAGCCAAAGGATTGCCGGAATCTGCATATTCTGTAGAGAAAGCCCAGGAATATCCGAATGCTACCCATATCAAACTGACTACTGCCACGATAAATACCGTCTGCATCAAAATACTCAATATATTCTTCTGGCGCACCAAACCGCCATAAAAAAGTGCAATACCCGGGATTGACATCAAAAGCACCAAGATGGTTGCCATAATCATCCACGCTGTGTTACCCGTATCGAGTGTTGTCAATAATAAACTGCTCATAAATATCTTATAGTTAAATTAGAATACAATATTACATCAAAGTCATTATTTCTCTTTTTCTGCATTATACAATGCAATGTCGCCTCGCTCACCGGTTCTGATTCTGATGGTATCCATTACCGGAATCACGAAGATACGACCATCTCCTATTTCTCCCGTCTGTGCTGCACTCTGTATGGCAGCGATAGTAGGTTCAACATTCTTATCACGAACCACAATATTCAGAAGCACTCGTTCGATGCTGCTGGTATCGTACATCACACCACGATAAATACGAGCCTGGCGCATCTTACCTTCACCTCTTACATTGTAATAAGAGAACCACTCGATGTCTGCTGCTAAAAGTGCTTTCTTGACATCCTCGAATCTGGACTTGCGGATAATTGCCTCAATCTTCTTCATAATCCTTAATAATTAATAATGTGTTAATACTTCTATTGATTGTCTTTTTTGAAAACGGACTTTCATTGGTTGTTATTCAAATCAAGTCTTCCTTTATCGTTATGTTCGTTTTCGGCTGCAAAATTAATACATTTTGCTACGAAAACAAAATACAAACAAACATATTGTTTTATTTTTGTTGCTTATGTTTTAGTTTGTTCTTGGTTTATAGTCATATCCTTACAATCTGAAATATAAATATGATTTTAATCGAACAATTAGTAAGGTTTATAAAAATATTTAGAGTTAAATGTTTCTTTAAAGTGCATTTATACTATCAAAATGCCTTAATTCTAAAAAAAAATAACATAACGCTTAAATTTATGTTCATAGGAATAAAATCATGAAATATTTACTAAATGATGATGGATTCATAAACTTACAAACACCAATTTTCAATATTATACTTAATTTATGCGCAAAATTAATCATTTATATAGTTATATCCTAAAGAATGGCTGATTTTTTGAATATTTTTCAGAATATAATTTGTACCTTTGCATTCTGAAACATCGATACGTTCATTTTTATCAGAAAACAGAAAGCAAAGTCGATGAACACCTTATTATATAATATAGACAGAAGAAAAATATATGATTACAGTTGATGGACTGACCGTCGAGTTTGGCGGCACCACCTTATTCAAGGACATTTCCTTCCAGATCAATGAGAAGGACCGTATAGCCCTGATGGGTAAAAATGGCGCAGGCAAGAGTACCCTGCTTAAAATCATTGCCGGTGTGAGAACGGCTACAAGAGGCACTGTTTCCGCTCCGAAAGATTGCGTCATTGCCTATCTTCCGCAGCATCTGATGACCGAAGACGGTCGAACCGTGTTCGATGAAACCTGTCAGGCGTTCGCTCATCTGCACGAGATGCAGGCGGAAATCGACCGTATCAACAATGAACTTGCCACCCGCACAGACTATGATAGCGATGACTATATGCAGCTCATCGAAAAGGTTTCTTCGCTCTCAGAAAAATTCTATGCCATCGACATGACTCATTTCGAAGAAGATGTTGAGAAAACTCTTCTCGGTCTGGGTTTTGAACGTTCTGATTTCAACCGCCCTACCAGCGAATTCTCTGGTGGTTGGCGCATGCGTATCGAATTGGCAAAACTACTGCTGAAATCTCCTGATGTCTTGCTGCTGGATGAACCTACCAATCATCTCGACATCGAGTCTATCGGTTGGCTTGAGGATTTCATCATCAACAGTTCTAAAGCCGTGGTTGTCATCAGCCACGACCGCAAGTTTGTAGATGACATTACCACCCGCACCATAGAGGTTACTATGGGGCGCATCTACGACTACAAGGCTACTTACAGCCAGTATCTGGAACTGCGCAAGGAACGTCGCGAACAGCAGATGAAGAAATATGAGGAACAGCAGAAGATGATAGCCGAAACAAAGGATTTTATCGAGCGCTTCAAAGGTACTTATTCCAAAACTTTCCAGGTGCAGAGCCGCGTGAAGATGCTGGAGAAACTTGAACTTATCGAGGTGGATGAAGAAGACACCAGTCGCCTTCGCCTCAAGTTCCCGCCAAGTCCTCGCAGCGGTGCCTATCCTGTACAGATGAGCGACGTATCAATGTCTTTTGATGATAAGAAGATATTCAGTGGCGTGAATCTTACTGTAGAGCGTGGCGACAAGATTGCTTTCGTAGGTCGTAATGGAGAGGGTAAATCCACACTCGTGAAATGTATCATGGGACAGTTGCAGAATGAGGGAAAAATCGAATTGGGGCATAATGTACAGATAGGTTATTTCGCTCAGAATCAAGCCTCTCTGCTTGATGGTGAACTCACCGTATTCCAGACTATCGACGATGTGGCGAAAGGAGAAATCCGCAACAAGATACGCGATTTGCTCGGGGCTTTCATGTTTGGTGGCGAAGACTCTACCAAGAAGGTGAAAGTCCTCTCTGGTGGTGAGCGTACTCGCCTTGCCATTCTCAAACTCCTCTTGGAGCCGGTAAACCTGCTGATTCTGGATGAGCCTACCAACCATCTCGACCTCAAGACCAAGGACGTGCTCAAGCAAGCTCTTCTGGATTTCGACGGAACCCTCATCGTAGTAAGTCACGACCGCGATTTCCTTGACGGACTGGTAAGCAAGGTCTATGAATTCGGTCATGGTCGCGTCCGCGAACATTTGTGCGGCATCTACGAGTTCCTCGAAACCAAGAAAATGGAAAATCTGCAGGAACTGGAAAAGAAATCATAACATCATCATGGCTTTCATGAAAAGTCAGAGCAAACGCCATAGTTGATTACTTAAAAAAAACAACAAGTAATGTCGATTGAAAATATAGCCAAACGTTCCGGTAATCTTCCGGTTTTTCAAATCGCTGATGCAGTAAACCAAACTCTGTCAGAGCACAATTCCATTGTGATTACGGCTGCACCCGGTTCTGGAAAATCAACCATTCTCCCGCTTACCATGCTTCAAGCATTGGGAAGCGAGGGGAAAATAATCATTCTCGAACCCAGGAGAATTGCAGCCAGACAAATCGCTGAGCGCATGGCTTACTTGCTCGGTGAACCGATAGGAAAAACTGTGGGCTATCGTATTCGCTTTGAAACCAAAGTTTCTAAAGATACACGCATTGAAGTCGTGACGGAAGGAATTCTTACCAGAATGCTGATAGAAGATGCTACACTCGACGGGGTGAATCTTATTATCTTTGATGAATTTCATGAAAGAAGTCTTACGGCTGATCTTGCTTTTGCCCTCACCCATCAAACCCAACAGATTATCAGAGACGACCTGAAAATCGCCATCATGTCGGCTACCATTGATGTGGACTCTATCTGTCATTCCCTTCAGGCTCCCATGATAGAGGGTCAGGGAAAAATGTTTCCTGTGGAAATCATTTATGCAAAGGAAACTCCGCAACTTCATGAGATTGTGCAGGTTACTGCTGCCACAATCCTGAAAGCCTATAGGGAGCAGGTAGGAGACATGCTTGTATTTCTGCCTGGACAGGGAGAGATTATAAAATGCGCCGAATTGCTCGAGAAATCTTCACTCGATGCAAAGGTTTATCCTCTTTACGGCAACTTATCTCAAGAGGCGCAAAAACAGGCCATCGCTCCTTCCCTGGATGGAGAAAGGAAGATAGTGCTCGCTACTCCTATTGCTGAAACTTCCATTACTATCGAGGGGGTAAAAATTGTGATAGATGCGGGCTATTGCCGTCGTTTGAACTATGATGCAAAAACCGGATTGAGTCGTCTTGATACGGTAAGAATCAGCAAGGACATGGCTGTACAGAGAGCGGGACGTGCAGGACGAGTGACAGAAGGAACCTGCTATCGACTTTGGACAATGGCGACGGAACATCAGATGGAGGAACAACGTAAACCGGAAATTCTGGAAGCTGACTTGTCATCCATGTTGCTTGAAGTCGCAGCATTCGGCGAAACAAATGTTGCAGCCTTGCCTTGGCTTACTCCACCTCCGACTGGTAACTTATTGTGTGCAAAGGAATTATTGGTAATGCTTGGAGCGATTGTTCTGCATAATTCCCAGCCAAAGAATGTTTCTCATAGCAAGGAGGAAGAAGCTTCTTTCAGCCTGACTCCTTTGGGCAAAGTAATGGTCAAACTCCCTTGCGATCCTCGTATTGCTAAAATGATTTCGGGAGCGAAAACGCAGCAGGAAAAGAGTCTGGCATGTGATGTGGCTGCTCTCTTGGAAGAAAAAGATCCGCTTTCTGATCAGGAGGATAAGGATATTACTCTTCGCATTTCCCTTTTGCGGAATGCACGCAGGAAACAGAGTTTGGGCAGATGGGCAAAAATCGCACAGAGTTCGGCAGAACTGCATCGTATGTGCAAGGTTAAAGTGGAGAATCAGGATCCTTCTGCTGAAGCCATCGGCCGTCTGGTGGCATTAGCCTATCCTGAACGCATCGCCCTCGCCATGGATCATATGGGCAACTATCGTTTGGCGAATGGTAATAGAGTCAGAATAGAAAGCACAGATTCCCTAATTGGTTACCAATGGCTTGCGGTGGCTTCGATGCATTCCAATGGAAATGCAGGAAAGGTTTTCTTAGCAGCACCTGTCTGCGAAAAGGATTTACAGGAACTCGCCACAGAGCATGATCATGTTTCTTGGGACAGTAAACAGGGATGTGTTGTCATGCAAAGAGAAAAAAGAATTGGTAGAATCATTGTTGACAGCAAACCGATTTATGATATTGATAAAAGTCTGATTATCAACATTATATGTGAAGCTATCAGAAAAGATGGACTTAGCATGTTCGACTGGAATGAACAGGTGCAATTGCTGCAGAGGCGTGTGGCTCAAGTGACAGAATGGCATCCTGAACTTGAGATTCCGAATCTGAGTACTCCTTATCTGATGGAACATGCGCAAGACTGGCTTCCCTTCTATCTGGAAGAAGGAAATCATGTGATTTCCACAAACAGTGAACTGAAGAAAATCAATCTGAAAGAAGTTTTGTGGAATAGCATTCCTTATGATCTTCAACAGGAAATCGATCGGCTGGCTCCTACCCATATCCAAGTTCCTTCTGGTAGCAGAATCAAACTCGATTACCGCCAGGGTACTGAAATTCCTGTATTGAGCGTACGCTTGCAGGAGTGTTTTGGAATGAAGGAAACACCTTGCGTGAATGACGGAAAACAACCTGTACTGATGGAACTTCTGTCGCCTGGTTTCAAGCCAGTACAGTTGACTCAGGATTTAGGCAGTTTCTGGAAGGACACATATTTTGAAGTACGAAAGGAATTGAAGCGCCGCTATCCCAAGCATTTCTGGCCTGAGAATCCGTTGGAAAGCGAAGCAGTTAAGGGAGTGAAAAGGTAGGATTATCTTTTCACTCTATTTTTTGAATTTCTCCTCTCATTTTTTACTTTTTACCTTACTTTTTTACCTTTTTACCCTTTTACCTTTTTACCCTTAATAATATATAAATGACAATCGGGGCTCCAAAGAGCGGAGTTACGGCATTGAGCGGCAACGTACCATTCCAGCAAGGTAATGAACACAGGAGATTACAGATTTGAGCCATCAGACAGCCTGCCATCATAGTAAAAGGAATGAGCAGTCGGTGGTTGTCTGTAGATAAAAGCATCCGAGCCAGATGTGGAGTTACCAGTCCGATGAAAGCTATAGGTCCGCAAAAAGCTGTAACAACGGCAGTCAATACACCTGTTATTAATAAAAGTGTCAGTCGGATTTTTGATATTTCAAACCCCAAGCTTGCTGCATACTGTTCGCCTAATAATAGCGCATTGAGGGGTTTGCTCATCATCAAGGCAAAGAAACTTCCTATCAGAACAACACCAGCCAGAAGCGGAACGTTTCCCATCGTAACATTTCCGAAACTACCCAATCCCCAAATCATATAAGACTTTACTCCCTCTGCCGTAGCATAGAAATTGAGAAGAGAGATGGCGCTGCTTGCCAAATACCCTATCATAATACCGATAATGAGAAGTACTACGTGACTTTTGACCATCGTAGAAAGCAGAGAGATCATGCAGATGATAATCATCGCTCCCACAAAAGCACTGACAAGAATTGCCAAGAAACCATTGGCGGTATAAGAACCTAAAGAAATATTTCCTCCAAGTATGAACATCACGATAGCTACTGCCAGACTTGATCCACTACTGATACCAAATACGTCAGGCCCGGCAAGTGGATTACGGAAGGTCGTTTGAAGCAGTAATCCAGAAACCGACAATGCAGCTCCGGCTAAAAGTGCCGTAAAAGCCTGAGGAAGGCGAGATTCCAAAACAATATAACTATATGAAGGATTTGCCACCCCCTCTCCTTTTCCGAGTAGGATGGCTATGATGTCTTGAATCGGAATTGAAACGCTACCTAATGCTAAACTTAACATAAACAGCAATAGAACAGCCATCAATCCTGCGATAGTATATATGAAAACTTTGCCCATAATCGTATTCTTATTTGAAATTCTATTCTTTAGTTTGAAATAATCATCTCCTTCCTTAATTCCGCAACACTTTGATTTAACTTTATTTATAAGTACCTGAGCAACA
>SAMEA3663085__coassemble_692_pt1 | contig 11399 bp, 9 predicted proteins | sample SAMEA3663085__metabat2_high_PE_025 | metagenome-assembled genome bin SAMEA3663085 (sample SAMEA3663085) | pig gut metagenome | biome: pig gut; feature: pig-associated habitat; material: faeces | place: France | collected 2012
TGTTGCTCAGGTGCTTATAAAAAATATTAAATTATAGTGTTGCGGAATTAAGGATTACTTATTATTTTCTCCTCTCAGTTTTTTATCCCATGCCAAGAGTCGCTTGTATTCTTTCTTGGTCAACCTCATAAAACTACCATGCTGAGGAGCAGTTACGCCCTTAATATCCACAGGATCAGAGAAATTACGAAGATATTTATCGGCCTTGCAAATACGATAATGCTTAGGATGGTCGCTATACTGAATATAAGCCACGCGCCATGTATCATCGCCAATCAACTGGAATGCACTGCTGCCTTCACACATTTTGTTTCCCTCGAAGCTAACGAAATCATCCTCTACTGGTGCGCCCCAACTATGAGTAAGATACTTACTTGTAGCGGTAAAGATGCCACGATGTCCACCCTCTTTCTTGATAAGCATGTGATAAAGTCCATCGCTCTTGAGGAAATTAATATCAGCATCAATAGTTGCATACCCCCAATCAAAGAGAATTCTCGGAGTAGTCAATTTCGTGAAACTCTTATCAGCATAGCTGTAATACATACGATCATACTTTTCCTCCGGGCGATTCAGCATTGAATAATAAATCATGTAACCACCTCGCTCACCATTTTCCCAAACATAATTTGGATCCCAGAATATCTGAGGAGCCCAGACACGGTTGATAGTACTCCAATCCTTATAAGGAGACTGAGCTGTTGCCGCATCACAGAAATTCTGCATACCCTTACGATAATCGAAAGTAACACTTGTCCAATGAATCAAGTCGTCACTTTTGAGCAAATCAATACCATAATTATCCCATTTATGACTCTTAGCCACACACATGTCGGTAGTAACCATCAGATAGCCCTTACCATCATGTGTACGAGTTATGTAAGCATCACGTGTACCACCCTCAATACGAGCATGTTCTTTAGAATTGAAAATAGCTTTTCCTTCATTGATATCCTGATAGTTGTATCCATCACGAGAAACGGCAAAAGCAGTATATTCCCCCTTATCACTCATGTGACAATAGAGATAACCATAATCACCCTTTTGTAGATTTTGTGCATTCATCGGCAATAAAGAGGCCAATAACATCATGATTGTTGATAACTTTTTCTTCATTTTATTGTTAGTTTTATATGATTGATTGTAAATGTTTAAGTCTCAGTTGAATCCTTTTAAGTGTATCTTTACACTTTGGTTGCAAAGATACGGCTTTTCATTGAAAGAACAAAGGAAACTCACAATTATTTTAATAAGTTTTTAAACTATGACGAATGATTTTACTTCACTGCTGTCCCGTTTAGAAATCTTCCGGTCCGAATAGGCTCGGCATATAGTAATCGGTTGACTCTTTCTCGGGAACAGTCTTGTTAAATAATTCATTAATTGGGGTTTTATCCGTAAGGAACAACCCGACGTTCTTTGAAATTGTGTGTAAAGATTGATTCATGTGCATCTTCTTTTTGGTTAGAGCCAATAGAAGGTATGTATAAACGGCAATCCAAATCTGGAGATAGATAGCATTCTCAGATGTTCCATAGAAGGATTTGATGTGCAAGTGTTGCTTGATCCATTTGAAGAAAAGCTCCACATTCCATCTTTCCCTATAAAGTTCTGAGATTGTAAGCGCTCAACTTCACAGCAGGCGGTAATATCAAAACGCATATTGTCCTTTGCTCGGGTTACAAAGAATGCATTCTTTTCATGAATGAGGTGGAACAAGCGATAGAAATCAACATATCCCTTGTCCATCAAATATATAGCAGATGGTTCAATATAAAGATAGTCCAATGCTTTTACATCATGAACTGATGCTTCGGTTAGATAAACTGATACTGGTAGGTTACCTCTCAAATCTAATAATGTATGCATCTTGATACCTCCTTTATGCTTGCGAAACTTAGCCCAAGGGCAAAGTTTAAGACAAAGGCTGATGGTACTGCTGTCAAAAGCATAAACCATGTTATCAAGATCAAGGCGAAAGTCATCCTTTGCATAGAGAGGGCGAACCTTCTTAACAAGAACTTGAGCGAAATCGGCATAGATTCTCCAGTCTCTTTTCTCATTAGCCTTGGCAAGTGTGTTACGAGGAACAGCATAGCTGATACCGCAATGATACAGTCTGCTTGACAATGCCGTTAGACAATTTTCAATATCTCTCAGGCCACCACGATTAGTTAGCTGAGCATAGCTCATCACAAGAAACTGATCCTTGCATGTAAAGTTCCTTGATCTGTAATTGCCCTTGTATCGGTCAACACAAGCCTTGAATTCTCATTCTGGGATATTTGACATGATTTGAGAGAATATTGTTTTTCCGTTGTTCATCGCACGCTTCTTTTTAGTTGCGTGCAAAGATACAAAATCAAATCGAATACACGATTTTAAATGAATAACTAATTGATTATAAATAAATTAAATAGATGTCGTCTCGTTTAAACGGGACACTAGTGTAATCCTCTTATTTTTATGTGCAAAGAAAATGCAAACGAGCGCAAAGAAAGCTTGCTTTCAATTTGCCGAGTGCAGCTTTTCTTATGCAAAGGTACGATAAATCTTTGAAAATGCAAAGAGAAAGGCCCAGAAAAGCATCAATGAAACATATAAAAAAGAAAAGGTAACATCCGGCAAAGAATATTCCCACAACTTTTCCTACCTTTGCACCCACAACTGCAATTATTATTTATGAGACTAAGCAAGATCAAGAAATCAGTTATGTTAAGCGCTGCCCTGCTCTCTTCTTTCAGCGTGCAGGCAGCCCAGCAATTCGTTCATTTCCATCAGGGCGATGTACTTCTCAACCCAGGCAACCGGGTAGAAATCTATATGGATGCCAACGACTGTAAGGGCGTAAGCTATGCCGTCCAGGCACTCATCAAGGACTTCCGTCAGGTAAGCGGATGTCAGGCTACCCTCACCTCCCAGTCTGGCAGCACCCATAGCAAAAACTCCCAGCCAGGCATCCTGGTAGGAACCCTGGGCCATTCTGCCGCCATCGACCAGCTGGTGCGCCAGAAACGCATTGATGCCCGACAACTCCAGGGCAAGCGCGAGAAATTCATCATCACCCTCGTAGATCATCAGCTCGTCATCGCAGGAAGCGACCGCCGAGGCACCATCTATGGCATCTACGAACTCTCCCAGCAGATGGGCGTATCGCCTTGGTACGACTGGGCAGACGTACCCGTAGAGCACCACGACTCCATCTTCGTGAACCGTGGAATCTATACCGATGGCGAACCAGCCGTACGCTATCGTGGCATCTTCCTCAACGACGAGGCACCTTGTCTCACATCGTGGGTGAAGAACACCTACGGCACCGAGTATGGCGACCACCGGTTCTACCAGCGCGTGTTCGAACTGATACTGCGACTGAGAGGTAACATGATGTGGCCAGCCATGTGGGGCTGGGCTTTCTATGCCGACGATGCGGAGAACGAGAAGACGGCAGATGAAATGGGCGTAGTGATGAGCACCTCCCATCATGAGCCGATGGCTCGCAACCATCAGGAATATGCCCGCAACCGAAAGGGATGGGGACCTTGGAACTATCAGAAGAACAAGGCTAACCTGCAGAAATTCTTCCGTGAAGGCATTGAGCGAATGAAAGGAACAGAACAGATTGTAACCATCGGAATGCGCGGCGACGGCGATGAAGCGATGAGTGAAGAGGCTGATACTAAGCTGATGACCAACATCATCAACGACCAGCGTAAGATTATCGCTGACGTAACAGGCAGAAAGGCTAGCGAAACCCCACAGGTTTGGGCACTATATAAAGAGGTATTGGATTACTACGACAAGGGCATGAAGGTGCCTGATGACGTAACCCTCCTGCTCTGCGATGACAACTGGGGTAACGTGCGCCGTGTGCCGAATGCCAAGGAACGCAAGCACAAAGGCGGTTGGGGCTTATACTATCACGTAGATTACGTAGGTGCTCCAAGAAACTCAAAGATGCTCAACGTTACTCCTGTGCAGAATCCTTGGGAGCAGTTGACGCTTGCTTACGAGAATGGCATTGACCGTCTCTGGATTCTCAATGTTGGCGACCTCAAGCCGATGGAATATCCTATCAGCCAGTTTATGGACATGGCTTGGAATCCACGTAAATACGATGTAAACAACATCACCCGTCATACCCGCGACTGGTGCGCACAGCAGTTTGGTGAATCGCAAGCTGATGAAGCTGCCCGCATTCTGAACCTCATCTGCAAGTACAACGGCCGCTGCACCCCAGAGATGCTCAACAAGAACACCTACAGTCTGGAAAATGGTGAATGGCAGGAGGTGGTAAACCAGTATCTCCAGCTCGAAGCCGATGCGCTGCGCCAGTACAACAGTCTGCCGGCATCCTATCACGACGCCTATCGCCAGATCATCCTCTTCCCTATCGAGATGATGAGCAACCTGCACCAGATGTATTTTGCCCAAGCACAGAACCATGTCCTCTACAAGCAGGGCAATCCGAAGGCGAATGTATGGGCTGATGAATGCGAACGCCTCTTCAAGCGCGATTCACTCATCTGCGACTATTACAACCATAAGATGGCTGGCGGCAAGTGGAACGGAATGATGACCCAGAAGCATATCGGCTATAAGAGTTGGAATGATGATTTCGAGAAAGATACCTGTCCGGAGCTCTTCCGGGTAACCTCCAAGGATGGAGTGATTATCAGCGAAAACAACGGCGTGGTAGAAATCGAAGCTCCTTACTATAGCAGCAAGACGGATGCTGCCGAGGCAAAATGGACAGAGATTCCATTCATGGGCAAAAGCGTATCGGCAATGACTCTGATGCCGTATACCAAGAGTGTAAAGGGAGCCAGCATCACTTACAAGTTTAAGATGCAAGTTAGCAAAACTTCGGATGGCAAGGCATTTAATGGCAAGCAGAAGGTTCGCATTCATGTGATTACCAAATCAACCTTGGATTATCTCAACAAGGGCGGCTTAACCTATGGTGTAAGTTTAGATGGCGCTTCTCCTGTAGAGGTTAACTTCAACAAAGATTTGAACGAGAAGCCGGAGAACATCTATAATATCTATTATCCAACGATAGCCACTCGCATCGTGGACAAGGTGATAGAGCTAGAGCTGCCAGCTACTACCGATGGCATCCACACCCTCACCCTCACTCCTAACGACCCAGCCATCGTCTTCGAGAAAATCGTGATTGATGGAAGAGGAGGAAAAAAGAGTGTCAAGGTGATTTAAAGGTAGCATATAATAAAAGGTATAGGCACGCACCCACGAAAGGATGCGTGCCTATTCTTTTTACGCAAACTATCACTATCTTCTTATGTTCCATACTTCGTAGCATTCATTTTTACATAAACAATTACAATAGTAACAAATAAATGAAAAAAAAGAGTATTTTTTAAATCTTTTTTGAGAAATATACGTTTATATGAGTAAAGTTAGAAACATAAAAACAAGAAACGAATGAATATAGGCAACCCAAAACTCATAAAACAACTGGAGAGTCTTGTCGACAATCGGCAAGACTGGCTATTTCGTTTTGCCTATATTCGAATCGGGCAACGTGAGGATGCAGAAGATATTGTGCAAGAGGTGCTGCTTGCAGCTTTCAAGAAACTGAAAGAAGGGCAACAAGTGGAAGAGTTGGACCGCTACATCATTCGCTCTGTTAGCAACGCATGCCGAGACTACTTGCGCAAAAATCGTCCGCAAATCATAGCTATCAATGAAGCGGCAAGCATACCTAACAGCAATGGTGACAAACAAATACACGAGGAATTTCTCAGAATATCAAAACTGCTGGAAGATATTCCACAGGAGCAAGCGGAAATCGTAAGAATGAAATGTTACGACAACTTGACGTTCCGAGAGATAGCCGAACTGGAGGAGATACCAGAAGCTACCGTGAAATCTCGCTATCGCTATGCCATCCAACATATCCAACAACGACTCAGAAAGGAGAAAAGTATATGAAAGATCAAATGAACATCCATAATGACAAAGGATTTGAGGATATAGAGCAACTGCTCCAACCTCAATGTGATTTCCATGCCTCCTCCCAAACCAAGCAACAAGTAATAGAGAAGGCAAGGAAGAGCTTGGTCAGCCATCGCACCTTGCGTATCTTTCCATGGATTTGCGCAGCATGCGTGGCTGGCATCATCGCTATCATCCTGCAACCACCCAAGGATACCACTTCTGCGTCGGGCAATGCGACAATGGCTGAGAGAAAGGCTACACAGCCGATGCAAAAAGCTATGATGCAAGAAAAGAATTTGACGGCAGAAAAGGAAAATACAGCAGAAAAAGCCATCACAGAAGAGAGCAGAACAAACGAGAAGAAAAAGACTTTCGCCAAGCTCAATGCTCCCAAAAGGGAGGCTAAACCTAAAGCTGAGTTTGGAGATGACATGCCAGACACCGAAGAAAAAGGTCCGGTACTCTTCCCTATGTCAACCTTGCCCGAAGAGCATCTTTTCAAAATGCAGACAGCAGAAGCTCAAGCCACTACAAGCAATGCCGTGCAAAGTGAGGATGACCGCCAACAAATACGGCGAATCACCGTAAAACTCTAAAGAAAGTATATATAATAAGGTATAAACATTAAAGAACAAGAACATGAAAAAGTATGTCATATATTTATTACTCATGATGTTCTCATCAATGGGAGCACAGGCACAAAAGTCTTATTTCAAAGAGGCTTTGGAGAAATTGGTAAGCAACAAGGCGTTCACCATGAATCAATCAGGAGCAAAAAATGAGGTTGGTGACACAGCACAATGGAGTTGGAAAAAATATCGCTTTAAAACTCTCAAGAAAGACAAGTTTCTCAAGGAACTGGACAGAATCAACAAGGCTTTTCAAAAAGATTGCAATCAGCCTGTAACTGATTTTTACTATATGGTAGATGAAAACAACAACCCACTTAAAACATGGATGAACTTTGACATATCCGTAGGCAACGACCTTATTATGGTTGGAAATTTCTCGGCATATAGCGTCCTTATCAATCGCCAACAAATGGGTCACTCTGGCATGCGCAGAGTCTGTGCCATAGAATGGGGCCATATCATAGAGAATGGTTTGGTTAACGAAAAAGGCTATGAAGGAAACATCAGCATCGTAGAAGGAAAAGCTCCTTTAAACAAGCACCGCGTGGCTGATGAAATAAAACAGCAAACATATAAAGCCCCACAATATACAGTCGATTTAATAATCCCAAAAGACACCATAAACGAAAAGGCAGCTCCTAAAGAAGAGACTAAAGAAGAAAAAGAAGTGCCTAATGAGCAGTTGACCAAGATGCTTAAAGATGCTCAGACCAACCTGAAAGGCAACTTTGAGATTATTGGCAAGCGTGACCCTGAACTTTGGGACCGTGGCTATTTTATCTGTTACAAAGACGAAACAGATATGTATGTAGAACCCATCCTTGTGGCTACCAACGGCACTAACTTCTCATACAAGCACGACCTGAAGGACATTACCATGGGAAGAGTGAGAGCACTGATGAAAGATGGAACCATCTGCTCGGAATGGATAGACATTCCTTTTGTACCAGGAGAGATAGCAGAGCTAAGCGTACACAATGGTTACTACAGCCTCACAGGATCAAGTTTCTATAAGCAGTGGGTGGAAGAGGAAAGCAAGAACCATGATGGATGGGACGAGCGCAAGTATACGGATTACGCACTCAGCAAAATCCGTTCTCCTGGCATCATCTGCTATCTGTTCTATCAGCATTTGATAAAAGGTTCTTCGAATCAAAAGAAAATATTCAAAGCCCTCCCAACAACTCTACAAGAGAATCATGTGGGTCGCTTTATCAAAAAGCATATGAACAATAAATTATAAAAATCTCAACTTTCAGTCACATTCATTTAATACATATGTGATGTAAGAAAGGACATACTGCATAGAACCCAATGCCACCTCTATCAGTTTTGATGGAGATGGCATTTTTGCTTCAAATTAGCGCATCCCCAATAGAGGTAAATTTCAATGCCGACATGAATGAGAAGCCAGAGAACATCTACAGCATTTACTATCCTACGATAACCACTCGCATTGTGGACAAGGTGATAGAGCTAGAGCTGCCAGCCTCATCCGATGGCATCCACACCCTCACCCTCACTCCTAACGACCCAGCCATCATCTTCGAGAAAATCGTGATTGATGGAAGAGGAGGAAAAAAGAGTGTCAAGGTGATTTAGACTGGCTGCATACAAACCTGCCAGTTTACATACGTTGAATAACTATTTATCCGGAATTTACTGTGATTAAGATCAGAAATCCCCAGCCTTTTTCTCAAGCAGGCTGGGGATTAGACTCTCCTGTCAGATGAACATTTTATACAGAACTTTCGCATGTGGGGAAGTTAAGGAAAGTAAGAGGTTACATGATTCTCATCAGAACGTTACATTAATGATTTTCCTCCGATTGTCTTCCCTTGCGCTTTGCAATTTTTCCCAAAGCATTGATGGATTCAAGATAAGCCTCCTCTACTGGAGTTAATACCTTTACCTGATATTTTCGATACTCAGCTATAGCTTTGTCCATTGCCTCTTCATGACTGATACTTCCCGATCCCTTCAACAAAGGTCGCCCTGTGGATTGCAGGATAGTATCAAGTTGTTTCACATAATCCATCATATAGACTGGGCGATGCTCCATTGCCATAATCTCGGCAAAGTCAAAATAACCGGAAACAAGATTATTGAGTATCTTCAGCTCATTTTCTTTCAGATAGTTCTTGGCTATTTTGATGTCTTTAATAGCTGGTAGTTCGCCCTCAAATGTCGTCAAGCCCATAAATGGTTGGTCGGCATCCGCACGCTCATAGATAACTTCTGCCGCTGTATGCCCATGAGCAGCATAGTGCAACTTATTTTGCACGATTTTAAAGAAAAGCTTTGAGGCATCAGTTCGAGGGTCATAGTCAACACTTGTGGCATAGATGTCCAGAACTTGTCGATAGAGCACCTTTTCTGACGAACGAATATCACGAATACGGTCGAGCAACTCTTTCCAATAGTTGCCACCACCAAGATTTTTGAGTCGTTCATCGTCCATCGTAAACCCTTTTACGATGTACTCATTCAGTCGCTCTGTAGCCCATTGACGGAAACGAGTGCCTTGAATAGATTTTACACGATAGCCCACAGATATGATAACATCAAGGTTATAGAACTTCACTTCTTTGCTTTGGGTTTTTCCTGCCATAGCACCATGCTGAGTGGTTATTCGGAATTTCCGAACAACCACTTTTTCATCAAGTTCTCCCTCTTTAAAAATATTTGATAAATGTTCTACTATCGTAGACTTACTCTTATTAAACAAGGAGGCGATTTGATCTTGGTTTAGCCAAACCGTCTTATTCTCCAATCTCACATCAAGCTTCACGCCATCATCAGATTGGTAGATGATCATTTCTCCCAAATCAGTTTGGGGTGCGTCCTCCCATTTATAGCCACAATCCAAGCAAAGATGCAGTACACCCTCTGTCTGCACATTGTCTGAATTGCACTTTGGACATTTTATATTATTATTCATCATTGTTTCGTCTTTGTTATTATCTAAGTCAAAAAATGATATTCTTGTATGACTTATGATTAGACATTATTATTTTTCCATTTCCTTTCGCAAATCATCCAATACTTTACCTTTATATGAAAAGAACTTTGCACCTTGGTAAGCTCCAGAAGAATTTTGCTTTTCTAATGGAAGAAATGTCCCAACAAATGGAGATAGCTTATAAATGCGACCTTCATACTCTATCGTATTGTCACTTGCCACCTTCACATCAACCCCAGTTGGAACAAAAGTAACCATCTCTCCTATTTTGATACCAACCATACTAAACTTGAAACGCGGTCTTTTGTGCTCTTTCTCTGACTTGTTTTGTGGTTGTGAGGCTAGAGAAGATACTTTTGGCTTATTGTCTTCATATTCCGTAACCACGGCATCATCTATCGTCTGGGCTATATCCTTGAATATATCCAAAGCGATTTGAGGTGCAACATTGAAGAACTCACGATTCTGACGGATTCGCAAATCCGTCAAACGGTCGATGGTTTTATGAACCAACTTCTCCACTTCATTATACTTCACCGTTTTCATTGTGGCAAAGATTTCGAAAGGCAAAGGCACAGCCGTGTTGTCCAACTCTTTCGAGCGGACATCCACTGGGCGTGAACTCTTGCCGATCTTTACCCAATCCTCCCGAAAGCTCGGATTGGTAAGGATATAAACATAACCTATTTCGTCTTTATTCATTGTGCTTTGTTACTTTAAATATTTGTCCAAGATGGCTTGCTTGGCAGAAGAAGCATTAGCTATCTGCTGATTCGCCTCCTTGATTTGCTCATCCAACTTTTGCACCTTTTTCACAACTTCTTTTTGAATTTCCACAGAAGGAAGAGTGATTTCGTACTTTTCGATTGTTTCCTTCTTACCGCGAGGCATTTTCATACCTTTAATGTCAGACATAATATAGTCAAAAAACTCTTGTCGGCGTAAAGAATAATAAATAAAAGCCGAATCAACGCTATCTTCCTTTTCATTATGAAGCACTAAAACGTCAGGAGAACACCCACCATAACAATCTGCCATCCATAATTTCTTAAGATATGGTCGTATGTTTGAAAGCAGGATGTCACCTTTCTGATAAGCAACAACAGTCCCGACATTAGGAACACCCTCATAAGGCTTAACCCCTTCACAATTCTGCAACATATTATCTGTACTGATATATGAATTTGGAGCTATTTCTGCGTAATCTACTCTACCTTTTCCATATGTCATAAATGATTTCAAAGATTGACGTTGACCTTTTAAAGCATCAATCGTTTCTGAAATTTCAGAAATGGCATCCAAAATAACAGCATTATTGCGCTCAACTTGTGCATCAATCTTCTCACACTCTTCCACTATTTTCTTCTGCACATCCATTGGTGGCAAAGGAACTCTTAGCTTCTTTACATATTTAAAATGACGTTCATATTTCCCACTATTTTCTATTTCTATAGAAGATAAGAAATAATACAAATATTTATTCAAGCAACCTTTTTCTTCTGAAGTTTTGATCAACTGAGTGCCATCAGCGCCTCTAAAAAACGGAAAATCTACATACTTTAAAGTACAGCTATGATCCCCAAATAGAATTAAAGGAACATCAGTTATTGGATTGTCTTGATTTGTATATCCAGATATGATCTTATCTGTTTCTTGCGTCAATACAGGCCATTGTCCTTCCTCCAATAATTGTTCATTCGCAATTTTAGATATTGAGCCCTTAATAGGCAACAAAATATCCTCCATAAGAGAAGAATTCCATCGATATTCAATTTGCTTCTTTCTCAAAGAAGTCTTGAACTCTTTAGTAAAAGCTGTTCTTGTGAAGTCCAACATATCCACCAAAC
>SAMEA3663085__coassemble_695_pt1 | contig 11378 bp, 13 predicted proteins | sample SAMEA3663085__metabat2_high_PE_025 | metagenome-assembled genome bin SAMEA3663085 (sample SAMEA3663085) | pig gut metagenome | biome: pig gut; feature: pig-associated habitat; material: faeces | place: France | collected 2012
TTTGTTGCTCAGTTGCTTATAAAAAATATTAAATTATAGTGTTGCGGAATTAAGGCTAAGGACTTTTAGTAGATTATGTACGTATAATATATACTCTCTGTTCGTATGGCAAGTCAGATTGCTATGTGAATCAAAGTGTGCTAAAAGTAAGTGATGATAATTTATTGATTTGATAAAAGCTGTTTATTATGGAGTTACTGGAAAAATATTTCGCAGAACTGATTCAGTGTATCGATGCAAGTTATCTGGTGATAGGCATTATCCTGGTGTTCCTGAGTGTACCGGATACTGCAGACTATGCCCCTTATCGTAAGGCAAAATATTTCTTGGCATCAGCATTTTTTGTTATGTTCATCGACCTGTATCTTTGGTTGGAAATCTTTTCCTCGCAAGATTGGGAGGTGCTCAATTCCATCAATGCCTGTATGGACATCAGCCTGTTTTTCCTGACAGGTATATGCTTTGCTTATTCGTTTGCCTCCCTGTTGGATTCACAATATATCAATAAAAAGAGGATATTGAAGGATTTCGGGTGTTGGATATTGACGGTTTCCTTTTCCTGGATTACCCTTTTGGAGCCTTTTGCACCTTATGCCAATTATCTGTATATCATTTCCACCCTGATTTTCTGTAGCATCGTGGTAAGATACATGTTCCATTTCCAGTTTATCTATAGGAAGAAAATGGAGCAGTTGGATAATTACTTCTCCGATGATAATATGCAGCGCTTCATGTTCTGGACGAAGAAAAGCCTCTTCTTCCTGTGTCTCTTGGGTGTTTTTGCCTATCTCACTCTCTTCTTCGGAATCTATTTCAATTATGCTTACCTGGTGTATTTCGTCAGTGTCAATCTTTATATCGTCATCTCTTTCATCAATTACCGCCCATATTATGGCACGCTCAATTTAGCGTCAGTGATGAATGATGAAATAGAAAACGATTCCAGCCAGAAACAGGAAACTTCCAAGTTGGAGAATTATGAGAATCTATTCGGAGCACGATTGCAACAGTGGGTGGATGATAAGAAGTATCTCTCATCCCAGTTGACCATCGACAGTCTGGCTTCCGAAATGGGCACCAATAAGGTTTATCTTTCCCGTTATATCAATGGGAAATATGCCGTCAATTTCAGTACCTGGATTACCACCTTGCGCATCAAGGAGGCACAGGCCTATATGTTGGCTCATCCCGGTGCCACATTGGAAGAAGTAGCTTATCATGTCGGTTTCACTTCTGCTTCCTATTTCTCCCGAGTCTTCTCCCGCATCGTCAAGACGAGTCCTACAATATGGCGAAGTAATATCTGAAAATTGATGGATTCTTTTATTGTTAAAAAATAAAATATATTTGTTTTTTTCATGGAAATCTTGTATCTTTGCAGAAATCAAATATTCTAAATAGGGTTAATATGGCACAGATTTTAGTTACTATAGATGATACTCAGTCGTTGGCAAGCGTTCGCAATGCTATAAAAATGTTGCGTGGCGTTGTTTCTACATCTGTAATGGATACTTCTTCTTTGTCAAAAACAGAGAAGCAGCAAGCTTATGTGCAAAAAACTTTGACTAAAGCGATGCAAGAGGTGAAATTAGCAAAACTTGAAGGAAAGGAACTTCAAAATATTGATGATTTTATCAACGAAATGAGAGAGGGTTGATATAATGGAAGTTACAATAACTATTGGTCCAGAGTTTAAACGCGAGTTTAAGCGTTTGTCTAAGAAGTACCATTCTTTATTGGATGATCTTGAGTTATGGAAAAAAGATATTATAAATAATCCTTTTTTGGGAGATGATCTCGGATCCGGTATCCGAAAAGTTAGAATGGCCATTGCTTCAAAAGGTAAAGGAAAGAGTGGGGGTGCTCGTATATTGACTTTGAATTTATTACTTGATACTGAAAGTATGGAAATCACTTTATTGACAATTTATGACAAAGGTGAGATTTCCAATGTGAAGGATGATTTTATTAAATATCTGATTTCCAATTTATAATTGCTTTTTGTACTATATAATCAAAAAATGAACGGAAAAACTAATGTTTTTGAAAAAGATATTGTATTTTTGTAGCCAAATTAACAAATAACTAAAACATATAATGAAGAAACAAACGAAATGGCTAATCGCCGGTATGATGATGTTGGCGATGTCCGCAAATGTGAAAGCCCAGACTTTCGAGGTAGATCTGAGTAAGCAAAATCCTAAAAGTTACGCTGTGGAAGTGCCTGATGGCAACTACAAGGTGACGGTCGTCCTCGGCTCCAAGAAAAAGGCTGCCAAGACGGTGGTGCGTGCTGAAGCCAGAAGACTCATGGTGGATGAAATCTCTACCAAGAAGGGTAAATTCCAGACTGTCCAGTTTATCGTCAACAAGCGTTCACCAAAGATATCTGATAAGATGAACGTACGTATCAAACCTCGTGAGAAGGGCACACCTGACTGGGATGACAAGCTGACTCTTGACTTCTATGGTGCTGCTCCGGCCGTAAAACAGGTGAAGATAGAGCGTGACACGACTGCCACAACCATCTTCCTCTGCGGTAATTCAACCGTAGTGGATCAGGTTCATGAACCATACGCCAGTTGGGGACAGATGATTCCACGCTGGTTTGGTCCGGAAGTCGCTATTTCCAATCATGCAGAGAGCGGATTGACAGCCGGATCCTTCTTAGCTTCCAACCGTCTGGAGAAAGTATTGGCCATGATGAAGAAGGGCGACTATGTGATTTGTGAGTTCGGACACAACGACCAGAAAGAGAAGACTCCAGGAAGTGGAGCCTGGTATAATTTCTCCTACAATCTGAAGCAATATATAGATAAGGTACGCGCGAAGGGTGGAAACATCATCTTTGTGACTCCTACCCAGCGCCGTTTCTTTGACAAAGCTACCTGCAGCAAAATACAGGAAACGCATGGCGACTATCCTGATGCCATGAGAGCTGTGGCAAAAAGAGAGGGTGTGCCTGTCATCGAACTGCATGATATGACCCGTACATTCTTCGAGACATTGGGCTATGAGAACAGTAAGAAATCGCTGGTTCACTATCCTGCCAACACTTATCCTAATCAGCCGAAGGCATTAGAGGATAATACCCACTTCAATCCATACGGAGCCTATGAGGTGGCCAAGATGGTGGTGATGGGAATGAAGCAGCTCCATCTGCCATTCCTGAAATATCTCCGTCCAGACTGGCAGGATTTCAATCCAGCCCAGCCTGATGACTTCAACAAGTTCCTCTGGTATCCATCCACAGACCTGGATGTTACCAAGCCAGATGGAAATTAAAGATATTCATAACTACGAGAAAGTTTTGCTCCGTACTTCGGAACGGAACTTTCTTTTTAGGTATGATAAACTATCATTTATAGTTTCAATAATTTCTTTTTAGCTTCTTTCGCCAGTTTGTACTGTGCATCATTTTTTGACAATTTTCAACTTATCATCATAATGAAAGCATTTACTTATATTAAACAAGGTGTATTTGGCTTCACCGAAAAGGAGAAACCTATCCTGATAGATGAACACGATGCCATCGTGAGAGTAACTATGAGCAGTATCTGTACCAGCGATCTGCATATCAAGCATGGTTCTGTTCCTCGTGCCGTTCCCGGAATTACTGTGGGACATGAAATGGTGGGTGTCGTAGATGAAGTAGGGGAGAAGGTAACTCATGTGAAACCGGGCGATAGAGTAACTGTGAATGTGGAAACATACTGCGGGGAATGCTTCTACTGCCAACATGGATATGTGAACAATTGTACTTCTCCTCATGGCGGTTGGGCTTTGGGCTGTCGTATCGACGGCGGGCAGACCGAATATGTAAGGGTTCCTTATGCCACCACGGGCTTAAACAGGATTCCTGACAATGTAAGTGATGAGCAGGCACTCTTTGTTGGTGATATCCTTGCCACAGGTTTCTGGGCAACAAGGATTTCTGAAATCAAGGAAGAAGATACAGTTTTGATTATCGGAGCAGGACCTACGGGAGTCTGCTGTTTGCTTTGCACGTTGTTGAAGAATCCGCAGAAAATCATCGTTTGCGAGAAGTCTGAAGCCAGAAGAGCTTTTATCAAGGAGCATTATCCGCAGGTTTTGGTGGTAGAACCGGAGGATTGCGAGGCTTTTGTCAAGGAACAGAGCTTGCACGGTGGTGCGGATGTGGTGATGGAGGTAGCAGGCGGTCCTGATACTTTCCAGTTGGCATGGCAATGTGCCCGTCCTAATGCGATAGTTACCATTGTGGCGATGTACGATAAACCTCAGCTCTTACCTCTCCCAGATATGTATGGCAAAAATCTCATCTTCAAGACTGGCGGTGTAGATGGTTGTGATTGCGAGGAAATCCTGCATCTGATATCTCAGGGCAGGATAGACACCACTCCTCTCATCACCCACCGTTTCCCTCTTTCTAAAATCGAAGAAGCCTACGATATCTTTGAAAACAGAAAGGATGGAGTCATTAAAATAGCGATATATCCGGATAAGGAATAAAGCATGTTGTAGATCGATAGCCCTTTCACGGGCTATCCTTTCTTTGTTATATCTTGTTAAAGATTAATCTGTTGACATATATTTATAAAAAGAAATCACTATATTTGCATTTAAAGCAACAAATTGAATGTTATGAAAGATTTAAACCAACATTTTTCATTTTACGGCTGAGTTCACTTGCAAGAATGGTCAAGATGAATTCCGCCCAGACATCACTTTGTTTGTCAATGGTTTACCTCTTTGCTTCGTGGAGGTAAAAAAGCCAAACAACCATGGGGAAATGGTGGCTGAAAGTAAGCGAATGAATGATTATAGAACTACGCTTGCACAACAATTCGCTGAAAGTCATCGTTTGGAAGATGAGATAATGAAGCAACTCGGAAGTCTTAGCTTTAATAGAAATGTAGGAAAGGAATAAAGGCATGAATGAAATTATTAACGCAAATACCGATTTGCTGCCTGATGGTTATGCAGAATGGCGCAAAGACATAGAGCATCTTATAGAGGTAGCAAAACTACGTACCGCAATTAATGTCAATGCTGACACATTGGCGTTATATTGGACTTTGGGCAAACGAATTTTAGCACAGCAGAGATAATTAGGCTGGGGAGCAAATATCATATCAAAATTATCTGTTGATTTATCCCAAAAGTTCCCTAATGATAGAGGATACTCTTTGAGTAATCTCAAAAGTATGAGACGTTTCGCTGAAGCGTATCCAGATTTTCCATTTTTGCAAGTGCCGCTTGCAAAAATGGAAAATATTCCAATTGGTCAAGTGGCACTTGACCAATTTAAAGAAGATGACAAAGGCTTTGTGCAAGTGGAACTTGCACAAATTACTTGGTATCATCACATTTCGCTTCTATCGAAAGTAAAAGACATTGCCGAACGAGCTTATTACATCACAGAAACTGCGCAGAATGGATGGAGTCGTGATGTGATGCTTATGCAGATAGCAAATGGATATATCCATGCTAAAGGGCATGCAATCAATAACTTTGAGCAAACCTTGCCACCTCTTCAGTCCGATTTGGCGAAGTATATTTTTAAAGACCCATACAATTTTAGTTTTTTGGGCACAGTGGCACTCCAAAATGAGCTTGACATTGAGAAAACATTGACAAGCAAGATTACAGACTTTCTCCTTGAAATGGGACGTGGCTTTGCATACATTGGCAGGCAATACCACATTTCGGTAGATGGTGTTATGGCTTATGCTGGTTTCTTGATAAAATATCAACTTGACGAGCATAAGGTAAATCCAATTTACTTACGTTACTTTACGCTAAGTACTTTCTACAAACAATGGGTTGCGAATTTGTCAGTAGGTAGTACGCGTGGTAATATTTCTGCTCAAACGTTTGCTGATTGTCCTATAGTGTTGCCACCAAGACACCAACAAGATGTCTTAGTGGAAACCCTATCTAATATAGATGCAAAAATCAAACTTAATCGTCAGATAAATGATAATTTACCGGCAAGAACAGATATACCAATACTTAATTTACAAAACCTACATTATACGGCAAACACTATAAAGATAAGTATTACCTTTAGTTAAAATCCAAGTAATATTTAGCTAAAAACACCATTTCTCATCATATTATAAAATAAAAATTGTTTTTTAGCATGTAACTACTCAGCACCCCTGTTGAAAACTTGTCGTTACTAAAGCATAAACTTGAATAAAAAAGCCTCGAAATACGAAAGCGGCTTCGATAGTCAATGAAGCCTATTTCGTAGAGCAATGAAAGCAGCTTCGTAAGCAGTTGAAGCCTATTGCTCTTTGGCAAGAACCCGAAGAGATTCTTTGTGTCTTGCGATTTCCGTATCGGTCGTTTCCGCAATGACGAGAGCGACTTGATCACACAGGACGTAGTAGAAGGAAATATTCTGCAAATGGTAAACCGCATCATTGAATTGTTGCGTTCCAAGTACCTTTTGTCTCCTATTCACTACGAAGGGATAACACGTATAGAGCAATTGGAAATACCCGAGGATGTGTTGCGTGAGGCTATTTGCAATGCCATCGTACACCGTGACTATATGGGAGTACATACACAAATGAAAGTATATGACGACTGCATTATGCTTTGGAACGATGGCAAACTGCCAGAAGGCATTGACCAAGAAAAGTTGTTCGCAGAACATGCTTCACAACCTCGCAACCGCAACATAGCCAATGCCTTCTACAAGGCTGGCTTTATCGAGACATGGGGACGTGGCATTAACAAGATACGTCAAGGCTTGAAAAAGATGGGACTTCCTGAGCCTAAAATCGAGAATCATGTCAGCGGAACATTGATTACCATTTACCGTAATGTCGGTGTAAATGGAACTAATAACACCAATAATGTCGGAAACATGTCGGAAACAAATGTCGGAAACATGTCGGAAACAAATGTCGGAAACATGTCGGAAACGAACCTTACTGAACGTCAACGGTTTATCTTGTCTTCTATCAAGAAAAATCCTGAGCACCAGTCATCGATTGGCACATAGTTCATCTTACCCTTTTCATACGTACGAGGATTGAGGAATTTACCGCTCTTCTCGATAATGTCGGTCTGTAGCGTAAGTTGGGCTACTGCATTATCAACGTTGTCTTGGATAATATCCTTAGAAGCCTCTTTTGTATGGCAACTGGTTAGACTTCCCATAGCCATAGCTACGGCACAGACTTTCACTGTAAAAGAATGTAATCTCATATTTTTAAAGATTTAGTTATTAATAAACAGTTAGAAGTAATAAGTTATAAAACTAATTTTTGTTCTCGATTTTTCTTGTTGCAAAGAAAATTATTTTTCTTATAACCATCAGTTATTTATACATACATTAACATAAATATAGATAAATTTGGCAAAAAAATACAAATATCTTCATAACTGGATAAATATGTTCTTATACGGAATGGTGGATACTTAGATTTGACAATATAGAGAAAGTTCTGCCTGCAACTTAACGTTTGCAAACAGAACTTTCTCTATATTGATTTTTCTCCATCCATAATTGCAAAATCAATAGGAATCGTGCTTTATCCTTATATTTTGCTATACAATTTTCTGTAATTTAAGCTTCCTGTTTCTTTGGAATCACAACCGATGCTCCGATGCTGACGAGCAATACGAGAAGGATAATGACGAGAGAAGCTACTGCATCTATCTCGAAGAAATCGTGGATGAGCATCTTCACACCGATAAACACCAACAGCACGCTTACACCCACCTTCAGATAGCGGAACTTATCGGCTATCGCAGCGAGGAGGAAGAAGAGCGCACGCAGACCTAAGATGGCGAAAATATTGGAGAAGAACACTACAAACGGGTCGAGTGATACTGAGAATACGGCTGGGATACTGTCGAAAGCGAAAATCAAATCGCAGAACTCGATGAATACCACCGTCATCACCAAAGGACCTAAGTGCAGGCGTCGCTGCATGAACTTCACCACCGGATGATCGAGAGCATTGATTTCTTCCTTCTTATTTCTATTCAGGAACATCTTGGCTCCGCTGTAAACTAAGAATCCTCCGAATACAAGCAATATCCAGGCAAATCGGCTGATGAGGGCTGCACCCGCAAAGATGAAGACGAAGCGAAGTACGATGGCTCCCAAGATTCCCCAGTTTAATACGTGCTGATAATCTTTCTTATCCACTCCGAATGAACTGAAGATCATCATCATCACAAAGAGATTATCTACGGAGAGCGTCTTCTCTATCAGATAACCCGAGATGTAAGAGATAGTCATGTAGTGGCGATATTGCTGCAGACTTGCCTCATAGTCATTCGGATCCAGTTTGAGATGAGAAGCATAGCGCGAGGCTATCAGTTTCAAATCGTCAAAGTTCTCTATGCCGTGCACCATATCGCCATGGAAGTAGATGAATACGGCGAAGGCGAGAGCGAGAATAATCCATACTGCCGTCCAGGAGCCAGCTTCCTTGATGGAAACTACATGTGCCTTTCGGTCGATGACCAGCATGTCTAATACGAGTATGGCAGCAATGAATATCACGAAGCCCACCAAAAACATCGATTCTGTAAAAACATGTTCCATTTTTTCTTTTCTTACCTATTTATATATATATAATACTTAATTATTTCTATTTTCCTGCGAATCTGATTCCTCTCATAAAATAACCATATTCTTTATCATAGAATTTTCATATTCATTTCAATCGTTACAAACGTGGCGCAAAATTAGGAAAAATATCCGAAATAGCGAAAGTTCCAAGTGGAAACTTAATTGAATTTAACGTGAATAATGAGGAATGTAATAGGTTTGTAATAACTGGTGTCGGTAAATTACTTCACGATGATTGGCACAATCTCCTCTTCATTAGGCCAATGGGGCAGATAGAGCAGTGGGCGAGGGGTGCCCCCCAAGCCCGACCAGTCTATCTGTTTCACGTAGTCAAAATCGGGAGGACCGAAATCGAAACTTCGACCATAGAGGACTATGGCTCCCCGACTTTCGTCGATTTTCCATAGTCCTCCACCGTATGTGCATTGCTCACCTGGAGCCAGCATGTCACGATGCAAATAGACGTGTCCGAATTTCAGTACACCCTCTCTATTGATAATGAATTTCTGAAACATGAATTCTATTATTTTATTCTGCTTTATCAGCCTTATCATTCTATCTGCGACAAAATTATAAAGCTTTTGAATGCAGCAAAAAGATTATTTTTCTTTCCAAAACAGTTGGTCAATAAACTCATAGCGCTTCTCCATCTGGGCATCAGCTTTTACCTCAGTATTCACATCTATCTGAAGCACAGGAGCTACGGACTTGCCGTTGGTAGATGGCCATTCCGGCAGACCCAAACCGTTTGGATTGCCCGTCTTCACAAAGTTCACATAGTACTGGCTGAAGATTTCGCTAATCATGTAATCCTCCGGTTGCCAGTTGAACACGCGGTTGGTAGGTAAAGTGCCCATTGCATATTCAATATCAGCAGAGTGGACGGCACCTTTATCCTGTGGAGCAGGAGCAGCACCTTCCTTAGCATCTACCACGCCGCCAGCCAAAGCTGCCACCTTGCCCTTGATGGCCATTGCTGGGCGAGGATGACAATAGCGATAGCGGTAAACTGGCTGTCCGCCGGTCAGCTTGTGCATGTTACCCCACTTCCAGGTAGAATAATCCAGGAAGATATCCGAAGCCAGATTCACACCCGGCTGCTCCAACACATCCTTGTCGCTGTTGATTCCGTAAAGACGGAAGAGTTCATCGATGTTCTCTTCTCCGAAAGTAGCCTTGGCACCAGCCTTCAGATTTTCAACGGTAGGTTGCTTGCCCATCAATACCGCCCATGGAGTCATCTCCTGGTTGTTGCCACCAATGAGCAGAGGCACCTTGGTCTGCTCGCCCTTGGCGAAGACATCTACAGGCTGTTCTTTCATGAAATATCCGTCGATATTGTAGGTAGGAATCGACTTCACTCCAGCCAATTTCATCAGTTCTTCTGCAGGAAGCGCACGAAGTTCATCGAGATACTTCTTGCCGAGGTTCTTGCTCACTTTCTTGCCATTTTTCTTTCCTCCGGAATTCTTTGCTATCTTCTCAGCAATTTCCTGTGCCAATTCCACACCCTTATCTTCAGCTTCCTTCAGTGAAGCAATCTTCTTGAATCCCATCACCGAACCGCTCGAACCCATAGCCTGTGCAAAAAGCCCCTGACAGAGAGGAGAAGCCATCAGGGCACTAACCGACATGGAACCGGCCGATTCTCCTACAATGGTAATGCGGTCAGGATCACCACCGAAAGCCTCGATATTATTCTTTACCCATTGGATAGCAGCTACCTGGTCCATGAAGCCATAGTTGCCGGAGCCCTTATAGGATGTTTCCTTAGAGAGTTGAGGATGAGCAAAGAAACCGAAGATGCCCTCACGGTAGTTGGCTGTGATAGAGATGATTCCCTTTCTCGCCATTGCATCGCCCGCATATCGAGGTTCGCTTCCGCTACCAGCCATCAATCCTCCACCATTGAAATAAATCAATACCGGCAGATGCTCCTTCATCGTCTTGGCAGGAGTCCATATATTCAGGTAGAGACAGTCCTCGCTATTGTTCTTTGTTCCGAAGTTCATATCACCGAAGATAGGTTCCTGCATCGGGTTCGCTCCGAATTCCTTAGCCTCGCGCACACCTTCCCATTTCTGTACTGGTTGCGGAGCCTTCCATCTGAGATTACCTACAGGAGGTGCAGCAAATGGAACACCTTTGAAAACCTTGATGCCAGAGAGCTCCTTTCCTTCGAGGATACCTTCAGCAGTTTTGACCTGTGTCTGTGCCATCATTCCCATAGCAGGGAGCAGAAAGGCGAGGGATAGAAATAGTTTTTTCATCTGATATAATTTTTATGATGATATATTTTAAAATGTGCTTTAAAGTGCCGTATTTCCTTAGTGATCATGCAGCATTTGCAAAACGATATTGCAAAAATAAACAAAATATCAATAGTTTGACTTGTTTTCCTCATACTTTTTTATATTTTTACAAAAATAAACAGAATACGAATGTAAAACATGAATAAGATGCAGAAAATGATTGAATTTAACATTTATTTTTGTATAAAGCAAGGCAAAAGTGCCGCTTTGTTTACGCTAGAACTTGCTTTGGCAGTAAGACGACTAAGCTGCCCCTTGATATACCATCCAGGAGTCAACTTATTCATATTACAACTTTCTATGACAGAAAACATATCAGTATTTACTCCTCAAAATTAAGTACTCCAAAGAAGGTAGTATAAGGAATTGTTATATCAATAAAGTCAAAAGACAATTTGCCTTCCGAAGTCTTTACCATATCATACACCTTCTTGGGCAAGTTCTCAATAGAAGTGCAAAAATCTGAGGGGGTTTCAGGCTTAATA
>SAMEA3663085__coassemble_956_pt1 | contig 8451 bp, 9 predicted proteins | sample SAMEA3663085__metabat2_high_PE_025 | metagenome-assembled genome bin SAMEA3663085 (sample SAMEA3663085) | pig gut metagenome | biome: pig gut; feature: pig-associated habitat; material: faeces | place: France | collected 2012
TGTTGCTCAGGTACTTATAAATCAAGTTAAATCAAAGTGTTGCGGAATTAAGGCTCATAAATTGTGTTGTTAAGTTAAGATATTTAGTTATTGTTCGCAAATATAATAACAAAAGGTGTAAACAGCAAATAAACAAGCACTTAACTCACTTTTTTTATATGCAATCGATTGCACCAGAACGTAAAATATGATTGCGCAATCGATTGCATAGAATCTTTCAAAGATTTCCGCCCAAAAGTTTGCATAATTAAAAACCTCTCTTAGACCATGAAGTAATGGTTTAAGAGAGGTGTAGTATTTAAACCGAAAGTCTATTGTAACATAGCATTCATGCTAATTAACTTCCTTCCAATCTATGAGTCCCTTACCCCCTACTATTTTGTAGAGTGCTTTCCTTACTTCAAAGTTAGGAATACCTAAAGTATAAACACCCTCGTCATAATCCTTGATGGTCAGACAACCGTATCTATAGAGTTCTTGACATCACGATAAGCCTGCAAAGTATCCTCATATTCTTTCATCCTTTTTATATTGTTTTTCTGAAAGTTCAGGCTTGTTCCCTCAATTTCTGAATTTCCTCCAGTGGAAGTTCGGTAGCTGTTGATACTTGCTCTTCAGAAAGACCCATTGAAAGAAGGCGGCAAGCTGTGGATAGCTTTTCTTTTTCCATTCCTTTCGCCATTCCTTTCGCCATTCCTTCCGCCATACCTTCTTCACGCCCCTTTTCCAAAGCTGTATCTATAGAGTTTTTGACATCACGATAAGCCTTCAAACTATCCTCATATTCTTTCAACTGTTCTTCTGTCCGTTTCATATCCATCCCCTTTTAAAACGTTTAACTGAAATGTGATGCAAAAATAAGCTATTTTATCGAAAATACCAAAAAAAACAGCAACGCGAATTCAACAAGCAAGTGCAAAATTAGAAAAAATATCTAAAACCTGTTCACTTTTACCCCATTTTTCTACACTTATTGCAATGCAATCGATTGCACAATCGGCATTTTTTAGCCAATTCCCTTTGTCATTTCGAATAAAATGATTAGCTTTGCAAAAGCAAATAGGCTGATAAGGTATTATCACCAGAAACTTAAAAGAACAAACCATGGCAGAATTGAAATTAACAAAAGTAGTTGTATAGCCATTAAGGATTATGACCCTGAAACTAAGCTATTTACGCTTGATATTCCTAACAAAGAGGCTCAGAAAGCGTTGACGTGGTAAGAATAAGACTTCTTTCCATGCAAATTGCATAAAAATAGAATAAAATCGGCGCATTTTCCCTCAAAATATGGGAAATGCGCCGTTTTTATGCTATTAGCACTATGCTTTAAATTCAATATGGTCTTGCGAAGGATAGCGAAAAGAAGATCTTTATTTGGAAGAGGCAAATTTTACATTTGTAAATTTGGCGACTCTGCCTGGCCGATAATTATCACAAACGGGAATTTTATCGAAATCTGGGAACTTCTTACAAAACTCCTCATAAGTCCAATAACCGACTTTAACTTGTTTCTTTTCTATCATTTATCGCTTTAATTTGTTCAACATGTTGCATGATTTAAATATCACGCTGCAAAGTTAGAAAAAAGAATTGAAAACCGCAAGCTTTTATTTGATTATTTTAAATCACAGCTGCTCCATATACTGCGCACACATTTCGGCACAGCGCTCTCCATCCACGCCTGCGGAAACGATGCCTCCAGCATAGCCGGCTCCTTCACCACAAGGGAAGAGCCCCTGGATGCGGACATGCTGCAAGGTTTCACGGTCGCGAACAATGCGGACTGGAGAAGAGGTGCGAGTCTCCGTCGCTATCAGTATCGCCTCATTGGTCAGGAAACCATGCGCATTCTTGCCGAAAGTCTTGAATCCTTCCTGCAAACGCTTGCTCACAAATGACGGCATCCAGAAATGAAGCGGACTGGATACCAGACCCGGCGCATAACTGCTCTTAGGCAGGTCGTAACTCAAACGGTTGTTCACGAAGTCGGTCATGCGCTGAGATGGCGCCGTCTGCTTCATGTTGCCCTGCTGCCAGCACTGTTTCTCCAATATCTCCTGGAAATACATCATTTGGAGGGAAGAGTGAGGAGTGAAGAGTGAAGAATCCTCCTGTCTGCGAAGTTCGATTTCCTCCAACACAGCCTGATGATCCTTCACAAATGGCGCTACATCTTCAGGATGCGTCTCCACCACCATGCCCGAATTGCTCCATGCCGTACCACGGTTGCTCGGACTCATACCGTTGACCACAAGCTGTTCTGGACCCGTAGCTGCAGGAATCACAAAACCGCCCGGACACATACAGAAACTATATACGCCCCTGCCATCCACCTGGGTTACAAAACTGTATTCGGCTGCAGGCAGATACTTGCCACGACCGTTCTTGTTGTGATACTGTATCTGGTCGATGATCTGGGAAGGATGCTCCAGACGGACACCCACCGCAATGCCCTTCGCCTCAATCTCTATCTTGGAAGAAGCGAGATAGCGATACACGTCACGGGCACTATGACCGGTAGCCAAGATCACAGGTCCACGGTAGTTTTCCTCCGCACCCGTCTGCAGGTTGACAGCCTCCACACCTATCACCTTGTCACCCTCCAAGACGAAGCGGGTCATCTTGGTCTGGAAATGCACCTCACCACCGCACTGGAGAATGGTATTGCGCATATTCTCGATGACACGCGGCAACTTATCCGTACCAATATGCGGATGGGCATCAGCCAGGATATTCGTATTGGCACCATGCTGACAGAACACATTCAGTATCTTATCCACGCTACCGCGCTTCTTGCTGCGGGTATAGAGTTTGCCGTCGCTATAGGCACCTGCGCCACCCTCACCAAAACAGTAGTTGCTCTCGCCATCCACCTTCTGGGTCTTGGTGATATTACTGAGGTCTTTCTTGCGCTCACGCACATCCTTGCCACGCTCCAAAACCACCGGTCTGTAACCCAATTCGATGAGTTTGAGGGAAGCAAAGAGACCGCCAGGTCCCTCTCCCACCACGATGACACAAGGCTTACTGCTCACGTCGGGATATTCCGTATGGACATACTGGTCGTCCTGCGGAAACTCATTGATATAGGCACGCACCTTGAGATTGACAAAGATGGTGCGCTGGCGGGCATCGATGCTTCTCTTGAGCACCCTCACCTGGTTGAGTGTTCTCACATCCAACCCCTTTTCCTTGGCGAGATAGCGCTTGATGCCTTCCTCGCTCGCTGCCTGTTCTGGCAGAATTCTGATTTGATATTCCTCGATCATATTATTAGGATTTTTCTTTTTTGATTACACCTCCATGGTAGCCATGACTTCCCATGTATCCAAATTGTACATAGTGAACTTGCCGTCCTCCAAGGTGGCGATGGTAGGAGGATTGCCGCCCTTAGGGAAGGTGATGCTGCCCGTATTGCAGATGGCACGGTCGGAATGCGACAGTTCCCAGAGATGAGAATGACCGTAGATGATGGCATCATAAGGTCCCTTAGGCATATTCTCCTTATTATATATATGTCCGTGGGTCAGCAGGTATCGCTTGCCGTCATCCACGAGCAGGGCGTAGGTTTCCATGATAGGGAAATCGAGCAGCATCTGATCTACTTCTGCATCACAGTTGCCACGTACGGCGATTATATGGTCTGCCAGACCATTGAGGCGCTCCACGATGCCCTTAGGGTCAATGCCCTCCGGAATGCGGTTGCGGGGACCATAGTTGATGATGTCACCCATGATGCACATCATATCACACTTCTGAGCCTCATAGAAGTCGAGTGCCCGTTCTAATGCTGGCAAACAGCCATGTATATCCGAAAATAAGAGGTATTTCATATTTCTTCTTTCCTTTTGATTTCTATTATTTTGATGCGATTCTGTCACTGTTGATCCATTGTGACGGATAACGTGATGCAAAATTAGGAAAAAAACGACAAACAGCCAAGATTTCAAGCCAAGAAGTCTGTTAACAATACAAAAAACCGTTGGGCATCATGAGGCAACTCATGAGCGCAACGGCTTTTATTTTATCATCTTTATCCGAAGTTATCATACATGATGCTCTCAGGATCTACTCCCAGAGAATCCAGATAATCGGTTACGGTCTTGATCAGCATTGGAGGTCCGCAGAGATAGTACTCGCAATCCTCTGGTGCCTCGTGATCCTTCAAGTAGGTATCACGGATGCAGTTAACAGCAAATCCCTCGTAGTACTTCACGCCCTGAGCATCTGCCACTGGGTCCTTGCGGTCCAATGAAAGATGGAAGTGGAAGTTAGGGAATTCCTTCTCAAGCTCCCAGAAGTCTTCCAGGAAGAAGGCCTCACCCAACGCACGAGCACCATAGAAGAAGTGCAACTCACGGTCGGTAGTATGCAATGTCTTGGTCATGTGCATAATCTGCGCACGCAATGGAGCCATACCGGCACCACCACCAATCCAAATCATCTCCTTGCCTGAAGTGAAGTTAGGATGGAAGTCACCGTAAGGACCACTCATCATTACCTTGTCGCCTGGCTTCAATGAGAAGATGTAAGAAGAAGCGATACCTGTTGGTACGTTCTGGAATCCTACCTGCGGACGTGGCAAGAATGGAGTTGTGGCGATACGCACGGTCAGGGTGATGATGTCACCCTCGTCAGGATAGTTGGCCATAGAGTAAGCACGAATAGTAGGCTCTGGATTGTGAGCCTTGAGAGAGAAGATGTTGAACTTCTTCCATGCTCCGATGTACTCCTCGCCAATGAGATCCTTGTCGAAGTCCTTGTCGTAATCGATGCAGTCGTATGCAGGAATCTTGATCTGGGCGTAAGAACCCGGAACGAAGTCCATGTGCTCGCCTGGAGGCAATGCCACCTTGAACTCCTTGATGAATGATGAAACGTTCTTGTTGGAGATCACCTCGCACTCCCACTCTTTCACGCCCATCACACTCTCAGGCACCTTGATCTTCAGGTCGCCCTTCACCTTGCACTGGCATCCCAGGCGCCAGTGGTCCTTGATCTGCTTGCGGGTGAAGTGAGGTTTCTCTGAATCGAGAATCTCGCCGCCGCCCTCGAGCACCTGAACCTTACACTGGCCACAGCTTGCCTTACCGCCGCAGGCAGAAGGCAGGAAGATGCCGTTCTCATTCAGCGTAGTCATCAAACTGCTGCCCTGAGGCACGTTGATGGTCTTGTCGCCATTGATTTCGATATTTACATTTCCGCTTGGGCTCAGATACTTTTTAGCCACGAGCAGGATGATAACCAGCAGGAGAATCACTACAAGGAAAACTCCGATACTAGCCAATATAAATGATGTATTACCCATATTTTTAATATTAAAAGTGAAGAGTGAAGAACGTAGAGTGAAGAATTCTATAGTCTTGCAACTACAGCTTCACCAATTCGCGTCTTCATCAAACAAAGCATTAGAATTCTTCGTTCTTCACTCCTCGTTCTTCACTATATTTTCAAGCCTGAGAAGCAAAGCATAGCCATTGCCATGAGGCCTACTGTGATAAATGTGATGCCGAGTCCCTGCAATGGCTTTGGCACGTCGCAATACTGCATCTTCTCGCGGATGGCACCCATCAGCACGATGGCGAGTGTCCAACCGAGACCAGAACCTACTGCATATACAATGCTATCCCATACTGAGGTGATAGCCTGAGTATTGGTAGGCTCCATCAGGATGCGCTGCTGCATGAAGAGTGATGCACCCATGATGGCACAGTTGACGGCAATCAATGGCAGGAAGATACCCAAAGCAGCATAGAGCGATGGTGAGAACTTCTCTACAATCATCTCGACCAACTGCACAATACCGGCGATGACGGCGATGAAAAGGATGAAGCTCAGGTAAGTGAGGTCAACACCCAGAATGCCATCGGCGCTGAGCACCTTGGTCTGCAACAGGTAATCTACAGGCACGGTGATGAGCAACACGAAGGTTACTGCCAAACCCAAGCCCAAAGAGGTCTTCACGTTCTTGGATACTGCCAAGTATGAACACATACCCAGGAAGTAGGCGAAGATCATGTTATCGACGAAAATCGAACGGAAAAACAAACTAATTGCGTGCTCCATCTTACTTCTCCTCCTTATAAATATAGGCACGATGTACCCAGATTACACATCCAACGAGAATCAATGCCATGGCTGGCATGGTCATCATACCGTTGTTAACATATCCGAAATCGTAAGCTCCCTCTGGAATCAGCTGGAAACCGAGCAATGAACCACGGCCTAAAAGCTCACGAACAGCACCCACAATCACGAGGATGAGGGCGTAACCCAAACCATTACCTACACCATCGAGGAATGAAGGCCAAGGCTTGTTCATCATGGCGAATGCCTCCAAGCGACCCATCAGGATACAGTTGGTGATGATCAGACCCACATACACAGAGAGCTGCACGCTCACATCGTAGGCGAAAGCCTTCAATACCTGGCTCACGATGGTAACCAGGGCAGCAACTACCACCAGCTGAACGATGATACGGATGCGCTGAGGGATGGTGTTGCGGATGATGGAAATAATCACATTAGAGAATGCCGTGATGATCGTAACGGCAAGTCCCATCACAATGGCTGGCTTCAACTGTGAAGTAACAGCCAAGGCACTACAGATACCAAGCACCTGGACGAGGACAGGGTTGTCACCGTTCAATGGCTTGATGAATGCCTCCTTATTTTGTTTACTAAATAACATAATGATATTTTTTAGTGAAGAGTGAAGAACGAAGAGTGAAGAATTCTATAGTCTTACAACTACAGCTTCACCTATTCGCATCTTCATCAAACAAAGCATTTGAATTCTTCGTTCTTCACTCTTCGTTCTTCACTTACTTAATGAATTTAGCAAGACCTTCCTTGAGCATAGCATCCACACCGTCGGATGTCAATGTAGCACCTGTCACGGCATCCACATTATTTGGGTCGCCTGCTGGAGCGTCTTTTTCAACGCCGAGCGCGATGCCCGGTACACCATCCTTGTGAATCTTCTTGCCCTGGAACTTCTGCTGCCACTTCAGGTTGTCCTTGATTTCAGCACCGAGTCCGGCTGTCTCGCCTTCGTGGTTGAAATATACGCCATAGATGGTATTGTTGTCGGCATCTACGGCAATGAAGCCTGAGATACCACCCCAGAGACCCATACCCTTTACAGAATATACAGTCTTCTTCTGACCATCAATCACACACTTATAGCACTTATCTCCATCCTTTGTCACAGAATCTCCCTTTACCACCTCTTTATATTTAGCAGCCGCAGTTGCATTGTCGAGGTCGCGGAGGTTGAGTGAGTTCAGAATCTGCTTCTGAGTATCCAGTGCCACGTTAGCATCCTGTGTTGCCTTCAATGAAGAAGACACGAATGCGAGCAGGAATGCTACGATTACCACGATGATAACCGAATAGATAATAGTATAGCTATTTGAATTTGTCTTCATATCTACATTCCTCCTACATTATTTAATTGCACGTTTAGCACGGCGAGAGATGTTGCTCTGTACTACACAGTAGTCGATGAGTGGAGCAAACATATTGCCGAAGAAGATAGCGAGCATCATACCCTCTGGATAACCTGGGTTCATCACACGTACGATAACGGCGATGGCACCGATGAAGAATCCGTAGAAGTACTTTCCCTTTTCTGTACGGGCAGAGGTTACAGGGTCGGTAGCCATGAATACAGCACCGAAGCAGAAACCACCCAGCACGATGTGCTCATACCAGGCGATAGGTGTCATGCCGAGCGCCTGGAAGATAAGCGCCATCACGATACCACCAGCGAATACAGAGCCCATGGTCTTCCAAGATGCGATACCTGTCCAGAGAAGGATAATGGCACCGATGGCAATGGCGATGACAGATGTCTCACCAATACAGCCCGGGATGAAACCTGTGATGGCATCGCAGAGATTAGCGGTAGGCGTAATGTTCTGAGCCAACTGTCCGAGCGGAGTAGCCGCTGTGAATCCGTCTGGCAAGGTGTTGCCGAGACCGAAGATGGCATCCTTGGCAATCCAAACCTTATCACCACTCATAGCCAAAGGATATGAGAAGAAGAGGAACATACGGGCGCCAACAGCCACATTGAAGATGTTCATACCTGTACCACCGAAGATTTCCTTGCAGAAGATAACTGCGAAGGCGCAAGCCAAGGCAAGCATCCAGAGCGGTGTAGTGATAGGAATGATCAATGGGATGATGATACCGCTGACGAGATAACCCTCCTGGATTTCCTCGTGCTTCCACTGAGCCCAGGCAAACTCGATGCCGAGACCCACGATGTAGCTAACCAGCAACTTAGGGAGGACAGCTAAGAATCCGAAGCCGAAGACCTCGATGAAGCTGGCAGTATCCAATGTACCGGCAGCCTTGAAATTCTGGTATCCCACATTATACATACCGAAGAGCAATGCAGGAATCAGGGCGATTACCACAAAGCTCATGATGCGCTTCGAG
>SAMEA3663085__coassemble_960_pt1 | contig 8431 bp, 6 predicted proteins | sample SAMEA3663085__metabat2_high_PE_025 | metagenome-assembled genome bin SAMEA3663085 (sample SAMEA3663085) | pig gut metagenome | biome: pig gut; feature: pig-associated habitat; material: faeces | place: France | collected 2012
TTCGGTTAACATACCTGGTGGGCTATCCACGGACTTCCGCACCTGAGCCCTTTTTTATGAATAGTTTTTATCTCATGGAATGCCTTAAAATGCCCCGAAATAATGGTCGTAAATAATGAAAAGAATGATAGCAATAGCTATCAGACTAAGAATAAGAAACAGGATTCTTCCTATCATTCTTCTCCTAATCTGTGATTTCGTGTGACGATTATGTCCTGCTCTGCGACTGTAATGTTTCTTGCGTCCACTACTTCTTTGTTCACTTCCATCTCTGTGATGGTGGTGATGATGTCTCTCCTCTGTTTCCATGAGTAACTCTTCTTTTGCTTAATATATTAAAAATCTGATTACATATTAGAATCTGAAACAAACTTCCACGTCTGCCATTGAGTAATTGTGGTCTGCACTTGTGCGGTCGTTGACAAACGCATATTCTGATAGAATGGTGAAGTTTTTGTTGATATGATAGTTCAGACCGACTTCGTATTGGGTTCTCATCATGTCTGTCTTACCATTAGCCTCGTACATATCATAGCGAGCCTTTGCATAGAGCTTCTTGCTCACGATAGGTGCGATAACAAGACCATATACACCCTGTGCCTTATTGCCAATTTCTTTATTAAGATTGCAATCTTTAGAGGCTGTATCCCCATGATTGGTTATGCTTTTGGCAAATGCCATACCGGTAGAATGAATATATTCTGAACGTACGGTCCAGTCGTTAGCCTTGTATTCGAATGAGAAAGCATAACGGTTCTGGCTGAGTTTGCGGGTACCGCTGAATGTCTCCTTTTCTGGGTTTCCCTGTTCATCGTCATTCCAGTTTCCCTTTCTTGCATAAGACCCCGTCCAGCCGAAAGCTCCGATGCGCATTCCTGCCACAGGCATCACCCATACGCCGCCGATCACGTTCTTCTGGTTGTCCACGTCCTTGGTATTGATGCCCTGTCCGTTGAACACACCTATCTGATAGTGCAGCAGATTGCGGCCGTTGGCGTTTTTGAGGAAATCACCCTGGAACTGCAAACCGATGTCACGACCGTTGGATGCGTGCTCGCCGGCACGGTCGCTGAAACCAGCCAACTTGCTCACGTTCTGGGAATAACCCATGAAGCCCTGGTCGATAGGGTGCATCGGATTTTCAAAGGTAAACGGATTCTTGAACTGTCCGATTTTCACCTTGAAATAACTGCATTTCTGCCATTCGGCAAACAGATCTACCATTCTTGGACTGCTGCCTAAATCGGATGTATTGCCATTAAACTGGATTTGAGCTTTCCAGTAGAAATCGTTGGCGATACGTCCTTCAAGGGCGATACGTCCCATGCGGATGTTGAAGGAATTGGATTCCTTGCCTTTCTGTCCGCTATACTGATATTGAGTCATGCCGTAGCCCGACAACTTGACGTTGTTGAGCCAAGCTGGCAACTCGATGGTTTTCTTCTCTTGTGCGCCCGCTGTGGTTACTGCCATAGCCATCAGCGCCATGATGATACTATTTTTCATCTTCATTTCTATTTTGTTTTAAGGTTTATTTCTTAGCGGCAATTTCCTCAGCGGTCAGGTCCTCAGCTTGGGCAGCCTGGAGGGCGAGTTTCTCAGCTTCCTTGGCAGCCTTGGCTTCGGCGGCAGCCTTTTCGCGCTCTTTGCGTTCCTTCAGTTTCTGCTTGATTTCCGTATCGCAGCGCTTTTCGAGAAGCACTACGTTTTCTACGTGAGGCGTGTGAGGGAACATATCCACAGGCTGAACCGCTGCTACTTTGTAGTAATCGTCCATCAGCTGGAGGTCGCGTGCCTGGGTGGCAGGATTGCAGCTTACATAGACGATGCGGATAGGAGCTGCATTCAGAATCACGTTGATGACATCCGGATGCATACCGGCACGTGGAGGGTCGGTGATGATGACATCAGGACGGCCATGCTGCTTGATGAAATCATTGGTCAGGATATCCTTCATGTCTCCAGCATAGAATAATGTGTTCTCGATGTTGTTTACCTGCGAATTCACCTTTGCATCCTCGATGGCTTCAGGCACGTATTCGATACCGATTACTTTTTTAGCCTTGTGTGCCACGAAATTGGCAATGGTTCCAGTACCGGTATAGAGGTCGTAAACCAGCTCGTTTCCTGTGAGGTTGGCAAATTCGCGGGCCACACAGTAGAGGTGGTAAGCCTGCTCGGTATTGGTCTGATAGAAACTCTTAGGACCTACCTTGAACTTCAGGTCTTCCATCAATTCATAGATGTGGTCGTTGCCTTTGAACAGGCTCAGTTCCAGATCATTGAAGGTATCGTTGCCCTTCTGGTTGTTTACATACATGAGCGATGTAATCTGCGGGAATCTGTCAGCCACTTGCTGCATCAATTCCTGCGCTCTCTGCTCGTCGCCTTCTTCGTCGTAATGGAATTGGAATACAAGCATCCATTCGCCTGTGTTGGAGTTGCGAATCATCATGTCTCTCAACAATCCATGTTGCTCACGCAGATCGTAGAAAGTATAGTCGTGAGAATCGGCATACTCGAATACGATGTTGCGAATCTCATTGCAGAGGTCATCCATCAGCCAGCATTTCTTGATAGGATATATTTTGTCGAAGGCTCCGGTGATATGAAAACCGATAGCGTTCTGTGCGTGGCGTTCCTTTAATGAAGATACTGTATCATCCTCTTTCTGAGGAAGTTGTGCGAGCTCCTCTGCAGTAAACCATCGCTTGTTGCTGCATCCGAATTCTATCTTGTTTCGGTACTCCTGAGTCTTCACGCTGCCCATGATAGGGCGGAATTCAGGAAGCTCGATTTTACCGATGCGGGTGAGCTGGTCTTCCACTTGTTTCTGCTTCGCCTTGATTTGCTCCTCGTATGGCAGGTTCTGCCATTTGCAGCCGCCACAGATACCGAAATGCTCGCACATCGGCTCCTGGCGAACGTCGCTCTTCTTGATGAATCTGACTACTTTCGCCTCACAGTATTTATGCTTTTTCTTAACTACTTGTAAATCTACCACATCTCCAGGTACGCAGAAAGGTACGAAGATGACTTGATCATCGATGCGTGTGATGCATTTTCCTTCAGCAGCCACAGCTTCGATGGTAACATTTTCTATGAATGGTAACGGTTTACGTTTTCTTCCCATGATTGATATTTAAATTTTTGAGTGCAAAGATACTACTTTTTTGTAAAAAATGAAAATTTTTCCAAAGTAATTTGTAAGATATGTGAAAAAACTGGAATGAAAAAGAATCATCTGTGGTGGCGATTCTCTGTTTTTTGATGAAGAAGAGCTTCTTTTATATATCATCAAGTTTCTCCCTTATATATAATAAGGTATATGTTGATTTGTAAAAATAATGGCAAGTTTGCTTATAATTTATTACCGGCAGACGGTGTGTGCGTAAACAATTAAAAATGTAATGTCGAGATTGCAAAAAGATGGTAAAAAGTTTGGTGGAACCGATTTTTAATCGTATTTTTGCATCACAACATTTAATAACAATAACTAATAAATTAGAACCTATTCGATTATGGACGAAAAAAGAGTTTATACTTTCGGTAATGGTAAGGCTGAGGGCAAGGCCGACATGAGAAACTTGCTCGGTGGTAAGGGTGCCAATTTGGCGGAAATGAATCTTATTGGTGTACCTGTACCTCCAGGATTTACAATTACCACAGATGTGTGCAACGAATACTTTGAAAAAGGCAAGGAAGATGTAGTGGCTCTTCTCAAGGATGAAGTTGAGAAAGCTGTTCAGCATATTGAGACTTTGATGAACTCAAAGTTTGGAGATGTGGAAAATCCTCTTTTGGTTAGTGTACGTTCTGGTGCTCGTGCTTCTATGCCGGGTATGATGGATACCATCCTCAACCTTGGTTTGAATGATGAGGTAGTAGAGGGCTTGGCTCGTAAAACGGGTAATGAGCGCTTTGCTTATGACAGCTATCGCCGTTTCGTGCAGATGTATGGTGACGTGGTGCTCGGTATGAAGCCTGTCAACAAGGAGGATATCGACCCATTCGAGGCTATCATCATGGAGGTGAAGAAGCAGCGCGGTATCACACTGGATAATGAAATGACAGTAGATGAATTGAAGCATCTTGTCACGGCATTCAAGACGGCTATCAAGCAGCAGACTGGTAAGGATTTCCCTGACAATCCTATGGATCAGCTTTGGGGTGCCATCTGCGCAGTATTCGATAGTTGGATGAACGAGCGCGCTATTCTCTATCGCAAGATGGAAGGCATTCCTGCAGAGTGGGGTACTGCCGTGTCTGTGATGGCGATGGTATTCGGTAATATGGGTGATACTTCTGCCACTGGTGTTTGCTTCTCCCGTGATGCTGGTAATGGTGAAAACCTCTTCAATGGTGAGTACCTGATCAATGCACAGGGTGAGGACGTAGTGGCTGGTATCCGTACGCCACAGCAGATTACTAAGATCGGTTCTCAGCGCTGGGCTGAGCGTGCAGGTATCTCTGAGGAGGAGCGCGTAGCTAAATATCCTTCTATGGAAGAGGCTATGCCTGAACTTTACAAGGAGCTGGATGCGCTGCAGAATAAGTTGGAGAACCACTATCATGATATGCAGGATATGGAGTTCACCGTACAGGAAGGTAAACTCTGGTTCCTCCAGACACGTAATGGTAAGCGTACTGGTACCGCAATGGTGAAGATTGCTATGGATCTTCTTCACGAGGGTATGATCGATGAGAAGACTGCTATCCTCCGTTGCGAGCCACAGAAACTTGATGAATTGTTGCACCCTGTATTCGATAAGTTGGCGCTCTCTAAGGCTAAGGTCATCACACAGGGTCTTCCTGCTTCTCCTGGTGCTGCTTGTGGTCAGATCGTATTCCACGCAGACGATGCTCAGGAATGGCATGAGGATGGCAAGAAGGTCATCATGGTTCGTATCGAGACTTCTCCTGAAGACCTCGCTGGTATGTCTGCTGCTGAGGGTATTCTTACCGCTCGTGGTGGTATGACTTCTCACGCTGCCGTAGTTGCTCGTGGTATGGGTAAGTGCTGCGTATCTGGTGCTGGCTCTATCAATGTAGATTATAAGGCAAAGACCGTGGAGATCGAAGGTGTAGTTTACAAGGAGGGTGATTTCATCTCTTTGAATGGTACTACAGGTCAGGTTTATGCTGGCCAGATTGAGACAAAGGCTGCAGAACTTTCTGGTGACTTCAAGGAACTGATGGATCTCTGCGATAAATATACCAAGATGGAAATCCGTACCAATGCTGATACTCCACACGATGCTGAGGTAGCTCGTGCATTCGGTGCCAAGGGTATCGGATTGACACGTACAGAGCACATGTTCTTTGATGATCAGAAGATTGTTGCGATGCGCGAGATGATTTTGGCAGATTCTGTAGAGGGTCGTGAGAAGGCTCTTGCCAAGCTCCTCCCATATCAGAAGGCTGACTTCTACGGCATCCTCAAGGCTATGGATGGCTGCCACGTGAACATCCGCTTGCTCGACCCACCTCTCCACGAGTTCGTACCTCACGATTTGGCTGGTCAGGAGACCATGGCTAAGGAAATGGGCGTAAGCGTAGAGGAAATCAAGAAGCGTGTGAATTCTCTGGCAGAGAACAACCCAATGCTCGGTCATCGTGGTTGCCGTCTCGGTATCACATTCCCTGAGATTACAGCTATGCAGACTCGCGCCATCCTCGGTGCAGCTTGCGAGTTGAAGAAGGAAGGTTTCAACCCATGCCCAGAGATCATGGTTCCGCTTATCGGTACTGTACAGGAGCTCAAGCAGCAGAAGGCTATCATCCTCGCTACTTCTAAGGAAGTATTCATCGAGTACGGCGTAGAGGTTGAGTTCGAGATCGGTACAATGATTGAGATTCCACGTGCTGCCCTTACAGCAGGTCAGATTGCAGAAGAGGCTCAGTACTTCTCATTCGGTACTAACGACTTGACACAGATGACCTTCGGTTACTCTCGTGACGACATCGCTTCATTCCTCCCTGCATACATGGAGAAGAAGATCTTGAAGGTTGACCCATTCCAGGTTCTCGACCAGGAGGGTGTTGGTCAGCTCATCAAGATGGCAGTAGAGAATGGTCGTGCTACCCGTCCTAACCTCCGCACTGGTATTTGCGGTGAGCATGGTGGTGAGCCATCATCTGTTAAGTTCTGTGCAAAGGTTGGCATGAACTATGCTTCATGCTCTCCATTCCGCGTGCCTATCGCACGTTTGGCTGCGGCACAGGCTGCTGTTGAGGAATAATAGCAAATGTTTGACTCTCAATAAATTAAGTGGAAAGTCCTTGTAACAGAGGACTTTCCACTTAATTCGTTTTTAGCGGAAGTACCACTGAAATGCTACAAATGATGATGGATGTTTACAATATGTTTCTAATATTTAAAAGTAATGTTTACAACGTGTTTACAAAATAATTATGGCAACATTTAAGATTATAGCAAGATTTCAGCGGACGGATGGATTTTGGCCTGTTTACATTCGTGTAACCCACAACCGCAAGGTGAAATATTTGAAAACAGACAAAATCGTAGAAACAAAATCGGTGGACAAAAAGAACCATGAGGTCAAGGATCCTTTTGTCCTCGAAGCCTGTACCGTCAAGATAGCCCATTTCGCCGATATGCTCAACAAGCAGCCCATCCGCTCATGGAGTGTCGATGATGTCATCGCCTACCTTGAAAGTGGCACAGCCGATGTCTGTTTCTCAGACTATGCAAGACAATACCATGCAAACCTATACAACAATGGACAGGAGCGCAATGCGAGGAACTATGAACTTGCCTACCAACATTTGGAACGCTATGCAGGTTCCAACAAGGTCATGTTCTCGCAACTCACATCCAAGTTCATCAATGGATGGATAAAGTCTCTTGCCACAACAGCAAGAGCCAAGGAGATGTACCCGGTGTGTGTCCGTCAGATATTCAAGCAGGGTTTGCTTGATTTCAACGACTATGACAATGGTATCATACGAATAACAACAAATCCGTGGTTGAAAGTGAAAATTCCAAAGTCGGACACTCCAGAGAAGAGAGCCATAACCATGGAAGAGTGCCGAGCTTTCTTTGCTGCTCCTCTCCCACCTTCCGACCGCACCAAGCCCTTGGCGGAGCTTGGACATGATGTTGCAATGATGGTACTCTGCCTTGCAGGAATGAATACGATTGACATATTCAATCTAAAAAAGGAAAACTACCATGATGGCATCATAGGCTACGAGCGAGCCAAGACTCGCAAGTTCAGAAGAGATAACGCCTACATAGAAATGAAGGTACCCGGTATATTGCAACCTATATTCAACAAGTATCTTGATAAGACCAACTCGCCTTATCTATTCGACTTCCACAAGCGTATGACCAGTAGCGACAGCTTTGGGGCAAACATCAACTGTGGCATACGGCAAATCTGTGAGAAAAGCCTTGGCATCGCTCACAACAAGGCGTATTGTGTATATACGTTCCGTCATACGTGGGCTACGGTAGCCCAGAATGAATGTGGAGCGTCTATTGACGAGGTTGGCTTTGCCATGAACCACTCAGACCGCCATCGCATAACGAGAACTTACGTCAAGATTGACTTCTCTCCAGCTTGGGCATTGAACGAGAAAGTCTTGGAGAAGATTTTCTTCACCGAAGACAAATCAAGAGACTATTCAAAGGACGATGACAACGCCTTTGAACGCTTCTCGTTCCGTCAGATGATGAAAGGTTCTATTTATTATCGAGGAAGGAAAGTCAGCGAGTTCACTGATGTTGGCTTTAACAACGTGGACGAAATAATAGATAAACTGATGAAAGAACTTCCAAGCACGATTCCTTCAAGAGCAATGGTTCTTATCAAGATAGAGAATGTTGATAAAGGGCAAACTCAAACCTATAGTCGTATGGTCGAATGACCATTATCTATAATTACACGTTATTGTATAGAAAGAATACATATATAGTAATAAGAATCTTTATAGGAAACAATATTATTCTATATAAGTGTTATATGGAATATATCTATGCGTGTATAATCCCCCTTTCGCCAGTTCTCTCCATGCACGGCGTTGCTGTGTATGGAGAAACATGACGAAACTGCCCAGGAGCAAAGCTTCTCTTCACTCCAGAGCAGCAAGGGAGAGAGGTCTAACATTCTTCAGGGGCGTTGCGAACAACACACCATACATACTACGGATGCGGCACACTTTCCGGGCTGCCATCAGAAAGTAAGCCTCTGCCACATGGTCTATAAGATCACTCGGAAAGAGTACGGCATCCTATATCTTTGTTTATATCTATATTGCCGTATTGGCATATTATTGTATTGTTGTATATCTGTATTGTCATATTACTCTCTATATCTATTGCTTGCAATAAGGCTATATATATATTTCTATATCTATATTTCTGTTTCCGTTTCTTATGTTCAACCTCAATTTTTTTAGAATAGGT
>SAMEA3663085__coassemble_973_pt1 | contig 8352 bp, 7 predicted proteins | sample SAMEA3663085__metabat2_high_PE_025 | metagenome-assembled genome bin SAMEA3663085 (sample SAMEA3663085) | pig gut metagenome | biome: pig gut; feature: pig-associated habitat; material: faeces | place: France | collected 2012
TTTGGTTAACATGCCTGGTGGGCTATCCACGGACTTCCGCACCTGAGCCTAAAATTCTCCTTCCGTTCGCAGCGTTATAAAAACACGAAGGTTACAGTTCATTTCAACCGTGGTGAAACCCTTTCGGGTGCCATGACTGTCTTGAAAAACTTGGTTCCTGGTTTGGAATATGAAGTGAGAAAAGATGAAGTTATACTGAAATAAGAAGGCGGTTCTTTACCCAAATCTCTTTCGAAAACAGGGATTTGGGTAAGAAATCGCCCTTTTTTTATTCAAGATTGATTATGATAAAGAATTTGATTTGAAGTCAGAAGGTTATCATCTTTATGGTCTTTCCAACTGGTGTACCAAGTGTCACGAGACAATGGCGCAATATCCGATTTCCAACTATTGGAAGGACAGGTCATTTCGTCTGAGGAAAAGATTATCAAGCCAGACCAGGCGATTTACGAGCGCCTTTGCCAGAAGTATTCTCTACTGCCAGAAGAATGCCTTTTTGCAGACGACAGAATGGAAAATGTAGAAGCTGCACGAAAACTCGGAATGCAGGCCATCTGCTTTGAGGATGCAGTACAGTATGAGCAGGAATTGAGAAAAATCTTAGCCTCAGTTGTATAATTAGTAAATAGTTAATTAGTAATAAAGTTCTTACTAAAAAGATACTTACTAAAAGACTATTGGCTTGGCTCATCTGGTACAAAGCAAGTCCTGACGTTTCGGATCAGATGATAGAGCAAGCGATTGATGAACTTTTGGATCAGAATCGTCTGTTCTATCAGCGTGATATGGAAACCATGACGGTTTACCAGAAAAATTTCCTCATTGCTGTCTTAATATGGAATGTAATTTGTTGATTTCCAGGGATATAGCTTGTGGGAAATCAGCATGACCTAACGAAGCGCTTTATTAGCATCTAACGAAGCGCTTTATTAATACCTAACGAAGCGCATCATTAGACCTTAATAAAGCGCTTTCTTATATTTTGTACTTGCGCTTCTATTGAGAACTTGCCTAGTTTCTATCAGAATAATGCAATAGGCTTCAACTGCTTACGAAGCCGCTTTCATTGCTCTACGAAATAGGCTTCATTGACTATCGAAGCCGCTTTCATTTTTCAAGGCTTTTCTATTCAAAGCTTTCAATAGGGGTGCTGAGTAGTTACCTAAGGGGGATTTGAACTTAAAATAAGCATAATGGGAGGCGATGATTAACCTTAATAGAAGCTAATGGTTAGTCTTAATAGAAGCTTGAATTAGCCCCAGCAGTCAACCCAGGATGGGAATAAGAGAGAAACGAATGTCTTTCTTCATTGTAAATATTTCCTTCTTGATTTTGCCAACTCGTTTTTAGTCGATGTAGCTCTCAAGAAATGGATTTCAGCATAAAAACGATTCTCTTTTTACAACTTTTCGCATCAAAGAATACTAGTAATGCTTTATTATGATCTCATGTTGTACGACTATATAATCCCATGTCGTACGACAATAGTGATGCAATCGTACGTTTATAGGGACCCATGTCGTACGACATGAGAGCCTTATAAACATTATTCTTCAATCACGAAAATCATAACTATCTGATTTTCAGTACCTTCTTTTCCTTGTTCATATTTTCAATATTCACACACAAATAAGATTCAGTTGAAAATACAGAAATCTCAGTAAGGAAAATGTAAAGAGAAATTCACGAAAGTCTCTGATTAATAATATGATGAAGGGTGATGAAGGGTTGAAATGCACCCTTCACCCCCTGAAACTCCGATAAACACATGGGATTCAGACGGAAAGATGAAGGGTGACGAGATTTTATGAGTACCGTTTCTAAAAAGATCCTGATATTCGATAAATACCCCTATATTTCCAAAATGCTTGTTTACGGCACTAATGTGCCCTGACAGGAGCACCAAAGTGCCCTGGCTGGAGCACTTTTAGGGCACAGAGAATTATAGTACTAACTCTCAGAGATAGTGGTGCTATCTTTCAGAGATAATACTGCATTATAGCCTTTTTTAGAATAAATTGAACTACGAAAACATGTAAAAATGTACGGTTTTTTTTGAAATTATCCGTAGAATATTACCGCATTTGTTTTATCAAAACACGGTTGTTTACGAACACACAAAAAAGTGAAATAAAAATTTCATTTTAACAGGATTGTAATTGGGTGCAACGAAATATATAATTGTCTTCAATGCGTAGCTACATAAGACAATATAATAAACTTTTAATAGGTAAATCTATGAATTTAAGAAGAATTTCAGCTTCATGTTTTTGTTTGTTGCTGGCAGGAAATTTAGCAGTTTCAGCTCAAACAGTGACACTCGGTTCCAATAAGGTCTCTTTGAAGGCGGCATTTGAGAAAATCGAGAAGGCTTCTAAGTACAAGATAGCTTACAACTCGTCGTTGATTGATGCAAATCGCACAGTCACCATCAGTAAGACAAAAGGGGATGTATTGGAGATATTAAACCTCTTATTAAAGGAAAGCGGTTGCACTTATGAGAAAAATGGAAATTATCTGATTGTAAAACCTCAATCTAAAAAACAACCTGGCAAGAAAAATATAAAGCGAGTGACTGGTCAACTCCTTGATGAAATGGGAGAATCGATGATTGGTGTGACGGTCATGGTAAAAGTCGTGATGTCCTGGTGAAATTCTTGCATAATGAGAAGGAGGTTCATATTCCTGTAAAAACTGATATTTGGCCTTATTACCATTGGAATGAGGTGAAAGAGTATTATCAGAAACGTCTGTCTGCTCTTCCTCCATAAATTTGTATTGATTTTAGTTAAGTTAAGTTTAAGAATGGCTTCTGCTCCGGCAGAAGCCATTCTTTTGCAATATATTTCTGTTATTTCCTTCCGAAGTCGGCTGGGATTTCGCCCCAAGTCTTGGTGTCCCATTTCAGAATAGGGATGGTAACCTGATGGGTGCGGAGCCAGTTCTCTGCGCGGGCTATGATCTGATGGAGCTGCGCAGTCTGGGGAGTATGTTCCAACTTGGTCTTGCATTGTTTCTTTTTTACCCACAGCTGGGCATTCACGCTGTCGCTGTAGATTACCTTGTCAGTAATCCCCCTTTGTTCCATCAGGGCAAGGGCGTGGACTATGGCGAGGAACTCGCCGATATTATTGGTGCCGTGAAGTGGACCGTAGTGGAAAACCTGTGCTCCCGTCTGAAGGTCTATGCATTGGTATTCCATCGGACCGGGATTGCCGGAACAGGCTGCATCTACAGCCCAGGCATTTGCCATTACTTCATTGGGCAATGGTAAAACGGTATCGTTTCTCCATGATGGAGGATTCACAGGCATATTACTCATATTTCTATTATTTCTGTTGGGATTAAAAAAGCAAATGAGCATGTCCCAATCTTTCTGTTGGGACGATGCTCATTATTTGTCAATAGTCAATATTCTTATTAAATTGTAGGTTATTATATCTTGAATTTCCTTTCATATAGAGAATTCTTACATAATAATAAACCCCCTACATTAGGATCATTACATTCTTTCTGGAACCTCGATGCCGAGAAGGGCCATACCGTTCTTCAAGATCTTAGCGACATTGGCTGCAAGAACCAGACGAGTGATCTTCTCTGCCTCGCTCTCAGCATTCAGGATGCTGTAGTCGTGATAGAACTGGTTGAACTCCTTGGTCAACTCGTAGCAGTAGTTGGCAATACCTCCAGGGTTGTAGTTGTTGCCTGCATCGGCTACGGCTACAGCGAAGTCGTTCATCTTCTGGATGAGGTCGATCTCCTTCTCGTTGATAGGTGCATCAGCGCCCAACTCTGCAGGAATCTCGATGCCCTCGGCAGCAGCCTTGCGCATGATGCTGCGGATACGAGCGTAGGTATATTGGATGAAAGGACCTGTGTTGCCGTTGAAGTCGATACTCTCCTCTGGATTGAAGAGCATATTCTTGCGGGCATCTACCTTGAGAATGAAGTACTTCAATGCTCCGAGACCCACGATGCGTGAAATCTCCTGGCGCTCTTCCTCGCTCATATCCTTGAACTTGCCCAGCTCATCGCTGGTCTGGCGAGCGTCCTTGATCATCTCTGCCATCAGGTCATCTGCATCTACTACGGTTCCCTCGCGGCTCTTCATCTTTCCGTTAGGCAATTCTACCATACCGTAAGAGAAGTGAACCAAGTCCTTACCCCACTTGAAGCCGAGACGGTCGAGCAGGATAGAGAGTACCTGGAAGTGGTAGTTCTGCTCGTTACCTACTACGTAGATCATCTTGTCGATAGGGAAGTCCTTGAAACGGAGGTCGGCTGTACCGATGTCCTGAGTCATATAGACAGAAGTGCCGTCAGAACGGAGCAGGAGCTTCTGGTCGAGACCCTCGTTGGTGAGGTCTGCCCACACAGAGTTATCGTCCTTGCGGAAGAAGAGACCCTTCTCCAAGCCTTCCTCTACTTTCTTCTTACCTTCGAGGTAAGTATTTGACTCATAATATATCTTGTCGAAACTTACACCCATCATCTTGTAAGTCTCATCGAAGCCAGCGTAAACCCAGTTGTTCATCTTCTGCCAGAGTGCACGAACCTCAGGATCGTTGTTCTCCCACTTGACGAGCATTTCGTGAGCCTCCTTGATCAGCGGAGCCTCTGCCTTAGCTTTCTCTGTGGCAGCTTCTTCGTCCATACCCTCCTTCATATACTGAGCCTTGAGTTCTGCGATTTCCTCACGGTAGTGCTTGTCGAAGGCTACATAGTAGTCGCCGATGAGGTGGTCGCCCTTCTTGCCGGAAGTTTCTGGAGTTTCGCCATTGCCCCACTTGAGCCAAGCGAGCATTGACTTGCAGATGTGAATACCACGGTCGTTGACGATGTTGGTCTTGATCACTTTATTGCCGTTTGCCTCCATGATCTGAGCCAAAGACCAGCCGAGGAGGTTGTTGCGCACGTGACCGAGGTGGAGAGGCTTGTTGGTGTTAGGAGAAGAGTACTCGATCATGACGAGTGGGCTGTTCTCTGTAACAGGCTTCTCACCGAACTTAGGGTCAGCATTGATAGTGTTGAGGAGCCCTACCCAAGCGGCAGGAGCGATAGAAAGGTTGAGGAAACCTTTTACCACATTGAAGTCTGCGATAACATGAGCGCAGTTTTTCTTCAAGTACTCACCGATTTCCTGTGCAGTATCCTCAGGTTTCTTCTTAGATATCTTGAGGAATGGGAATACGACGAGGGTAAGGTTACCTTCGAAATTACTCTTGGTCTTCTGCAGGGCTACCATTTTCTCTGGCACGTCCTGACCATAAAGCTCTTTCACCGCAGCGATTACTGAGCTGATGATTTCGTTTTCTATCTTCATTATCTTAAATGTATCTTTTTTACCGGTAAATATCTTTTTTCTTAGATGCTCTCAGTTTGAGACTTTTGAAAGTCCCCAACGTTAGCGGTGCAAAATTACAAATAATATTTGGATTGTGCAAAGAAAAAGGAAAATTTTGATAGATTTTTTTCAAAAAAAAGATTCTCTCTTTCCTTGGCGTTAAAGAGAGAATCTTCTTCTGATGATTATTCATATTTAAATCTCCAAATCTGATAGTTGCCGGCGTCATTGCCTCGGTCGGAAACGAAATAAATATAACCATCAGTCGTCCAATATGGTTGACCGTCATATGACTTGTTGATAGTCAGCTGTGTAAGGTTGTTTCCATCTACGTCGATGACGTAAAGGTCTGCATCTTTTTTGTCTTTTTTGGATGCTTGGAAGATGAGGCGTTTGCCGTCTGGACTCCAACGAGGTGTGAGTGCAAATCCCTTTTTGGCGTCAGTGACCTGCACTTGGTCGCTTCCATCAATGTTCATAATCCAAATACTTGTACTCTTTGCATCACTAGAATACTTTACGTATGCAATTTGTTTGCCGTCAGGTGAAAAACATGGTTGGTATCCATTGCCAAGCAATGTTGTTTCTCCAGTTTTAAGATTTTTCATCCAAATCTCACTGTTTTCTACGACAATGGTTGTACCACCAAAGCCGAAGAAGAATGTTGACCAATTAGCCTTGCGGTAATAGCTGAGTTGGGTTCTTGCATATACTAGCAAGTTGCCATCTTTGCTAAAACTTGGATATTCCTCGTATGCATCACTACTTTCTGTAATTTGTGACAATGCCTTGCCCTTATTGTCAAACATGGTGTATATGTCGGATGTTCCAGCTCCGTCTTGTTGGCAACTAAAGGCAATCTTGCCAGTTACAGGATTGAAATTTGGCTGGCGATTGAAGTTCTTGCCGCTAGTTTTCTGTGCCATTGCTGCAGAAAAAGGATTCTCCTTTTTATAGATGTTATAATATTTTTTATTTTCTCTTACTGAGAAATATAAAGGGGAACCATTGTCTCCACCAAAAGGATCCAAGCATGGTTCTTGGTTGTCTGTAACTTGTGTTAATGTCGCCAGGTTTTCTCCTGTCATAGTAATAGCCAATTTCTTTTTTGCAGAAATTGAGAGCGTTACACTCGCCAAGATGGCTAATAATAATACTTTTTTCATACTTTCTTGGTTTTAAATTAATAGAATTTCATTATTTGTAGTATCTAATCGTTGTCGCTTACAATCGAATACCGTTGCAAAAATAATAAAAATATGCGTTTTTTGCAAATTTTTAGGCATTTTTTTGTATGGCATGATGAAAAAAGTCTTATTTGGATAAACAGTGTGTCTCTTACTAAAAAAATGTTTATGAGAAAGAAATAAAAAGGTTAGAACTCTAAAGAGCTCTAACCTTCCAGTATGATTTCAGCCACGTCTTCTGGTGAATTCCAAAGGATTCCATCCTGCAGTTCGTCATCGGTAAAACCGTTGAGTGCCTCTTGGGCTTCCTTAGGAGAGATGGCAGGAGTGCCGTCCTCATTCTTTGCATCGAGCAGTGCTTGAAAGATGGCTGCTCTGTATTCTTCGATTGTCATCATAGTCTAATAATATTGGTTATGTTATATTTTATGGTGGCAAAATTAATGTATTTTTTGGAAAAAACCAAGCGAATTGTCTGTTTTTTTACGACTTTAATTGCTCTTTTATGATTTGACGGGCGGTTTCGGGGCAAGCCTACTTTTCTGAAAGATACGCCTTCCGGTTTATTTTCCCGTTGAAGGTGCGCTGGATGTTTTCTACTTGCTCATATTGGGTAGGAATTTTATAGGGTTCGAGCTTGTCGCGAAGTGCTAAGGCTATCTCCCGTTTGTTGCACGGATGATTCCCATCGAGCACAACTAATAGTTTCAGAATGGTGCCCAAAACCCGATGGTTGGCAGGAATACAGATGCAGTCCTTGATAAACGGAAGGCTGAGGGCTGCATCTTCCACTTCATCAGGAGCCACTTTATAACCGCCCACATTGATGATGTCGCCATCCCGTCCCTTGAGCCTCAAATGTCCTTGTTCGTCAACAGTTCCCCGGTCGGAGGTGTAGAGGACTCCTTCTTTCATGATAGAGCGGGTCAGGGCTTCATCACCATAATAACCACTCATGAGCGTTTTCCCTGTGCAGGCGATTTTCCCGTCTTCACCGATGATGAAACCTGCATGCTTCATCGGTTTGCCTACACAGCCAGCCAAGCATTCGCCGTGCTGGAAATCATAGGTAGAGATGATGCCCGTCTCGGTGGAAGCATACGTGTTGTAAAGGCGGCTCTGGGGCAGGATAAAGCACCCTTCTGATGCCAGCATTATTTACCAGTATGGAGATCCACTCATCTGGATGTGCAGATTCCCATTGGTCTATAGCAGCCTCTATCTGTTGAGGCTGAGACGCATCAAAGGGCAGGAGTTCAGCATAGCCGCCCTCTTGTTCAATTTCCTGTTTTACCTGTTCCGCCGCCTCATGGTTGTTCAAGTAATTGATTCAAGTTTCGCAAGTTCAGAAGTTAATGAAGTTAAAGGAGTTATCGTTCCCTACGGTCGCTGAGGAGTTAAGACAATAGTCTTTTTGGCGTAGTTATTAAGCTGCAAGACATACGTCTTAACTCCTTAACTTCCTTAACTCCTTTAACTTCCTGATATGCGAAAGTTCAAGTAATTGATAATCGTGCAGAAGCCCCGTTTGGCAAGTCGTAAAGCCACGGCTTTTCCAATACCTCTTGACGCTCCTGTGACCAATGCATATTTCATCTTTTCCGTTATTCAGTTGATATTTAAATGTGCTATTTCCTGAGAAAAGAGCACATAGTTGTTTGCAAAGGTAAGAAAAAATAATAAAAGTGCTCAGAAATTTATAGATTTTGCTCATCTCTATATGAATTTTTACAAAATATGATGAAATATGCAGTCCAAATGAAAAAGACCTCAAATCCGCAACCTATAGGGTTTCGTGGGAATTTACTTGTAAAACGACAA
>SAMEA3663085__coassemble_992_pt1 | contig 8213 bp, 4 predicted proteins | sample SAMEA3663085__metabat2_high_PE_025 | metagenome-assembled genome bin SAMEA3663085 (sample SAMEA3663085) | pig gut metagenome | biome: pig gut; feature: pig-associated habitat; material: faeces | place: France | collected 2012
ATATAAACTTAAATATCAGAGAGTTATAAATTATTCAGTAAACACTAATTATTTTATGATAATTATCTTGATTACTCTACCAATATTTTCTTTGAGCATTGGGCAGATGCGATAAACTTTGTGCTGGCACTGTCATAAGCTATCTTTGCATCATTTGCCGTGATACTTGCCACAGCAGAACTTGTGGCATACTCCACTTCTATGCGATGCTCCATAGAGCAACTTGCAGAAGGTACCTCAATCGTAGTACACTTACTCTCCGCATTATAAGTGAAAGTAACTTGCATTCCATCCACCTTAGCGGACAATGGCTTATCTGTATTGTATATCAACAATTTATAAGAGCGACTACTTGGAGCCTCCTTAGATGTACCCTTGCGAGGAGAAATGACATACTCACCTACATGACCATCAAAGGTCTGGCTAAGCATAGTCTCTGCATAATTAGATGAATAATCAGGATTATCACCATCATCCTCATAAATGAAACCTTTGCCATTCTCTCCAGAAACAATGTTGAGCACCAATTGCGAAGGACGTTCCGTAACATTCATCACGTCTGCAGGATTGTTAGGAATCAATGCACCCTGACGATAGAAATAAGGTATCTGCTTATCTGTGAATGACATGGTAACCAAACGAGGACCTTCTATCAGTTCATTAGTAGACACACTCCACCATTTTCCTTCTGGCAACCATACATCCTTTATCGTGATACCATTTGCATCTGATTTTTCCGTGATAGGAGCCACCAAGATGTCGTCACCGAAGAAATACTCATTATCGTATGTATATGCCTCTTCTACCTCAGGATACTCATAATAGAGTGGACGACAGATGGATATACCAGCGTCATAGGTCTTACGAGCCATCGTATAGATATAAGGGAACAGCGAATAGCGCAAGCGTACCGCTTCTAGGATGGTAGGAAAATTGGGGAATTTCCAAATACGACGCTCTATGCGAGAATCATTGGTAGCATGAGTACGGAATATAGGAGTAAACACACCAAACTGAATCCATCGCAACACCAAGTTAGGATTATTCACCAACTCTTCGTTGGAGAACATATGTCCTCCTAAGTCATGTCCCCAATAGCCATAACCTACATTCGAGGCTGTGGCGGTGAAGTAAGGCTCAAAAGCCAATGCCTCATAGCTGATGTTGGCATCGCCCGAGAAACCTATCTGATAACGATGACTACCTAGACCTCCCCAACGATGGAAGATAACAGGGCGATGACCTGTACGCTTGGCTGCTTCATTGAAGAAGACATAATTGCACCAAAAAGTCTCACTCAACGAGTTGGTATACGGACTGGTAAGATATTGTTGCCAATCTAGCCACCAGAAATCCACACCCTCGCTCTCATGGTCACGAATGATGTTCTTGAAGAATGACTTTGTAAAGTCGGTGTAGTCAAGACTCCAATTGATATTATTGCGGCTGTCATTCAGGTACTTGCCACCTAATTCACTGTTCATGGCAGCGAAATAAGTAGGCGACTCTATCTGATTGATACCATCGGCAGGATGCAAATTGAGCGCAGTCTTAAAATTTTGTGAGTGCATCTCAGAGAGAAGACCTTTTGGATTAGGAATGAGATTGGTGTTCCATGACCAACCAGTCCAACCGCCACGACCTTCCGACTGACTGTAAGCATTGCCATTCCAGTGCCAATCCATATCTATGACCATCACATCGGTAGGTATCTTGTTGGTCTTCAAGTCACTCATGATATTACGGTAGTCATCTGCCGAGTAAGAAGAATACTTGCTATACCAGTAGCCAAAGACGTAATTTGGAGGCAAAGGGATGTTGCCCGCTATCTTAGTGTAATCAGCAAGTGCCTTCTTGTAATTATGTCCGTAACCAAGCACGTAAGTATCCATGGCATGATTGTCGGCACGTTGTGTCCACCAAGGATACCCCATATCACTATTAGGAGACAAGGCATAAGAACGTCCTCCATCAGAACGAGGAGATGCCCATGAATCGTCTATTACAGCCCAACCAGACCGAGAAACCAATCCATTTTCCATTTCCGCTCTCTTGCTTTCTCCCATCAGGCCATCCAGCGTTCGGCTAGTACCCTTTAGATTGAGAGGATCTGGTTTTCCTGGATACCAAACTGATGAGACACCATTGCCTGAGATGGTGATGGTAAGATTGGAAGGTGAAGCTGGAAGCGTACGTGGGTCGGTACCCTTGCGATACTTGAGCTTCAGGTTGGATGTCGTTATATATAAATAGGTGTCATCCTCACTCTTGGTGAACTGAGGCGCATCCAACTTACGATTGACAATGGTGAAGGTCGCTCGGTCCTCAAACTTTGCCTGTTCACTATACTCCACTCTTATCATCTCTGGAGTAAGAACCGTAAAACGAGCATTGCCACAAGTAATGACAGCCTGACTTGTTGCTACAGGATCATTGACAACCACTTGTGCTATGGAAGGAGTTGACAATAAGCAACTACTCATCATAAGCATAATGAAAGGTTTCTTCATAATTTAAACATTTAGTTGATGGCTAGATAATTCCATTTTTGTTAATAGATGCTGCAAAGATAGTCATAATCTACTACCATCGTGCGGCAAAGTACACGATTAGTACAAAAACAAATGAGGATAAATTCCTTATTTCCATGATAATGAGCAACATACAAATGATCAAGGTAAAAGTATCAAGTACATTCGCCTTTGGGCGGGATTTTGCGATAATAAGCGTTTTTTCATAAAAACACAGCCTATTATTTGGCTACCCAAAAATAATTTTGTATATTTGCCCACAATTTTAAGAAGCGAGATTACCATGCAAAGAATTATTATAACATTCATATTGATATGTTCTTGTTGCCATTTGTCTGCAACAAGAAACGAGAAACTTTCTTTTACTTTAGATAGCCTTTTAGACAATATATCCCAAATCTACAAGCAAAAGGAGGCTAGTATCAACACCTACAAGGGAATCATGGACAAGGACAAGAGCACCGCCACGTTACTTTCTGTCTATGACAAGCTATTCAATGAATACTACGTTTATCAGTTTGATTCCGCCATGGTGTATGTTGACAAGTCCATAGAGTTGGCTGATAAGACCGCCAACCAGTTCTACCATGACAAAAGCAGAATAGAAAAAGCATCACTGCTTGCCATCGGTGGACTTTATGGAGAGGCTATGTCTCTGCTCGATGAGATAGACTTTTCCTCGCTCACTCCATCTCTTTCCTTTAACTATACTATCACGAAGTATTATATATATATGTATTGGTCTGACTATTGCCATGACGCAACATACGCTCCCAAGTACAGACAAAAAGCTGCTGAGTTTCTGAAACAGGCGGTCGGTCTGCTCAGCAAGAATGACAAACGTTACAATTTTTTCCTGGGAGAGTACTACATTTACGTGGAACGTAACGACAAGAAGGCATTGAGTCACTACTTTCGTGTCTTGAAGGAAGTACCTGTCAACTCTCGTTACTATGCCATGGCGGCATTTGCAATAGCCAACAACTATAGTGCAAATCATCAACCCGAGAAATACGAAGAGTACATCGTACAGGCATGTATCAGTGACCTGAAGAACTGCACTCGCGAGAATCTTGCGTTACAAGACTTTGCCATGTATCTATACCAGAAAGACAACGAGAACGTTTCTAGAGCCGAACGCTACATCAACTTTGCCATGGATGACGCAAAGGCGTACAACAACCGACTGCGCATCATCGAAATCTCGCAAAAGCTGCCTATCATTGTCAAGAACTATCGAGAGAAGCTAACCGCACAAAACAACTTGATGCGTGCTGCCTTGTGGGGGATTTCCATCCTCCTTATCATCATGCTCGTGCTTTTCTACTTCTTTAGACAACAAAACAAGTTGCTGCACAAGCATCGTATCGAACTATCTGACAGCAACACGCAATTATCAAGCCTCAATGATGCACTCAACTTGCTCAACACACGCTTGATAGACACCAACAAGCAACGCGAGCGATTGGCGAAACTATATATCGACCTATGCGCCAAATTCATTGACCGACTGAGCAAGTTTGAATTATTGGTACGCCGAAAGATCAAAGTGGGACAAGTAAACGACTTGCTCAACATGACTTCCTCCTCACGCTTGTCAGACGAGGACGCAGCCACCTTCTTGCTACAGTTCGACACCGCCTTCCTCGACATGTATCCTTCGTTCATAGAAGAGTTCAATGCCTTGCTCAAACCAGAAGAACAAGTGAAACCAGCACATAGCAGGAGCCTCACCACCGAATTGCGCATATTTGCCCTCATCAGATTGGGCGTGAAGGACAGTTCCGAGATTGCCTCCCTGTTGTTCTATATGCCTCGCACTATCTACAACTATCGGTCAGCATTCAAGAACAAGGCATTGAATCGTGAGACTTTCGAAGAGGATGTGGAGAAGCTGTGTACCGTTATGCCCACCACGGCATGATGAAGGCGGCATGCGACGCAACTGATGAAAAAAAATCGAAACAAGTGTCCTTTTTGTTACATATTTGCTAAAAAACAGAAAAAAGAGGACAAGAACGCTTGCTTTCTGCGATTTTTTTTGTTTCTTTGCATAAGATAGGCTGCACTCGGCAAATTGAAAGCTAGCTTTCTTTGCGCTCGTTTGCACTATCTTTGCCTTATAAAAACTATTAACTTTTAGAATTATGGGAAAAGGAAAGAAAGGTGGCAAGAGAATGAACAAGGCGCAACTCACCGAGAAGTTGCAAGAATTCTTTGCCAATCAGCCGGGCGTAACGCTCAGCTTCAAAGAGATATTCCGAGGGCTCCATCTTACCACTCATCCACTGAAGATGCTCGCTATCGACATCATGGAAGAGATGGCTTGGGATGACTACCTCGCCAAAGTAAGTGATAATTCATATCGACTCAATCAAAGCGTACAGGTGATGGAAGGTAAGTTTGTACGCAAATCAAATGGTAAAAACTCTGTAATCCCTGAGGGAAGTGAGAAACCTATCTTCGTTTCCGAACGTAACTCTATGGGTGCTCTCAACGGCGACAGAGTGGAATTTACTTTCCTGGCACGCCGCAAGAATCATATTAAGGAAGCACAGGTCAATAAGATTCTGGAACGTGCTAAAGATAGCTTCGTGGGAAGATTGAAGGTGGATAAAGATATTGCCTACCTGGTTACACCGGGCGATGTCTTTGCCCATAACATCATCATACCACGCCGCAAACTGAAAGGCGGCAAAACGGATGACAAGGCTGTCGTTCGCATCATCGAATGGCCTGATGAGGAAAACAAGAGTCCTATCGGTGAAGTGGTTGATGTTCTCGGACAAAAGGGTGACAATGATGTGGAGATGAATTCCATCCTCGCACAATATGGTCTGCCATACAAATATCCGAAGAATGTAGAAGATGCTGCCAACAAGATTACGGGCGAAATCACAGAACAAGACTATAAGGAGCGTGAGGACTTCCGACAGGTATTTACCTGTACTATCGACCCGAAGGATGCCAAGGACTTTGACGATGCGCTCAGTATCCAGAAGTTGGAGAATGGCAACTGGCAGGTGGGTGTTCACATCGCCGACGTTTCTCACTATGTGACAGAAGGAAGTATCATCGACAAGGAAGCCGTAAAACGAGCTACCTCTGTATATCTCGTAGATCGTACCATCCCGATGTTGCCAGAACGTCTCTGCAACTTCATCTGTTCACTTCGCCCTGACGAGGAAAAACTGGCTTATAGCGTTATCTTCGAACTCGACAATAATGCAGAAGTGAAGAACTACCGCATCGTGCATACGGTCATCAAGAGCGACCGCCGCTATAAATATGAAGAAGTACAGGAACTTCTCGAAGCCAATGGTGTAGTGGATGGTACTGGCGAACCTGCTCCTGCAGAAACCAAGGAGCATCCTTATCAAGGAGAAAATGCACTCCAGCTTATCACACTTGACCGATTGGCCAAGAAACTCCGTGCTGCCCGTTTCAAGAATGGTGCCGTGAAGTTCGACCGCGAGGAATTGCACTTCGACATAGATGAGAAGGGAAAGCCTGTAAGCTGCTACTATAAGCGCTCAAAGGATGCCAACAAACTGGTAGAGGAGTTCATGCTCCTTGCCAACCGCACGGTGGCAGAGAGCATCGGCAAGGCAAAGAAAGGTAAGAAGCCTAAAACTTTGCCTTATCGTATCCATGATAATCCAGACCCACAGAAGTTGGAAACTCTGCGCGAATTCGTAGTTAAGTTCGGCTATAAGATGAAAACAGAAGGTACCAAGGGCGCTACTGCCAGAAGCCTCAACAAACTGATGGCAGACTGTGAAGGTAAACCAGAAAACAACCTCATCCAGATGGTAGCACTCCGTGCCATGATGAAAGCGAAGTACTCTGTTCACAACATCGGACACTTCGGACTTGCCTTCGAGTATTACACCCACTTTACATCTCCTATCCGCCGTTATCCGGACACGATGGTTCATCGTTTGCTTACCAAATATGCAGAAGGTGGCAGAAGCGCCAATGAGAAGCATTATGAGGAACTTTGCGAACATTGTTCTGAAATGGAGCAGATAGCACAGAATGCGGAGCGTGACAGTATCAAATACAAGATGGTAGAATTCATGGGCGACAAGCTTGGTGAAGAATTCGATGCCCACATCAGCGGTATTACCAGCTATGGTATCTATGCAACTATCGACGAGAACCATTGCGAGGGTATGATTCCGATGAGAGACATCGCTGACGACTACTATGATTTCGATGAAAAGAATTTCTGCCTCATCGGACGACGCCATCACAACAAGTATTCTTTGGGTGATGCTATCCGTATCAAGGTGGCACAGGCCAATCTGGAGAAAAAACAGCTCGACTTCACGCTTGCCGGTGACTCTGCTCCTGTACGCAAGGACAAATCTGCTGGTACTGCCGACAGGAAGAAAGACAAGAAGTCTAAGCAGAAGACGAGAAACCATAAAAAAAATCGATAACGACAAATGAAGATTATAAGCAAAACGATAGCATTTATTTGGCTGATTCTTTCGTCCAGTATGTTGCAAGCCAAGAGTCTGGTGAACTCTTGGCTTGCAACATACTGGACGAAAGCCTTGCTCAAAAAGAGAAATACGAAACCCTGAAGGCAGAGCGCATCAAAGGTTTGGAAAAGCTACTCTTGAACAGCAACAGCCTAAATACTAAATATGATATCTACAAACAGCTGTTCGAGGAATACAAGACCAACCAATACGACTCTGCCGTCATATATGCCAACCGTTGCTTGCAAACCGCCAACCAACTGAAAGATGTCAACGCCATCGCACAAGCCAAATGCGCTGTAGCCTTTTGCCAAATTTCAGCTGGTATCATAATGGAGGCTCTTCCTCAACTCAAAAGCATCAACTCACAAGATCATGTCTTTATAACACATTACTTACGCTCAAGTGTCAATTCTAATCTTTGGATGCCCTTCTTATTTGCATTGGCAAGAATAAGGACGTATGCCAGTTGTTCTCCATTATTCATCGTGGTAGTCACGAAGCGGAAATCGTCTTCCGTAACGATATATTTCAGCATGGGACCGCCGCCAGATGCCACCACAAGACGTATCTTGTCAGAAAGAGGAGAGATAACGTAGGCATATCGAGCCATATACGTTGTACTATTGAGCTTCACCCAATCAGGGACTGTTGGGTCTAAAGTATTATTCAGATAGATGCGGCAGTTCTTGTAGGATGGTCTTTCATTTCCCTCTGAACTGTATATTTTCCCGTTGCCATCAACAAATATTGGAGAGGACACGGAATACTTCTCTATAGGACACAGCTCCTCATAGACAATGTCTGCCTCAGACTTTATTGTGGCTTCGACTGGAAGTTCCGGCCCTATAATTTCCTTGTCTTCCAATACCTCTACAAGTTCATACTTCCATGCCGAACCATCTGCAGGGGGATTGGCAAGTATGGTCTTCTTTGCTCTCAGCTTATACCTGTGCCCTTTCTCATACGTAAACCATTCTATCCCAGAGAAACTCATCTTTCGCCAGGTCTGGTCAACGCCATCCTCCATGACAAGCATACACTCAACGGGATTCTCCTTGTTGTCATCAAATAACGAATACATGATGTCTGTGTTCTCTGAAACAGACATAGTAATCACGACCACCTTGTCTTTGAGTTCATCATCGTCATTGCATGATGCCATTCCGATAGCAGAAATGATAACGACAAG
>SAMEA3663085__coassemble_1198_pt1 | contig 6931 bp, 5 predicted proteins | sample SAMEA3663085__metabat2_high_PE_025 | metagenome-assembled genome bin SAMEA3663085 (sample SAMEA3663085) | pig gut metagenome | biome: pig gut; feature: pig-associated habitat; material: faeces | place: France | collected 2012
ATATTATGCAGCCGGTCAGCCAGTTTGATCATAATCACACGGATATCCTTTGCCCGCTCGTAAGCCTCTTCATCAGAAAGATCCTCCCACTGTTCGCCCGTAATCATCTGCTGGTCGAGCGAAGTCATGGAGCCATCCGCTCCGATATTCTCAGGTTCATCTTCGAAGACACCTATCTGCTTGCCTATCTCCAAGGCGGTGGCAGCCGTATCACCCGTAACCACCTTCACCTCGATACCCGCATGGCGGCACTCCTGCACGGCGGCAGGAACATCCGGACGGATAGGATCGGTAATGGCTGCAATGGCCTGCAGCTGAAGGTCGTTGGCATCGAGAAGTGCTACCACTTCGGCAGTAGAGGTTCTGGAAGTTCTCATGATAGAAGTTTCTATCTTCTTATAGGCGAACGCCAGGGTTCTCATAGCCTTATGCTGCCACTCATCGAGTTCTTCGGCTGACTGTCTCAGCATTCTATCTTCGATGATGCATTTCTTCATCACGATTTCAGGCGCACCCTTCACGAAGAGATAGGTCTCGCCATCAACTTCTGCCAAGGTTGCCATCATCTTTCTCTCGGTAGAGAAAGGCAACTGCTTGAGCACGTTCACCTGCCTGCGGAGTTCTTCATAATCCTTGCCCTGGGCATCGAGCCAGAGCAGGAGAGCCGACTCGGTAGGGTTTCCGATAGGTTTGCCATCATTCAATTCGGCTGTAGAGTTGAGGGCAATGGCAGTATCGAGCAGCGCCTCATCGCCCTGCTTGAGTTCCAGGGCGCTCACCTGCATCTTGTTCTGAGTAAGCGTACCGGTCTTATCAGTACAAATCACGGTAACGGCACCCATGGTTTCGCAGGCATGGAGCTTGCGCACCAGGTTGTTCGACTTCAACATTCTACGCATATTGAGCGCTAAAGAGAGGGTAATCGCCATCGGCAATCCCTCTGGCACCGCCATCACAATCAGGGTGACAGCCATCATGAAGTATTTCAGCACGATTTCTGCCATATAGAAATAATCCTTACCGCCCCAGGCTGGATTGGTGAGAATATCATGAATCAGGAAGATGAAGAAGGCTGCAACAGATACCACGGAGCCTACCTTGGAAATCATCTTTGCCAACTTATCGAGCTGCATGTGAAGCGGTGTCTCTACCGAAGTCTGTTCGGTAGATTTCTTCGCCACCTTACCAATCTCGGTAGCATCGCCTACGGCAGTAACCACAAACTCACCTCTGCCATTCATCACCATGGTAGAACGGAGAATGACGTTGCGGGGATAAGCTCCATCACCACCACCTTCCAGAGATTTCTCTGTGACGGGTTCGCCCGTAAGGGTAGATTCATTAATCTGCAGGTCGTTGCAGACGATGAGTTCACCATCGGCAGGTACCTCGTCACCCACTTCCACGAGCACCACATCTCCCACCACCACATCGTGACGGGGAATCTCCATCACCTTACCATTGCGGCGCACCTTCACCGGCTGTTCTTCGCTGAGTGCCGTAAGCAGATTAAACTTCTTAGCCGCATCACGCTCAAAGTAGAAACCCACAGTAGTGGCAAGAAAAACTGCCACGAAGATACCGATGGTCTCCATGTAATTCTTTTCGATAAAAGCGAGGATGAGGGATATGAACGCTGCCACAAGAAGTATTTGGATAATCGGGTCGCGATACTTATCCAAATACAATTTCCATAATGATGTACGTTGAGGAGGAGTGAGGACGTTACGCCCATGTTGCTCCCTACTCTGTTTTACTTGTTCGTCGGTAAGACCGATTCTTTTATTTTTGTCTATGTCCATTTCTGAATAGAAATTCTTCTTTGTATATATTGGTCATGCACATACACGTACGCACGCACATATTTGGGTGCAAAGATACGGTATTTTTCTGATTCTAAGAAAATTTTTAAGAAATTATTTGGTTATTTGCTCAAATTCTATTATCTTTGCACTCGAATTTGATAAAAATTCAATGGACTTGTAGCTCAGTTGGTTAGAGCAACAGACTCATAATCTGGAGGTCCCTGGTTCAAGCCCAGGCTGGTCCACACTGAAAACCAAGCACTTGCGAGCAATCGTAAGTGCTTTTTTCTTTCTCTGCGTAAACAATGCGTAAACAAACTGATTGAGTTTATGCAGTTTTCGCGTTTAAATCTTGTTGAGATTCCTTGATATTGCATAAGCATAAAGGTCCGAATGTTGTTCCTGCTTAAAGTGACCAAGCCAAAGAGAGTTGCAGTCACTAGAGTAATACCTGTGTAAGTATCATCATGATCTTATTCTAGCGTTTTTGTAAGAAATTGATACATAGAAGGCACAAAATAGTCAAAATAACACCTTCTTTTATTAAATAAAACAAAATTCTTTGGTTTTTCCAATAGTTGATAATATCTTTGCATTGAACTTAAATAATTTTACAATGAGTGAACTTAACAGAATAAAGGTTGTTCTAGTTAAACAGCGAAAAACCGGGAAATGGTTGGCTGAGCAACTTGGAGTGAGTGTTACCACTACAAGTCGTTGGTGCTCAAATGCCGCCCAGCCTGATCTTCAAACGCTAGAAAAAATAGCTCAGTTGTTGGAAGTAGATAAACGCGATTTACTTACTCCTTCTGAACTAAATTAATATCAAAATAATATCAACTTATGACAAAGGAAGAATTCTTTAACTTGCTTACAGAAGAAGTTAAAACATATAAATCCTTCTTGGAAACTGATAGTCAAGACTGGATTGTCAAAGGATTTATAGACATTGATAAAAACGTCTATACCATTACTAATGACACTAAGGTTGTATCAAAGATTATTGAAATCCTTCTGATTCCCAAATTAGATAAGTTTGCACGAGACCATGGACTTGAATTAGAGTTGCCTCCAAAACAAAACTTTTATCCGGACTTGACTTTCAAAGATAAAGAAGGTCATTTGTTTGCTGTAGATTTCAAGTCAAGTTATTATGATGGCGATTCTGTAAATGGACTCACCCTTGGCTCTTATTGGGGATATTTCAGAGAAAGAGATACTATCAAAAGCATGGATCATACCTACAATTCTTACAGTTCACATACTGTATTGGGTATGCTTTATAAGCAGAGTGTCATAGATGCAAATGAGAAAGATGTTTATTCTGTAGATGAACTGTCTGCAATTCATTCGGTTATTGAAAAGTTTATTTTCTTTGTGCAGCCTAAATGGAAGATAGCAAACGATATTCCAGGTAGTGGTAACACTAGAAATATAGGAGGAATTACTAATATCCAAAAATTACTTAATGGTCAGGGGCCTTTTGCAGAATTGGGCGAAGAAGTCTTTGATGATTATTGGAAGGGTTATTTCAATAAAGTAGATGCCCGTACCGCAGGAATTGGCACTCCGAGATATAATAATTTGAAGACATATAAGCAACATCTACAACAACAGCAAGGCTTGCTTAAACTTTTATAAACTATGGCAATAGACATTCAAAAAATAAAGAATGATTTCGTAGAAGAGTTTCGTAAAACTCTTGATTCATTGTGTAAGTCTGTAGCAACTGATGATATGCAATGGACAATTAAAGGCTTTCTAGATGTTTACAGAAATCTATACACTATATCATCTGACACAAAAGTAGTATCTAAAATACTCGAAATTCATCTTTTTCCAATCCTAAATGAATTTGCGAAGAAGATGGGGTACAAAATTGAAGTTCCTGATAGTCAAAACTACTATCCAGATCTTACTTATACGAAACTTGATGATAATTCAATAAAATTCGCAGTAGATATCAAGACCACCTTTCGTAGATATAAAGAGACAAAATCAGGTAAGACTTCTCAAGTCGGATTTACATTGGGAAGCCATGGCAGTTATTTCAAAGATAGAGACCTTTCTAAGAATATTCAATACCCTTATAATCAATACAAGGGGCATTTCTGTCTTGCAATAGTTTACACTCAAGCTATCGAAACCGAAGAAGATGCAAATGATTTCGATGAGATGAAGACATTTAAGGTGAAAGAATTAGGAGAGTCGAAATTAAAAGATAACACAGCAAGAACTATTGTGTCTAAAGATACTCTTACTGATATAAATTCCGTAATCAAAGATATGAAATTCTATTTCGTAGAGAAGTGGAAAATTGCTAGTGATGGTCAAGGCAGTGGTAATACTGCAAACATAGGCTCGACTAAAACAGAAGATAATCTTGTTAAAGAAAATGGAGTGTTTTACCAGTTAGGTGAGGATATATTTGATGATTATTGGAAAAATTATGATTCCATATCCTTCAAGGATCCTGATGGAAACGAGAAAAATATAACCAATATTTGGGACTACCTCGCTTATAGAAATCGTAAAGAAGATTTCTCAAAGGTTGGCGAAGGGGCTAGAAGAAAACCTAAGTATTATAATGATTAGACAATAAAACTATTTGATATGCCAGTAATAGTTCCCCCTATTAAATCACAAGGTATAAAAACCAAGCTCGTACCTTGGATAAATGATCTTATTTTGCAGTCTGGTTTAGATTTACCTAACACGAACTGGATTGAGCCTTTCTTTGGCACTGGAGTTGTTGGATTAAACGCTCCTGTTGGTGGCAATAGGTACATAGCAGATAGCAATCCACATATTATTAATTTCTATAATGGTGTTCTTCATGGAGAGATTACACCTCAAAACATGCGTGAATATCTTGAACATGAAGGTGCATTGTTAGCTGTGGCAGACGAAGAAGGATATGCTCATTATCGAGCAATCAAAGACCGTTTTAATGCGGAGCATAGTTCTTTTGACTTTATTTTTCTTTCGCGTGCAGGCTTTAACGGAATGATGCGCTTTAACAGACGTGGACAATGGAATATACCTTTTTGTAAAAAACCTGAGCGTTTTGCACCAGCATATGTAACAAAGATTTGTAATCAAATAGCTGCTGCGCAACGAGTTATTCATCAGAACCATTGGGAATTTCACAATCAAAATTTCATTAATACTATAAATCATGCACAAGCAGGAGATTTAATATACTGTGATCCTCCATATTTTGGTCGATATGTTGACTATTACAATGGTTGGACTGAAGAAGATGAAGAAGCTCTATTCCACGCATTAGAGCATACACCTGCTCACTTTATTCTATCAACATGGCATCATAACGAGTTCAGGTCAAATGAAATGATGGATCGATTCTGGAATCACTTTAATGTTGAAACCCTGGAACATTTCTATCATGGTGGTGGTCATATCGAAAATCGTCATGCTATGATAGAAGCACTTGTCTTCAATTTTGACTTACAAGAACCTGCAGTTCAAGAAGAAGTACATATCGATCAACAACTTGAACTTGCACTAGAGTTTGCATAATATGAAACCTTTATATCAGACAGGAAATGAAGAGTTTACATTGTATCACGGAGATACGATGGAACTTGTTGACTCTATCGACAAAAAAGTTGATATGATATTTGCAGACCCTCCTTATTTCCTGTCTAAAAATATTTCTACGTGTATAAACGGTACTTGGAAATCATTTGAGAAAGGAGAATGGGACAGAGTAACGTCTCAAGAAAACATAAATGCTTTTAACAAAAAATGGTTATCTGCATGTCGAAATGTACTAAAAGAAGACGGAACCATATTTGTTACGGGAACATATCATAATATTTTCTCCGTTGCAACTTGTATGGTAGAACTTGGCTACAAGATTCTAAATATAATCGTATGGCAAAAGTCTGATGCAAAACCTACTCTTTCAAGAAACTATTTTAATTTTACAACTGAATATATAGTTTGGGCTCGTAAGAATGAGAAGGGAAAACATTTCTTCAACTGTGATTTGATGGAGCAACTAAATGGAGGCAAACGAATGTCAGATGTTTGGCGAATTCCCTTCCTTTCATCTTGGGAATTGAAATGTGGAAAACATCCTACGCAAAAACCACTTAGATTGCTTTATAGAATAATTCTATCATCAACAAAAGAAGGAGATACCATTCTTGATCCATTTGCAGGAAGTTGTACTACAGGAATAGCAGCATCACTTTTGAACCGTAAATTTATTGGTATTGATCAAAGTATTGACTATTTAGCGTATGGTATTCGTCGCAAGCAAGAGATAGAAGATCCTCTTACAGCAGAAAAGATCCTGAAGAAAATGTCTGAAAATCATGAAGAATTAACTGTCATGATTAATCATTGTCGCAAAGGGTTAAAAGAAAAAATGATAGAAACCGGCATCTGCTATTTAAGAGCAGGTGATTCCAAGGGCTCACTCTGTATCACACCTGGTTTCGAAAGATTGTCATACGTTCTTCTTCATACCAATGGAGAAGATTGTCAATTATACAAATTGAAATCTAAGGGACATTTCAATATCTGGACAAAAGAGACTCTGGAAAAATATGGCTTTGAACCATCACATGCACCTTATTATATTGTGTTGCATTTTGATAATTCGAAGACTATACCATTCAAGCAACTCCCGAATCTGAAAGAGTCGGTTAACACATACATAGCAAAGATAAAGCCTCTTAGTGATTTTATGGGAATCAAATAGTATTCATCACATCAAGATTGACAAATAAATAAGCAGACCCACTGAAATGCCGATTGTCAGTGGGCCTGTTTTTGGTTTTCCTTAACGGTCGCCGAGTTACAGATGTTTACACGAGTGCACTATAACTCTAATAAGCGAACTCATATTCTTGCTCATCTTTATCATTTTCTGACTAATCTTAGAGTCATACGTGGATGACAAATATTAGTAAGCACATCTATCGGCAAGCAGAAGATGTTACATAGTTCTGAATCAGAATAATCTAATTCTGTTTTATGTAGCTGATATGCTTCATATAATAAAGAGGGCCTGTCAATTGGAACTTGAACTGGTTCATTCTTCTGGGTCACTTGCAAAAGCGTGTGGATAGCATAGCACAATAAAAGCAAGCAGG
>SAMEA3663085__coassemble_1212_pt1 | contig 6870 bp, 7 predicted proteins | sample SAMEA3663085__metabat2_high_PE_025 | metagenome-assembled genome bin SAMEA3663085 (sample SAMEA3663085) | pig gut metagenome | biome: pig gut; feature: pig-associated habitat; material: faeces | place: France | collected 2012
GGGAATTTTGTGTTTACGACGTTTCTGTTATGCCCAAGGAATATGTACAATAAAATGAATTTTGTCGCTTTGCAAGCAAAATCCCACTAAACCCTATAGGTTGCGGATTTGAGGATTCGTTCAAAATCTCCAATGTATTACAGAATATTTGCAAATAAAATGACTAACTTTGCACTCGATTAAAACAAGAATAAAGTATGGATTACGAAAAATTAGGCTATACGGTCATCAAAATGAAGTATGGAGACGTGGGTAAGTATAATATTAAGAACAATATCTTTATAACAGATATTACACCTAGCCTCTCAGCTTTTCAAGATGTCAATGTGAATACACGAGGAATGGGGATTATGCATACGCATGGTTTCTACAATATTTCATGGATAGAGAAAGGAGGTTTTTACTACAATGTAGATTTAAAGCGAGTTTATGTGAGAGACAAAACTCTTATTATGTTTTCTCCTGGTGAATTACATAGTCTTACCGATACAAAACAAATTTCTGGAATCTCTATCGATTTCACAGATGAATATTTTCGCTGTATAGATCCCAAATGGTCTAATTACTTGAAATACGATGTCATTAAAGACGTTCCCGTACTAACCATATCCAATCCAATCGAAGAGAGCAAAATTAAGAACATAATATCCTCGTTGAGAGAGTTGTATGACAAGATGGATACTTCCGTACAATTCGAAGCAAGTATTTATTCAATGTTAACACTTCTACTCTGTGCTATTGCTAACACTAATGAGCATGTTTCAGTAAAGAATGGTCAACCAAAGCAAACGACCCCTCAACACGAATTGTACCTATCGTATACCGAAATGATTGAGAAAAATTTTTGCAAGCACCATGGTGTTCAATACTACACCGAGGAACTTGGCATTGGTGTACATACCCTAAATGCATGCTGTAAGTCTAATGCCGGTATGACACCATTAGCTGTAATTAATGCTCGCATAATACAAGAAGCAAAGCGAATGCTTTTATTCACTACAATGAGAAGTTCCGAAATCTCTTTTGCACTGGGTTTTCCAGAACAAGCTCATTTTATTAATTTCTTTAAACGATTCACGAAGATATCTCCTTTGAAGTATAGAGACAAACACAATGTAAATATTTCAAACCTTTTAGATGATGATCATCTTAAATAGATTGACAATCTTATAAACAAGTCCACTGATTTTTAGTATTTCCGCTAAAGATCAGTGGGTTTGTTGTTCCAGTTTGTAGCTCCGAACCACGTTCGCAACAATAGCTTATTTAAACCATCCATTGTAGCCACCAATCCACGAAACAACAACTGCGACAAAAACGAAGAAGCCCAAAGTGAAGAAAAACCAGAAGAAGTACTGGATATAGTGGCCAAGGTAACAACCATCGTATTCCTTGTACCTCTTCTGAGCAACACGTAGCTCATCGGCAAACATCGAGTTAATCTCCCGATAATGAGCCTGCATTTTGCCAAGAATCCACTTATGCTCATTGTTAAACAGATTCTGAATGGCGTTCATGTCTTCATCAGAAGCATGAACCGCCACATTCAATTTGGTTGGAGCATTTTTCAGAACATTGTCAATATGGGTGTTGATGGTGTCAACTTTCTGACAGATGGTATTCACCGAACCACCCAGTTTCGTCTCGGCACGCTGATACTGCTGAATGGCAGACTCCAGTTCAAGTGTGGCATTGATGAAGGTGTTTGTAGCCTTGTCAATGTCCTCACTCAACTGCTTCAACTCAGGAACACGGTTTACAAGCCCATCCTCGGCTTGCTGCTCCTCAACCTCGTTTTCGACATCATTCATCATGTTGTCGAAGTCGGATCTTTCTTCTGTGTCTATGTTTATCTTGCTTTTTCTGATAGCCATATTGTCATTGATTTATCGGTGGAAACTTCTGCTGCGTGGTTTAGGCTTGCACATGGAATGAGCCATCTGTGCGCAACGGTGGGCAAACTTCCAGTCATCTTCGTCATCTTTCTTGCCCCAACCAGAAGAGGGAGCAGAACCGCCACCGCCACATGATTCTGAAATGGAAGTGGCAGCATCAATATATCCTGCAAACAACAGTATCGCTACATGAGCGACATTCTCTGTTGTCGCAATATCATTGTCCTCTGGAACCTGAACCTCATTAGTAAAGACATCTTTGACAGAGTTCGGAATCCACACCTTCTTGACTTCATCGCCAATGTTGATTGTGAATGCCGTTTGTGTAATTTGAGGTTGCGCTTTTGGTTGTGATGCTGTTGGAGTATGAACGACAGGACGAACTGGGCGAAACACAGGAGCAACGAAGGGAGAAACAGGCTTTGTCTTGACCTGTGTAAGTTTTGGGAGCAGTTTCAGCCAGGTGTCTTCAATCTTTGATGCCATAAACTTTCTGCCAATCTCAGAAGCCTTGAACACGGAAGCATTCTTGCTGACAGTGTAGCCGACAAGTTTCCGCTGCTTGTCGTAACAATTACTCTTGCTTGTTGAATTGATCGATTATTCATGGTACAAAGGTATAAATAATCTATAGAACCAAAGAATTATCCCCCTGGTTTATCGGGTGAAGCCACTTTTGTGCCCCCGATAAACGACAAAGGAGCCCAAGTAAGACACGACCCGTAAACCCGAAACACAGATTCCTATCTTTCGGAGATACGAGTCGCAAACAAGTCTTCTGTACTTAAGAAACAAGCGATATTGATTTCTTGAAATCTTACTGATTACCCGTAACATGCTGATAGTCAACACCAATTAGGAAGATGAAATGACGAAAGAAACAAATTAGGAACAACAAAATCAAGAAACCCCAAAATGAAAGGAACAATATTGCGAAATACTCAATTATTTGCATGTCTCGTAAACATTTTGAGAATATTTTTCCTTTTTCTGAAACTATTATCGTACTTTTGCAAGCGTATTTACTTATTTTATAATAATGTATGGCAAAGAAGATGATGCTCGACTATCCCGACTACAACAACGACATCATTTCTGCCGAATGTGACTTCTCTTCACGCTCCTATCTCTATCGCATATTCAAAGAGAAAGAAGGTTGCTCCCCAACTGTCTGGAGAGCAAAAAAACATCATAAGCAACCCGACAAAGGGCATATAATTATATGGTGATGTTGCGATAGCACCGCCCTAACTATATAAAAACAGGTAGTTAGGGCGGCGGTATCGCTTATAAGTCCGCCCTAATTATATTAAAAAAGGTAGTTAGGGCGGTGGTATCCTTGCAGAATTCATTTTTTTTGTTTATCTTTGCACCGGTAAGATTGAGTATAAATGAAATAAAATCAGGAATTATGGATGCAAACGGAATAATAGGACGTGAATATGAGCAGAAACTCATTCTGGAACGTTGTAATAGCTGCAAGGCAGAACTGATAGCAGTCTATGGTCGTAGGCGTGTAGGAAAGACTTTCCTGGTTCGGAAAATGTTCAACGACCAGTTTGCCTTTTCGTTTATAGGAATGTATGAAGTGAGCCGTGCTGTACAGCTGGAGCAGTTTCGTATGGCACTGACGCAGTATGCTAAAAAATCTGTGCCGAGATTGAAAACCTGGTTTGAGGCATTTGCCGCTTTACGTGAATATCTTTCGGGGTTATCTCAGCAGGAGCCGATAGTTCTGTTCTTTGATGAGTTGCCTTGGATGGATACGCCCAAAAGCAATTTCATCGCAGCCTTCAGCTATTTTTGGAATTCATGGGCCTCTATGGTCCCTCAGCTGAAACTTATCGTCTGTGGTTCTTCTACTACGTGGATGTTGGCTAAGTTTATAGGCGATAAGGGCGGATTGTATGGTCGAGTAACCCGTCAGATCTATCTGGCTCCCTTCTCTCTGGGCGAGACAGAGCAGTTCTTAAACGGATTGAAAGGACTGGCTCTTACCCGCCAGCAGGTGTTGGATGTGTATATGATACTGGGTGGTATTCCTTATTATCTTGATATGCTGGAGCGTGGTGTTCCATTAGACGTGTGCATCGACAGACTGTTTTTCTCGCAGGATTCACCATTGCGTGGAGAATTCGATTTCCTCTTCCGTTCCCTCTTTAATGACTCCAAGCATTATCGCAAGATAGTAGAGGTGCTTTCAGAAAAAATGAAGGGTATGACCCGCAAGGAATTGATGGATGAGTTGAAACTGAAAGGTGGTGGACAGTTGTCTGAAATCCTGGAGAATCTGAAGAAATGCGATTTTATCAGGAAATATTCTACCATAGGAAAAAGTGAAAGGGATGCCCTTTATCAGTTAACAGACTTATACTCATTGTTCTATACCCGTTTTGTGGCAAACAACAGTGGGCAGGATAAGAACTTCTGGAGTAATATGCGTAATTCTGGAAGTAGAACCGCCTGGAGTGGTTATGCTTTTGAGCAGGTATGCCTGCATCATATTCCACAGATAAAGAAGGCTTTAGGTATTTCTGGTGTTTTGGCGAATGTTTATTCCTGGTCTTGCCGTCCTTTTGTGGATGCTACCGGTGCAGAATGGAGAGGAGGTCAGATTGACATGCTGATAGATCGTGCTGATGGAGCTATCAATATCTGTGAGATGAAATATGCCAAGGATGAGTTTGTGATAGATGCCGGCTATGAGCAGCGGCTGCGTGACAGGATGTCTTCCTTCTCTGTGGCGACCAAGACGAAGAAGGCATTGCTGCATACCTTCATCACTACTTATGGAGTGAAGCAGAATATGCATAGCGGATTGGTGAATAGTGAGGTAAGGATGAATGATCTTTTTGAAAAAGCAAACACATAAAGTGTCTTTTTTTAGCAGACTATGGCAAAAAAAGTTCCATTTTATAAAGCGAAGAAGGTGGATTTGCACTCTACAAATCCACCTTCTTCGCTTTATAAATAGAGCTAATGTGCTCTTAATTCTTATTTTCCTAATCCAGAAATCACCTTACAGAATACTTAACAGTCCACTGTTACAGGATTCCAAACAGTCGCAAGACATCATTCAGATTCGCCACTACCAGCAGCAGAATCAAGATACCGAAACCGACAAACTCGGCACGCTCCATGAACTTATCGCCTGGCTTGCGACCGGTAATGATCTCATACAACAGGAAGAAGACATGACCGCCATCCAATGCAGGAATCGGAAGGATATTCATAAACGCCAGGATGATGCTCAGGAAGGCTGTCATCATCCAGAACGCATGCCAGTCCCACATGGATGGGAACAGACTGCCCAATGCGCCGAAACCGCCTAAGCTCTTGGCACCCTCCTTGGAGAAGACATACTTCATATCGCCTACATAACCTGCCAAGACATTCCAACCATACTTGATGCCGGCTGGGAAACTCTCGAAGAATCCATAACTGATATGGGTTGGCTGGTAATCCATCATCACAGGATGATTGTAGAAACCTAACTTCACACCTTCGTCTGTGGACTCAAACTGTACTGCCAGGTTGAGGGTATCTGCTGCAGAATTCTTACCAACGCCAGCACGCAATACGGACAGGGTTCCTGTAAGAGCCTTCAAACTGTCTTTAGGAGTCTGTGCTACGGAAAGCACATCATCCACTCTGCCCAACTCCTCGGTCAACTCATTATAGGAATCCACCTTCTTGCCGTTGACACTCAGGATGCGGTCGCCCTTCTTCAGACCAACCTTGGCTGCAGGAGAATCCTGCATCACGCTATCAATCTGCAATGGTACGAAGACCTCTACAAAACGAGGACTTTCCTTGATCATGTCGAGCATATTCAGGTCGCCTGGGGTCTGGATGCTTACCTTCTTACCGTTGCGCAATACATCTACACGCTGCGCCTTGGAGAGGTCACGGAACAGGTCGCCATCATAGGTCTTAAACTCGCCCAAGTCTGTAGATAAGAGAATATCATGGTCCTGGAAACCTAATTTCTTAGCTTCGGTATTGAACTTCATACCCAGTTTCATGTCCTTGGTAGCCACATAGGTATCGCCCCAATGGAACATCACCATGGAATAGATGAAGAGAGCCAAGACGAAATTGACCAGCACACCACCTATCATGATGAGGAGACGCTGCCAAGCCGGTTTGCTACGGAACTCATAAGGCTGTTCTGGCTGCTTCATTTGTTCGGTATCGAAACTCTCGTCGATCATACCCGAAATCTTACAATAGCCACCCAATGGCAACCAGCCCATTCCGTAAGTAGTATCTGAATTCTTTGGCTTGAACTCAAAGAGGTGGAACCATGGGTCGAAGAAAAGATAGAACTTCTCAACTCTTACACCGAAGAGTTTGGAGAAGAAGAAGTGTCCGCCCTCATGGAGCAGCACCAAGATGGAAAGCGAGAGCATCAGCTGCAACGCTTTGATCAAAAATACTTCCATTAATTATTGATTATTCTGATTATTGATTATACCTTATTATATATGATGCATCAGTTCGGTGGCGATGCGGCGAGCCTCGGCATCGGTCTGCAGATAGACATCGAGGTCGGGCTGACTGTCGAAGGTGGCTTTCGCCATCACCTCTTCGATGATGTCTGCCATCTGCAGGAATCCACATTCGCCACGACGGAAGCCGGCATTGACGATTTCATTGGCTGCATTGACGATGCAGGACATATTGCCGCCCTTGCGGATGGCGTCAAAGCAGAGTTGCAGACACTTGAACTTCTTGTAGTCTGGCTCGAAGAACTGCAAATCCTGGGTCTTGAAAAGGTCGAGACGCTCACCCTTCAAAGGCAGGCGCTGAGGGAAGGAGAAGGCATACTGGATAGGCAGGCGCATATCCGGCACGCCCAACTGGGCTTTGACGGCTCCATCCATAAACTGTACGGCACTATGCACCACGCTCTGCGGATGGATGAGCACCTGTATCTTGTCGGCAGGTACGCCGAAAAGCCACTTCGCTTCCG
>SAMEA3663085__coassemble_1227_pt1 | contig 6765 bp, 6 predicted proteins | sample SAMEA3663085__metabat2_high_PE_025 | metagenome-assembled genome bin SAMEA3663085 (sample SAMEA3663085) | pig gut metagenome | biome: pig gut; feature: pig-associated habitat; material: faeces | place: France | collected 2012
TGTTGCTCAGGTACTTATAAATCAAGTTAAATCAAAGTGTTGCGGAATTAAGGCTTAGTAGATTTCTGCTTTCATTAGTACTTACTTTGATTTCATAGAGCAATGTTTCAACTTGTTCTGCTGTAGCATGAACAAAAAGGAATGATGGGAGAAGAGGCTCTGTTATGATTCGCTTCTTTCCTTGCTTCCTTACCTCTTTATAACGCATTGGAACATAACATTCAAATCCTTTAGTTTCTACAAATGCTTTTGCCTTGATAATACGTCCATATGAAACTCGCAGAACAAACCATTGCTTGCTTGCATCAAGCACATTCTCTACCGACACCCCACCTTTGTTCTTCGAGATGGAGGGCGTACAAGAGGTAAGTCTTGCACTTGGACACGATGAGCCTGTGTCGGTAGGCTGCCCATTATACAATGAAGCATTAGCCGTTAAAGGCTGTTGGGTGCTATCTTCCAATGTTTTTGCTCAGAGGTTAGATTAAACCAATAGACTTTTTTCTTGAAAGAATTGTCAATTATTGACTACAAAAATAAAGAATCTTATTCAGACGAAAGAATAAATCATTGGAAATCTTTGCTTTTGGCGGCACATTTCTGTATTTTGAAGTGATTTGTAGTGCTGATCGCTACAAATCGCCTCTCGTTGTCATTATCTGGATAACCCCTACGACTTCTTTTTTGATGTTGCTCCTAACCCCATTTTCTGTGTTCCGTCCCAATTTGTGAGTTGGTCTGCACAACCATTGGAGCCACCGAGTGAAACGTATGTATCTGCGCAGCACGACATGTGATCAATGAACGAAAGGAAGTTCTGAATGATGGGTTCGTTATAAACAACCTCATCGGTAGCAAAGAGTTTTGTCCAGTGTGCGACACATTCTCTCCGATAGTTGCCACAACCATTCCAATCCATGCTTGCGAGAAATCTGTCAACAGTAGATGCTACTCCTTGTGGAGAGCGAAGCGCAATGTTGGATTTTGTGTCAGTAGCCATAATAGATTGCTTTGGCTTCTTTTTCATCGAAATCTATTCTGCTTGATTGCGAAAAGGCTTTGAACTGTTCATGACCTTCGTTGATGAATCGGTCAAGTACACCTTGGTATTAGTCTTGTTGACAGACTTGCGTACACCTTCATTCTGCTTGTCACGTTCTGCATTAATGGCTACGACAAGAGCTTTGATAACTGCGTTGATGTTGTTTATACGCTCCTCTCGCCAAGCCTTTTGTCTGATAAGAGTAGGAATTGGGATGGCAAGTATTAAAGTTTTCCACTCCAAATTAATGGGGTAGAAATAACAGTTTCTCAATAAAAGTTGTATCTTTATAATCGCTAAACAACGATTTAAAGAATAACTATTATAAATGCAAAATTAAGCATTTTTTTTGAGTTGTTCAACATATTAAGTGTTAAAAGTTCATTGTGAACGAATTTAATGTCACTTTTCACCCGATTTGAGCTTGGTCATCTGCTCTGTAGAATGTCCCTGGAGAAGCAAGCAGGCATTCCAGCCGTTCTGCTAATCCTGTCTCTCTGTCTTTTCCGTATAGCAGGTGAAAGCATACACTCCATGTACAAGAAGTCATATTATGAACTTCTGAACACTGGTCACAATTGCTATTATCGAATGATGGGCAGAGCAACCATGGACTGGCGCAAACTCCTTATGGGTAAGGCTCTTCGCTTTTTGGTGATTGATAAACAGTCGTATCGCCTCATTTAGGCAACAAAATGATTTTCGTACTGCTTATCTCTACTATTTTGCTATAAACAAAATTGTAGAATGCTTCATTCGTATAGTCAATCTATTTGATTCCAAAGAAAGAATTTCTCCACAGAAAAAGTCCTCATATTCTTTACCTTTGTAAGTATATTTTCGCTCAAATACGATATACTTTCCATTAGTATTTCCCAATAACGAGGCTTCGTACTTTTCGGGGCTATAACTACACAAATAAGTGTTATAAGTAAACACACTTACTTTATTATCAGACTTTCCAACAAATTTATGTTCTGATGATTTTGCAGAAAATACGATATTCCAATCTATATTTCCACATCCATCATAACCAGAATCTGCAACCCATGTCTTACCAACAAGGTCAGACATGCTGATTTTTTGAGCATGGCACACCATGCTCAAAAGGAATACTAAGGCAATTATCAGACTATTTCTCATATTATTCTATCACCCATTCCAGGGTACTTACTTTTTCCTTAATTGTATAGTTGATACCTACTTTCACTACAGGTTTGTTTTGCAGGGCGAAGGCATCGGCATACTGCTTGTCGTTGATTTGCTGAAGAGCTTCTTCTGCCGTCTTATTGAACTTCAGTTCCATGATGTAGATGGTGTCGTGCGTCTCCATCGTAATGTCTGTTCTTCCCTTGGCAGTATGTTGCTCTACGAGAATGCGGAAATTGGTGAGCAAGGCAAACATGATGTACATCATCTGTTGATAATGCCCCTCGTAGTTGGTATTATCGCAGTAAGGCACCGTCTCAAGGAAAGTCTTGAATAACAGTAGTGCTTCGTCCAATTGTCCCAGGTTGATCAGCTTGGACATCTTGGCGATGGTCGTGTTGCCCATAACCGTCTTGGAAGCCAGGTAGTGAGGGAGAAGACTTCTGTATAGGCCGACTCTGATTTCCTTGTTAGGAAGGGCGAGGGTGTATAGTTCGGTGTCCTCATCGTAATCCTTGATGGTGAAGTATCCACTCTGGTAGAGCAAAGGCATGATGGTGGTCATCGTCTCTGTAGCAGCATCAAAGTCATCCTTTCCTGCTTCCATCTTTTCGCCGAGGTCGATAGGGGTGAAAGCATACTTGCGCATCATATTGATGAGGTAAGTTGGTGTGCCTGAACCGAACCAATAGGAATCCATCTTTTGCTTGGAAAAGCAGTTCAGTAAACTGAATGGATTGAATATATCTGGTGAAGGCCATGCAAAATGATAGCCGTCGTAGTGCTGTTTGAGTCTTTCAAGGGTTTCGTCATGAGACAGGCTTAATTTTTCTGATAGCCTGTCAATATCATCACTCATTTGTGTCATCAACTCTTCCTTGGTTATACCACAGATTCCAGCGTATGGTGTATCCATGCTTATATTTGTGATATTGTTGAGCTCGCTGAAGATACTTAACTGGGAGAATTTGGTGATACCTGTCAGAAAAACAAAACGGAGCATCTTCTCGCAGTCTTTGAGCGGGCTATAGAAGTTTCTCATCACATTTCGCAGAATGTCTAAGGAGGTTCCTTCATGTACAACATCGAGTAATGGCGCATCATATTCGTCGATTAATACCACAGGTTGTTTGCCTGTTTTTTCATATACGGTTTGTATGAGATTGAGCATACGTATGTTCGGGTCTGGAGAGTCACATGTTATGCCAAACTTTTCTTCATTGGTCTTTAGTATGAAGAGAAGATAGTGCTCCAACTGCTCTTTTCCCATGTGCTTGCCTCCAGCCAAACTGAAGTGGAGCACAGGATATTCATTCCATTCTTTCTCCAAGTTTTCGATGGCAAGACCATTGAATAGTTCCTTTTTACCTTCAAAATAGCTTTCGAAGGTAGATACAAGGAGTGACTTGCCGAAACGGCGTGGTCGACTCAAGAAGAAATATGTACCATCAGTATGGGTCATACGATAGATGTATTCCGTCTTGTCAACATAGAACCAATCTTCTTTTCGGATTCGTTCGAAAGTCTGTATGCCTATAGGATATCGTTTTCTTGCCATAGTCTCTTGTTCTTGATTTCGAAGGCAAAGTTAAGCAAAATAATCGAAAGTACCAAGTTTGCTATTGTGATTTTTTCTGTGTTTTCCTCCTTATGGGTTCTTAACTAACCAGTCTTAGTCCTCAGAATAGAAATGAAATGGCTTGCCAAAATCGTCATGTACTTAAATTAAAAACGGGGCATTAAGAATATTAAAAGCCAATAGTAAACTTTCTCCTATCTTAGTTGATTGTTCTTGTTCCTATAAGATAATGTTTTGAAGCCTGATGAATTCTTCGTTCAGCGTCTTTGAATGTCCGTTCAACGACGTTGAACCGCCGTTCAAAGACGTTGAACGGACATTTAACGTCGTTGAACGGAACTTTCTTCTAAGGGCATATACTTTTTATTCGGTTTAATGGTTTTAGTTGTGTGGTTTAACGGTTTTAGTTGACCACTCTCTGCATTATTTTTTATATGAGTTGACTCGGTTGTTACTTAGTTATAATTTACGTTGACTTACTATTTCTTGTCTGGATGGATTTATCGTGTCCACTTTGGGGAGCTGCTACAACTGAAAGTGTTAAATCTTGGAAAAACGGACAAAAATACAGGAATTTCCTTGGAAAAACGGACAAAATATAGTATTTTTGCCTTGGAAAAACGGACAAAATGCCTCCGTTTTATATTAGATAAACGGACAAAGATATGATTAAACGTAAGATAGACAGATATTTAGCAGATTTCTTTGATACTGATAAGAAGGCGTTGATGTTGACTGGAGCAAGACAGATAGGAAAAACATATTCTATCCGTCGTTTCGGTCATGAACATTTTGAAAGATTCGTTGAAATCAACTTCATCGAAAATCCTGGCTTGGTAAAGGTCTTCAGCAAGGCGAAGAATAGTAGGGATATCTTGTTGCGTCTCTCTACTGTGACCCATCAGGATTTAATCACGGGGAATACCCTTGTGTTCTTTGATGAAGTGCAGGAATGTCCTGAAATCGTAACCGCCATTAAATTCCTGGTAGAGGAGGGGAGTTATCGCTATATTTTAAGTGGTAGCTTATTGGGCGTGGAAATCAAGAATCTCCGTTCTGCACCTGTGGGATATATGGATGTGAAAGATATGTATCCGCTTGATTTGGAGGAGTTTGCTACCGCATTGGGAATCAACGATAAAATCATAGAGACTTTGAGGAATCATTTTGCAGAAGGTACGGCTGTGGATGAATTCATCCATGAAAAGATGATGGAGATATTTCGGCTTTATCTTATAGTAGGTGGAATGCCTGCGGCTGTTGAGAAATACCTGACTACCAATAATCTGCAAGAGGTAATGGCAGAACAACAGGCTATTATACGCCTGTATAAGCAGGACATAGCCAAATATGATCCTGACCATAAATTGTATATTCAGGAAATCTTTGACAGAATTCCTGCTGAACTTGATGCCAAGAACAAACGTTTCATATTGAAGAATCTGAATGAAAATATCAAGTTTTCACGTTATCAGAACAGTTTCTTGTGGTTGAAGGATGCTGGTGTGGCTTTACCTGTATATAATGTTGAGGAGCCTACTGTGCCTTTGATCTTGTCGAGCAGCCGAAACTTATTCAAACTGTTTATGGCGGATATCGGTCTTTTGGCAAGTCTTTATGCGGATGGCATTCAACTGAAGATTTTGGATAACGAACCATCTATCAACTTTGGTTCGGTATATGAGAATGCTGTAGCACAAGAGCTCTGGGCACATGGTTTCCAGTTGTATTATTATAACAACAAGCGACAGGGGGAACTGGATTTTATCATAGAGCAAAATGGTGTAGTGTTGCCGTTAGAGGTTAAATCGGGCAAGGATTATGAGCGTCATAAAGCGCTTTCAAATGTGGTAAACTCTCATACTTACCAGATTTCACAGGCCTATGTATTGTGTAATGATAATGTGAAGAAGGTGGGTAAAATCACTTATCTCCCTATTTATATGCTGATGTTTATCAAAAAGGAACAGAAACTGCCTACCAAATACGCCATTGATTTAAGCGGTTTGGTTTAAAGAGCTATTTTATCTCAACCGCAACCTATAGCGTTTAATGTGATTTTGCTTGCAAAACGACAAAATAAGCGGCATTCCTCGGATGTGAATGCCGCTTATCATATTTCGATATTTGTCCGAGTTATCTCAGAAAAGAAGTCTTTTCAGTCTTCTCTTATTTCAGATATTCCCCGAAGTCAGTCAGTCTCATATCTCCCTTCTTCAGGAAGGTATCGTGCATGGCGAGGGCTGCCCGCATGCTCTGTGGCTCATGGCCCTTCTCGGCAAACTTCAGATATTCGCGGAGCATAGGGCGATAGTCTGGATGAGCACAGTTTTCGATGATTTCCTTGGCACGGCGCAAAGGACCCTTGCCACGAAGATCGGCAACGCCCTGCTCGGTAACAATGACATCCACATCATGCTCCGTACTATCCACGTGGCTACACATAGGAACAATGGCTGAAATGCAACCGTTCTTGGTGGTACTCTGAGTGGTGAAGATAGAAATGTAGCCATTACGCTCGTAGTCGCAAGAACCGCCGATGCCATTCATCAACTTGCTGCCGCAGATATGGCTGGAGTTCTCGTTGCCATAGATGTCGCACTCGATGGCGGTATTCATGGCGATGACACCCAGTCGGCGGATGACCTCAGGAGAATTGGAAATCTCACTCTGACGGATGGTGAGATGCTGCTTGAAATAGTCGATGTCATCATATACTTCCTTCAAAGTGTCATTGGTGACGGTGAGGGATGAGCAGGAAGCATCCTTGATTCTACCTTCACGCATGTATTTTACGACAGCATCCTGTACAACCTCGGTATAAACGCTGAATACCGGTACGTTAGGATTCTGACCCAATGCCTCGAGTACGGCATTGGAAGTAACGCCTACACCGCTCTGGAGTGGCAGGAACTGTGGAGGAATATGTCCCTTCTTCAGGTCGCTGACCAGGAAGTCGGCCACATTATGACCCATCTGTTCTGTGATAGGGTCG
>SAMEA3663085__coassemble_1454_pt1 | contig 5897 bp, 6 predicted proteins | sample SAMEA3663085__metabat2_high_PE_025 | metagenome-assembled genome bin SAMEA3663085 (sample SAMEA3663085) | pig gut metagenome | biome: pig gut; feature: pig-associated habitat; material: faeces | place: France | collected 2012
CTCAGCGACCGTAGGGAGCGATAACTCCTTTAACTTCATTAACTTCTGAACTTGCCGAATAAATAATAAAAAAGCGGGATTATCTTTTGGAAACTGAAGATAACCCCGCTTTTTATTCTAGCATATTGTTATATATATATCGTATTCTCTATATCCTACATCGGTCCAAGAATCGGAATCCAGATTCTTCTGTAAGCGGCAAGAAGATATCTGCGGATAGGGAAGAGGCGCATCCATAGGGCCGAATAAATTTTCCACTTTTTGCTGTCGGTTCTGTCCAGCTTCTTTCTGCCCTTGCGGTAAAATCCGATTACGGATGCTTTCACGTCTTCTATTCTGCATTTCTCTATGCCTAAGTTTCCGTCTCCTCGCAGTATTACTTCCCGGTCCTGAATCTTGATGATGCGATGAAGCACGTAATGCCTGTAGCCGATTTCTGCCAGTACCGCATCGCCCACTTTGATGTCTTTAGCCTTGGTCAGCAAGGCCTTGTCTCTGTTGTCTTCCAGGAACGGGCGCATGGAGTAACCGCGCAGCAGCAGGGTTACAGTATGACCTTCTTCCAGCAGTTTCACGATTTCTGGGAGAAGTTGGGCATTGGCAAACTGTATTTCTACAGTCTTTATGGAATGATTATCTTGCATCATTTTTTATTATTTTTTGTCACGCAGATTTTCCTTCACCTTCTTTGATGGCAATCGCCTGATTACAAACTTCGGCAGCCTCCCGGTTGGGCAGGCAATGGAGGGTGTAGATGTTGGCGGTCTCCACCAGTCGGGTAATCGTATTGCAGATGTCGTTGAAAATATCCTGGTCCCATTTCATGCTCGAACAGGCGGGCAGGAGAGAGGCGAAGGCTTCGATAGGCGAAAGGTGCTCCACCCAGTTGGAACTGTCGCGGTCGATGCGTGTGATGGCTCCCAGCTTGGCTTTCACGTTGCGATAGCAAGGGGTTTTGCCGCTCCACGGACTGCCGTAGATGTAAGGCTTTCCGTCGATGAATCTTATGATAGGATTGTCGTCGTTCATGAGGTCGCATCCCTTCAGATATCTCAGCCACATGCTTACCTGAGTACTCTTTCCGGTTCCGCTTTTGGCGATGAATGCATATCCGTATCCGTTCTGTCTTACCAGGGATGCGTGGATGAGAAGGGTCTGCAGTCTGCTGCCGGCAAAGGCGAAGATGAGCATCAGGGCGTTGTTCAGTCCGAAGCAGCGCATGTTGTAGTTGCCGTTCAGGGCGCATCGGCAGTCGCTGAAGTCCTTGTTGGTTTGCAGCAGGCAGCAGCTGGCCCCGTTGATGTCCTTGATGATATACTGGTAGCCTCCGTTGTCGAGTTTATCCACGATGGTATCTCCGTTTCCCGTGTCGAAAGCCCTGATTCTCTTGCGCTTATCCTTGGGGTAGGGTTTGAGGGAATCATCTACGAGCAGGCTAAAAAAAAGATGACCCTCCAAAGTGTTTACTCTGAAGGGTTCGAATGAGGTCAGGAGTCGCATGCTGTTGAATGGAGACTCTGCAAAACAGATTCTCACGTTCAACTCTGCGATATTAAAATCATGTGATTCTATCATTTGTTCTTGCGTTGCTTTTTCTGGGCTTTCTTAGCCTTCACTTTCTTTACAGGTTCCTCTATTTCTGTAGTTTCATCCATAGGTGCTACAGCCTGGAACTGGAATTGCGTCCTGTTCAGTTTCTTGATTTGGAAAGGAGGCAGTTCGCTCTTCTGCTTCTGGTTGTTTTTCTTCTTCTGGTTGTGCGCATAGCGTATGTAGAGCTTGTTCCACGTGTTCTCCAGTTTCTTCGGGTCGGTATTATATTCCACCACGCATGTGCGATGCTGTTCTCCGATGCTTGCCAGATAGTCGCGCAACTGGTATGAGTAGTTCTCTCGGCTTACCAGGAAATGATGCTTGCTGGTAAACCATGCAGAATCTACCTCCTGAATGTCTGTGAAATAGACTGTGGAGTCGTTGAAAGAAGAAGCAAATCCAAAGACGTATGCCTTTCTCATCTCGTTTTTAGCCTGTACGGTAAGCGAGATGAGGAGTGTAGCTGCTATAGCTGTGAGTCCGATTTTTGATAATTTCATTTCTATTCTAAATTATTTTAGCCTACTGGCCTTCATCCGGTTTTCCAGAAAAGCTACAGACTTCCGCATCAGCATGTGTCTGATAGCCTACTGTCCCAGATAGGTCTTCAGCAGTTTATTCTTCGTATTGTGTCGGAGTCTGCGTATGGCTTTCTCCTTGATTTGGCGCACTCTCTCACGAGTGAGATTGTATTTGTCGCCGATTTCCTCGAGCGTCATTTCTGGCGAGCCGATTCCGAAGAAGGCTCTTACCACCTTTTGTTCTCTATCGTTGAGCAGTTCGATGGCCCTGTCGATTTCTTTCCGTAGCGATTCCTGTACGAGTGCCTTGTCAGCCATCGGCATGTTGTTGTCGGCAAGTACGTCCAGCAGGCTGTTGTCCTCTCCATCTACGAAAGGAGCATCCATACTTACGTGGCGGTTGTTGGCCTTCATCGCCTCCTCGATTTTGTCTTCTGGCAAATCTATGCGGTCGGCAATCTCATCTACGCTTGGACGGCGCTCGTGTTCTTGCTCAAATTTGTTGAGTTCACGGTTTATCTTGTTGACGCTTCCCACCTGATTGAGTGGCAGGCGCACGATTCTACTCTGCTCTGCGATGGCTTGCAGAATGCTTTGGCGAATCCACCAAACAGCGTATGAGATGAATTTGAATCCACGTGTTTCATCAAATTTCTCTGCTGCTTTGATGAGTCCTACATTTCCCTCATTAATGAGGTCGGGGAGGCTGAGTCCCTGATTCTGATATTGCTTTGCCACAGAGACAACGAAGCGTAGATTTGCTCTTGTTAATCTCTCTAAGGCTCGGCGATCACCTTTCTTGATTTTCTGTGCCAACTCTACTTCTTCTTCTACCGAGAGTAGTTCTTCATGTCCTATCTCCTGCAGATATTTGTCGAGTGACGCACTTTCACGATTAGTGAATGATTTTGAAATTTTTAGTTGTCTCATGGTAGCCTTCATTTTTTTAAGTTCTGCAAAAGTACACTTTTTGTTCGAAATGACAAAAAAAATAGCAAAAAAATAGCAGATATTTTAAAAAATACCTGCTATTTTGTCGTTTTTTATATTTTCAAAACCTTTTTCTGATGCCTAATTGGAGAATTTTTTCTGATAAAACTCTTGCTGGACTTGAGTTTTCTGTTCTCCTTTCGGGGCGACTGGTTTAGTCTCTCTGCAGAGGAACTGCGAAGTAAGCCTTCTTGCCTGTAGGCCACATACCCTGGATGTAGAGCACAGGGTCCTTGCTGGTAGAAGCGCTCTTGACGGCTTTCTGCAGGTCGTCGAGAGAAGTGATATTGTTGTCGTTGATCTTCTGGATGATGAATCCGCGAGAGATTCCGGCTTCCTTCAAGGCTCCGCTATTTACCTTCATCACCTCTACACCATACTTGATGTTGAGCTGCTCCTTCTGTGAAGCGGTAATCTGACGGAAGTTGCCACCCAGTACATCGAGGTCGGCTGACTTGATGACAGAGGTTGTGCCCTGAGCATTCTTCAGCGTGATGGTCTTGGTGATAGCCTTCTTGTTGCGCAGATAAGTGATGGTCATCTTGTCGCCAGGGCGCTTGCCGTTGAGCAATTCCTGGAGCTCAGCCATCTTGGTCACCTTCTTGCCGTCCACCTTGGTGATTACGTCACCTTCCTTCAGGTCGGCAGCAGCACCATTTCCGTCTTCATCCACCTTGGCGATGTAAACACCCTCATTGGTTCCGAGGTTCACTTCCTTGCCGTTCTCCTTCTGGGTGTTGATATAGTTGAGCACGTCAGAACCCTGTATGCTGAGCATTACGCGCTGTACGCTACCATATTTCTTGATGTCATCTACCACCTTGTTCATGATGGATGTAGGGATGGCGAAACCATATCCTGCGTAAGAACCGGTCTGTGAGTAGAGCATGGCGTTGATACCTACGAGTTCGCCCTGGGTATTGACGAGTGCGCCACCAGAGTTGCCCTGGTTGATGGCAGCATCGGTCTGGATGAAGCTCTCTACGCCGTTGGCTCCGAGTGTACGTGCCTTGGCAGAGATGATACCAGCCGTCACGGTATTGTTGAGACCGAATGGGTTGCCTACGGCGATGACCCATTCTCCGACTCTTACCTTGTCGCTATCTGCGATAGGGAGGGTAGGCAGGTTCTTGATGAGTGCGAGGTCGGTAGTCTTGTCGGTACCGACGATGCGGGCTGAGTATTCGCGGTTGTCGTTGAGTGTGACGGTCAGTTCGTCAGCACCTTCCACCACGTGGTTGTTGGTCACGATATATCCGTCGCTACTGATGATGACTCCCGAACCTGTAGCTTCTTTCTTAGGGGTCTGCACTCTCTGCTTGCGTGTGCCGCCGTTGCCAGGGTTTCCGAAGAAGCCGAATGGGTCGAAGAATCCTCCGAATGGATCGTCCTGCACGTCAACGGTTGTTGTCTTGGAGTTCTGTACGTATTTGATGTGAACTACAGCTGGCAGAGCTTTTTCTGCTGCATAAGTGAGATCTACTGGTTGACCAGCTGGAGCTGAAGTAGTAGATGGAGCTGCGTTTACTTTCATGAATGCACCGGCTGAGAATGCGAGTGAACCTACGCACAACAGAGCCATCACGTAATTTGTTACCTTTTTCATGTCTATTGCTTTTAATTATTACTTTTCTTTTTTATTACTCTAATTGGTTTGCGGCAGCCTCGTTTCTTTTTCAGATGTCCTTGCGAGGGGATTCTTGGTTTCAGAACCTCAGCTCTGGTTTTCTTATTCCCAGAACTCCTTGTGAGGGGATTCTTGATTCCAGGCAGATTTGACTGTCTCGGAAAAACGATAGCTTCGTCTAACCGGTTGCAAATATAGGAGCAAAAAATGAGAAAGCAATCATTCCGTATTGTTTTTTATCCCGTTTTAACATTTGAATTTAACACTTTAACGGTTCTTAAATTTGAAAAGCCCTAAATTTACAAATCTTATATACTTTGTAAGAAAAAGTTAGTTGCAAATATGCAACTAAAAAATGTGAATAGTTAAATGTATGTTAAGCTAAGGATGCTTTTCTTATTGATTTTATGGCAAGTCTTTTTGCTTTTTTCTACATTCCGGGCATTCTCCTTTGATGACGAAGGAGATGGAGTGTGGATAGAATCCTTCTGGTAATTCGAAGCTTGGGATGTGGATGTCTTCCATGCAGAAGGAGCGTTGGCAAGCCTCGCAGTAGAAGTGGATATGGCCGTCATGATGGTCGCATTTTCCTTCTTCCTCGCAGAGTTCGTAGTTGAGAATACCTCGTCCGTCCTCGAAAGCGTGCACCACGTCGTGTTCGAGGAAGAGGGTGAGCACTCTGAAGATGCTCGATTTGTCCATGGTCAGCATCTTGTGTTCCAGACTGCTGAGGCTCTGTGGATGATGCTCGCTCGCTAAAGTCTTGAGAACGAGGATGCGGTTGGCTGTAGGCTTGATTCCCTTAGCCTCCAGTTTGATGATAATATCTTGCTGCTCCATTTTCTTTATGTCTAATTAAAAAGTGTACCATATTCTAATAAAAAAAGTGTACCACTTTATACTTGCTTGCAAAGGTATGATAAAATAATGAAATGACCAAACATAAAGTATAAAATCAGGAAAAAACATCTGTGTAGATCTGTGAAATCTGTGGGACAAAAAACAATTATCTGTGAGAAGAACAAAACTCAGCGGAGAAAAACAAAAAAAGCGCACAAGCTTTAGAGACTTGCACGCTTCTTTCATATATTACAAACGTAATTACTTTCTTTATCAAATGAATGCCCGCTTGAAGAAGCAACTCCATTTCTGAAGTTAGCTTACCG
>SAMEA3663085__coassemble_2125_pt1 | contig 4359 bp, 3 predicted proteins | sample SAMEA3663085__metabat2_high_PE_025 | metagenome-assembled genome bin SAMEA3663085 (sample SAMEA3663085) | pig gut metagenome | biome: pig gut; feature: pig-associated habitat; material: faeces | place: France | collected 2012
TTGTTTTAGTTACCTTGTGCGAGGGAAATCATTTTCGTTTTATAGAGGAAAGATAAAAAGAAATTGCGAAAAAACAAAGAAAAGGCTCAATAATATAATAAGGTATGGTAAAATATTACATTTTCCTGTAGAATCTGAGAGCACCCAATCCCTTTGCCTGAGGATGAGAGAGGAGGATAAACTCGCGGAGCAGGATTTCGGGATGGAAACTGACGGTCTCAAAATAAGGAATGCGGTCGGTATTACACTCGTAGATATTGCCAGTCTGGAAAGCACGCAGAGCCTTATATCCATCATATTCCTGCAACAGAGCAGCACGGGAAAGCGGTTGTCCGCCGAAATACTTGAATGCCCAGACATCCACCTCACTGCCCCGGGCAATCAGCTGTTCCGGACTCAGCGAGAGACTTCCACTATGTTCATCGTCAGCAAAAATGTATCTTGCATTGGCATCTTTCAGAAGAATGCCCATCGTACTCTTTCCGCCTGGCGAATACCATACGCTGCCCATTTTCCGCTCGGTAATGACCGACAGACCTTTCGGCAACTTGGCAGCCTGATCCTTAAGGGAAAGATATCCCTTCTCAATAGCTGCGAAAAGGGAAGCCGCCTTATCTGCCCCATAGAGCAAGCCGTAGAACTTGATCCACTCTGCCCTTCCAAGCGGAGAGGTTTCCATATAGTCAGCAGTCTCGATAATCGGAATATTCAGATTGTCGAGTTTACCATAACCGCCACTGTTCTCAAAAGGCGAAATGAGAAGCGCCTCCGGGTGGAGAGCTATGATTTTCTCGACATCCGGCTGCATACCGGAACCGCAATCTACTATGGGAAGGGAAGCGGATGTAGATGAGGCTGAAGACTTGCAAGAGCCTGATGCAGACGAAGCAACTTCAGGCATTCCTAATTTTTTCTGGATATCCTCTATCAGAATATATTTGGAATCGCAGACGCCTCGAATTGCATTTTGGCAACCAAGTTCGTAAAGGAGCTGGCAATGAGGAGACGTAAATACCGCACTACTACAAATCGGAGTTCTCACTATATCGGCTCTACAACCATCAGGTCCGGTCAAACCGAGAGAGCCTGCCAGAGCATGAGAGCCTGCCAGAGCACGAGAGCCTGCTGCTCCATGAGATTCTGCCATGGCCTGAGAAGCGCCCGCTACATCTTGACTTCCATTTCTGCCTTTCATCAGCATTTCGGCAGTTTCATCTCCCTTTTTCCCTTTCGGAATCAGGATATATTGGTGCAATACGGTCCCTTTCTTCCAGGGATTTCCTACATTCACCTCCGTAAATCCCTCATGCTCCACCATCGTAAGCAGTTGAGCATATTTCAGTCTGATTGTATCTCCCTCATCCCAAGCGGCAAATTGCTGTCCGCCCTGACAGGAAGAGAGAGAGAAAGAAAGGACAAACCAAAACACAAGCATTCCGAAATAAAGGGGAAAGCTGGAAAAACAGAAATGCTTACTTGAAGCAGAAAACTTCATACTCATATCTTTTTCTAAAACGATCATATTACAATTATTTATAAGATTATTAATACATTTCTCCGAGATTAAAGGGATGATGCTATACCTTCACGAACCTAATACCATAATTCTTTATTTTTATATATATGATTTCAATATATTAAATCACTTGGCGATGGTTTATTCAAAACATGTTTGCATTCCGGCATGTACATTTTGCATTAAATCTAAAACTATTCGAGTCGAAAGATATAGCAATCGGTCTTCCCGAAAAAGTCAGTGACTATCTTGCTTAATATAACCATTTTTGTCACTGCCACTCTGATAAATATCGGAATAAGGTATATAAAAAATCCTGAAGACTATCGGATAGCCGAAGCCTTCAGGATAATAATATCTTGGAGAGGGCGGTCGTTATTGCCCTTGTCTGTGACTACATTCTGGATTTTCTCCACCACATCCATACCCTCGAGTACTTCTCCAAAAACGGTATACCCCCCATCGAGATGAGGCACACCGCCGTATTTCACATATCCATCAATCACCTGCTTATTAGGCAGCACGTAGGCCTTTTCCTCTCTGGCCTCTTTCTCTATCAGATATTCTATTTGCCGACGGGAGAAATTCCTGCCCCAGGTGATATAGAAATCGCAGGGAGCTGAAGCAAATTTAGGATTCTCCTCATCACCCTCACGTGCCGCACAGAGCTGACCACGCTTATGGTAGTATTTCGGATAGCGTATTTCAGCAGGAACAGCATAAGCGGTATCAAATACTTCCTTCTTCAGAGGGTCCACCTTTCGGGTAGCAGGATCACCAGCCTGCACCATAAAGTTCTTGATAACACGATGGAAGATGCAGCCGTTATAATAACCACAATTTACCCACTTCAGGAAGTTGTCACGATGCAGAGGCGTATCATTGTAGAGCGCAATACGGATATTGCCCATCGTAGTCTCCAGCAAGACTTCCGGACAGGTAGGATCCTGATGCACTCCAGCCGTATCAACGCCCTCCACGGCGATGCCCTTCAAGACAGTCACCTCCTTGGCATTCATATAATCCTGAGCATAGCTCTGCAACCCGTAAAACGCAAGCACCATGCTCGCCATCACCATTTTCAAATTTATATTCAATTTCATATTTTTCCACATTATTTTAAAAAGAATTCCCTAAAAATCAAAAGACAAGGAAATACCCCAAGATTCAAAAGATAAAGACCTACTTCACTGTGATATGAAAGCAGCCCTGGTTCACCTCATATTTCACGAGGCAGCGACCGTTCTCACGAAAGTCGCGCAGCACCTCGCTGAGCACCCATTTCAGAGAGTCGTTTCTCACCTGTCTGCGCGAATTCTTAGCAGTCTGCACGGTCTTATAACGATTGTAGCAGACATCAAAAGTAGTGCCGTAGAGATGGCAGGAATTCTCGGTTGCATTTCCGTTTCTCGTGCGGAGTTTCGCTACATCATCCTTGGTACGGAGAATACTCGTCACAATGATCTTGTGGAGCGGAATGCCTTTGATTTGGAGGGAGTCGAAATAGGCCCTTCCTATATCCTGTAGCAATACCGATGCACGTGGAACGAGATAAGGGATACTGCTATTGAGTTTGTCAACATAAAAAAAAGGATTACTACCCACATAGACCAGCGCTCCCTTGCTGTGTTCTGCCTCATCGCGGTTCCGAACTGGCTTCACCCCATAGCGGTTGGCTGCTTGTATCTGCACATCCTGCTGGTCAGGGAACGTATTTCCGAAATGCGGAACAGAGAATATGCGGTGCTTCACTTCCTTACCATCCTTGTCAAAGAAAATCGAACTTCCCTTCGCAGCAGAGTCCAGAAGCTGTTCTGATGCAGCATCCACCGTCATTCCGGCATTCGCCAGTTGGTCGGCAGAGGCACCATTTGACTGGGAGGCATTAGATGGTGAAACTTCCACCTCCCGTGCCGCATCATCCTCGGCCAGCAAAGCAGCAGAATCATTTTTCAAAGAATCGGCTGCCTCCGCTTTTGTCAAACGGGATTCTGCCACGCTCGGATTCGCCACTCTTATCAGGGCGAGAATCAGGACTACTACGACAAATCCGAGCAGAAAACGGTTTTTGCCCGACATGACACGGAGAATCCTGAAGATATTTCGTATGATTTCTTTCAATTTCATGATTTGAGTATTTTCAATTTCATTCTGATCAAGCTCCAGTTTCAGAGGATTACTTTCTTCCATCTCTTATAAAAAAGGATTCCAACCAAGGTCCTCATAGGAGATAAGCCCCTGCCTCATTCCAACGAGGGAAAGAATCCCAGACCAGAAGCCAAACTTTCAGACCTGTCCGATCAAAATGTAGTGCAAAAGTACGGCAAAAAAACGAAAATGCAAAACTTTTTAAAGTCTTTTTAAGCAAAACATATCAGAAATTTTGCTCATTTCAAGGAAAAATAGTAATTTTGCAGCGTATTAATATCATATAAGTTTAAACTACATTATTTTTTAGAGTTTTGATAGAGAAACATATTGTACTCGAAGACGTTGACCCAGTGATGTTCTACGGAGTGAATAACAGTCATCTGCAGATGATCAAATCACTGTACCCGAAGTTGCGTATCGTTGCACGCGACAATGTACTTCGTGTGCTCGGCGACGAGGAGGAAATGGCGAAAGCGGAAGAAGAAATAGAGCAGATGCGCAAGCACTTGGTGAAATACAACATGCTCAACGAAGAGGATATTCTTGACATTGTGAAAGGCAAGCAGACCAAGGCCGATTCAGCTAAGGATGTACTGGTATATAGCATCAGCGGAAAGCCTATCAAGAGCCGGAGCGCCAATCAGCAGAAGCTCATCGATGCATACGAGAAAAACGACATGGTATTTGCTGTA
>SAMEA3663085__coassemble_3935_pt1 | contig 2837 bp, 4 predicted proteins | sample SAMEA3663085__metabat2_high_PE_025 | metagenome-assembled genome bin SAMEA3663085 (sample SAMEA3663085) | pig gut metagenome | biome: pig gut; feature: pig-associated habitat; material: faeces | place: France | collected 2012
TGCTCAGTTGCTTATAAAAAATATTAAATTATAGTGTTGCGGAATTAAGGTATATGATATTTTTTGTTTAGTTTTGCAGAAAAATTAGATAGAACAATGAGATTACATATACAAAATATCAATAAAATCAAGGAAGCAGATATTGCCTTGAATGGCTTGACTGTAATCGTGGGAGAGAATGATATGGGCAAAAGTACCATAGGTAGAGCATTCTTTTCTACCATCAAGGCTGTCTCTAATACGAGAAGCTTGAGTAATGAAAGTTCTGCCCACAAAGCTTCTAAGCACATTGATTCTTTGTATAAGCATTTCTATGGGAAGAAGAACATTGATGATGCTATCAATCTGTTGCCTCGTATCAAATCTGAAATGGAAAGAATATGCCAGGATGAGTCTGAACGAAATGCTTTCCTGGATCATCTGAATGCTAAAATCGATGAGATTGATTTGTCTCCTCGCCAAAAGTCTTTGCTCAAGGAGGATATTGCGAATATTCGGATTTGCTATGACCAGGTGGATAATCCTGCTGCTGTATTGAAAACGGAGTTGGCTTATCTGGTTGAATCTGAGTTTATGGGACAGTTCTGTTCTTCTAAATCTGAGCTTACTGGTGTTATGTTTGATACTGAAGAAGAGGGAAGTCTGGTATTTAAGGCAAAGGATAATCAAGTGACAGACGTCTCCTTTTCTGAAAGAGGATTCTATGAGGATATCACTTATGTTGAGTCGCCACTGTACTTTCATCTTCTTGATAGTTTGAGATATTCTGTTGCTTATCGGGAAATGAAGTCTGTTCCTGGATATAAACCTATGGTTCCTGCTCATGTGAAAGACTTTGTAGATAAGGTTTGGAACATCCAGAGCTTTCATGCTCAACCAAGTTTGTTTGAACCTCAATCGAAGGAATATCACACAGAGGATATCATTCATGGTACGTTTACTTATGATAAGGGCTCTCGTAGCATCGTATATCAGAAAAATGGTATGAAGATTAAGCCTATCAATGTGGCTTCTGGTATCAAAAGCTTTGGTGCTTTGCAACTTCTGCTTGATGGTTATTGTATTTCTAATAATCGTCCTCTGATATGGGATGAACCTGAGAATCATCTGCATCCTCAGTGGCAGGTGGAGTTTGCTAAGGTTATCGTACAGATTGTTAATTCGGGTATTCCGGTGATGATCAGTACGCATAGTCCGTATTTCCTTCAGGCAGTGAGGTATTATTCTGCTATGTATAGCATCGAGAAGTATGTGAACTACTACATGGCAGAGTGTGGAAATGATGATATGGTTAGTATGAAGGAGGTTACTAATGACTTAAACCAGGTGTTTCTTACCTTGGCTGAGCCTTTGAATAAAATCATGAACGTGGATGAAGTAAGGGGGAGACTGAAATGAAAGCGGCTCTACGCCGCTGGAAGGCTTCTAAGGAAATCAGGCGTAAAATGGTAGAGAAACTGGAGAACTTGGTTCGCAATAGTTGTCTGGAACGTACAGGTAAAGAACCGAATGGGGTAGAAGTATGGTAGTATCTTGAACATAATAGGGCTTTACTGTAGCTCCTTTCGGAGAATTGCAAGGAAAGGCAAAAGGAACTTTCCTGGGAGGAAAAGGCTAAGGTTATGGTGGAGTGGTATAAGAAGGGGAAAATGCTTTGAAAAAGCTTTTGAAAAGAAAAGTATATTTTTTCGAATCCCTCCGTCTCCCTTTAGCCAAAGGGAGCTCCACATCCCTCTCCAAGCCTCTGCCCTTCTCAGAAGGGAGAGGATGTAACCGCTCCTCCTGTCGCTCTTAACCGCTACGCTATAAGGTTGGCGGGGCATCAGAGCCCTCGCCAGGTTTCTTATGCGGGATGGGACCGCCTTGCTGAAAGCGGGGCATCAGAGGTCTCGCCAGGATTATTTTAGCGGCTGCATCAATTTTCTGAAGACCTACCTATTTGTCATATTCTTCTAAGAAGCGTTTTATCATGGAAGTTACGGCTTGCGGAGACCGCTTGACATGAACTATTAATTACTACTTGCTCGCCATCTATCAAATAATAGACACGATTAGGGGCTAACAACAAATGGCGTATAACCATGTTCTGACCAGACACACATGAAGTGTACCGAGCATCATATATTCCATGTGTGGAATATTGAGCCAATTCGTCAGTCTTCTCCAAGATATTATGGAGTACTTGTTGAGAAGTTAATAAGCCAAAATGTTCTTCCACATAGTCTATGACTTCATCTAATTGCGTCAAAGCCAAGTCTGACCAAACTACTTCCATCCTCTTTTTGCTTTAATATAAGACTCAACTTGAGAATTTGGAATGCAGCGACCTACTCTATTTTCCTTCAGAGCATGCTCTGCAGCCGCAATCATCACCTCTCGTGGTATCCCATGAATCGAATTAGACGACTCACTCATATCAACATCTCCTAAAGAAGACTCAATTTTAGCTATCAAGGAATATTTATCCTCAATGCTCAAATTCCTGATTTCATCCCAATAAGGAATGATTCTATCTTGTGATACATTACTTGTCAGCATAATACATTCTCCTTTATTTTAATCTTTGCCCGCAAATTTACGACTTTATTTCGTAATTACCAAGGAATTATGAGCAATTCTTTGTTTGTTCGACTCCCCTGTCCCCCTCTTGCGAAGAGGGGGTCCTTAACCCACTCCCAAGCCCTCGCCCTTTCCAAAAGGGCAAGGGATGTAACCGCTCCTCCTGTCGCTCTTAACCGCTGCGCTCTAAGGTTGGCGGGGCATCAGAGCCCTCGCCAGTTTTTTGTGCGGGATGGGACCGCCTTGCTGAAAGTCTTGCTGAAAGCGGGGGCATCAGA
>SAMEA3663085__coassemble_4914_pt1 | contig 2445 bp, 2 predicted proteins | sample SAMEA3663085__metabat2_high_PE_025 | metagenome-assembled genome bin SAMEA3663085 (sample SAMEA3663085) | pig gut metagenome | biome: pig gut; feature: pig-associated habitat; material: faeces | place: France | collected 2012
GTCGTTTTACAAGTAAATTCCCACGAAACCCTATAGGTTGCGGATTTGAGGCTTAGATCTTGAGTATATTGAAGATCGTTGTCAGTTTTTTATCACTTTTGTTGAGTCTATATGATGTTTATAGGCATAGTTTTTCAACTACCCTGCTTGCAAAAGTACAAAAAGATAAGTTATCTCCAAATTATTTAAGCAAAAAAATGTGTTATCCCAGCAGAATTTCTGCCAAGATAACACATTTTCAACATATTTTACTATTTAATAGTACGCTACATATACTTCTGATTACCAGTTGTCGCTGTTAAATGGATCTGAGGAACCGCCCCAACTAGGATCCGTACCCCAATTAGTGTCAGGACCAAAGATATGACCGTGATCATCACCATCTGAGTCAGTTTGATCATTTGCGTAATCGACTGTCCAACTTATGGAGTCACTTGCCATCAGCATATTCTCCAAGAGAACCATGTGTATTTCCGGTTTAATATATTGAGTTTTCATCATAATCATCCTTTCTTATCTTCAATAAGTTGGTCTTTACTTAACAAACACTTTCTTGCCATTCACGATATAGATACCGGAAGGTAAGCCTGAAACATCGGTACTACCGCTGCGAACGAGCTGACCATTGAGATTGAACACACCGAGTTTCGCAAACTTGGAATCGATACTGCTGTCTTCTGTAGCCATGATTCGCTCTACATCTGTAGTATAGTCAATGCCATCCAGGATAAACTTGGAAGTGGCTGCACCTGAAGTAGAATTGTTATATGGCTTGAACCATACGCTGAAACCACGCAAGCCACGAACTTTGTTGCCAGCATAGACCATTTTTCCTTCATGGAAGAAATAGCAATTTTTCAGATTATCTCTACCCTCAATAATCGGATTGTTCTTATCTACGGTAAAGGTTGTGTCAGCATCATCTATTTCACTTCCGTATGTTCTTGCAAAAGTACCGTATGCAGCTAAAGTTCCATCTGTCACGATTTCGCTATCGCCTGGCTTATCAACACCTTTCACCAAATTCAGCGTCCATTTTTTGCTATCAAGTCCAGAGAGGTCATTCTTATTTTGGCCGTTCTTCTTGAGGCTTACATTCGGAATATCAATATGATTCTCTGCGATAGTTACCTTATGATCACCACCTTCTGTGCCAGCACCCGTCTTATGAAGGGTTGCCGTATAGGCAGGTGTTCTCTCATTTGCCAAGTTCTTTGTAGGATAGATAATATAAGGTACGTAAGCCTTAAGAACTACAGCATTATCTCCCATATTTGCAATCTTCACCGTCTCAAACTGGATCTGATTTCGAGTAAGCGTTTTCAGTTCTGCCAATCGGGCATTGGCTCCGAATGCCTGAGTGAACTGGTCTTTTTTCAAGTCAACTGGCAGCACGATGGTATTCCATTTATTGATATTCTTATTGAAAGATTTCTTGTTGAGATGGAGAACCACATCGTCATAAGTCTCTGTACAGTTAAGAAGATAGTTCAGATTATCCTTGTCTTCATCCAATATCAAGTCGCGAGAGGTGTTAGAACCTGCATAGAGAAGACGGAAATCATCAAATACAGTCCACTCACCATCATCAGCAACATTTTCAGCAACAGAACCTACACGAACACCGAAGCAGATGTTACCGCCACCTTCTGGAACCTGCACGAGGACACTATTGAAGTACTTATGGCTACCATAGAATTCCTTACCAGCATAATCCATGTTCTGCTCGCTGATATGCAAATTGGTCTGTTCTGTCTGAGACATGTTTGCCGTCTGCATAACAACGGTTTCACGGAGGGAACCTTCAACTCTTTTTTCATAATTTGTAGGATTTTCACTTTTATCCTGCAAAAGAGTGGCAAAGAGCTTAGCCTTATTGGTATTAGAATAAGCCTTGCATTCGATAACATAAGAACCGCCATGTTCAACGTGTACCACCTGATAGACTGCGCCACGGGTATTCTTGATATCTGCGCAATAATATTTACCGAGATAAGTCGGGTAAGATCCATTGTCTTTTGCTGTATACTTTCTCCCATCAAAAATATAATCTTCTGTGAATGCTCCTGTATAGGAAGCAGATGGAGTAGTTTTGTAATGTTTCTCCAAACCAAATCGGAATGATCCGGTAGCTCCCTTCTTATAAACAGCAGTCTTCCATTTCTTAAGCGCACCATTATCACGGTTGAATCCAGGGCACTCTAATTTGAATGACAAATCTAACGAACTCTTAAAGCCGATAGAATTCGTTTGCAAATCATAAAGCTGCTGATAGGAGAAGATACGCCACTGAGAACCTTCATCACTATAGTCCTTTTCAGTTTTCAAGAAAGCACCACAATTTTTATCCACATCACCCTGAGAAGCGGCTGCAGAGAGATAGTATTTATTATAACCTCAAATCCGCAACCGCCCTCATAAGATGACACAGAGGTCAAAAAGGTA
>SAMEA3663085__coassemble_5332_pt1 | contig 2320 bp, 5 predicted proteins | sample SAMEA3663085__metabat2_high_PE_025 | metagenome-assembled genome bin SAMEA3663085 (sample SAMEA3663085) | pig gut metagenome | biome: pig gut; feature: pig-associated habitat; material: faeces | place: France | collected 2012
ATAAGGATGTAACCAGCCTCGACCATCGCATTCTGCTCGAAGCAGATTTCCTGGTCAATTCCTTTGAAGACCACCTTGCTCCCGAAGGCATCATCACCTTCCGCGACCATGTATTCCGCTCGGAGTCAGCCATCAGAATGCTGAATGATATGTGGGGACTGGAATAAAAACTGCAGACCTTGTTTTTACAAGGCTGCAGCCACCCTTCCTACTTTAGGCATTCTCGTCATAAAGATTACCTTTATGTTTTTGCAAAGATAATCATCAAGAATGTTTCTCTCTCCAAACTTCCTCTGCCAAGTATTTTTCGCTTCGGCAATGAAGGTCAGCAACCCCCTCTTCCATCAACTGCATTGTTTCTGAATTATAAAACATATCCATCGCATCATCTAGTGACACGTTATACATCTTACTAATTTCAGATATGATTCTAGCAAACTTTGCTTCCAATATAGCATGCCAACCTTCATCATGCAAAACTGTATTGTTTGTCATAATCTTATACTTTCTTTAAAAACTAAACAATTATCTAATAACTTTTGCGAACGAACACACAGTTGATTATTAGGAATTTCAAACAAGAGCCGACGCAAAGCTTCTTCCTTTGTTATATCTCCTGCAAAAAACAAATCAACAGTTCGAAATACCTTATCATTAGCAATGCCACCTTGGATAATGTCATAATCACCAACAACATTTCCCTTACGGCAAGCAACTACAAAATCCAGCCATTCCTCATCATATTTTTCAAACTCTTTCAGAGAATAGGAAGAGGTTATAAGCTGTTCGTCCAATTCGTAAACATTGAGCCAAGCTTCTTTTCCTCTACGAATGAAACGCTGCGCATATTTAACGGCTTGTTCTCGCAAAGTCGTTACATAAAAACCTTGACCAAAATCCAAGAACTTACGTGAGTGTAAAACATCAGGATGTTCAACTCTCACCATTGAAGCATGGTAAACTTTCATGAGGCTAACACTCCTTTCTCTTTCATAAAATCAGTAAGATCTTCCATCAGATACTCCTTGCTGAAAGTATGGAGCACATCATAGCTTGGGATAATATAATCAGCAAGTATACCAGAAGTTTTAAGACGGTGATATACATCACGAGCATTCAATCCCAACCTGCGAGATAAGTTACCTATGCAATAAGTTACAAAATCTATATTATCACTATTCATATCTTTGCTTTTTGACAATACCAAAACACTACGCTTACAACATCCATCCGTTTAGTTAGCGCAATAACAAATTCATTCTCACTATCTTTGCAGTTGCAAAGACCTGCATCAGAAAACAGACCAGAGAAACTGAAATCTTCATTTATATCTAACGTATATTTCATTTATATCTAACGTATATTTCTTTTATACCTAACGTATATTTCTTTTTGTGCAAAATTACAGAAAAAAGAGGTAACATACAAGAAAAGGATGTTAAATATTAAATATAAAATAACAATAACATTGTATTGATACCCAAAGGTGAATATAATCAGCTCTGACATCTTCCGTTATATTGACAGCAAGTTACCCCGACATACGATTTTCATCATTCAACAGGATAACCGATATCAGCTATTGGTAAACTACAAGCAATGGAAGGATGCTTCTGCTGGCACATTCGAGATCATCAAGTCATTTTCTACAGACTGGTTATCAGAAGAAATGCTATCTCTCCGTTTGGATTGTGCTTCTAATATGGATACACTCTATGAATCCTTGGTTCGCCAGATTGCATCAACCCAGATTACTTCTTCTCAGCAGGATCTGCATCAAGCTGTTTCCCAGACCATTCAAATAGAAGTAATAAAAAAGGAAATGGCTGCTATCAGAAAGAAAGAACTGAAAGAGCAGCAACCGCAAAAGAAATTTGCCTTGCATCAAAAATACATGCAGCTAAAAAAGAAGCTGGAGGAACATATTTAGCGAATGGGAATAATGACTGCCATCATAAAATGATATACATAAAAATAAAGTTTAACTTGAAATCCTTGCAAAAATCAACTTTTATATTTATCTTTGTATAAGATAAGCTGCACTCGGCAATTTGAAAGCAAGCTTTCATTGCGCTCGTTTGCATTATCTTTGCGCAATATAAGTAATTGGTTTAAAGACATAAGATAATGACAAATAAGGATTTGATACTCGCCAGTCTGATGAGGGCGATGATAAAATACGATGGTGGCGATGCGCCACGCATCCAGCATTTCGTGAAGGTGCACGACTTTGCCCGCATGATTGCGATAGCAGAGGGGATGAACCAGGAAGACCTCTTCGTGCTCGAAGCAGCAGCCATTCTTCACGATGTGGGCATTC